>Ga0310810_10003014_pt1 | contig 18289 bp, 20 predicted proteins | sample NCmetagenome_FD_207641 | JGI IMG/M metagenome (GOLD analysis project Ga0310810, IMG submission 207641) | Soil microbial communities from experimental microcosm in Duke University, North Carolina, United States - NC | ecosystem: Engineered > Artificial ecosystem > Soil microcosm > Unclassified ...
GTGTTTTCCGGTCTTGCCTGCGCGCAGCCCTACCCCGCCAGGCCGGTCCGCCTCATCGCTCCGTATCCGCCGGGCGGCGGCGTGGACACGGTGTCGCGCGTTGTCGCGGAGAAGCTCGCCCTGCGCCTCGGGCAGCCGATCACCGTCGACAACCGGCCGGGCGGCGGCGCGACGATCGGCGCGGCCGAGCTGGTGAAGAGCCCGCCCGACGGCTACACGGTGATGCTCGGCAGCATGATCGACTACTCGATCGCGCCGCACATCCACGCCAACCTCGCGTTCGACATGCGCCGCGACATGACCGAGATCGTCGAGATCGGCAACGGCACGGTCGGACTGGTCGTCTGGCCCGGGCTCGGCGTGCGCTCCGTGCAGGAGCTCATCGAGCTCGCCCGGAAGAAACCCGGGCAGATCAGCTTCGCCTCTTCCGGGGTCGGCGGCCTCATCCATCTCAACGGCGAGATGTTCAAGCAGATGACCGGCATCGACATCGTGCACGTGCCGTACAAGGGCACGACGCAGTTCCTGCCCGATCTCATGGCCGGCCGGGTGCAGATGTCGGTCGACAACGTGCTCGCCCACCTGCCGCATATCAGGAGCGGCAAGGTGCGCGTGCTCGCGGTGGCGGCCGCGAAGCGCTCGCCGCTCCTGCCCGACGCGCCGACCATGGCCGAGGCGGGCCTCCCCGGTTTCGAGTCGGCGACCAACTACACGCTGTTCGCGCCGGCCCGTGTGCCGGCCGACATCGTCGCGCGGCTCAACCGGGAGATGAATGCCGTGCTCGGGCTGGCGGAAGTGCGCGGCAAGCTGCTTTCCCAGGGCGTCGTGCCCTCGGGTGGAACGGTCGAGGCGGTGCAGGCGCGTGTGCCGCGCGAGACGGCGAAGTGGGCCGCGATCATCGCCAAGACGGGCCTCAGGCCCGAGTAGCAGCCGGCTTCGTCGGGTCGGGGAGCACGGTGCCGCACTTGCCGCAGGTGCGCAGCGCGAGGTCGGCGTTGAAGGCCTGCACGACCTTGCCGAGCACCTGCTCGATGTCGTCGCACCAGAAGCGCACTTCGTGCAGCTTGTTCGCGCACGCCGGGCAGAACCAGGCGATGGCGTCGAGCTCGTCCTCGCCGCGCGGGCGCTCGACGACCAGGCCGAGCGTGTTCGCCGGGCGGCGCGGCGAGTGGTACACGCCCTTCGGCAGCAGGAAGACCTCGCCTTCCCTGACCGGGACGACCCGCTCGCGGCCTTCCTCCATGACGTGCACGGCGATGTCGCCCTGCAGCTGGTAGAAGATCTCGTCGAAGGGGTCGAGGTGGAAGTCGTTGCGCGCGTTCGGGCCGCGGATGATCTGCCAGATGAAGTCGGAGCCGCGGAAGAGCTCCTTGTTGCCGATCGCGCCGAGCGCGCGCGGCAGGTTCTGCTCGATCCAGTCCTTCTGGCTGAACGGCGGCTGCACGCCGCGGATTCTACGCCCGGGCCGTGCGCGCCAGCCGCAAACGGACCGCTTCGGCGTGCGCGTCGAGCTGGTCGAAGACGGCGCTGTGGCCGCGCTTCTTCGCCGCCACGCCGATGCGCCGTCCGGCGGCGCCGATGCGCAGCACGGCGTCCTGGTCGCCGCGATGCTCGGCGAGGTGCAGCGCCGCCATCAGCAGGTGGCAGGCGGCCTCGTACTCCGACGCCGCGGCCGCGTCGTCGGCCAGCTCGAGAAGCGAATCCGGTTCCATAATGGCGGGCGAGGAGGTTTCGACGATGGAAGACTGGCGCAACATCCGTACCTGGACGCGCGAGGAGATGATGAAGCGGGTCGCGCGCTTCGGCAAGCTCAAGGGCTCCGACGGCGGCCTGCCCGACAGCCCGCTGCCGGAGTGCCGGCGCAAGCTCTACGCGGTGATCGGCTTCACCCCTCCGGAGAGCGGTTCCGATTCGGTGACTTCTCCGGTGGGCGCGAACGCCTCGCAGATGCCGGCGATCTCGATCGCCGAGGGGTTCAACCTGGGCTACTGCAAGGCGAAGCCCGGCAAGGGCCCGCTCATGCACAACCACGACACCAACGAGACGTTCATCGCCATGACCGGGCGCTGGCGCTGCGAGTGGAACGAGGGCGGTGCCATGGAGCACGTCGACCTGAATCCCTACGACGTGATCTCCTTCCCGGTCGGCGTGGCGCGCCGCTTCATGAACGTGACCTACGACGAGCCGGACCGCGAGCACCTGCTGATGTTCATCATCGGCGGCGACCAGCCGCAGGCGGAGTTCACCCCGCTCGCCATGCAGCGCTGCGAAGCGTACGCACGAGAACGAGCGCAACGAAGAACGTCGCCGCGGCGAGCGTCGCCGCGCAAAGGCCGCGCCACAGCGGCGCCGGGTGGTCCTGCGCGTAGCGCGTCGCGGCGTACGCGAGGGCGTCGAGCGGGAAGGTAAACGCCCACCAGGCCGGCCCGAACGGCCAGCGCCAGAAGCGGCGCGACACGACGGCGAGCGCGGCGGCGAGCGCGAGGGCGAAGAAGTAGAGCGGCTCGAGGAATACGAGCTGCGAGTAGAGCGCGACCCCGTTGGCGTAGATGAGCGACGGCGGCACGAGCAGGATGAACCAGGTGGGCCGGAAGCCGTCGGGGAATCCCGGCCCGGCGATCGCCCGGTAGAAGAGGATCGCCATCAGGATCGGCGCGATGGTCGCCGAGACGCCGAAGGAGAAATGCGCCGGCGTGGCAAGGCCGAGCGAGATTCCCGGGCCCGGCAGCACGATGCCGCCCACGAAAAGGATCAGCCATCCGGCGTTGATCTCGCCGAGCTCGATGCCGCCGGAAAGCAGGCGCGCGAGGCCCCACACCTGGAAGGCGAGCAGCAGCGCGAACGCGGTCCACCACAGGAACTTGCCGAGCAACGGCCAGTAGGCGCCGACGCCGCCGGCGACGAGCGACATGCCGACCGGGAAGGCGCCGCAGAAGCCGAGGGTCAGCGGGTTGACGAAGTCCTCGCGCACCGCTTTGGGCGCCCGCACGAGCTTTACCGCGTAGAGAACGAACAGCAGCAAGAGCGCGAGCGCGCCGGCCAGCACCCACGGCTCGGTGAAATAGGCGGGCGCGCGCAGCACGCCGGGCCACACGGTCGCCGCGGCGCGGGCCGTCAGGGCGAGCCCGGCGAGGCCCATGACCGCGCCGTACATGCCGACGTGAACGTGCTTGAGCGGCGTCAAGTGCCGAGGTAGTAGCTGCGCACCAGCTCGTTCTTCTCCAGCTCGCCGACGCCGCCCTGGAACACGATCTCGCCGTGCACGATGATGTAGCCGCGGTCGGCGATGCGGATCGCCTGGTGGAAGTTCTGCTCGGCCATCAGCACCGTGAGCCCGTAGCTCTCCTTCAGCTCCTTGATCTTGGTGATGGTGTGCGAGACCAGGATCGGCGCGAGCCCCACCGACGGCTCGTCCACCAGCAGCAGCTTCGGCGCCGACATCAGCGCCCGCGCGATGGCGAGCATCTGCTGCTGCCCCCCCGACATCGAGCCGGCGAGCTGCCGCCGCCGTTCCGCGAGGACGGGGAAAACTTCATAGGAAAAAGAAAGATTCCTGTCGCGGTCGGCGCGCGCGCTCCTGCGGAAGGCGCCGAGCAGCAGGTTTTCCTCCACCGTCAGCTTCGGGAACAGCCGCCGGCCCTCGGGCACCATGGCGACGCCCAGGTTGACGATCTGCTCGGTGCTGAGACGGGTCAGGTCGTGTTTCCGATCCTCCAGAGTCAGGAAGATGGAGCCGCGCGTCGGCCGCACCATGCCCATGACGCACTTCATGAGCGTGCTCTTGCCGTTGCCGTTGGTGCCGAGCAGCGCCACGGTCTGGCCCTGCTCGATGTCCAGCGACACGCCATGCAGCGCCCGCACGGCGCCGTAGCCCGCGTCGACGTCGGCAACCCGCAGGCTAAGCGCCAAGGTAGGCCCTCTGCACGTCGGCGTTCTGCACGATCGCCTGCGGCGCGCCCTCGGCGATGATCTTCCCGGCGTCCAGGCACACCACGCGCTGCGAGAAGCGCATCACCGCCTGCATGATGTGCTCGATCATGATGATGGTGATGCCCTGCTCGTTCAGCCGGAACAGGATTTTCAGCACCTCGTCGACCTCGCTGCCCGAAAGGCCTGCCATGCACTCGTCGGAGATCAGCAGCTTCGGCCGCGCCGCCATGGCGCGCGCCAGCTCGAGCTTGCGCAGCTCGACCTGCGAGAGCCGGCTCGACGGCGCGGCCGCCTTGTCGGCGAGCCCCATCAGCTCGAGGATGCGCAGCGCCTCCTCGCGCGACTCGCTGTCGTTCAGGTGCACCACGTACTCGAGGGGCACGATCAGGTTCTCGAGCACCGACATGCTGCGGAACGGCCGCGGGATCTGGAAGCTGCGCGCGATGCCCTTGCGGGTGCGCCGGTAGGCGGGCAGGCGCGACACTTCCTCGCCGCGGAAGCGGATCGAGCCCTGCTCGTTGAACAGCGACCCGGCGACGCAGTTGATGAGCGTGGTCTTGCCCGAGCCGTTCGGCCCGATCAGGCCGAAGCGCTCGCCCTCGCCGATCGACACGCTCACCCCGTCGAGCGCGGTGAAGCCGCCGAAGTGCTTGGCGAGGCCGCTTACTTCGAGAAGCGCTGCCATAGCCTGCCGGCGAGGCCGACGATGCCTTCCGGCGCCGCGACCACGAAGAACACGAGCAGCACGCCGACCACCAGGACGTTCAGCTCGGAGGAAATGGTGACGGTCACCAGCTGCTGGATGGTGCCGAGCAGCAGCGCGCCGAGCACCGGGCCGACCCAGTGCGCGGTGCCGCCGATGATCGGCATGGCGAGCGCGTTCACCGAGTAGTTGAGGCTGAACGAGGACGCCGGCTCGACGAAGCTCTGGTACATCGCGAGCGGCGCGCCGGCCGCGCTCATCAGCGCGCCCGACACGGTGCAGGCGAGAAGCTTGAGGCGCAGCGTCGGCACGCCGGTGCACTCGGCCGCCTCCTCGCTGTCGCGGATGGCGCGCAGGCCGCGCCCGACCCACGAGGTCTCGATGTAGCGCGCCACGGCCACCGCCACGATGGCGAGCAGGACTGCGACCACGAACAGCATCTCGATGTAGCTGTGGAAGGGCGGCGTCACGGTCGGGCGCAGGATCTGCACGCCGGTCGCGCCGCCCAGGTAGCGCACGTTGAGCACCAGCGTCTCGCAGATGATGGCGATCGCCACGGTGGCGATCGAGAAGAAGATGCCGCGCAGCCGCAGCGTGAGCAGACCGACGCCGAACCCGAGGCCGGCGCCCACCAGCGCCGCTACGGCGATCTGCACCCCGAGCGGCAGGCCGAGCGCCTTGATGAGCAGCACCGCGGTATAGGCGCCGATGCCGAAGAAGGCGCCGGTGCCGAAGTTCACGTAGCCCGCGTAGCCGCCGAGGATGTTCCAGGCGGTGGCGAGGATCACGGCCTGCAGCACCACGTAGCCGGCGAAGAAGAAGTACTCGTTCTTGGTCACCAGCGTCGAGAGGAACGCGAGGACCAGGATCACGGCCGCGGAGATCCAGAATTTCATCTGCCGAACAGTCCCTGCGGACGCACGCCGAGCACGATCAGCAGCAGCCCGAACGCCACGGCGGGCGCCCAGGAGGCGCCGAAGAAGGTGAGCACCACCGACTCGGCGACGCCGAGGATGATGCCGGCGATCAGCGTGCCGCTCATGCTGCCCAGCCCGGCGAGCACCACCACGCAGAAGGTGCGGCCGATGTAGACCCGGTCCATGCTCGGCTCGACCGGCCCGACGACGATCAGCATCGCCCCGGCCGCCGCGGTCACCGCGGTGGCGATGCCGAACGCCCACTGCTTGATGCGCACCGGGTTCACGCCCATCAGCCGCAGCGCGCCTTCGTCCTGCGCCACCGCCTTGATCGCCCGCCCGGTGAAGGTGCGCGAGAGATACAGCGCGAGCAGCGAGGTCAGGACCAGCGCGGTGACGAAGGCGACGATCATGCGCAGCGGAATGCGCATGTCGCCGAGCTCCCAGCTGCGGCCGATGTAGGCCGCCTCGGCCATGCGCTGGTCGACGCCGAACACCAGGATCAGCCCGACCTCGACGATGAAGGCGACGCCGAAGAAGAACGCCAGGCCGCGCACCCCGAGGTCGGCGCCGCGCTTCTCGAAGGTCTCGTAGTAGAAGCGGTACACCGCCATGCCGAACACGAAGAACACCGGCATCAGCAGCACGCCGGCGAGGATCGGATCGAGCCCGAAACGCGTGCCGAGCACCCAGGTGCAATACGAGCCGAGCACCATGAACGCGGGGTGCGCGATGTGCGGCACGTCGAGCAGGCCGAACGACACCGACAGCCCGACGCTGACCGCGGCGTAGAACGAGCCGAGCAGCACGCCGAACAGCAGCGCTTCCGGGAGGAGCTCCAGCGAGAATTCCATGGCTGCCAAAAAAAGCGGCGCGGGATCGCCGCGCCGCTTTTTCCGTGTTGCCCCGCTATTTCGCCTTGCGCGCCTTGTCGAACGGCACGATGGCGTCGCCCTGCTTGAACTGCGGCGGATAGACGATCACCTGCTTGCCGGTCTGCAGGAACTGGTTGACGTCCTTGTCCTTGAGGTTGCGGAACTGGACCATCGGCACCGAGGGCTTGGCGCGCTCGCCGTCCGGGCCCCAGCTGATCGGCCCGACGATGGTCTTCACCTCGTGCGTGTGCAGCCACTTGGCGAGCGTCTTGGAATCCAGGCTCTTGGTGGCGGTGATCGCCTGCTCGAGGATCTGGCCGATCGCGTAGTCGAAGGGCGGCAGGTAGAAGCCCAGCGGATCGACCTTCGCCTCGACCGCCTTCGCGTGGTAGCGCTTCAGGAACTCGTCGATGCCGTCGTACTTCATGCCCGGCGCGTAGGAGGTGTAGTTGACGATGCCGTTCAGCTGGCTGCCCATGTTCTCCATGATCGGCGTGAACTGCAGGCCGACCATGCCGCCGCCGATCAGCTTGACGCTCGAGCCGACGCCGATCTCGTTGATCGCGCGCACCAGCGCCACCGAGTCGTTCGGGTACGAGCAGATGAACACCATGTCGGCCTTGGCGTTGCGCACGGCGCGGATCATCGACGAGAAGTCGACCGTGGACGGCGGGTAGTTCTGCTCGTACACCGTCTTCAGGCCGGTCTTCTTCGCCACCGCCTTCGCGCCGTTCGCCAGGTTCTGCGCGAACTCCTGGTCGGCGGCGATGAAGGCGATGCTCTTCGCGCCGGCCTTCTGGCCGACCTGCAGGAAGCCCTCGGTCCAGCTCGAGGCGTCGCCCCATGGCGCGTTGTTGAACCACATGTCGTGCTTCACCGTGTGGTTCACCTGGAACGAGAAGTTGCCCATCAGCAGCAGGCCGCGCTGCTTGACGAGCGGCATGATCGGCGCGGTCGGCACCGTGCCGTAGGGCGCGACCAGCAGGTCGACCTTGTCGACGTCGAGCAGCTTGGTGTAGATGCCGGGCGTGGTCGCCGGGTTCGACTGGTCGTCGTAGGCGATCAGCTCCACCTTGCGGCCGAGCAGGCCGCCCTTCTTGTTGACGTCCTCGACCCACATCTGCAGGCCGAGCAGCGCCGCCTTGCCGCCGCCGCCGAGCGTGCCGGTCTGCGAGATGCCGATGCCCACCTTGATCGGCCCTTGCTGGGCAAAGGCCGGGAAAACCGAAACGCCGAGCGCAACCGCGACCGCGCCCAGCAGACTCCGACGCGAAATGTTCATGACCTCCTCCTTGTGAGGTTATTGTAGCCAATCTTCAGCAGGCGAGCGGCCGTGCCGCCCATGATCGCTTCCCGGCCCTTGGCCGAGAGCTTCGGCACGCCGCCGATGAAGCCGACCGGATCCTCCACTCCCATGTCGTACGGATAGTCGGTGCCGAGCAGCACGTGCTCCTCGCCGAAGCGCTCGATCAGGTGCGCGAGCATGCCGCGGTCGAACGTGATGGTGTCGAAGTAGAGCTTCTCGAGGTAGCTGGAGGGCTTGCGCTTGATGCGGCCGCGCGTGTCGGGGCGCGCGCGCCACGCGTGGTCCATGCGCGCCCAGTAGTGCGCGAGGAAGCCGCCGGCGTGCGGCAGCACGATCTTCAGCTTCGGATGGCGCTCGAGCACGCCGTCGAAGATCAGGTGGCTCGCCGCCACGGTCGTCTCGAGCGGGTTGCCGATCACGTTGTTGAAGTAGTGGTTCGACAGCCGCTCGCCGTGCGTGAAGCCGATCGGGTGCATGAAGAGCACGATGTCCAGCTCGGCCGCTCTGGAAAAAAAACGCTCCAGTGAAAGGCGCTCATCGGTGAGATCCATCCCCCTCACGCTCGGGTTGATCTCCACGCCGCGCATGCCGAGCTTCTTCACGCAGTGCTCGAGCTCGGCAACCGCCAGCGACGCGTCCTGCAAAGGCACCGTGCCCATCGGCACGAAGCGCTCGGGATGGTGCGCGGCGATCCCGGCGAGGCGCTCGTTCACCGCGCGCGCGAGCTCCTGCCCTTCGCCGGGCTCCGCCCAGTAGTACGTCTGGTGCGGCGCCGGCGACACCGCCTGCACGTCGATGCCCATCCGGTCCATGTCCTTGAGGCGCACCGCGATGTCCGAGAGCTTCGGCGCGCGCTCCCTGCCCTGCTTCGCGTTGGTCTCGCGCGTGAGCGCGTTGGAGAACTTGAAGAGGTAGTCGGCCTCCGGCGGCGTCCTGCCCGCGACGCGCGCCGCTACCTCGGTATTGAGGTAATGGCAGTGGATGTCGACTCGGAGCGACTTGCCTCTCTTCTTGACTACGGCGGTAGACCCGCCACGCGACGCTGGGGCGCAGCTGTACATCATCTCGAATGATTCCTTTCTGTCATCGAATTCCCGCTTCGGGCGTTGTCGGGAGCATGCCCGAACTCGATCGGCTAAAAGAAGAACTGGCTTTCCTGAAGTTTTGGCAGGGTACGGCCGTGATCATCGTCGTCAGCCTTGCCGGTTGGCTCGTATCTGCAGGAGACGGCGCACCGCCCCTGACTTTCGGGCTCGCCATCGCCGGAGTAGTATCCGGGGGCATCGGCATTCTTGTCCTCTATCGCCAGATCAGCCGCCGTATAGACCGGATCGGAGAGTTGTAGCGTGCAAGCAACCATCGCGGCCATCGTAGCGTTCGGGGTGATCATCCTGATCGTCGGCATCGGGATCCACGCCGCGTACCGCAAACCGAACGGATCCGGCAAAGCGCCGAAGTAGCAAGCCGGCACCTGCCGCCACGCCTCAGAAAACACCGAGGTGCTGGGTTATCAGCGCCTCGTTGTCGCGTACCTGCTCGACCGGCCCGGCGAAAGCCACCCGCCCCGTATTGAGGATCACCACGTCGTCGGCGAGCTCGAAAGCGAGCTGGATGTTCTGCTCGACCAGCACGATCGACTGGCCCTCGCTCTTCAGCCGCGCGATGGTGCGGCCGACCTCGGCAACGATGAGCGGCGCGAGGCCCTCGGAGGGCTCGTCCATGAGCAGCACGGTGGGATTGCCCATCAGCGCGCGCCCGATGGCGAGCATCTGCTGCTCGCCGCCCGAGAGCGAGCCCGCGTCCTGCCCCTGCCGCTCCTTGAGGCGCGGGAAGAGGTCGAATACCTTGTCGAGCGTCCAGGCCGAGCGCTTCTGGAAGGCGACGACCAGGTTCTCGCGCACCGTGAGGCGCGGGAACACGCGCCGGCCCTGCGGCACGAGCGCGATGCCGCGCCGCGAGATGGTCTCCGGCGAGAGCCGCTCCACCGGCCTGCCGAACAGGCGGACCGACCCGGCGCGCGGCGGCAGGAAGCCGATCACGGTGTTCATGCACGTGGTCTTGCCGGCGCCGTTGCGGCCGAGCAGCGCCAGCACGCGTCCCTCGCCGAGCGAGAACGACACGCCGTGCAGCACGTGGCTCTCGCCGTACAGGGAATCGATGCTCTCGAGGACCAGGGCCTCAGTGGCCAAGATAGACCTCGCGCGTCTTCGGATCGGCCACCACCTCGGCGCGCGTCCCCTCGACGATCACCCGGCCGTAGTGCAGCACGGTGATGCGCTCGGCCATGTCGAGCGCGGTGTCCATGTCGTGCTCGATCATGACCACCGTCACGTCGCGCGGCACGTCGTTGATCAGCGCCTTCACCGCCACCCGCTCCTCGCGCGACAGCCCGGCGAGCGGCTCGTCGAGCAGCAGCAGCTTCGGCCGCTGCGCGAGCGCCATCGCGATCTCGACGCGCCGCTTGTCGCCGTAGGCGACCTCGGAGACCGGACGCGACGCCAGGCGCTCGAGCCCCACTTTCTGCAACACCTCCCCGGCCCGGGCATAGATGTCGGCGGGAATGCGGCCGAACATGCTCCAGCGCCGGCGCGACAGGCCGAGCAGCGAAAGCGCGATGTTGTGCTCGAGGCTGTCCCCGGCGAAGAGCGTGATGATCTGATAGGTGCGCGCGAGGCCGCGCTGCACCCGCAGGTGCGTGGCGTAGCGGGTCACCGGCTCGCCGAACAGCACGATCTCGCCCGCGTCGGCGCGCAGGTCGCCGGTGATCAGGTTGAAGAACGTGGTCTTGCCCGCGCCGTTCGGGCCGATGATCAGGCGCCGCTCGCCCTCGCCCACCTCGAACGAGACGTCGTTGATGGCGGGCAGCCCGCCGAACGCCTTCTTCAGGCCCTGGATGCGAAGCGCCGCCACAGTCTCCGGACTCCGGGAACCACGCCTTCGGGCATGAAGATGACGATCAGCACGAACACGAAGCCGAGCAGCATGTTCCAGCGCTCGATGTAGGCCGACACGTAGTTCTTGAGCAGCATCACGATCGCCGCGCCGACCAGCGGCCCGGCGAGCGTGCCCGAGCCGCCGGCGATCACCGCCAGCAGGCCTTCGGCCGAGTTGGCGAGCGAGAGCGACACCGGGTGGATGTACTTGTGGTAGTAGACGAACAGCAGCCCCGACACCCCGCCCCAGAACCCCGCGTAGACGAAGGTGATCCAGCGGATCAGCCACACGTCGTAGCCGAGCGCGCTCATGCGCCGCGGCTGGTCGCGCGTGCCGCGCAGCGCCGCGCCGAACGGCGAGGCGACGAAGCGCGCCATGAAGGCGACGGCGATCACGCTGACGATGAGCGTGAACCAGTAGAAGGCGCTCGCGTCGTCCAGGCGGATGCCGAACGGCGCCGGGCGGGCGAGTCCGCGCAGGCCGTTGTCGCCGTCGGTGACCGAGACCCAGCGGTATGCGGTGCCCCACAGCACCTGCGAGAGCGCGAGCGTCAGCATGAGGAAGCCGAGCCCGGTGGCGCGCAGCGCGATCAGGCCGAAGGCGCAGGCCATGAGCGCGGTGCCGAGGATGGCGAGCGGCGCGATCTCCCAATGGGATAAATGAAATTTCAGATAGAGCAGCGCCGACAGATACGCGGCGACGCCGAGGTAGGCGGCGTGTCCGAGCGTGGCGAGGCCGCCGTAGCCGAGCAGCAGGTTGATGCTCGCCGCGAACACCGCGAAGATCAGGATCTGGCTCGCCAGGTTGACGTAGTACTCGCCCGAAAACAATGGCAACGCCGCGAGTGCCAGTAGGGCAATGACTATCGAAATGCCGGGCTTCACGCGGCGAACTTGCCGAACAGGCCGCGCGGCCGGAAGGCGATCACCAGGATCATCGGCAGGAACAGGATCACGTAGGCGAGGTCGGGCAGCAGCGCCACGCCGAAGGTGTAGACGAAGCCGGTGATGAAGGCGCCGGCGAAGGCGCCGAGCAGGCTGCCCACGCCGCCCAGGATCACGACGATCAGGGCGAGCGGCAGCATGTCGGCGTCGAGCCCGGGATACGCCGACATGATCGGCCCGCCGATCACGCCGCCCGCTCCGGCGAGCGCCGCGCCGAGGCAGAACACCGCGGTGAAGAGGCGCGAGACCGGGATGCCGACGGCGCGCGCCATTTCCGGGTCGTCGACGCCGGCGCGGATCATGGCGCCGAGCCTCGTCTTCTCCATCAGCAGGAACAGGGCCAGGGCGACGATCACGGCGATGACCACGACCGCCAGCCGGTAGGCCGGGAAGATGAAGCCGGCGATGCGCACCGGCAGCTGCAGCGACGGCGGCGTCGGCACCGGGATCGGGTCGCCGCCCCAGGCCATCAGGCAGGCGTCGGCGATGATGAACGACACGCCGAGCGTCACCAGCACCTGCGAGAGCACATTGCCGCCGAGCTTCCTCAGGATGAAGCGCTCGAGCAGGCCGCCGAACGCCGCCACCGCCAGCGCCGCGCCGAGCGCGCCGAGCCACAGGTTCGGCACGTAGCGCATCACCGTGACCCCGAGGTAGGCGCCGAGCATGAACAGGCCGCCGTGCGTCAGGTTGGCGATGCGCATCAGCCCGAAGATGAGCGAGAACCCGGCGGCCAGGAGGAACAGCAGCCCTCCCAGCGCCAGGCTATTGAGCGTCTGGATCGCCCAATACTGCAAATCAGCTCTCGAGGTTCTTCGCCGGCGGGTAGTCCCGCGTGTACGGCGGGTTCTTCAGGTACTCCTCCGGGTTGTAGGTCCAGAACTGGCTCACGTTCGGGTAGGTGTGGATGATCGAGTTGACCAGCCGGCCCTCCTTGCGCGCCACCTTGCGGATGTACACGTTGCCCACCACGTTGCCGTACTTGTCGAACGACACCGGGCCGCGGCAGGTGTCGAACTTGCCCGAGCGCACCGCCTTCATGAACGCCGGCTTGTCCTCGATCCTGCCGTTGATCTTCTGCAGCGTCTGGTCGAGCACCGCCGCCTCGGTGTAGGTCGCCGCGGCATAGAACCCCGGGTCGTACTTCCAGGCCTTGCGGAACGCCGCGGCGAATTTGCGGTTGATCGGATTGTCGACCTCCGCCGAGTACCAGCAGGCGGTGACGATGCCGAGCGCTTCGTCGCCCATGTTGCGCAGCACCGCCTCGTCGAGCGCCGTCATGCCGCCCACCGGGGCGATCTTGCCCTTCAGGCCGTACTCGTTGAACTGGCGCAGGTAGCGGAAGCCGTTGGAGCCGGCGAAGCCGAGGTAGATGGCGTCGGCCTTGGAGTTGAGCTGCGCGAGATAGCTGCCGTAGTCGGGCACGGTGAGCGGCGGGAAGGTCTTCTGCACGACCTTGCCGCCCAGCTCCTCGAACACGCGCTGGAAGCCGGCCACCATCTCGTGGCCGTAGGCGATGTCGTCGGCGATCACCACCATGCGCCGGTAGCCGAGCGTCTTGTAGCAGTAGTCGGCCATCGGGTGCGCGCACTGCGAGGCGGTCGACGTGCCGCGCGTGAACCACGGGTTGGGCTTGCGCTGCGTCATGTCGTCCGCGGCGGCGACCGAAAGCGTGAGCAGCTGCGCCGAGCGGATGTAGTCGTCCGCGGCGAGCGCCGAGGCGGTGTCGAGCGGCCCGATCATGACGTGGATCTTGTCGCGCTCCACCAGCTCCTGGATCTTGGTGCGCGCCTGCGCCGGCACGCCGCCCGAGTCGGCGACGATCAGCTCCACCTTGCGGCCGGCCAGCGTGTTGTTGCGCTCCTTCAGGTACTGCTCGAGCGCGCGCTCCATGTCGATGCCGCCCGAGGCGAGCGGCCCGGTCTTGACGGTCACCAGGCCGACGCGGATCGGACCGGACTGGGAATAGCTGGGGAAAGCCGCGGCGGCCGCCGCGGCACCGCTCGCCTGAATGAAGCGTCTACGCGTGAAGCTCATGCTTGGTCTCCTTTAGCTTTTCGAAGAGCTGCTCGTTCGAGATCACCCAGCCGAGGCAGCGGGCGACGTTCTGAAGCCCGAGCACGTGCAGGTCGTCGCCGTACATGCTCGCCACGCAGTCCGACAGCACGACCACGCGGTAGTCGAAGTTGAACGCGGTGAACGAGGTGTTCAGGACACACGTGTTCGTGTTGATGCCCATCAACAGCAGGTTCTTCACCCCCAGGTTGTCGAGCAGCTGGCGCAGGTCGGTGCCGTAGAAGCAGTCGAGGCGCTTCTTGTTGTTGATCACATAGTCGCCTTCCCGGTAGAGCTCGGGGATGATCTCGGTGCCCGGCGAGCCCTCGATGTTGTGCTCGCGCACGGTGCTCTTGCGGCCGGGCGTCAGCCGGTCGGTCTCGGCCTGCGCGGCGTGCAGCGCCTTCCAGAAGGGATTGGTCATGCCTTCGCTGCCGACGTTCTTCAGCCGCCGGTAGACGAGGATCACATGGATCACCGGCACGCCGATCTTGCGCGCGTGATCCAGAACCTGCTTCGCGTTCGCGATGACCCGCTTCGCGTCCTCCGGCTTGGCCGGCATCGTCGCCACGTCCATGTCGAGGTGGCCGCGGTGCATGTCGATGGTGACGACCGCGGTCTCCCGCGGCTTGAGCGAAAGCTCCCGGTAAAGCCCGGCCATCAGGCTCGAGCGGTCGACGATCGATACGTTCATCAGTGCACCGCCGCGCCGGGCTGCTTGAGCGGATGCGGGCCGGAAAAAGCGTCGAGCTTCATGCACTCCTCGTAGATCCGCATGGCCGTGGGCACGCTCGAGACGTCGCACTTGAAGTAGCCGATCGCGCCGACCACCTGGCCGGCAAGGCAGATGTCGGCGATGGTAGGCGCGTTGCCGTGACAGAAGCGGCCGGTCTCCTTCTCGTTCTTCAGGTGCGCCTCGATATCCTGCAGCGCCTTGAGCGTCCAGTGCTGGAGCCAGCGGTTGCGGGCGGCCTCATCCGCATGCATTTGCTGCTCGAGATAATTTCTTATCCTGGGGACGACGAGCGGATGGCCGTCGGCCGCGGCGATGAGCGAGAGGCCGCGCACCCTCGCCCGGCCGCGCGGGTCGCGGGGCAGCAGCGTCGGCTGGGGATGGGTCTCCTCGAGGTACTCGAGGATGGCGAGCGACTGGAAAAGCGGCGCGCCGCCGTCGTCGAGCACCAGCGCCGGCACGACGGCCTGCGGATTGACGGCGAGGTACTCGCGGTCGTGCTGCCGGCCCTTGAGCAGGTCGATCGAGACCTCCTCGGCCTTGATGCCTTTGAGCGCCATGCCGACCTTGACGCGGTAGGTGGCGAGCGAGCGCCAGAATCCGTAGAGCTTCATGGAATCACCGGGAGGAGGAGGTAGGAATCCTTGAGGTGCAGCGTGGTGCGGCCGCCGAAGACGCTCGCCGGACGGTCGCGCGGGTCGTCGTGCAGGAACGGGCCGCAGCCGCGCAGCTCGTTCTTGAAGTTGGACAGGCGAGCGCCGGTCGACTTCTGCCACTCGTAGTCCTTGCCCCGCACCGAGAGCGCGAGCCGGTGCCCGGCGGGCACCACGATGGAAGTCGGCCAGAGCTCGACGTCGAGGCGTACCGGCTCCCCGGGTTTGAGCTTCTGCACTTCATCGTGCGTGTGATAAGGGCGATATTCGGTCGAGAGCCGCGGGTCGAGCTTGCGGTGCGACGCGCGCAGCCAGCCCTGGGCGAGCGGCGTGTGCGGGTCGATGGCGCCCTGGAAGACGATCTCGCGCAGGTCGGGCGTGAAGACGCGGAAGATCAGGAACAGGTCGGCGTCGCTCGTCGAAGAGGAAACGCCCAGTCGCGCAGCGAGCGGGCCGGTGATCTCGGTCTCCTTCGGCAGCGGTTCGGAGAGGAACGTCACACCGTCGCCCATGGCGTCGAACGAGACGGTGCCCTCCCCGGGGACCGGCTGCAGCGAGCTGCCGGGGTGGAGGTAGAGCTTCGTCCACTGGCTGCGGGCGAGCGGCCACTCGTTCTCGGCCCGCTCGACGAACTTGTCGACGTGGCGGACCTGCAGCAGCACGCGCGGCTGCTTCGCCCAGTCGCCTTTGCCCTTCAGGAAGTGATCGAAGAAGCGAAGCTGCAGCTTGCGCCCGTAGTCCGTGTAGAAGTGCGTCCAGTGCTCGATGCCATGCGCCTCGAGCCATTTGTCTTTGCTTTTGGCTCTGGCGAAACCCTCGAAGTTGCCCCGCGGGTGCAGCCCCTGCCCGCCCCAGTTGGCCGCGGAGAGGAACGGCACCGTCACCTTGTCCCAGTTCGGCGAGCGGGCCTTGTGGTACTCGTCGTCGAGCGGGTGCGCGAGGATCTCGTCGCCGAAGTCGGCGCGGTTCTTCTGCAGCTCGCGGTCGGAGAGCGTGACGTCGCCGCAGACCAGCTCGCCGGTGACGCGGCTCCTCGGCCCGCGCTCGCCGAGGCCGTACTGCACGGTCTTCACCTGCATGTCGTACCAGTTCGCCCAGAAGGTGCTGACGATGCCGCCATGGTGCGTCATGTCGCGGTACCAGTCCGCGGCGCCTTCCCAGATGCACATCGCCGCGAGGCGCGGCGGCTGCAGGGATGCGACCTGCCACTGGTTGATGCCGTAGTACGAGATGCCGTTCAGGCCGACCTTGCCGTTCGACCACGGCTGCGCGCCCGCCCACTCGATGCAGTCGTAGAAATCCTTCGTCTCGCGCGGCGAGAAATGGTCGATGAAGCCGGGCGAGCGGCCGGCGCCGCGCGAGTCCACGCGCACGCAGGCGTAGCCTTCCGGCACCCACTTCTCCGGGTCGACGACTTCCCAGTTCTGGTACTTGTTGCTCGAGCCGTAGGCGACGTCGGGATGCTCGGTAACCATGCGCTGCCATGCCGACGGATAGCCGTCCTGGAAAGCGAGCCCCTTCGCATAAGGACCGTAGCTGAGGATGACCGGGTAGCGGCCCTCCTGCTCCGGCAGGTAGACGTCGGCGCACAGCACCACGCCGTCGTCCATGGCGACGGCAACGTCCCAGAGGATGCGCATGCCGTCGCGGACCTCGCTATTCGCTGCGTTCAACGAGCTCCTCCTCGGGCGGCAATTTAACTCAGGTTCGAGGCGGCGAGCCAGCGGCACACGATCTCGCTCACCGGCGTTTCGCGGCCGACGTAGAAGTGATCGCAATCGGGAACGATCTCGACGGTGCAGGGCCCGCCGCAGCGGCGCGCGAATTCCTCCGCCGGGTACAGGTCGCGCGGCTCCCGGTCGCCGCGCAGGTAGAGGACCGGGCAGCGGACGCGCGGCGCGAGCTCCAGGATGTCCGGGCAGCGGTCGAGCTCGAGGAAGCTCTCCGCGGTGATGGCGTACCACCAGCCCGGCAACAGCATGAGCTCCTTCGCTCTCCCGGAACGCACCAGCTCGTGCGCTCTGGCGGTGACCTGGACCAGCTGGTCGCGAGCGAGCAGGCCGGCCGCGCAGGCCCGAGGCAGCATTTCCCGTCCACCGCAGTGCGCCGAGAGCAGCACCAGCGCCGGCGTGTCCGGATGGTCGGCGACATGGCGCACCGCCAGCATGCCGCCGTTGCTGTGGCCGATGACGATCGGGCGCGGGAATCCCCGCCCGGCGATCCATGCCGCGGCTATGCGATTGTCCTCGATCGCTTCGGCATAAAGCTGAAAGGCCGCCCCCTCCGCGGCCCGGCTGTCGCGGATGGCGAGGATGTCGTGGCCACGCCGGTTGAAGGCGAGCGAGGCGAGGCCGAGCGCGGCGAGCGCGGGCGGCAGGAAGCGCGGCGCGCCGGTATAGAAGTTCATCGTGTTGCCGTGAAACAGCAGGGCCGCCTGCCGTGCCGCGCAACCTTCGGGCTCGTACCATGCGCCATCGAGCGGCGTCGTCGGCGTCGCGATCGTGACGAGGGTGGCCTTCACATGAAGATCGGCATCGCAGGGATCGGCAGGATGGGCTCGGCCATCGCGACGCGCCTCGCGTCGCTCGGGCACGAGATGATGGTCTGGAACCGCAGCCCCGACAAGGCCCGCGCCACGGGATTGCCGACGGCCGCGACGCCGCGCGAGCTCGCCGAGCGCTGCGAGCTGGTGATCAGCATCCTGAGCGACAGCAAGGCGGTCGCGCAGGTCTACGACCAGATGCTCGCCGGGGACGTGAAAGGCAAGCTGTTCGTCGAGATGTCGACGGTGCGGCCCGAAACGCAGCGCCAGCTTGCCCGGAAAATCGCTTCTTCGGGAGCGAAGCTCGTGGAGTGCCCGGTCGGCGGCACGATCGGCCCGGCGAAGGAAGGCAAGCTCTTCGGCTTCGCCGGCGGCGAGCCGGCCGACGTGGCGCGCGCGCGGCCCGTGCTCGAGCAGATGTGCCGGCGCGTCGAGCACGTCGGCCCGATCGGCGCCGGCGCGCGCATGAAGCTCGCGATCAACCTGCCGCTGCTCGTCTACTGGCAGGCGCTGGGCGAGGCGCTTTCGCTGGTGCGCGACCTCGGGATCGAGCCCGCTCGCCTGATGGACATCCTCGCCGACACCTCGGGCGCGGCGAGCATGATGAAGAACCGCGCCCCCACGGTCGCCGCGGCGCTCGCCGGCAAGGAGCCGAGCCCGGTCACGGTGAACATCGACACGATGAAGAAGGACCTGA
>Ga0310810_10003015_pt1 | contig 18281 bp, 17 predicted proteins | sample NCmetagenome_FD_207641 | JGI IMG/M metagenome (GOLD analysis project Ga0310810, IMG submission 207641) | Soil microbial communities from experimental microcosm in Duke University, North Carolina, United States - NC | ecosystem: Engineered > Artificial ecosystem > Soil microcosm > Unclassified ...
CGGTGATCACGTCGCTCTCCGGGTGGCCCGACAGCGCGCGCGACATGTCGGCTTCAGGACCGTTGGGCCCGATCTTCTTCGGCGTGTGGCAGTCGTGGCAGGCGCCACCGAGAATCAGCAGCCGGCCACGTTCGACCTGTGATTCGGCGGACGCCACCGGGGCGGCTGCCGGAGCGGGTGCTGCTGCCGGCGGCGCGCCGGCGGGCTGGCCACATCCTGCGAACGCAGCGGCCAACACGAAGCAAGCAGACGTCACGGCAACGCGATACGGAGACAAGCGCATGGGTCTCAACTCCTCGATGGAAACAGGTGTGCGAGCGCCCTCAAAGGCGGCCAGAAATATACACCACTCGCTTGCCCTCGTCTCGCGGGGCTGAGTAAGATGCCGAGATTGATACGCCGGTACATTTTTTCAACGGACCATAAGGTCATCGGCCTGCAATACGGGTTCACCAGCCTGTTCTTCCTGCTGGTCGGATTCTCGCTGGTGATGCTGATCCGATGGCAGCAGGCATTCCCGGCGCAACCCATTCCGCTCGTCGGCGGATGGCTCGGTCAAGCCAACGCGCCTGGCGGCGTCCTGCTGCCGGAGTTCTACAACCAGCTCGGGGCCATGCACGGCACCATCATGGTGTTCCTCGGTGTCGTGCCGCTCGCCTTCGGCGCGTTCGGCAACTACGTCGTGCCGCTGCAGATCGGCGCCCCGGACATGGCGTTTCCGCGCCTGAACATGACGAGCTACTGGCTGTATGCGGCCGGTGGCATCGTGATGCTCGCGAGCTTTCTGGTTCCTGGCGGCGCCGCCAACAACGGCTGGACGTCGTATGCCCCGCTCTCCGATCTCGCACCCGGTCACGGTCAGACGTTCTGGCTGGTCGGGATGCTGCTCCTGATTTTTTCGTCGCTGCTCGGCGCCATCAACTTCATCGCGACGATCGTCCAGTTGCGCGCCCCGGGCATGACATGGTTCCGGCTGCCCTTCTTCGTCTGGTCGCAACTCATTACCGCATTCCTGCTGCTGCTCGCCTTCCCCGCTCTTCAGGCGGCCGCCGTCCTGCAGGGGATGGATCGCATCGCGAAAACGAGCTTCTTCCTTCCAAGCGGGCTCGTCGTCGGAGGCCAGCAGCTGCAAGTGGCCGGCAGCGGCAATGCGCTGCTCTGGCAGCACCTGTTCTGGTTCCTCGGGCATCCCGAGGTTTACGTGCTGATTCTGCCGGCGATGGGCATCGTCGCCGAAGTCGTGACCAACAACACGCGGAAGCCGCTCTGGGGCTACCGCCTGATGGTCTATTCGATCTTCGTCCTCGGCTTCCTCTCGTTCGTCGTCTGGGCGCACCACATGTACTTGACGGGCATGGGAACCGCCATCGGCGCGTTCTTCCAGGCGACGACGATGATCATTTCGATCCCGTCGGTGATCATCCTGAGCTCCTTGATCCTGTCGCTCTATGGCGGGTCGATCAGGTTCAACACCCCGATGCTCTTCGCGCTCGGCTTCATGCCGATGTTCGGCCTCGGTGGATTGACCGGGTTGCCGCTCGGGCTGGCCGCAACGGATATTCCGCTGCACGACACCAACTACGTCGTCGCGCACTTTCATTACCTCGTCGCGCCCGGCACGATCTTCGCGCTCTTCGCCGGCATCTATTACTGGTTCCCGAAGATCACGGGCCGCATGATGAACGAGGCGCTCGGCAAGATTCACTTCGTCGGCTCGATCATCTGCATGAACGTGATCTTTCTTCCGATGTTCGTGCAGGGACTCGCCGGCGTGAACCGTCGCCTCTGGGACGGCGGCACACTCTACACACACGCGCAGGGAACGCTGTCGCTGAACGTGCCGATGTCCTATGCGGCGCTTGCCCTCGCGTTCTTCCAGATCTTCTTCATCGTGAATCTCGTGTGGAGTGTTCGAAGCGGACGCGCCGCAGGCGCGAACCCGTGGGCGGCCACGACGCTCGAGTGGTCGGCGGCACCGAGTCCTCCACGCGAGCACGGCAATTTCGATCGCGTACCACGAGTCGTGCGCGATCCCTACGAATACAGCGCGCCGGGCGCTACGGGAGGCTTCCTGCCGCAGGCGGCGCAAGCGGAGGAGCGGATTTGAGAACAATCATCCGCGTTATCCGCATGTCTCCCGCGGCCACGACACACCGAGGCACAGAGGCACAGAGACCCAATTGGTTTAGACCTCGGTGTCTCCGGGCCTGTGTGTGTCGTATTCAGGCATTGGCGCGCGCCTAGCCATGCAGATCCCTTACACGACCGAGGTCAGGCCCGACACCGGGCTCACCAACCCCAAGCTTGGGATCTGGCTGTTTCTGGCCTCTGAAGTGATGCTGTTCGGCTCGCTCTTCTCGTCGTATGCGCTGCTGCGCACGGGGGCGCCGAACTGGCCCGATCAGTCCTCGATCGTCAACGTCCCGCTGGCCACCCTCAACACCGTGGTGCTGATCGCCTCGTCCGTGACGATGGTGATGGCATGGGCATCGCTGAAGAGTCAGAGCCTGCCGAAATTCAGGCTGTACATGGGATTGACGCTGCTGTGCGGCGCGATTTTCCTCGTGGTCAAGACCATCGAGTACAGCGACAAGTTCTCGCACCATCTGTACCCGGCAACGAGTAACTTCCTCGGGCTGTATTTCACGATGACGGGGCTGCACGCGATCCACGTGATCGCCGGCATGATCGTCAACGCGTACTTCCTGGGGCCAGGCACGAAGATGTGGCAGTCTGATCCCGAGCGATTCACCAATCGCATCGAGGTGGCCGGGATCTACTGGCATTTCGTGGACGTGGTGTGGATCTTCCTGTTTCCAGTGCTCTACCTGCTCTAGATGACGAGAACCATGGCAACACCCAACCTCCAACGCCCAACGCCCAACCACCCGGCCTCTTTGGGAGTTGGCAATCGGGAGTTGGGAATTGACAGCTTTTTGGTTTCGAGATGACACACGACGTTGCCAAACAAGTGAGGGGCTACATGATGGTGTTCGGGACGTTGCTCGTCCTGACGCTCATCACGGTCGGCGTGTCGTATCTGGATCTGCCCGAGGTCGAAACAGTGGTCGTCGCGCTGGTCATTGCGACGACCAAGGCCTCGCTCGTGGCGATGTTCTTCATGCACTTGAAGGGCGAGCGGCAGATGGTCACATGGCCGCTGGCGTTGACGGCGTTCCTGTTTGTCGCATTGCTGGGGTCGTTGCTCATGAGTGAGTCCGACCACCTGTTTGGCGCGAGATTCCAGGATTCGTTCCAGAGTATTAAGGATTGAACGATCTTTGATTATCGATTCGTTGGTGATCGGGGATTTTCGATTGATGAATGGATGAAATCGCCAATCGACGTTCATCAATCAACAACGATTCAACAATCGAAGATCGATAGATCAACAATTGAGTGATTTATGGCCTGCCCAGTCTGTTTCGGCGGCGAAGACACGTTGATGCGTGAGAGCCTGAACACGGGCATTGGCGTCCTGATGGGCGTCACGGCTCTGGTACTGGCGTTCTTCGCGCGGTTCATCTTCAAGCTCGTGAAGCGCTCGCGAGAGGCGGTGCAATGGACCCCATCCTGAGCTGGCTGGGACTCCCCGTTGCCGCCTCTGCGCATGCCGGTGAAGTGGACCGGATCATGGCGCTCGTGCACTGGCTGATGCTCCTCCTCTTCGTCGGCTGGAGCATCTTCTTCGTCTATGTCCTGCTGCGGTTCCGCAGCGGCGCGCACCCGAAGGCCGACTATCGCGGCGTGCGAGGTGGCTGGTCGAACTGGGTCGAGGGTGGCGTGCTCGTCGCGGAAATCGTGCTGCTCGCCTTCTTCTCGATTCCGTTCTGGACGCGAAACGTCGATGCCGCGCCGCCGCCCGAGACACAGGCGACCGTCGTGCGCGTCGTCGCAGAGCAGTTCGCGTGGAACGTGCACTACCCGGGCGCCGACGGCGTCTTCGGGCGCACGGACATTCGACTCGTCTCCCCTGACAATCCACTGGGGCTCGATCGCGATGAGGCCGTGGGCAAGGACGACCTGGTTGTCAACGGGCGTATGAATCTTCCGGTCGGCAAACCGGTGATCGTGTATCTCTCGAGCAAGGATGTCATCCACAGCTTCGCGCTGCCGCAGATGCGCGTGAAGCAGGATGCGATCCCGGGCATCGTCCAGCCGGTCTGGTTCACGCCCACGAAAACCGGGCAGTGGGATATCGCCTGCTCGCAACTGTGCGGCCTCGGACACTACCGGATGAAAGGCATCTATCAGATCCAGACGCCGGAGGAGTATCAGGCCTGGCTCAAGGAAGAAGCGTCGTTCCTCTCTCAGTAAACAACCCTCACACCTCTTCGGTAATCAACTTTACGCGCCTGCATATCGGTCGCGCGCCTGACGAAGCATTTATGAACTTTTCAGGAGCAACGGGACTATTGCGCCGATAGATTGGAATAGATGACGTATCGGGTCCTCATAATCTTCTTCACCATCACCACCATCATCGTCGCCGCACCGCATCGGTCATTCGCTCAGAGCGCCAGCGCACCGCACGTTCGCTTCCTCGATCCGATTCTCAAAGGGTTGTTCGAACAGGGCATGCAACAGTCGCCGACGCTGCGCGCGCTTGTGGAAAGAGTCGAAGCCGCGCCGATCCTCGTCTTCATCGAGGGCGACATTCGGATGCCCTTGTACGTGGGGGCACGCCTGAACTTCGTGACGAGCGTGAACGGCATGCGCTACGTGCGTGTAGACATCGACTGCACGCTGTCACCTCGCCGGCAGATTGCCCTGCTGGCGCACGAACTTCAGCACGCACTCGAGATCGGCGAACGGACGGACATCCTCGACGAAGAGGGCATGGAATCGCTCTACGAGGAGATCGGTTTTCAGTCGTCCGACAGCGGCTCGCACAGAAGCTACGAAACCGAAGCCGCCAAATCGGTCCAGCGGGCCGTGGATGATGAGTTAGGTGGGCGGCCGGGACGCGGCGTAAGCGGAGCAAACGCGTACTAAAAGAAAGGCGGGCCCTCGCCCGCCTCTATTGAAACCGAATCCCGAACCCCGAATCCCGAATCGCTGGTCTAGGATGCTTTGTAGTTAAAGTCGGCCTTGCCCGCCGCGGTTCCGTCCACGGTCACTGTCTGCGTCTGCAGCCCGAACCGCTCGTGCCACGTTTCAATCGTGTACGTCCCCGCCGGGAGACCCTTGATCTCGAACGAGCCGTCGTTCTTCGTCACCGCGAAGAACGGGTGCGAGACGATGCCGCCGTAGGCGGCCATCCAGCCGTGCACGTCGCAGCGGAAGGGCACCATGATTTCGCTCTTCGTGAAGGTCTGCGTCGACTCCATGCCCTTCAACGGCTGACCAAAATTGAATTCGGTGTTCTCCTTCGGCACGGCATGGACGTTATGTAACGTGCCGTCGCTGTTGACGATCTTGACCGGCTGTCCGACCTGAGCGCCGAAGACGTGCGGCATGTATTTGCAGCCCCGCTGGTCAAGTACCACCGGTGTCGTGGGCGCAGTGAAGGTGCGGTCGCCGAGGCCGTCCTTCACGTAGACAAACACGTTCTGTAAGCCGTTGCCCGGCCCCACTAGCACGACCTCGGACAGTGTCGGTCCTTCCGGCATGCACAGCGGGTCTGACGTCATCCGAATCACCCGCGCCTCCGGGGGAGTGCCTTCGAGCTTGACGCTGCCGCTGATGACGCTGGCGCCAATGGGCGCGGCAGGCGCCGCCGGTGCAGGCGCTGGCGTCGCACCGCCGCCTTCCTGCTGGGATGGTGCCCCGCCACCGCATGCAACCGCGGCCGTGGCTGCCACGAACGTCAGACAAACGAGAACGCGCTTCAGCATTCAACTCTCCAGGGAGGTATGAGGACGTAGTTTCTCAAACTCCGATCATATCGGAGCCCCGCTGCTGGTTGGTAGACACCATCTGGGACGACCACCATCCACCCACCACTATCCACCAACCGAGTTGTAGTGCAATAATCGTCGGCTTGGCACCGGCCTCGACGCCGGAAGACGCGGGCACGTGGGCCGCCATGCGGCGCAGCCCCGCCGCACATCGACACGCCTACTACTAGAGGACTCCATGGCAACGAAGATTGTTGACAAACTTCTTCCGACCACGATGGTCGGCTCATACCCACGACCCCAATGGTTCAAGCACCAGCTGCTGGGCCGCGATATTCGCGTGGCATTCAAGGAAGTGCAGCACGAGGAGGCGTACAACGACGCCGTCGCCACGGTCATTCGCGATCAGCAGGAAGCCGGCCTGGACATCGTGACCGACGGGAACATGTGGTACGACGACTACGTCGGCGTCATCGGATCGTTCTGCTGGTACATGTACGAGCGCATCGGCGGTTTCGAGCCCTCGCGCGAGCCGCACCCGTCGGTGGTCAATGCACCGCCGAGCTCGGGTAAGGAAATCCTGGACGACTGGGGCGGTGTCATCAACAGCGGCCCCGTGTCCCACGGTCCCATCCGGCTGGCCGACCTCTACAAGATCGCGGCGAAGCACACGACGGCGCCGGTCAAGGTCTCGGTCGGCGCGGGTCCCGCGAACCTCGCGTGGCACGTCTACTTCCAGCACTACAAGAACGCGAAGGATCTCAGCTTCGCACTGGCTCCGATCTTCAACAAGGAAATGAAGGACCTCGTGGCGGCAGGTGCAAAGTACCTGCAGTTCGAGGATCTGGGCGCCTGGCTGCCGCTCTTCACGGGCAACAAGGACGACTACAAGTGGATTCGCGAGTCGGTCGAGATGTGCTGCGATGGCGTTGACGCCAAGATCGGGTGGCACTTCTGCTTCGGCAATGCCTGGGGCAACGACATCCTGAGCGCGAACTACCCCGAGGGCTATCAGACCGTCCTCCCCTACTTCTTCGGTACGGCCGGCATTGACGAGTTCGTGCTCGACTACGCGAACCGTGACATGGCGGGCGTCGAATTCCTGAAGAACCTCCCCGCGAACCAGGGCATCCAGCTCGGCGTCCTCGACATCCGCACCAATGCGATCGAGCCGCCGGCGAAGATCGCCGACCGGATCCGCCGCGCGGTCAAGTACATCCCGGCCGACAAGATCACGCTCAGCAGCGACTGCGGAATGAAGCCGCTGGCACGTATGGTCGCGAAGATGAAGCTTCATGCATTGAGCGAGGCCGCTTCGATTGTCCGCAAGGAAGTGGCTGGAGTCTAGAAAGCATTTGGGATTTATCGATTGGGTGATCTTTGATTCGTTTTTGATTCTCGAATGTTGATTGACGATTCGTTCCGTGATTGCCGCGAAGCAGTGGAAATCAACAATCGTCAGTCACCAATCATCAACGAATCACCAATCAACGATCGCCCAATCCTCAATTGATTGACTGAGGTTTGAACATGGCAGATAAGAAGATCATCGCAGTAACAGGTGCAACGGGATCTCAGGGTGGCGGGCTCGTGCGCGCAATCCTGGGCGATCCCAACGGCGGCTTTGCCGCCCGCGCGATCACGCGCGATGCGAGCAAGGACAAGTCCAAGGCGCTGGCGGCGGCGGGCGCGGAAGTGGTGAGCGGCGATCTCGACAACGTCGAGAGTCTGAAGAAGGCGTTCGCTGGCGCCTACGGCGTCTATGCGGTCACCAACTTCTGGGAGCACTTCTCTGGCGAGAAGGAGATCCAGCAGGCGAAGAACATCGCCGAGGCCGCCAAGGCCGCCGGTGTGAAACACGTGATCTGGTCGACGCTGGAAGACACGCGCAAGCTGATGTCGGCCGACGACACCCGCATGCCGATCCTGCAGGGCAAGTATCGCGTGCCGCACTTCGATGCCAAGGCCGACGCCAACGCCGCGTTCAATGGCCTGCCGACGACCTTCCTCGTGACGTCGTTCTACTGGGACAACTTCTACCTGTTCGGCCTCGCGCCGAAGAAGGACGACAAGGGCGTTTACAGCTGGACCTTCCCGATGGGCGAAGCCAAGCTGCCCGGCATCGCGGCTGAAGACATCGGGCGAGTGGCCTACGGCATCTTCAAGGCAGGCTCCGAGTACGTCGGCAAGACGGTCGGCATCGCGGGCGAAAGCCTGAGCTTCCAGGAGATGAGCAAGAGGCTAGAAAAAGGTCTCGGGATCTCGCCGGTGCAGTTCAACGCAGTTGATGCGAACGTGTTCCGCGGCTTCGGATTCCCGGGCGCCGACGAATACGGCAACATGTTCCAGGTTTATCGTGACTTCGAGAAGGAAGTGAACGCGGCACGCAGCATCGAGCTGTCGCGCAAGCTGAATCCGTCGCTGCAGAACTTCGATCAGTGGCTGGCGGGCAAGAAGTCAGCGGTGCTCGCGGCGACCAGTCCCGCGCCCGCGACTGCGTAGTTCTTTGACCGACCACGTGCGGCGGGTCTGAAAATCAAGACCCGCCCTACGCGTACGACGATACCGTAGGCCGGGTCCTGCTGCTGGGACCCGGCGTTCTGCTTGTTGGACCCAACGTCCTTCCTCCCGCGTACAATCTCCCGCATGTTCAGATTCAGAAGCCTCGTTGTCTTCTGTGGCGCAGCTGTGGTCTTTGCCGCCGTTGCGTTCCCGCCCATCACGATGTTCGGTCAGGCGAGGCCAGCCACCGCCGATCCCTGCGCGGGTGCGCGTGACCTGCATCTGACGAATGGCCGCTTCGTCACGATGGACGCGCGCGGATCGACCGCGACCGAGGTCACCATTCAGAACGGACGATTCACCGCTGTCGGCCCGCGCGGCAATCAGCGACTGAGCCCGTGCACACGCGAGATCAATCTTCGCGGGCGCACCGTCCTTCCGGGCCTGATCGACAACCACAATCACATCGTGCTGCTCGGCATCCGCCCCGGGTACCACACGCCGCTCGAAGGCGCGGCCTCGATCGCAGAAGTGCAGGCAATGCTCAAGGCCCGGGCGAAGGGTGTTCCCGCCGGCGCGTTCATCACGTCGATGGGCGGATGGAACCAGGCGCAGTTCACCGAGAAGCGGCTCCCGACGCTGGCCGAGCTCGACGCCGCGACGTCGGCTCACCCGGTGCTGGTCTATCAGTCGTTCACCGGACCGGCAGCGACGAATACCAAGGGCAAGGAGTTTTTCGCGAGCAAGGGCGTCGCGGTCAGTGACACGGGACAGATCGCCATCAACGCGCCGTCACTCGCAGCGCTCAACGCCTTGCGCGCGGTGCAGACCTTCGACGACAAGAAGCGCGGGACGCAGGACGCGATGGCGTACTCCGCCAGCGTCGGCGTCACCACTAATGCCGACATGGGCGCGTTCAATCTGCCGGGCACGCCAGACCTTCAAGGCTCATTCGAAGCGGACACCCTGGCCAGCGCCAACCAGTTCACGATGTACGACCCGGTCGTCGCGCTCCACCGCGAAGGCAAGATGACGACGCGACTGCGCGTGTTTTTCCTGACGATGGATACCCGCCCGGACGTACCCATCCTGTCCGAGCGCCTGCGCAACGACTTCGACGGCTTCGGCGACGACATGATGCGCATCTCCGGCATCGGCGAATTCGCGTCGAGCTGGCCGCTCTTCGGCAACAAGCCGCCGGACAACTACGAAGCGGCGCTGTCGCGCATCGCGAAAGAAGGATGGGCGTTCCAGCAGCACAGCCTCTCACCGGCCGAGAACGAGCTCACGGTGAGCACGTTCGAAGCCGTCAACAAGGTCACGCCGATCGCGAATCTGCGCTGGTCACTCGCGCACGTGGGAACCGTGGACGCGGCGACGATCAATCGACTGAAGACAATGGGCGCAGCGATCGCCGTGCATCCATTTCAATTCCTTGCCGGCGGACGAGGCGGTCCTCCGTTGCGCACGCTCGTCGACAGCGGCATCAAGCTCGGCGCGGGATCCGATTCGGCACAGATCTCCACGCTCAATCCGTGGCTCGTGATCTCCTACATGGTGACCGGAAAGGCGCTTGATGGATCGCTCATCAACGGCGGGCAGCAGTTGACGCGCATGGAAGCGCTGCGCCTCTACACGGCAGAGAACGGCTGGTTCCTGAGGGAAGAAGCCTCTCTTGGCACGATCGAAGCCGGCAAGCTCGCGGATCTCGTCGTCCTCAGCGACGACTACTTCGATCCGAAGCGCGTCCCGGACGATGCGATCGGAAGAATCAAGTCGGCACTGACGGTCGTTGACGGCAAGGTCGTGCACGACACGATGCCGGGTCCGGCCGGCAAGTGATGAAGACACCAGCGGCGGCGGCGCAACGGTGAGGCACTCGTTGCTTCGCTGCACCTCAAGAGGCGGACATCGATCATCGACCTGGAGCCATCTCAGATCGAAAGGCCGGGATCGCCGACACCCGTTAGCCGACTGCCCTTAGCTGCCCTTGAGTGACCACGGTCTTGTGCGCGATTGAGGGCCTTCGGCGCGTTTCCAAACCGCGGACGTCCCAGACGCGTCCAAAATACTCGCGAGTTCGTTGCGCATCGGAAGCGTCAGTACTGCGAATTCCGCACGGGCGCGATAAGGCCGAAGAGCGCGATCTGCAGAGGAGGATTCATGACGCGTGCGATTTCTGCAACGTTCTGCCTACTCGCTATCTACAGTGCGGCGGCCGTCGTATACGCAAAGGGAGCGACAACCAGAATCACGATTACGGGCGCCGAACTCCAGAGTCCGGTCGAAATCAGCGATCCAGATGCTCTGAAGAACTTCGACGTCTGGTCAGGACCTGGGACATTTGCAAATGGCGTCGAGGGAACCACAGGCTTCATCATCGATTGGGCCTCCGGCGCGGTGACTGACCGACCGATCGGGCTTCGCACTTTCGATTTGTCGTTCTACGTCAGATACGCTAATCGGCCCTTCGCTGAACAGACGGATCAACTCGCGTACATTGTTTCGTACGCAGTCGATTCCACGACCGGGCAGGGCTACGTCTACCTGCCGGGAAAGGCGGACGCGCCGTACCGCCTCAACACGAAATCGATCTATCGCGGACGCGAGGGACACTGGTTTCGCGCGACGGTTCAATGGCAGCAAGTTTTTCGGGACGTGGTCGCTGTGACGCCGCGGTAACTCCACAACGCACTGACGGGGCCGGTCTGGATTCGCTTCGTCGCGTCCAGACAACCGTCGAGACCGTTCGGCCGTCCAAAGGGCGCGAGGAGTAGCAAATGCTTGACGATGTCCGACTGGGATGGCGAAAGCTGCGCCAGCAACCCGGATTCACCGTCGTCGCCGTCCTGACGCTCGCGTTGGGCATTGGTGCGACGTCGGCTGTGTTCAGCCTGGTGCAGGGAGTGCTGCTGACTCCTCCACCGTATAGAGACCCAGCCGGACTCGCACTCATTCAGCCTGCTCCGACCGATGGGCGGCAGCTGAACGCGCGACGATGGTCCGCCGCACAATGGACGGAATGGCAGCGCGACTCGAAGGCCTTCGAGTCGTTCGCCGGCTACCTGTGGTCGTTCAACTTCATGGTGCTGGACGAGGGAAGCGAGTCCCTCGAAGGCATGCTCGTCAGCAAGGACTACTTCCGCGTCGTCGGGCTCGAACCGATCCTCGGCCGTACGTTCTCGGACGTCGAAGCCAGTTTTCCGCCGGGGCCAGTCATGGTTATCGGCTACGACCTCTGGCAGCGCAAGTTTGGCGGTGACCCCAACATCATCGGCACGAAGATGCGTATGAGCCGTCGCGACACGCCTCCCACCATCATCGGCGTGATGCCACCGGGCGTGCGCTTCCTGCCGTCACCGGCCACCGCGCAGGAACCGAACTACAACGTCAACGCGCTGGTCGATTTCTGGATGCCGATGGCGGGAAATCCTGAGCGGATGAAAGCGCCGTTCTGGGACGTCGTTGGCCGCCTGCGCGATGGCGTGACGGCCGACGAGGCGCGCGCCGAGCTCGAGGTCATCGCAACGAGACAGGCGAAAGCTGACCCTGACTTCGACAGGATGACACCACAGCTTCAGGCGCTGACCGACAACTTCAATGCAGATGCCCGCCGCATCCTCCTGCCGCTCTTCGGAGCAGCTGCGTTGGTCCTCCTGATCGCGTGCGGGAACGTCGCTGCGCTGTTGCTCGTGCGAGGGCTGCACAGGCAGGACGAGTACGCCGTCCGAACAGCGCTCGGTGTGCGTCGATTCGTGCTGTTCCGGCAGGTCTCCATTGAGAGCCTCCTGCTCGCACTCCTTGGCAGTGCGCTCGGCGTCAGCCTGGCGATCGGCATTGTGAAGATCTTCAAGGTCATCGCCGGGCCTGCGATTCCGCGGCTCGATGCCGTGACGACTGTCTGGCCGGTCTTGATCTCGGGGCTTGCGGTCGCCGTCCTCGGAGCACTCGTGGCAGGACTTCTGCCGGCGCTGCGGGCGTCCCGGCTCGACGCCATGTCGGTGATCAAGAGCGCGGGCCCGAAAAGCAGTGCGGGGCGAGGTGAACGCCGCTTGTTGCGAGCGGTCACGGTCGGCCAAACCGCCCTCACGCTGGCGCTGCTCATGGGCGCGGGCCTCCTGTTGCGCACGACGAGCAATCTCGCGCGAGTGGACTCCGGCTACAACACCGGGCAGCTCCTCAACATGACCGTCACCGCGGTGCAGGGCGACTGGAATGCCTTTCACACACGTGCGCTCGAGCGCGTGTCCGCTCTTCCGGGCGTCGAGGGTGCTGCGTTCGCCTGGGGTGTTCCGCTGACTGGCAACAACTGGCCTGGCACATTCGAGTTCGAGGGGCAGCCGCCAGTCGCTCGACCGATCGATGCGGCGTCGCTACCCGTGCGCTCGGTCACACCGGGTTACTTCAACATTCTTCGCATGCCGATCGCGGAGGGGCGGGACTTTCGCGACTCGGACAAGCGCGATGCGCCAAACGTCACCATCGTCAACCGCGCTCTGGCGGAACGATATTTCCCGGGCAGCAGCCCGATCGGGAAGAAGGTGTGGCGATTCGGACGTCAGCAGCCGCCGTCGGAAATTATCGGCGTCGTGGCCAACAGCCGCACCGGCGATCTGACGAAGCCACCGGAGCCGGAAATCTATCTCTCGCTCTGGCAGGCAGGCGCCTTTTCGAAAGACCTGCTGGTTCGCACGGCATCCGATCCCCGTGCGGTGATCGCCGATGTTCAACGCGTACTGCGTGACGTCGATGCGACGGTTGCCGTCGAGAACGTCAAGACGCTCGATCAGGTTCGCGCGGACTCGGTCGCGACGCGAACCTTCGCCACGCAACTGCTCGTGGGGTTCTCGATCGTGGCGAGCATCCTGACGCTCGTCGGTGTCTACGGGGTGTTGTCGCTCTCGGTCGCGTCGAGGCGACGCGAGATCGCGGTACGCAGTGCCATCGGTGCTCAGGGATACGACATCCGCAAGCTTGTCTTCACGGATGCCTTCCGTCTCATCGCCGGCGGCGTGGTGGCGGGCATCATCGTCGCCATCCTGTTGTCACGTGCTCTGGCGACATTCCTGTTCGGGGTTGAGTCCACAGACCCAACCACGCTGATCAGCGTCGGACTGCTGTTCGCCGCGGTCGCCTTGCTCGCGTGCTGGGTGCCGACGCAACGCGCTGCGCAAATCGACCCGCTCGAGGCGTTGCGCAGCGAGTAGCTTCATTCGCAGCGGCGGGTCCCGGGACCCGCCGTTCCTGCTTCAGTCCACCGTAATCGCCACCGTCTTCCCGTCGACACACGTGAAAGCCGTCGAGGTCTTCGTGTAGTCGGTGCTGAAGCCACCGCCGGCGATGTCGTACTTGTAGTAGACCTTGATCTTGACGCCAGACTCACCGCCGACGTACTCGAGGTTCTTGTTCCACACGGACGTCTGGCCGAAGTTGATGCGCTTGTTGTCGGTCCACTCCCCGCGCCACTTGTTGTCCTCGTCGTCCCAGTAAGCAAAGTCCACGACCCTGATATCCACCTTGGCACCAGTGGCCGGATCGTGGAAGTTGTTCGTGACTTCGATGTTCACCGCCGAGCACTTGGAATCAGCGGCGGCAGTGCCCGCACATCCCGCCACGATCGCGGCAACGGCGAGCAGACGGTAGACAGTCAGTTTCATGATGCTCCTCCTGAGGTCCGGGTCGGTGTGCGACCCGGGTTCACCTCTGACTACGCAATCAGGAGGAGAGACCGGACACAGCGGGCATCCACGAGGTCAGACGAGCGGTTCGTACATCCGCTCGAACTCGGCTTTCGAGACGGCATACGCGTCCGAACCAGTCTCCTCGTTGGACACGAGGTAGTCGCCGGCCTGGTAGTGCGTGGCGCCTTCCTTCGTTCGAACGCTGCCTGCAGCTGCGGCGACTTCGGCCCACACCGGTGCGCTTTTCACGTACGTGCCAGGCCCATTCGATTTGTAGGTGCGGGCGAACGACTCGCTGTCGACGGTGTAGGTGTCGCCGTTGTTGTTGACGATCCAATCGCCACGCTTGCAGGCCTGCGTGTCGCCCCACTTCTTGTAGGTGAATCCTGTCGTATCGAGATCGAGCTGGACGGCAACGACGAATTGCGTCTGGCGCTTCACGTACTGTCGCCGCGTAGCCATGAAATTCCTGCGCTGACTAAGTCGGGAGGGTCTTGAAGCGGCCCGTCGATCCAAGCGCCGCTTGCTTCACCTGCTGTGCCACCGACTTGAGAATCTCATTCTGTTCGGGTCGCGGGCGCGCGTCGAGCGGAATCTTGGTGTCGTGCGTCGCCTGGAAATCCGTGAGCGGCGTCTCTTCCCATCCGGCAGCCGAGAGATACACCCAGAGCAACTGCGCGCCGCCTTCTTTCGCCGCCTTGACCATGACAGGCAGCTCGTCCTCCATGATGAAGGTTGACGCGAGAAAGTCGGCGCTGACGAGCGCAACGAGCACGCCCGCTTTCGCCAGCGCGCGTTTGATCTCGGCATTCCACTCCTGGCCGGCACGCAACTGCTTGTCGTCCCACAAGACGAGCTCGGTCTCAGCCATCCTCAGATACGGTGTGAGCATGACCTTCAGTCGCTCGAGCCATTCACCATCCTTGTGGCTGTAGCTCACGAAGATCTGATTCACGCGCCTCGAGCCCGGAGTGAAGATGCCCTCCAGTTCTTCCGCAAGCGCTCGATCGCCAAGCGCGGCCGCAATCCGACTGGCCTGGACCGACGCCGAGCGGTGTTTCCAACGATCAGCCTCGAGCGTCAGGAGCCTGCGGTACTCGGCCAGCGCTTCGTCGGTTCGGTTCAAGTAGAGATATGCCTCCGCCACCGTCGCGGTCTTCCACAGGTCATTTCCGGGTGGGCTCGCGTGATCGAGCGCCAGCGTCGCCATCTCACGAGCTGCATCTCTATCGCCAACGAAGGCGAACTTCATGAATGCGACATTGATGGCCAGGTAGTAAATCTGGTCGGGCCTTTTCGCCTGGGACAGTGCCTCCAGGTAGAGCGACAGCGCGCGCGCCCCATGCTCTTTCTGCTCGGACTCCATCCACATCCGTTTGAGTCGGCCACCGAGGCTTCCCTTGATGTCGGTGTCCCTGTCTTTGTTTCGTTCGAGCAACGCGATCGCCTGAGCCCGCTCGCCGGCGCGCTCCAGGGCCAGCGCCGCATCGACGACATCCTTGACCGACATCTCGGCGGCGTTGTCTTCAACGGTCTTGACGATTTCCGACGCTTTCGAGCTCTTACTCTCGGCGGCCAGTCGAAGCTTCGAGACGGCATCCTGCGCAGGTGGCGCGCCGGCTCCGAGCGTTGCCACCAGCAGGCCGAGGCTCGGCGCATCGGCGTTCGCCGGTTTCACGATGCTGACGTGATCGCCAGGCACGACGCGCTGTACTTTCTTGTCGAAGGGTCCGAGTGACGACGCCGGTGGGACGAATTGATCGCTTGCCCCGGCGACGACCAGCATGTCGAACGGTGGTGCCGGATCGAAGACGCGCTTCCATTCCTGTCTGAGCTGCGTGATGAAGACGCTGCCCTCCGCCATGTTCAGCAACTGGCGCTTCCAGAAGGGTGCCCAGCCAGCCTTGCGCAGTCCGCCACTCGGCGTCCCGAACAGGACGAGGTGCTGAACCCGTGCGGCGAGCGCCGGATCGTCGACAAGTGCCTTCTGTACGACCAGGCCGCCCATGCTGTGCGCAACGAGCGTCAACGACGGGTAACCGCTGAACGGAGGCAGCGCGAGTTGCGTACTGAGCATGCTGCCGAGCACGGGAAGGTCAGGGTCCGCCGACCAGATGCCGACAACATCGGGGAGCAGCGTCGTGGCGTACCCGATCGTGAAAATGTCCCAGTCCTCTGCCGCGCTTCCCAGAAGGCCAGGAAATCGATCCCACGTGTCGTCGCGTGTTCCGCTGAAGCCGTGAAGAAAGACGACGGCCTTGTCCCCACCGTTCTTGCGAATGGTAGTGATGTTGGTCTCTTGCATCGGTGACTGGATTATCACCGATGAGGCGGAGCGCTCCTAGACCGGTGCCGGGTCGCTGGCCGGGAACGATTGCTCGATGCGGTCGTCGATGACCGCTTCACTCGCGCATCGCCGTCGTTGACTCAGAACCGCGGTCACCACTGCGGCGATCGAACCGGCAGTCAGCGCCGCGGCCGCCGGGACGCTGAAACGATTGCGTCTGCCGAACATCGACAACAGCAGCGCCGCGGGAACGATCAAGCCCAGCCACGGCAGCGGCGGCATCGATACAGCTCGACGGGCTCTTGTCGGCGCGCCTCGACGCATCGAGAGATTGAGCGGGGTCTCCGGCTCTGCTACAGCGGAACGATCATCATCCACGGTGCACCTCTGTTTCTTGCGACATGAGATGCCGCATCCCGCACCTGTGCAAATGTCATCCCACTTCGCTGCGCGCCACCGGGCGACTCGGGCCCATCACGCCCGCTGATAAATCTGAATGAGATTGCCGCACGTGTCGGCGAACACGGCCAGCGTAATGGGACCGGCGGGCGTGGGCTCTTTGGTAAATACGACACCGTGGCCAGTCAATCGCTTGAACTCTCCGGCAAGGTCCGCCACCTCGAACGCCGCAAGTGGAATTCCCTGGGTGAACATCGCCGTCTGAAAAGCCTTGCCAGCCGGGTTGGCGTTCGGCTCCAGCGCCAGCTCCACATCGTCGGGACCTTCGGGTGACGTGACCGTAATCCAGCGGTACTCCCCGACCGGGATGTCGTGCTTCTTCCTGAAGCCCAGGACATCGGTATAGAAGCGAAGTCCCTTTTCCTGATCGTCAACCATGATGCTCGTCAGCTTGATGCGCATGTCGCCCCCTGCGCTCAGAGTGTGCCGGAATACGAGGGGACTACGCTTCTCGGAAATTGCTACGCACGACGCCCACGAAGGTCACTCAGGCCACGAAGAGCGCGGGATTCGCCCCATGAGGGTCAGGCATCCCGGCATGAGGTGCTGAGAGACGAGGCAAGGGACGGCGAAGACGCGCCGCATGCGACGTTGATACGCCGATGGCGTCTCGCCCATTCTGCGCGTGAAGAGGACGCTGAAGCTTCCGAGGCTCGAGAAGCCGACTTCCATGCACACCTCGGTGACCGAGTGCTGTCCTGATGCCAGGAGCTGCCTGGCGAGTTCGAGCCGGGACGCCTGTCGAAATTGATGCGGCGTCGAGCCGAACACCGCCTCGAACTGCCGGATGAGATGAAAGGGCGAGATCTGAATGTCGCGCGCGAGCTCGTGGATCGTGAGCGGCCGCTCGCGCGTGTCGAGCAGCAGGTCGCGGGCGCGACAGAGACGACGGAATCCTTCGTGCCTCAGGAGCACGGTGGGTAGTGTAGCTGGGTTGCTGGGTCGCTAGGTTGCTGGGTCGCTAGGTTGCTGGGTTGCTAGGTGGCTGGGTGGCTAGGTGGCTGGGTGGCTGGGTGGCTGGGTATCGGGGAAACCGACTATCATCGGGGGCCATGAACGCATCCCGCTGGGCCGCTCTCATCATCGTCTTCATGACTGCGCTCGTCCGTGCGCAGATTCCCGTCACCAAGGAACCGCATCATCACATCGTCTTCGAGAACGCACAGTTCCGAATCATGAACGTGGAGGTTCCACCGGGCGAGGCGACCATCGAGCATTCACACGACCGCGACGTCGTGACCGTTGCCATGAGCAATGGCGCCGAAACGCGGATGCAAGCTGCTGGACAACCCTGGGAGAATCGCCCGCGGCGGTCGGTCGGCGACATTGAAGCCACCGACTACGCCGGTAAGGTCTCGGTTCACACGTTCGAGACGAGGGGTACGACGGCGTACCAGTTGTTCGCGGTCGAGAACCTGAAGGCGAATGGCTGGTCAGGAACGCCGGCGGCTTCCGGCGCGGGGACCGCGCTCGCGAAGGAGTCGAGGTCGTTCCGCGTCTACACCGTGGCGC
>Ga0310810_10003018_pt1 | contig 18279 bp, 10 predicted proteins | sample NCmetagenome_FD_207641 | JGI IMG/M metagenome (GOLD analysis project Ga0310810, IMG submission 207641) | Soil microbial communities from experimental microcosm in Duke University, North Carolina, United States - NC | ecosystem: Engineered > Artificial ecosystem > Soil microcosm > Unclassified ...
TGATAAATAAAATGAACCTCTGCGGTCTTGCAATTCTGATTTTGGGAACATCTTTAATTTGCAGTGCGCAAGCCCCGGTTTTTCCTCTCAAAAAGAGCACGAATAGTCGCTATCTCGTTGATCAAAATAACAAGCCATTTCCCATTCTCGGAAGAACAGCCTGGTTTGTGACCTCACTACCCGTCAACGATTATAAAACCTTTATCAGTAACACCGTTTCACACGGATATAATTCAATTGAATTCCATGTGATCAATCATGATCCGCGCGGCAATCATCCGCCATTCAATGGTAATGGTGATATGCCTTTTCTTAAACGATTAGATGGGTCAGATTGGGGCGGATCGTTGGTATATACGGATACGACGGCTCAGGCACCCGATCTTACAACGCCTAATGAAGCGTACTGGAAATATGTAGATACTTTTCTTGCTTACTGTGAATCTAAGGGTCTGATGGTTTTTATGTTCCCGGCGTATGTGGGCTACGCCAATAGTAACCAGGGATGGATGCCCGAGCTTGTTGCCAATGGCGCCGCAAGATCACAAGCTTATGGCAAGTGGATAGCCAGCAGGTATAAACATCAAAAGAACATTGTGTGGATGCTTTTGGGAGATATGGGCAATTTTACATCTGCTCAGAAAGACGCTGAAGGAGCACTCATTACTGGTCTTAAAAGTGTTGAAGGGCAGATGTCTGCTGATTACACTGCCGAACCGGGCCCGGGACAGTGCGCTGCGGACCAGGCAGATTTTGGCGACGAAATGACACTGAATGGTGCCTATACCTGGGGAGAAAGGGGAACTTTAGACGTGCCTACTCTTGGGCGCATTGCTTATTCACATTCCCCCGTTATGCCGGCGTTTTTACTGGAAGAACCTTATGACGAGGAAGGTCCGGATGGCAACAACGTCAACCCTAATGCTATACAGCCTGTGAGAAGATTCCAATATTGGGGCTGGCTTACTACCATTGGTGGATATATATCAGGAAATGGATATATCTGGCCTTTTCGTTCTCCTGATTGGCAAAAACACCTGGATACACAGGGAGCTTTTGACATGGAACGGCTCAATAAATTCATTAAGTCCATCACATGGTGGAAACTGGTTCCTTCTGGCCTGGCTGGTATGAAAACATTAATTACTGCAGGTGGAAACATATCTACGGACTCCGATTATGTGGCCGCAGCGGCTACCTATGAAGGGACATTGCTTGTAGCTTATATACCGCCTTCTCATAATGGAAGTATCACGGTGGATATGACCGCCATGGCAGGCAGTACAAAGGCACGATGGTTCGATCCGACAAGTGGAACCTTCACCAACATTTCCGGTTCACCTTTCGCGAATAAGAGCACTCATCAATTCACCCCTCCAGGAAAAAACCATGTTGGTGAAGGTGATTGGGTTCTTCTTTTGGAAGCTTCAGAAGGCATCGGCAAAAAATCCAGCGCTGTGAAGATGCCAATCAGTGGACCATTGAGAGTTTCTAAAAATCCGAATTATTTCCAGGACGGAAACGGAAAAACGATTATCCTTTGCGGATCGCATTCCTGGAACACGCTGCAGGATTGGGGAAGTAACGGATCAATTCAAAAGTTGGATTTTGATGCGTTCGTCAGGTTTCTTAAGAAGCACGATCACAATTTCACTTTGATCTGGACCACCGAGCTTCCAAAATTCCATGGTTTTCCATCTACGGATACGTCCCCGCCCGATATTACCGTAACGCCGTTTCCTTGGCTGCGGACTGGTCCGGGAATAGCGACCGACGGTGGATTGAAATTTGATCTCACAAAATTTAACCAGAAATATTTCGATCGGTTACGTGAACGGGTAAAGGCTCTTGGCAACGCAGGCATATACGCCGGTGTATATTTGTTCAGCGGTGAATGGCTGTTGCGCTTTCGGAGCGCAAGCGACGGCTACTCTTTTTCCGGACCCAATAATGTCAATGGAGTCGATGATGGATACAGGGGCGGATCTGTTGAGTCAGCAGTTGCCGCCACTACGATGAATGCGCCAAATGCAATAACCGAATTTCAGGATGTCTATGTCAAAAAACTTTTAAACACGCTAAACGATCTGCCCAATGTGCTATGGATAGTTTCACAAGAAGCATCGGAAAATTCAACCTGGTGGAATAACCGACTTATATCATTTGTGAGAACGTGTGAGAAAGGGATGCGTTTTCAACATCCAATCGGATTGGGAGGATTGGACAATTCACTAACTGACCGGGATATCTATAACACCGACGCAGATTGGGTGGCTCCCTGGGGCAGGGTTTCTCCCGTAAGATCTTGCGGAACTGGTAAACCGGCCTGCAAAGTCAATCTTAATGACAGTGACCATAGTTACTGGGAGATCTGGAAAGATACTCCTCAGAAAAACCGAAATTATGTATGGCAGAATTTCACCAACGGCAACCAGGTAGCTTTTATGGATCCTTATATTGTCTCTTATACGAGACAGGGCCGGAATATGGTCAATGCTCCAATTAACGGTATCGGCCATGCGCCGGATCCCAGGTGGGATAATTTCAGGGATAATCTTGGATATATTCTAAAATATTCCCGCAAGATGAACCTCGCAAAAGTTACTGCCCAACCTGTTCTAAGTTCGACCGGGTACTGTCTTGCAAAGGTTTCTTCTACCGGTGCCGAGTACCTTGTTTATGCATCAAATGGTGGCCCATTCACAGTGGACCTTTCAGCTATGGCTAACAAAAGAAAGCTCTCGGTAGAATGGTTCAACCCTGCCACCGGCACGACGACGCGTCAAAGTCCGATAACTGCCGGGGCATCCTCACAGTTATTTAGTCCACCATTCAGCGGAGATGCGGTGCTATACCTTGTTGATACCAATGGTCACAAATGATCAACTAAATACCGGTGCGCCATCACGAGGTTCGGCTAAATTTAAATTCCTGCCTGGTGAGAGTCTTGTTTTCACCTGACGTGATAAATCACGTGTATTAGAATTACACCTGTAGTTTGGGCTAAAAATTATTTGATACCTTTATGTGAAGAGTTTCCTGAACTGTATGAATGATACTTATGAATAGTGAGAAAAACGTTTCGCGGAGAAATTTCATAAAAAATTCTTCCCTGGGTTTGAGTGCGGGAGTGGTGGGTGCAGCCATTCCATCTATCGCTACTGCCAATCCTCATACCGGAACTGATGATGTTAATGAAAAAAAGAAATTACCCAGGGAGATCCGCGTGGCCAGTGTTGACTTAGTAGGACTTTGGCCCGATACCACAAGGGAATCCAGGATAAAACGAATTCTTGAAAGAATGGAAGAGGTTGCCCAGATGAAGCCCGACCTTCTTTGCTTGCCGGAGTTGTTTGATACCTCGTGGGTCGAAGAAGAAAAGCCACTATCCGAATTAGCTGAGGACGAAAAGATTCCCGGGCCGGTGACAAGCAGGATAGCAGCTTTCGCAAAGAAAATTAATGGTTACGTTGTATGCCCCTTGTTCACAAAAAAAGACGGGAATTTTTATAACAGCAGCCTGCTGCTTGATCGCAAAGGAAATATTGCCGGCGTGTATCATAAAACTCACCCGGTAAAAACCGAAATTTTTCCCGACCAGGCTTTTAAAGGTGGGGGTACTGTGCCCGGAGCAATTGATCAGCCCGTCATTGAAACAGACTTCGGAAAAGTTGGCATGCAAATATGTTTTGATGCAAACTGGACAGACGGATGGGATAATCTTAAGAAAAAAGGAGCCGACATCGTGTTATTCTCATCACAGTTTCCTGGTGGGAGAATGCTTAACTATTATGCCCTGAGAAATAGTTATTACATCGTATCCAGCACAGGAGGAGATGCACGGGTGATTGATACATCGGGAAATGATCTTAAGACTACCACAGAATTTGTGCGATATGTATGGGCTACGATTAATCTCGAAAAAGTAAATGTGTCTACCTGGCCAACCAATCAGCTGCTTCCAAAAATATTCAAAAAGTATGGAGATAGAATAGGCGTCAAAGTATGGAATACAACAGATGTTATCACCATCGAAAGCCGTGACCCCGATTTAATACTTTCGAACGTCCTGAAGGAATTTAACATTCCGACCTATGCGGAGGATTTAAGAAATGAAAAGGTGATCCAGGATAAATACAGATCAGCAGTTGCAAGTAAATAAGTGAACAACGCATTGAAATGAACGACCAGACTTTACCAAATAAGACAGTCAGAAAGGCAAACCGGCTTCCCCGGGAAGTATGGGTCGCCGCTATAAGTCTGAAAGGGATTTGGCCGGTGGAAACTATGGAGAAAAGAATGAAAGACATTGTTGAAAGGATGGAGAATGTCTTTGCATTTGAACCGGATATTATATGTCTGCCTGAAATGGTAAATATATCGTGGGTAGATGAAGCAGAGAAATCAAAGACGCTGTCAGAGGTTGCAGAAGATATAAATACTCAAGGGCCGACTACCCGTATGTTGGCGGATATCGCGAGGAAGCAGCATTGTTACATTACATGTCCCATTGTGACAAAGGAAAACGGTCGTTTTTATAACAGTACTATTTTGCTGAACCGCCAGGGAAACAAGGAAGGTGTGTTTCATAAAATCCACCCTACTTCAACGGAAATAATTCCCGACAGTTATTTCAAAGGAGGCGGGGTTACACCCGGGCCAGTTAAGCAGGATGTAGTCAAAACTGATTTCGGAAATGTAGGTATGCAGATTTGCTATGATGCGGAGTGGACCGATGGATGGAATTCCCAAAAAGAGGGAGGTGCTGAGATTCTATGCTTCTCTTCCCAGGGCCCTTTTTTGAATACGTTACGCAATCATGCGTGGCTTAATCATTATTATATAGTATCCGCCACAGGAGAGAATGCACAGATAATTGATATAACAGGCGATGTAATTGCATTAGACGGGGAATTTGCAAGGTGGGTTTGCGCGCCCGTGAATCTTGAAAAAGAGCTTCTTCATATATGGCCGAATGTAAAAAAGTTTGATGCCATACAAAAAAAATACGGAAGGAAAATCTACTTTAAAATATATCATCCGGAAAATTGGGCAACGCTCGAAAGTCTTGACCCGGATGTTAAAGTGAAAGAAATTCTAAAGGAGTATGAAATTCCTACTTATGATGAGCAAATCAGGGAAGCAACCGGGATACAAAATAAATACCGGTTATAGCAAGACTACTTTTCCGGTATAGCACCTGGCCACAATCTCCATAGGCAAAAGTGAAAAAAGCTGTGTCCGAATTTGAAATTCCCTTATCGTAAAGATTTTTAACCACACAGAAGCACAGGAACATAGGCTAAAACAAAGGAAAGCTATGTGTTTCTAACTATGTGTTCTATCTTTCTATGTGGTTCAAACATTTAAATTAATACACCACAGAAAAACAAGGAGAAGGAAATTATCTATTATATAACGAGATATTCCAATCTAAACCTGTTGCCATAGATCATGAACTTTTTGCAAATCCTTTTTCATCGCATCAAAAACAACTTTCTTATCAACCGAAATTTTAGTATCTCCATGCTCTGCACCTCCTAAAGGGTGTTCCAGGTGCAGCGACACAGGCACATTGACCTGGTATTGTTTCAATAATTTAAAGTATGTTTTAAAATCTATCATACCTTCTCCTAACGGAACATTTTGTGTATTCCATTCTCCATTTTGCTTCGCCCATAAAAAGTCTTTAATTGCCAGTGTTTTGATTTGTGATTGTACAAGGCGCAGACTATTCTGCCATGACTGGCCACCTTCAACAACTGCATGCCGGATATCATATTGTAACCCCATATATTTCTTGTCTGCCTCCCTTAATAATTCCCACAACTCCCAAATGGAAGCACCTACCGAGTTTCCGGCATGGTTCTGATAACACCCGGTCAATCCTAATTCTTTATTCAAATAGCTTAAGTCTTTTATTTTTTGCTGGAAATGCTTCAAAGAATCGGGGATTGGCTTGTCTTCAGGATAAGAAAACCAGTTCATGCGATAAAACTTGATCCCCAGTTTAGCAGCCACCTCCAATACTTTTTTATCTGTAGGATTATCTGCATCTTCAACGGTTGTTGTCATCATTAATGGCGCTAATCCAACCTTACGCATAGCTTCGATAGCCTTAGGCAAATCGCCTTCAACCCTTTCAGGCTTCACATGGCCGTCGGGACGAACGGTCAGATCTATCCCATCAAAACCCATTTCAGCCACTGCTTCAGCCATTTCCTGGTAGTTCAGAAACTGCAGGTGCTTCGAAAAAATATGAACCTTAAAACTATCTCCCGAAGCACCATTAATCAAAGAGAAAAAATTTTCGTGCAGGAGAGGATAAAAGCCGGCTGTTATTAGGGACTTCTTTAAAAAATTTCTCCTGGATTGGCTATTGTCCTGGGATTTCATTGCTCAAGTAACATTTTTAAAATAAAGAAAGCAATAAGCAAAAACTTCGAAATGCCGCGTAACTATCGTTCGCTGAAAAATTACATAGATCTGGAGAACCTTTTACGTACCGCCAATTAATATTGCAAAAAACAATAGGGCAAATTAAGTTAGGAAAAAAAACTATTATTCGAACATTTATTCTCCCGGACCAATAACTAGCATGCTGATCTTACGAATTCGACGAGGAGAATTAAAACATATTCGGTAAATGATTCTTATGTTAACTTTTAAACTTATTGACCATTCTCAAACCTTTGATATTTTAATTTATATTTGATTTTATAAAGGACCATTTATTCCACAAGGTCAAAACTAAATCCCAAAAGAGTAGTCACCCGGGTCATGTAAACAATTTTAGTTCTCCTGGCAAGTATCTTCTACCCACCGAAAACAGGTCATTGAATAGCGATCGAGAAAATGAAAACCCTGGTTGTAATGGCGCGACTTAAATTGATGGATTCTATTAAAAGGAAAAATCCGTCGGCTCTTTATCGGACTTGATTAAGAATTTATCACACCTGAATTTATAATTTTATAAAAAAATAAAATGGATTTTTCTTCAAGCTATAAACTGAGTCTTCTTAATATCGCAGTGGTCCTGATGATTTTTATTTCAAGCTGCCAGAATAAATCTCAAAGTCGTTCCGGAATAGAATCGAAGGATGCGCTTTCTACCTTCCAGGTAGCTGATGGCTTCAAGATTGAAATGATAGCTTCGGAGCCGTTGATATCTGACCCGGTAGATATGGAAATTGATGAATATGGCCGCCTGTATGTAGTCGAAATGCACGGGTACCCTTTAGACAAAAGCGGCAGCGGTAATATAATTCTCCTTTCAGATACTGACGGAGACGGTAAGATGGATAAGAGGACTGTGTTTAAGTCAGGCCTGATGCTGCCTAACAGTATCATGCGATGGAAGAAAGGTGTTTTAGTGACAGACACACCCAATATTCTTTATTTGGAAGATACTGATGGCGATGGACAGGCGAACATTACAGATACTGTGCTTCATGGTTTCGCTGTAACCAATCCGCAACACATTGTAAATAGCCCCGTGTATGGATTAGATAACTGGATTTATGTTGCCCATCAAGGATCGGTGGGTACACGTGAATACAAAAAAGAATTTGGCGATGAAGGATCAGAGATTGTTTTCCACGGGCAGCCAAATACCCCAAAACTTCCGAAAGATGCTAACGGCCGTTGTATAAGATTCCGTCCGGATAGTAATCAAATTGAAATGACTTCAAGCGACTGCCAGTTCGGTCACACATTCGATGAATGGGGCCACAGATTCGGTTGCAACAATTCCAACCAGGGCTACCAGGAAGTAATCTCTGATCGCTATTTTCAACGCAACCCCCACCTGTTAATTTCAGACGCCACGCAAAGCATGTCTGATCATGAGGATGCCGCGGAAGTATTTCCAACTACGACACATCCCGACAGGCAGATATTCACAAATGTGGGAGTTATGACGTCTGCCTGCGGACTCACCGCATATTTAGGCGATGCTTTTCCTGCTCCATATAATAATAACGTGACTTTTGTTGCAGAACCCGTCAGTAATCTCGTACATGTTGACGTGTTGAAAGACAGTGGCGCAAGTTTTACCGCTAGCCGTATTCTTCAGAGTAAGGAATTCTTTTCATCGACCGATGCGTGGTCGCGTCCCGTAAATATGTATGTAGGCCCCGACGGAGCTTTATATGTACTTGATTACTATCGCAAGGTTATCGAATCTCCTGAATGGATGTCAGAAGATGCGATTAATGCAGGAGACTTATACGACGGTACTGACAAGGGAAGGATCTTCAGGATTACCCCTAAAGATGCGAAACCCGCTGAGTGGACGAAGGGATTAAAATTAGGAGATGCTTCGAGTGAAGAACTGGTTAAGAATCTTGCGAACCCTAATGCCTGGTGGAGAATGAATGCCCAGCGTTTGTTGATAGACCGGGCCGACAAAAATGCAGTTCACGGCCTGGTAGAAATGACTACGAATCCTTCAGCGATGGGAAGGTTACATGCATTATGGACGCTAGAGGGCCTGGGAGAGTTGAAACAAGAACAGATTGAAGTGGCATTAAAAGACAGCGAAGCAGGCATCAGGGAAAATGCTGTTCAACTGGCAGAACTTCATCTCAACAAATCACCCGGGCTGTCCAATGCCTTGTTGGCTATGCGTAATGATCCCAATGCCAAAGTAAGATTCCAATTGCTGCTGACCCTTGGCTTCATTGATTCCCCTGAATCCGCCGAGGCGCGAAATCAAATTCTTTTCGCGGATATCAATGACCCGTGGGTACAGGTCGCCGCTTTATCTGCTTCCTCGTCGCAAACTGCCTCATTGTTGAAAGTCGTTCTGGGTAAGTATCGTGCCAATGTTCCAGCATATACGTCATTGGTGGAACGCCTAACAACCATGGTTGGCGCAGGAGGAAAACCAGAAGAAATTCACCAGCTAATTGAAATGGCGCCTTCAACCAAACATGCTTCTATACTTCAGGGGCTGGCAGAAGGATTGAAATTCAGAAAATCACCATTGCGTATTTCTGTTAAAGATCAGCAACTGCTGATAGAAACCTTTTTTGATAACCCTTCAGATGAAATGAGAATGGCTTCCCTGCAGCTGTTAAAAGTAAATGATATCACAGATTCAACGCTGAAAAGAAATTCCATCCAAAGGGCGGCCTCAGTAATGCGGGATGCAAATCAGTCCACCGTTAAAAGGGCAGAGGCAATTGAATTTATTGCTATCGGTGATCCTCAGCCTTATGCAGATGAATTGAAAAAACTGCTTGTGCCGAGAGAAGAATTTCCGGTACAGTTAGCAGCTTTGCATACACTTAGCAGTATAAAAGGAACTGCCGTGAGTGAATATGCGATACAGCAGTGGCCGGTTCTTACTCCAGAAATACGTAATGCGGCGATCCAAACTTTTATGGTTGATTCGCAAAGAACGGAATTGCTTATAGATGCACTGGAAAAGGATAAGATCAAACCAGGCAGTGTATCTTTCGGCACGAGCGTAGAAATCATGTTAGGAGATAATGAAAATCTGCGCAACCGCGCCAGGATAGTGTTTACAAAGAACGAGCGTGAGCGAAAAAATGTCAATAAAGAATATCAGCAAGCTTTGGAGCTCAAGGGTGATCCTGTAAAAGGAAAAGCCGTGTATCAACAAAGTTGTGCCATTTGTCACACGGTGAAAGGAAAAATGGGGGTAGCAATAGGGCCGGATCTTGGTACTATACACAATTGGATCAGCGAAGATATCATGGCTAATGTCCTTGATCCGAACCTTTCTATCTCCAGCGGGTTTGATTTATGGGAAGCTCAATTGAACAACGGTGAATCGGTACGGGGAATCATATCAAGTGAAACGCCTTCCGCCATAACGCTGAGGAACAATGGAATGTTAGATAGAACGGTAAACCGCCGGGATATTAAGTCATTAAAGGCCATGAACATTTCCGCCATGCCTTCTGGTTTTGAAAAAACGATCAACCACCAGCAGATGGCTGACCTGCTGGCATTCTTAAGACAAAACTAAATTTCACAAAATGTTTACTTATCAAAAGCCAGCGTCAATATTGAATAATGCAGAATTAATTTTGGTTTTTGGTCTTCTTTGCATCTTTAATGTAAAGACATCCGGCCAGCAAAATCCCGGCAGTTCTAAAGTGAACGAATTCAGGGCTGCTGCTGTTAAAGTGAATATTACTCCGAATACGCCGAAACAACTTCTTGGTTATGGGCCGAGGCTCTCCGCTGGAATACACGACAGTATTTACCATCGTATTATTGTACTTGATGACGGCATTACTCAATTCTGCCTGGTAAGTACCGATATCTGTTTGATATCTCCATCAGAATATGATCATGTGGCCGCAATGCTGCAAAAAAAATTGGGTATCGACCCGGTCAATTTCTGGTGGTCGGCCACTCACACACATTCCGCTCCGGAAGTTGGTGTTCCTGGCCTGGCTGAGGTTTTCATGGGCGATCGTTACAAACATCCTGTTGATACCGCCTACACTTCCTTTGTTGAACAAACACTCATCAACGGAATAATCGAAGCTCGTGAAAAACTTCAACCTGCAAGGCTCGGAGTAGGTTGGGGCTTTTCACAGGCTAATATTAACAGGCGTGCAGTTGATATTGATGATAAGGCTTCGATTGGGCTTAACCCGGACGGCGCCGTTGACAGGCGCATCGGACTCATTCGGATTGAAAAAAAAGATGGAAGTCCGCTTGCTCTTATCCCCAATTATCCCATTCACGGAACAGTATTAGGAGGACAACTCCAGATCAGCGGTGATGCCCCGGGAATTGTTGCCGAATATGTTGAGCAAAAAACAGGTGTCCCTGTTTTATTTATAAATGGCGCAGCAGGAAATCTTGCGCCGATTTACAGTGTTTATCCTGACCCTGAAGCAGGACATTTGAGTCAATTCCGCGTTTTACTTGGAAACAAAATCCTTGAAGCAAATAAAAAAATACTATCAACGTCAGATTCCGTAAAATTAATTACAGGCAGCCTGACTGTTGAGAGTCCACGAAAGACAAACCTGGCCTGGCCTCCCTATCTCGAAAAATACAGCAGCACAGCAACGAATGGTATCCATATGGTTAAGCTGCCAGTTCGTTTTCTGAAAATTAATAATGATGTGGCAATATGGTCGGCGCCAGTTGAACTTTTTTGCGAAATATCGAATGAAGTACGCGACCGATCACCCTTTCCTTTTACATTTTATTACGGTTATACCAACGGATGGCTCGGATATCTGCCATCGGCCGAGGAGTGGAAATATGGGGGTTATGAAGTGGATGTCGTATCTCCTTTTACCCAGGTCATGTCAGGTACCATTACAGAGGCTGTTGTTGGATACCTCCAGGGAGAAATGCGCAGTAGCACAAGTGCAGAACGTTCAAAAGAAAAGAAAAAACGTTAACCCCGAAAGTCCGTAATATTTTGGTTCACCAGCGTTGCACGGGTTAAATCTTTATAATCAGGATGCATTAAGAAATTATCGAAGAGCAACAAACCGACTCACCAATTTTCTGCAGGTCGTAAGCATCTGGGGTTTCCGAATTTGGGCGGTTAATTTTTCATCGTTTTAAATTAAATGCATCACTGCCATGGAAAAATTTATTTTATCCAAACTCAGGGCCGCATATCAAATACTGATTGCTTGTTATTCCCGGTAATGGATTTTCTTTTTTGTACATCCGGATAAAATACCGTTGTTCTGTAAATCCAATTGAACTCAACCAGGCAAGCAAAGCTTCTTTATCGCGTGGCACATCCACAACAACGGGTTGGTCAACAAGTTTCTTTAGCGCCTTTGCAACCAGGATTTTGGCATCAGCAGGGCTGGACGCCACGACGGGACCAACCTGGTGATATTTGCTTCCATCTCTTCCAAGAACGAAGCCGATAAGCCGGTCATTTCGTTTCAATAACATGGCATTGCCAGGATATTTTCTTGCCAGGTATTTTATAAGTTGCGCTCTGTTTGCACCGAAAGTAACTTCATCCAGGGCAATAATTTCTGCAATATGCTTTTCTTTGATTGACTCTGATACAACGTCATTAATATCATCGGATGATAAATCATGCATTCTTGAAGTTGTCATTCTTGCAATTTGATAATCATCCTTAAATTCAAGCTTTTTATAAACCTGTTGACCCAAAGGAGTAGCATCAAGCTTAACTGATTTAAAGGTTTCTAATCTTTTTAGAATATTTGTAAGAAGTGCCTTGCTTACTCCTAAACCCCTATAATTTTTATCCACCAGCACCATACCGATCCACGCAACATTGTTTGAATAATTAATTGCAGTGGTTGTTCCAATCACTTTGTTGTCACATTCGGCAACCATACAAACATTTCCACGGCTTTCTAAAAAAAGCTTCCAGTCGTTTTCTGTTTGATTCCAGCCTTCTGCATTTGATAATTTAATGGCACTACCCATGTCCTGCGGTTGCATGGATCTTACTATGAACGTCATCTTTTGCATTTAAGAATCCTCGGTATAATTGAGATCTTTTTTAAATGTTTCTTCAAGATAAACAAGGGCAAGAATGGCTATAACATAAGTTAATATACCAACTATCAATGCACCGTAAATCGTCCCGACATAACTTTTCATCCATAAAAAGAGAAAGGTTAAAGGAATGACCGTGCCTCTTACAAAATTGGGGACCGTGGTAGCTACAGTAGCTCTCAGGTTAGAGCCAAATAGCTCAGCGGCAACGGTAATGAACAGAGTCCAGTACCCGCTACAAAACCCAAGACAGGCACATAATATATAAACCATGGTTACATCGCGGAACGGAACTAATAAATAAATAAGGACAAATCCGAACGACAACAAAATAAATATGAAAATGACTTTTTTCCTGCTTTGGAGATACTGGCTGAACGTGCCCGTGACCAGGTTACCTGCTACCTGCGCCGCAAATGCAAACAAAACTGCTTTGCCTGCATCAACCGGTTGATCCAAATTCATTGCTTTTCCAAATTCTGGAGAAAAAGTGATTAAAATACCAACGACAAACCAAATCGGCATACCAATAACAATGCTGGTAAGATACTTTAGTAGCCGGGTTTTATTATTGAACAGCATCAATATGTCGCCACGCTTTACCCCTTTTTCTTTTAACTTAAGAAAGATACCGGATTCAAAAACTTTTACCCGCATCATCATCAACAATAGCCCCAGCCCGCCGCCAATAAAATAAGATGTGCGCCAGTCAAACAGGTAAGAAACCAAATACGCGAGCAAAGCACCGCAAACCCCCAGTGTGGCTACTAATGTCGCACCGTATCCACGTATCCGGGCTGGCAGAATTTCTGTCACCATTGTCATTCCAGCTCCGAGTTCACCTGCGAGACCGAATCCCGCAATAAACCGAAGCACTGCATATGCAGCTACTGAGTTTACAAACCCGTTTCCAATATTTGCAAGAGAATAAATCAGTATAGAACCAAACAAAACTGAGAGTCGTCCTTTTTTATCGCCAAGAATTCCCCAAACAATTCCGCCTATGAGTAAACCGGCCATTTGCAGGTTCAAAAGCATAATTCCATCCTGAGTTATCTTTTCGGGAGGAAGATTCAATGATCTCAAACTGGGAACCCGCACGATACTGAACAGGAACAGATCATACATGTCTACCAAATAACCCAATGCCGCAACCAAAACAGGAATGCGGGAAAGTTCAGCGGCTATTGACCTGGAAGAGTTAGTCGTCATTAAAATAATTTGTTGATGATTTATTCAAATCCGAATTCTGAAGTCCGAAATCCGCAATAGGAACAACTCGTCCCAATACCTATTTACCAATTCCAAATTCCAATCTCATTTTGCACTTACCAACTTATACACTTTCCCATCCGGTTTGGTCAGAATATATAATTCGTTCTCTGCGCCTCTTCCGAAATGCAAATCAACTCTATCGTTTCCACACATGTCTTTGAGAGTCCGGATGCGCCCGTCAACCTTAACCTGCCATTCCCTTATTGGCGCTTGCTTTCCTTGTTGCAAATCGTCAATGTTGACGAAGAATAATTTCCCACTCGGAATATCGCCAAATAAATATTTTCCTTTCAGCTCTGGTATTGCATTTCCGACATATTCGAATCCGCCTGAGATCGCCAGACCCTCATCGTGATCATATTGCGCAACCGGGTAGGTTATCTTATTAATGCTGTCATTGGGTGGAAGCGGCCCAACCTTTCCCAAATTATCGTGCATCTCCAGGGTTGCGAACGTTCCTTCCCGCATGGGCCATCCATAGTCATGACCCGGCATAATAAGATACAGGGCTTCACTATTAGCCTGCCCGATATTACCCGCAAGCATTTTTCCGGATTTGGTCCAGGTGATACGATGCGGGTTTCTGAAACCATAGGCATAAATTTCTTTGACCGTTTCGCTTTGTTGACTATTAGCAAAAGGATTATCGGCAGGTATCCCGTATTGACCATTACGACTGTTTTTTCCGGCCGGGTCTATTCGCAGAATGCTACCCCAAACCTTCTGTGTGCTATGAGCCAGGAATTCATACCCGTTCTCTACGCAACCGCCATCTCCCACTCCAACATATAATAAACCATAATCTTTATCGCCCCGCTTAGCGCCAGGATTAAATGTAATTTCCTGCACCCCGTGAATTCCGGTTACCATATTAATTCTAAGAAGTTCGCGGCTTTGTGGTTCAGCCGGCATGCCTCCCGGATTGATCTTCCACTCAGTAAGTACCCACTGAACGGTCACTTTAATTGAGTCGGCATAAGTAAAATCGGCTTTGGCTGAACCCGGTGGTTCAGTATGAGTGGTATATAAAAGTCCGTTTCGATCAAAGTCTGGATGAAACGCAAAACTTCCAAGACCAGTAGCCAGTCCAGGTTCATTAATGAATTTTGGTTTCAATTTGGGAATATTTAGGAATTCCGTTGGCTTACCGTTTTCTAACTTATATAGCTTTCCCCGGAGGTCATTGATAAATAAGACGCCGGTTTTTGGCTGATAATCTAATTTGGTAATTCTTGTCAATGGCAATCGCCCGCTATCGCTCGATGCAGGAATTTGTGCGACCTGTTTCAAACCAACTACAAGATTTGAAAGTGCAATGGTATCGGGAATGGGATCAAGTAATTCGCCTTCTATTTTTATTGCCTGCTTCGGCGACGATTTTTGAGTATGCATGTAGGCAATGATAGCATCGACTTCTGCATCTTTTAGCCCGGCAAAGGAAGGCATTACCACCTTGTACCTTTCACGTAATTGATTTGCCCGCTTGTCACCTGAAGAAATTTGCTGCTGGGGATCTTTGATAAAATTGTGTATCCAATCGGGTGAGACTTCTTTTGTTAGTCCGCTTAACATTGGACCGATACCATCGTGCCGAAAACTGTGGCAGCCACTGCAATGTTGGTCAAAGACAGCTTCACCTTTGACTACTGTCAACGAATCTGTCGATATATCGTTACCACCTGCAGAGTTGTCCGAGCCGCATCCGCTGAATAAACAGAGCAGTATCCATAACGTAATGGCAGTCGTTAATTTTCTTTCGTCATTCATTGTTCCTATTTCTCATTAAGTGTTAAAATTTGGAAAATACTACCTGCTATCATGTCGATTTACAATCTCGGAATTGTCAAACCTCCGTCCACCATAATTACCTGTCCTGTTGAATAACCAAAATCGCCTTTGACAAGTGATGCCACCACTTTTCCCACATCAACCGGCAGTCCCCACCTTTTTTGTACACATAATCCTTCACCTATTAGTTTGTTGTATTTATCCTTTACGCCCGACGTCATATCTGTTTCAATAATTCCGGGGCGTATTTCAAAAACCGGAATATCGAACTCACCCAGTCGTGTTGCAAACAATTGAGTCGCCATGCCAAGTCCTGCTTTTGATATACAATACTCTCCGCGATTTACTGATACGACTGTTGCCGAAATGGAAGAAATGTTGACGATGCACCCGTTAAATCTATTGTCATTTTTCTTCTGATCGATCATCCAGTTTGCGGCTCTTTGTGTAAGAAAATAGTTCCCTTTTAGATTAACAGAAACAACATCATCAAAACTTTCCTCCGTAGCATCAAGGATATCCTTTCGCTCTTTGGGCGCAACTCCGGCATTATTAACAAGCACGTGCAGCCTGCCATAATAATTCTTTACACGACCAATAATATTTTCCCGATCGGTTGATGACGAAATATTTCCCTGGCAGTATATTACCTCAGCGCCAAATTGCATTAACCTTTTTATTGCTTCATGCGCGTCATCTTCGGAACGAACACCATTTATAGCGAGGTCAAATTCATTTTGAGCCAGCTGTTCAGCAATTCCAAACCCAATGCCGCGGCTGCCACCGGTAATTAACGCTACTCGCTTCATGAACACTAACTATTTAAATTTCGGCAAATGCCGCAATTTGAGACCCGTGTTACCTTGAACCATATAGGCACATAGAAACATAGGAATTCACATAGGTCTTGACTTTGTACTAATCACAATGTAATAATCTATGTGATCTATGTCCTATGTGGTTTAATATTTCAAAGTGAGACACCATTACAATTCGGGAATACTAACCCAACATCTTTTTTCCCAGCTTTCCAATCCCTTTTCGGCAAGCTGCACACCTTTCACGCCTTCGTAAAGATCCCATGGAAAGGGCTCATCCTTTACAACATGCTTTAAAAATAGTTCCCACTGTACCTTAAAGGCGTTATCATAATTCTCCTGCTCGGGTACCTTCGACCACCCATCAAAAAAATTAATCGGTTGAGGAATGTCGGGGTTCCAGACAGGCTTGGGCGTATTTCCGTAATGCTGGGTATAACATTCCCGTAAGCCGGCAACCGCTGAACCTTTTGTGCCGTCAACCTGGAGCGTTAACAGATCGTCGCGCCGCACTCTTACTGTCCAGGAAGAATTAAACTGCGCAATAACACCGTCTTCAAGTTCAAACGTTGCATATGCAGCATCGTCCGCCGTGCACTTATATTTATTTCCGTGCTCATCAATTCTCTCGGGTATGTGTGTTGCTCCAAGACAGGAGACTGCCTTTACCTTACCAAATACATTGTCGAGCAGGTATCGCCAGTGGCAAAGCATATCCACAATTATCCCCCCGTCATCTTCCTTTCTATAATTCCACGATGGTCGTTGCGCCGGAATGCTGTCGCCTTCAAAAACCCAATATCCAAATTCTCCTCTTACTGAAAGTATTTTGCCAAAGAAACCTTTCTGAATGAGACGCTTAATTTTAAGGATCCCGGGAAGCCATAGTTTATCCTGCACAACGCCGTTTTTTAAACCTGCATTTTTACATAGCTGGTATAGTTCCATCGCCTGCTTTGTATCTACCGCAATTGGTTTTTCGCAATAGATGTGTTTGCCTTTCTTTACAGCCTTGCGAACCGCATCGGAACGCCTTCCCGTCGTCTGCGAATCGAAATAAATAATGTTGCCTGCGTCTTCAAGAGCTGAATCGAGATCAGTGCTCATTTTTTTTATACCCGATAAATTACAAAGCGTTTGTAGTTTAGCTTCATCACGACCTATAAGGATGGGTTCGGGCATTATCGTTTCACCAGCATTTATTTTTACGCCTCCCTGCCTGATTATTTCAACAATGGAACGCATCAGGTGCTGGTTGGTTCCCATTCGACCCGTAACGCCGTTCATGATAATACCGACTTTGTGTTCTTTCATGGTTTTTATTAGCCGTTTTTTGCTCGTAGCATTTTCGTGAGTCGTGAGTGGTGAGTAGTGACTCGACCTACTCAGCTATTAACACGCTTATTCACTATTCACTTTAAGAATGCTCCCTGTAAGCGCTTATTATCTTTTTAAGAAACTCGCCCTGGTCCTCCTGCCAATACGAGGTGGAAAAAATCTCCACTTCGTTAAAACTATTGAATCCAGTCGATTCCACCCACGTCCTGATTTGTTTTATAGGAATACAACCCTCTCCCATCAGGCCACGATCCAGTAGCATGTCTGCAGTCGGCGACTTCCAATCGCAGATATGAAATGCAGCAAGATGTCCATTTTGCCCGCAACGTTTTATTTCGTCTTCTAAAAAAGGGTCCCACCAAAGATGGTAAACATCAACTGCAATTCCTACCCAGGGAGAGTTTAACGCTTCTGCCATATCATTTGCCTGTCCCAGGGTATTAATAGCTGAACGGGTATCGGCATACATCGGGTGCAAAGGCTCGATAGTCATCTTGACGCCTGCCGCTGATGCATCGGGAATAAGCGTTGCAATCGCGTCACTGATTTGCTTTCTTGATTCTTC
>Ga0310810_10003020_pt1 | contig 18267 bp, 9 predicted proteins | sample NCmetagenome_FD_207641 | JGI IMG/M metagenome (GOLD analysis project Ga0310810, IMG submission 207641) | Soil microbial communities from experimental microcosm in Duke University, North Carolina, United States - NC | ecosystem: Engineered > Artificial ecosystem > Soil microcosm > Unclassified ...
CGACGGTCGACGTCGTGAGGCCCGGCCACGCCTGACTCGCACGGATCCTCGCGGCGTGGGGCGCCGTCAGCGCGGCCGCGGTGAGCAGCAGCGTACGCATGCCGGCGCGGCGCCGATCCCCGCGCCGGCGCTCGCGTCCGGCTCTACCTCGTCCACGTCGATCGGTCTGACGCCGCTCATCAATGCCCCTGAGGCCAAGCCCATGCGATTCATCCACGCTGTGCCCGCTGCAAGGCACGGTGCCTGGACCATATCGATCAGTCCTGCTTGAGCGCTCGTGCGGGATCGACGAGCGCCGCGCGGCGTGCGGGCACGTAGCCGGCGAGCGACGCGACCGCGACCAGCACGACGGCTGTCGCGGCGAGCGTCGATGGATCGCGCGGCGTGAGCCCGAACAGCAGCGTCGACAGATACTTGCCGACCCAGACCGACAAGCCGATGCCTGCGACGACCCCGGCGACCGCGAGGCCGAGCGCCTGGCGGAGGATCATCCACAGCACCTGGGTATGGCGCGCGCCGAGCGCCATGCGAACCGCGATTTCGCTGCGCCGGCGCCCGACGCCGTACGCGATAGTTCCGTACAACCCGATGCTCGCCAGGGCCAGCGCGAGCGCGCTGAAGACGCTCGCCAGCCGCGCGAACAGCCGCTCCTGCCACAGCGACTCGGCGATCTGCGTCGACATGCCGTTCATGTCGATCACCGCGAGAGCGGGATCGAGATCGCTCACGACTTTCCGGGCCTGCGCCGCAAGCGCCAGCGGCTCGCGGTCCGTGCGCACGTGGAAATAGAGGCCGTGCAGCGTTCCTCGCGTCGCGGTGAACGGCAGGTACGCCGTCCGCGGGAAGCCGCCGCGGACCTGGCTGTACTTCGCGTTCGAGACGACGCCGACGATCTCGTAATCGATCGACGGATCGTACGCGGTTCCGGGACTGTACCGCCGGCCGACCGCGTTGACGTCGTCGAAGAAATACCGCGCCATCTCTTCGGTGACCACGGCGACGCGCCGCTTTCCCTCGACGTCGCGCCACTCGATGTCGCGCCCCGCCAGCAGCCGCATCCCGGTCGTGCGCGCGAAATCGGGCCCGACGGCGTTCGTATTGAGATTCATCGACGCCTTCGGCTCGACGCCGGGAATGCGGATGGATCCGTTGCTCACCCAGCCGGAGAAGAGCCGCAGGCGCGCGGCGCTCGCCGCCTGCGCGCCGGGCATCGCCGCCAGGCGCTTCATCAACTCGCTGTACACGCTCACCAGCCGCTCGCCGGTGTAGCCGTTCTGCGAGGCGTCGACGCCGAAGACCAGAAGATGCCGATCGTCGACGCCGAGCGACTGCCGCTGGAGGTTGGCGAGCGTCCGGACGAACAGGGCCGCGCCGACCAGGAGCACGAGTGACAGCGCGATCTGCGTCACGACGAATCCCGTCGACCAGAGGCGCTGCGCCGGGTGTTCGGACGCGACCGAGCCGGACGCGGACTGCTTCATCGCCGGCAACAGGTCGACGCGAGTCGCAAGAATGGCCGGCGCGAGCCCGAAGAGGAGCGCCGTGCCGATCGAGATCGCCGCGGTGAACGCAAGCGTCGACAGGTCGATCTGCGTCTCGAGCAGCGGGCGCCGATCCGGCGGCACCAGGAAGAGGAGGCCGCGCGACGTCCAGCCGGCGCAGACCAGTCCCAGCGCTCCGCCCGCGGCGGCCATCAGGAGGCTTTCGGTGAGCAGTTGACGGATGAGACGCGCCCGCGACGCGCCGAGCGACAGGCGAAGAGCGAACTCGCGCCGACGCGACATGGCGCGCGAGAGCAGCAGGACGGCGACGTTCGCACAGGCGATCAGCAGGACGAGGCCGACCATGGCCATCAGCAGGAACAGCGGCTGTTGATAGCTCGCCTTGAGCGTGTCGAGGCCGCCGGAGCCCGATTCGAAGCCGATGTGCGGCGGGACGGATCGATCGAGCTGCGGCAGCGCATCGGCAACGAACGTCTGGAAGAGCGCGTCGGCCCGCGTCCGCGCCTCGCGTTCGCGCACGCCGTCTTTGAGCCGCGCCATGACGTGCGTCCACCAGTAGCCGCGCACGTCGAGCAGCGACGGCGTGTTGGCCGGCCGGAATCCCCACGGCGCGAGCTCCGGCGCGTCGAGCATCGGGATCCAGACGTCGGGGGAGCGGCCGGGCTGCACGCCGAAGAACCGCCGCGACGCGACGCCGACGATCGTGAACGGCAGGTGGTTGATCGTGATGGCCCGCCCGGGGGCGCTCATGTCGGCGCCGAACCGGCGGGTCCAGTAGGCGTAACTGATGACGGCGACATGGGCGCCGCCGCGCTCGTCGCCCGCCGAAATCAGCCGCCCCACGACGGGCGTGACGCCCAGCCCGCGGAAATAATCGCCCGAGACCATCTCGCCGTCCACGCGCTCGGCGCTCCCGTCGACCGATATCGTGGTGTTCTGGCGCTCGCTCCCGAGCGGTGCGAACGCAAAGACGGCGTCGAAGGCGCGGGTGTCCTTCTCGAGCTCGCGGAAGAACGGGTAAGCCAGCGACCGGCTGGCGCTCTTGTAGGCGGGATTGTTCGGACCTCCGCTGCCGCTTTGATTCAGCCCCCTCGGCCATGTCTCGCCGAACCAGTGGAGCAGCACGAGGCGCGCCGGGTCGCGGACCGGCAGGCTCTTCATCATGACGTCGCGGATCAGGGTGAAGATGGCCGTGTTGGCGCCGATCCCGAGCGCCAGCGACACGGCGATGACGAGCGCCAGTCCCGGGCTTCGCCCCATGTTCCGAAGCGTAAAGCGCAGATCGCGCAGCAATCCGTCCACCGTCTTCCTCCTGAGTATCAGACGGAGCGGCCGGCGATTCGGGTTGCTCGCTAATTTGCCGCTATTCGGCGCGACACGCGGCGAGCGGATCGATTCGCGATGCCCGCAGCGAGGGTCCGAGGCAGGCCAACGCCGCGACGAGAGCGAATGACAGGGCGACGGCCACGTAGACGGAACCGCTCAGCGGCTCGACGCCGAAAAGGAGCTGGCGGATCAAACGGCCGGCCGCCGCCGCGCCGCCAAGCCCGAGGACGAGGCCCCCAGACACCAATCCAAGTCCGCTCCGCATGACGAGGCCGATCACCTGCCGGCGCGTCGCGCCGAGCGCCATCCGGATGCCGATTTCCGCCGTTCGCTGCAGCACGAGGTACGCGAGCACCGAGTACAGGCCCGTCAGGGAGAGCAGCAGCGCAAGTCCGGCGAACACCGCCGTCAGCGTCGCGACGAGGCGCTGTGCGCCGAGGCTCGCGTCGACCGTGTTTTCGAGCGTGGCGAAGAACGACACCGCCTGTGTCGAATCAACGGACGCGACCGCCTTTCTGATCGATCCCTGCAGCGCCGGCGGTGGACCGCTCGTCCTGGCGATCACGTTGAGGCCGGGCTTCGCAAGCTGCCGGAGCGGAAAGTACACTTCGTCCAGCGGAGGAGCATTCACGGCCGTGATTTTCACGTCGCGGATGACGCCGACGATCTCCACGTGCCGATCGTTGCCGCCGAACAGCAGCACCTTGCCAAGCGGCGATTCTCCTGGGAAGACGTCCTTCGCGAACGTCTCGTTGACGACGCACACCTGTGTCGACGCGAGGCGATCGTTTGCGGTGAACGGGCGTCCCACCGCCAGCGGGATCTGCAGGAGCCGGAAGTAGCTCTCGCTGACCACATTGAAGGCAGCCAGCGGCCGCTCGGGAATCGGCGGCCGCGGCCGACCCAGGATCGCGTAGGGCGTTCGGATGCCGCCGTTGAGCGGTGTGTTGAACGCCACGGCCGCGTCCGCGACGCCGGGCTGGGCGCGGAGCGCCTCGATGACCCGCTCGAAGAAGTCGGCCTGCAGGGCGGGCGTGGCGTAGCGCGCGGGCGGAAGCCCGACAAAGGCCGAGGCCGCGCCTTTCGGCTCGAATCCGAGCGCCGTGCGCTGCAGCTTCACGAACGTCACCAGCAGCAGACTGGCCCCGATCAGCAGCACGACCGACAGCGTGACTTCCGCGACGACGAGCGCCTGGCGTGCGCGGGCGCCGTGCGCCGTCGACGTGCCGCGGCTGCTGTCCTTCAACTGCTCGACAAGATCGGGCCGCGATGCCTGCAGGGCAGGCAGGAGTCCGGTCATCGCCGCACTGGCGAGGATGACGGCAGCGTCGAACGCCAGCGCGCGCCAGTTCAGCGCGAGCGCGGCGTTGGGCGGCAACTGCGATGCGACCACCGATTGAAGCGCCTCGAGCGCCCAGACGGCAATAATCGCCCCGAGCGCGCCGGCGGCGATCGACAGCAGCAGGCTCTCGATCACGAACTGGCTGCCGATGGCGGCGCGCGTCGCGCCGAGCGACATGCGTACGGCGATCTCCTTGCGGCGCTTCAAGAGGCGGCTGAGAAAGAGCGACGCCACGTTGGCGCACGCGATCAGCAGCACGCAGCCGGCGGCGCCCACCAGCGTGTTCATCGTCGGCGCGACGCCGCTGGCCAGCGAGGCCACGAACGGCCGCGGGTCCATGCGCGCGTTGGCGTCGACGTTGCCGCGGTGTCGCTCCCGGTAGCCGACGTCCGCCGCGGCCATTTCCGCGCGCGCCTGCGCGAGCGAGGCGCCGGGGCGCACGCGGGCGATGGCCGTCGCAAACGTCGCGCCGATCTGGATCTGCGCCTGCGTCAGTCCGCCGTTCTCGAAGATCCGAGGCGCGAAGATCTGAATCTGGCCGAAAGGCGCCGTCAGCCGCGGCGGCATCACCCCGACGATCTGCCAGGCGGCTCCGTTCAGTTGAATCGTCTCGCCGACGATCGAGTCGCGGCCGCCGAATTCGGTCTGCCACAGCTCGTGGCTGACGATGCAGACGGCAGGCCCGTTGGGAACGTCTTCCGCCTCGCTGAAGCCCCGGCCCCGCGCCGGCGCGACGCCGAGCGTCGTAAAGAAGCTCGGGGTCACGCGCAAACCGTTCAATTGCGTGGCCGCGCCGTCGCCCGTCAGCGTGAAGGTGTCGCCCGACGACGCGGCCATCGACGAAAACGACGGAACGTGCCCGTCGAGATCCTCGTAGCGCGGAAAGGAGATCGCCTGTGCCTGGATCGTGCGGTTCGCGTTGCTGATCCACAGCGTCACGAGCGATGCCGGGTCCGGTACGCTCGCCGGGTGCAGGACGAGCTGATCGTAGATCGAGAAGATGGCCGTGTTAGCCGCAATCGCAATCGCCATGATGACGACGACGACCGCCGAGAACGCCGGGCTGCGCCGAAGGGCGCGCAGGGGCGGCGTCAGAATGGTCACTGGCCCTTCTTCGCCGCGTTCTGCCGCTCGGTGGACGGCGGCACGATGCCTTTCAGGCGCAGATAGACGGCCATCGTGCCGTACATCTCGTTGCCGTGGGTGTTGGTGCCGGCGAGGAACAGTCCCTTAGCGGCCTGGTTCTGTCCGGCCTTGGTGAGCGTCACCATATCGTCATCCTTGAGGGCGGTGAGCAGCGGGTCGCAGTACTCGGTGGACTCCTTGAACAGCGCGACCAGCTCGGTCTTCGTGCGCTTCGCGTCTTCCTTGTCGTCCTTGTGCGGCGCCGCTGCGTCTCCCTTGAGCGCGGCGCACGTCGCGAACTGGCTCAGCGCGACGTGCGCGACGAGCTCGCCGAACGGCCTCACGTCGGGCGTGGGCCTGAATGAGTAATCGGCGTCCGGCATCTTCTGCGCCGCTTCGAGCAGGTTGCGCTCGATGTTCTGGTAGCCGCGAATCATGTTGCCCGACAGCGTGAACGTCTGCGGCGCGGCGGGCGGCGGCGTCTGGGCACGCGCCACTGACGGCGCTGCGAGGAGCGCCGTGAAGGCAAGGATCTGAAAACGTCGCATGGGACCTCCGAACGCGAGCGTGGCAGAGTCGTGGCAGCGCCGCGACGGCCGTGCAGCCAAGCGCGCCCTGCGTGCAGCGAACCGCGTGCGGGCGGGGACGGACGCCGCCGGACGCGGACCGACGTGCGGTAATGTACGCGGCGTACCATGAAAGGATCGATGCCGTGGCTCGCGGCGGCGGCGTTCTGGCTCTTCGTCGCCATCCTGTACGACGGACAGATTCTGTGGCTGTCGCGCATGCCGGGCGAGCGCATCGATCTGCGCGCGGCCTTCGCCTGGCAGACCACTTATTACCTGCTGTGGATTCCGCTGACGCTGCTGGTCTGGCGCGTGACCGCGGAATGGATTCCCGAGTCTTCACGTGATTGGCTGCGAACGATTCTCCGGCACGTCCCGGTGGTCGCCGCCGCGGCGATGCTGCACTTCATGCTGGTCACCGCCGTCTCGGTCGCGCTCGGCGTCGCGCCACGCGGAGAGTTCTGGCCGTCCGTGATGATGCAGATGCGCGGACGCCTGCACCTCGAGGTCCTGATCTACACGGCGGCGGCGGGCACGGGCGCCGCGATCGTGCTGCACCGCCGCTACCGGGATCGCCAGATCGCCGCCGCGAACCTGCAGGCCGAGCTGTCCGCGGCGCGCCTCGACGCATTGAGAGGCCAGCTCCAGCCGCACTTTCTGTTCAACAGCCTGCACAGCATCGCCTCCCTCGCGCGCGCAGGCGACACGGCGGGGGTCGTGCGGCTGATCGCGGGGCTCAGCGAGCTGCTCCGGCACCTGCTCGACCACGGCGATCGTCACATGTCGCTGCGGGAAGAGCTGCGGCTCGTCGAGCGCTACCTGGAGATTCAGCGCGTGCGTTTCGCGGATCGCCTGCAGGCGACGATCGAGATGGACCCCGGCGTGGAGCGGGCGCGTGTGCCGCTGCTCGTCGTGCAGCCGCTGGTCGAGAACGCGCTCCGCCACGGCCTCGGCCCCCGCGTCGAGCCCGGCTCGCTCGTCGTGCGCGCCCAGCGGGAGGCCGAGTGGACGCGGATCGACGTCGAAGACTCGGGCGAAGGACTGCCGCCAGGCTGGTCCCGCGAGTCGTCGTCGGGCACCGGGCTGCGCAATCTCGCCTCGCGCCTGGCCGCCGAATTCGGGAGCGCCTGGTCGCTCGACGTGCTGCCGCGACCGGGCGGGGGGGTGGTCGCCACAGTGCGCATCCCCTACGTGGCGGTGTCATGAACGACACGCTCTCAGGGCCCTGGCGGACGGTGATCGTGGACGACGAGCCTCCGGCGCGGCAGACGCTGCGGCTGCTGCTCGCTCGCGAGAAGGACTTCACGCTCGTGGCCGAGTGCGGGCACGGGAAGGAAGCGGTCGACCTCGTCACGGCGGCGCGCCCGGACGTGATGTTCATCGACGTGCGCATGCCGGGGATGGACGGATTCGCCGTCCTGCGCCAGCTCGGCGCCGATGCGGTGCCCGCCGTGGTGTTCGTCACCGCGTACGGCCGGTATGCCGCGCAGGCCTTCGAGCAGCACGCCGTCGAGTACCTGCTCAAGCCGTTCACCGACGAGCGCTTCGCCGACGTGGTGGATCACGTGCGACGCCGGCTGCGCGAGCGCGCGTATGCGTCGCTGGCGAAGAGGCTGCCGGAGGCGCTCGTGGAAACGGCGGCCCGCGGCGACCGTCGTCAACTCGTCGTGAAGGACGGTTCCCGCACGCACGTTGTCAGAGAATCGGACATCGCGTGGATCGAAGCGGAAGACTATTACGTCCGGATCCACGTTGACGGCCGCCGGATCCTGGCGCGCGAATCGCTGCGGACGCTCGAGGAGCGGCTCGATCCGGAGGTCTTCGCGCGCATTCACCGGTCCGCGATCGTGAACACGCGCTGGATCAGGGCGATAGAGCCGCTGGCGTCGGGCGATCAACGCCTCGTGATGACCGACGGCACCACGCTGCGAGTCAGCCGCACCTACCGCGCGGCCTTGATGCGCCTGATAGGGCGGTGATGCCGGGAACTACCGGATTGCGGCGATCGCGGCCTCGAGCTGTTTGAGGTCCGCGTCGCGGCGCCCCTCCAGGTCGCGGATCCGGCGGTCGGCGTCGAGCGCGTCGATCTGCCGCTCGATGTCGGCAATCTTCTTATCCACCTCGAGCCCCTCGATGCGGCGCTCGATGGCGGCGACCTTGCCGTCGAGATCGAAGTCGCGAATCTGCTTCTCGATTGCGTCGACCTTGCCGTCGGCGTCGAGCGCCCTCAGTTGCCGCTCGACGGCGGCGATCTTCGCCTCCGTGCCGTAATCGCGGATCTCGCGCTCGAGACGCGCGATCTCCGCATCGTGGCGCGCGACTTCGGCCGGGATCCGATTGCGATCCGACGAGTCGTACCGCGCGGCATTGAGCGCTGAGATCGAGCCCCGTTCCGACGAGATCGCGCCCTCGAGCGAGCTGACGTGGCCTTGGATGGACGAGATCTGTCCGCGAAGACTGCTTTCTTCGCCGCGGATCGAGGACGCGTGGCCGCGCATCGAGCTGACTTCGCCACCCAGCGAGGAGATCTGTCCGCGGAGGCTGCTTTCCTCGCCGTGGATCGAGGAAATCTGGCCGCGCAGGCTGCTCACGTTCCCACGGAGCACGGCCGCTTCCCATGTCGTGTCGAGGACGGCCAGCATACGGTCACGCCACCGCTCGGCCGCCGCGTCGACGGCGCGCTCCGACGATCCGACGTGCCAGGATTGCGTTCGCCCGCCATCCGCGATCTCGAGCCGCTGCACGCTGCCGCCGCGCCGCGATTCCATCACGACCCTGCGGGCGTGTGCCGACCACTGGCTCGGCCGCTCACCCCGATCGTCGGCGCCCTCGCCTTCAGCCAGCATGCACAGTCGCAGGTCGCCGAAGCTCTTCTGGATGATCCGATCGGCGCCCGAGATCCCGATCTGCTCGTAGATGACATTGCGGCCGTTGATCCGGTCGCTCGACATGAGGCCGCTGAACGATCCCCGCCTGCCATCGTCGGACCAGCACGATGAGTCGCGGACCGCGGTCTGTGCGGCAGGCACGGCCGCGGTCGCGGCGTCCGTCAACGAGGGCGGATGGTCGGGGGTCGAGGTCGCCACCGGCAGCGAGACGTCCATGGCACGCTTCGCCGTGGCGGTCGGCGCCCGATTGTCGCGCACCACGGGCTGCGCGGCTCCCACCGACAGCGTCAACAACGCGACGCCGACGGCGGGCATCAGCACACGGCCGCGCGTGGCAGGAGGCAGGTCGTCGTTCAGGATGGCCATGACGCGTTTCTCCAGAAGCGGACGTTGAATCATCGGCAGCGCCGCGAGCGGCGCCCCGGACGAAGGGGTCGACGCCGAGAGGTCGAGCAGCACCTGCGCGTACGCGGAGCGGCGCGTGCCCAGGCGAAGGACGGTCTCGTCGCACGCGCGTTCCCGCGCCGCCGACGACTGACGCGCGGCAATCCACGCGAGCGGGTGAAACCAGTAGAGCGCGACGGCGAGCCGCGCGACGACATGGCGCAGCGGATCGCGGCCGGCCAGATGCGCGAGCTCGTGCGTCAGAACCACGTCGCGGCATTCGGCGCTCCACGCGCGCGCCGAGGTGGGCAGGAAGATCACAGGGCGCCAGAGGCCGCCGGCCATCGGCGTCTGCACGCGGCCGCTGAGAATCAGCCTGACTTGATCGCGCAGACCCACACGCTTCGCAAGCCGCTCCGCGGCTGCGCGCCAGTCTGCGTCGAGGACATCGTCTCCCCGCCGCGTCAGGATGCGCACGCGAATCAGCGAAAGCAGCAGCGCCGTCACGGCGGCGCCGGTGCCCAACAGCCAGCACCCAGCGAGCGCGCGTTCGATCCGAATCGGAGCCAATAGGGACGCAGCGGCTTGCGTCGGTGTCGTTCCCGTTGCCGCCGGCAGTCCGCGGAGTCCAATCCGCATCGGGTCCGCTGCCGCCTTGCCCTCGCGGCCGTCGGCACGCGCCGGCACCGCCGAAGACGGCTCGCCGCTGGGCGGTCCTGGCCAGTTGCCCGGGACCGGCACATGAATGGGCGGCGCCGCCAGCGCAGCCAGCGGCAGCGCGATCAGCCCCGCGAAGGCGAAGCTCCAGAGCCGGTGATGGACGACGGCGGACGCGCGCCGCAGCAGGCATGCAGCGAGAAGGGCGGCGGACAGCAGGACGCTCGACTTCACCAGCAGCATCGCATCCACGGCATTCACCTTTCTAGCGTCCCTGCTTCGCGGCCTTGTCGATCAGCCGCTTGAGCCGGCGGCGCGTATCATCGCTCAGCGCGCCCGATCGCATGTCGAGAAGCGTCGCCAGGGCGCTTTCGGTGGAGCCGCCGAAGAACGTCCGGAGCACGTGTTGAAGCTCGGATCGGCGCGCGGCGTCGGGCGGCACGGTGGGCCAGTAGTCGTACCGCGGTCCGTCCTGCTCGATCCGCAGGTGCGCCTTGGCGACCAGGATCCGCAGGGTCGTGCGCACCGCGGGATCGGTCGGCGGATCCTGCATGGCGGCGCGGACTTCCGCCGCCGTCGCGTGCCCCTTTGCGTAGACGATGTCGAGTACTTCCTGCTCGCGGCGGCTGAGTTTCGGTTTCGCGCGGACCATCGGGTTTCTCCCCGTCCGCGGCACTCTATCAGAGGTGATGTTGAAAAATCAACATCATGTTGAAAAAATCGCAGAGTCGTCGCTAGAACGCGATCCGGACGCCCATCTGCATCTGGCGCGACGACGTGACGGTGGATCGGACCCGGCCGAAGCTCGAGAGCGGCGCCTCGTTCGGCCCCGCGCCGGCAAAGGCGATCAGCGTGGGGCTGCCGAAGTTCGCACGGTTGAACACGTTGAACACTTCCAGACGCAGCTCCGCCCGCGCCCCGCCGCGCAGCGGCGCGCGTTTGACCGCGGAAACATCGACGGTGCGCAGATTCGGGCCGCGGAAGCCGCCGCGCGGACTGTCGCCGAAGGTGCCCTGCGGCGGCAGCACGAACGCCGCCGGATCGAACCACTGATCCGGACGGCCGAGCACGGCGCTTGCCGGCGTTCGTCCGGGCGCGAGATCCGGACGATCGAGTCCGGTCGTCGGGGCGATCGACGGGGACCACAGCGAGCGCGACCAGTTGTTCTGCGTGAACACCGTGAGCGGCTGGCCGTTCCGCATCGTGCCGATCCCCGTGATCTGCCACCCGTCGAGCAGGGCGCGGCCAGCGCCGGTCATTCCGCGCGCGAACGGCAGGTCCCAGATGAGGTTGACGACCCAGTTGTGTGGCGTGTCCCAGTCGGACGGGCCTTTGTTGTAGCCGGGAATGATTTCGGGAAAGGCCACCGTCGTCCCATTGGTCGCGTCGGAAAAAAACGTCGATGCCTGCGTCGTATCGATGCCGTGCGACCAGGTGTACGACGACTGCATCGAGAAGCCGCCGCGCCACGCGCGGCGCAGCTCGACGAGCACGGCGCGGTACCAGGAATCGCCATCGCTGGTCTTGAGTTCTATCGTGCCGAAGGCTGGATTCGGCCGTGGCAGTCCTGGAGCGAAGAACGGCCGCCCGTCGGAGCCGATCGAAGGCACTGGGATATTGACGTCGGTGTTTCGATACAGGTGCGTACCGCGAGACCCGGCATAGCCCGCGGTTGCGACGATTGCGGCGGGAAGCGCGCGCTGCACGCTGGCGTTCCACGCCTGGAGGCGCGGACTCGCGAGGTCCCATTGCATCGGCCGGATCGTGTTGCCGACGCCGCGGTCGAAGGGCGGGACCGGGAATGTCGGATTCGCGATCACCAGCCGCGGCGTCGCCGGCGGGTTCGTGACGGTGACGATCAGATTCTGCTGAACGGTGGTGCCGTAATAGAGCCCGTACCCGCCGCGCATCGACGTCGAGCCGTCGCCCAGGGCGTCCCAGGCGACGCCGACGCGCGGCGACAGATTCAATCGCCGCGGTCCTCTATATAGCCGTCCGACAGTCGGCGCCGGATCGCTCAAGTCGATCAGGGCCGAATCCCTCCCCGCCGTGTCGATCGGCATCGTCGTCATCTCATGACGAAGGCCGGCGTTGATCGTGACGCGCGGCGCGAGCGAGAAGCTGTCCTGCACGTACAAACCGAACAGCGTCCATGGCCAGTCGCGATCGATGTCGCCGTTCGGCGGCAGGCCGACGTACCGCGACGGGCGGTTCTCGAGGAACCCGCGCACGTTCGGGAAGGTATAGATCCCGAGGCTGAACGTGGGGTTGGTCATGAAGTCGCGATAGCGTTCGACGAGGCCTCCTGCCTTCAGCAGATGGCGCCCGCGGGTGTGGGTCAGATCGTATTGGCCGCTGTAGACGTTCTGCGCGAGCCTGAGGTTGGCGGAGCTCTGCGGCCCGAATCGCTGCATGCCGCCGATGTCGATGTCGCCGACGAGTCCGCGGCCGGGCACGAACGGCGGAAGCGCCGTCCCGAGCGTGGAATCGACGTTCTGGCCGACGCGCGTACGGCTGTACCCGAACCGCGCCGTCTGCAGGGTGTTCCGTGAGCGCACGTTCCGGTATTCCGCGGTGAAGAACTGGTTCGTGGAGATGAACGCGCGGGGAAACGCGGGATAGTCCGTCGGCAGCCGCTGGCCGCCATCGTCATACGTGTAGCGCGCAAACAGCTGATGTGCCGCACCGTCCTGATAGTCGATCCGGCCTTGAAGAAACGTTTCGTTCAGCTTCTGGTCGAACGCAAACGCATGCGTCGCCAGACCGCCCCCGATCGAGGGGCCGTTTGCTGCCGGAATGGCTTCGAGGTACGGACGAACGACACTGTTGATGACGACGGGACCATCGGGAAGCACGCCGATCCGCGCGCTGTCGTCGGGAACGAAGCTCGTGATCGTCTTCCCGAGGCGCTCGCGGAGCCCCTCGTAGCCCGCGAAATAGAACAGGCGATTCTGGCGGATCGGACCGCCGAGCGACCCGCCGTACTGGTTGCGGGTGAAATCGGGCTTGTGCGGCCCGTCGAAGTAGTTGCGCGCGTCAAGGGCGTCGTTGCGATGGAATTCGTACGCGCTTCCGTGCAGCGTGTTCGTTCCCGACTTGGTGAGGACGTCCACCTGTCCGCCGTAGTTGCGGCCGAACTCCGCGGTGTAGGCGTTCGACTCGACGCGGAACTCGCGGATCGACTCCATTCCGAGGGCGGTGCCCGCGGCGCTTCCCGCGGGCCCGTTCGTGAAGTCGTTCTGCACCGTACCGTCCAGCAGGTACACGTTCGATCGGTAGTCCTGCCCGTTGACGCTCATGCCGAGCCCGTGCGCAACGACGGAGCCCCCGTCCCGTGACGGATAAGGAAGGACGCCGGGCTGAAGAAGCGCGAGATCGGTGAAGTTGCGGCCGTTGAGGGGAAGCGACGCGATGGCGCGCTCGCCGACGAGAAAACTCAATTCCGGCGTCTGCGTGTTGACGACCGGAGCCATGACGATGACCTCGTGATCCGGAACGGACACTTCGAGCACGAGCGGCACCGAGATCGTCTGCGCGACCGTGACCTCCAGCCCGCGCCGGACCAGCGTGTGAAAACCGGCCAGCTCCGCCCGCAGGTCGTACTCGCCGGCCGGAACGCCCGCGAACACGAATCGCCCTTCGCCACTGGTCGAGGAGATTCGCGTGAGGCCGGTCGCGGTGTTCCGCAGCGTCAGTGCGACGCCGGGGAGCGCCGCGCCCGTTCCGTCAACGACGGTCCCGGTAAGCGTGGCGGCCGTCTGCGCGCGCACCTGGCCCGCGAGGGCGCTCACACCGAGAAATATCGCCATCGCTGTCCGCAGTCGCCTCATCAGTCAGTCCCGTCGGAGCGCGAGCATTGGGTCGACACGCGACGCACGAATCGCCGGCGCGGCCGACGCGAGCAGCGCCGCCGTGGCGAGCACAAGCGCAGCCACGGTGAAGGTCAAAGGATCGTGCGCGTCGACGCCGAGCAGCAGCGCGGCCACGAGCCGGCCCATACCGAGCGCGAGCGCAATTCCCGCCGCCGCCGCGGGTCCGATCAGCCGCGCGGCATCCCAGACGAACAGACGAACAATCTCGCCGGCCGTCGCACCGAGAGCCATGCGCACGCCGATCTCGCGCGTGCGTGTCGCTGCGGCGAACGCCATGACGCCGTACATGCCGATCGATCCGAGCGCGAGGGCCAGGATGGCCAGCGACTTGATCACGGTGCCGACGATCCGCTGCCGCCAGTACGAGTCGGCCATATGATCCGACAGGCGCTTGACGTTGAAGACCGGCAGAGCGGGATCGAGCGCCTGCACCGCGCGGCCCAGCGCCGTCTCCAGCTGCGCTCGCGGCAGCCGGCTGCGCACGTGGAGCACGATCGGCGCCTCGGGCATCGGCACGGGCTGCGAAAGCGGGAAGTACGCCAGCGGATACGGCGTCTCGATCAGGTTGCGGTACTTGATCGCCGCGACGACGCCGACAACCTGTCGCGCCACAGGTTCGCCGCGCACCCAGATCTGCTTGCGCAAGGGATCTTCGCCGGGCCAGAGGCGGCGCGCCGCGATCTCGTTGAGGACGACAACGGGCACCGACGCGGCCCTGTCGGTCTCCTTGAAACCGCGGCCGCGGAGCACGCCGATGCCGAGGACGTCGAAGTAGTTCGTCGCCACCGTGTTGAACTGCAATCCGCGCGTTTCCGCAAAGCTGCCCGGCTTGTCCGGAATCGTCGCGCCGACACCGTAGCCCCGCGGCGTCACCGGGGCAATCCGCCCGAGCGTTGCCGCCTCGACGCCCGGTATCGCCTGCATGCGCGGCAGAAGCTGCATGTAGAACTGGCGCAGCCGCGACTCGTCATAGCGGCCGGTAATGGACGGCTCGACCGTCCCGATCGTGACGTTGCTCGCGTTGACGCCCGTGTCGATCGCGTTGAAGGCGTGGAGCGTGCGCAGAAACAAGCCCGCACCAATCAGCAGGACGATCGACAGCGTCAACTGTGCAGCCACGAGAGCGCGGCGCAGCCCGGTCCGGCGCGGCGCGATCGCTGCCGCGTCCTTCAGCGCCGGCACCAGATCCACCTTCGACGATCGAAGCGCCGGACCGACGCCGAACAGGAGTGCGGTCAGACCTGAAACGGCGAAGGCAAAGAGCACGACGCGCGCGTCAGGGGAGAGGTCCATCGCCAGCGGCAGCCGCACCGAGTCGGAGAAGAGCGTCGACAGCCAATCGGTCGCCGCCCATGCGACGATCACTCCGCCGGCGCCGCCGAGGATCGCGAGCAGAAGGCTTTCGGTCAGCAGCTGTCGCACCAGCCGCGATCGCGACGCGCCGACTGCGAGCCGGACCGTCACCTCGTGGACGCGCGCCGCGGCGCGCGCCAGAGAGAGGTTGGCCACGTTCGCGCAGGCCAGGAGCAGCAATATCCCCACGGCGCCGAGGAGCATCGTCGTCACGCGCATCAATTCGCGGCGATCGTCCGGCTCGAGTCCCGCGCCTGGCGCGACCTCCCAGCCGTTCTTCGTGTTCTCCGGGTACACCCGAAGCCGTGTCGCGAGCGTCTGGACGTCTGCCCGCGCCTGTGCGGGCCCGATGCCTGGCCTCAACCGCGCGTAGAGCTTGATCCAGACGGCCTCGCGGTTGTGGAAGAGATCGATCTCACGCCAGGACCGCGGCAGCACTTCAAGCGTGCCAGCGGTCCACGTGGGCACCCAGATGTCCTGGGGCGCCGTCGCGTCGGCGCCACGAAACCCGGCAGCCGTCACGCCGACGATCTCGCACGCTCGCCCGTTCAACGAGATCGTGCGGCCGATCACGGCGGGATCGCGGCCGAATTGCTGCAGCCAGACGGCATGGCCGATGACGGCGGCGGCGGGGCCGGACTGGCGATCGAGGGAGGATATGTCGAAGGCGTGGCCGAGCGCGAACGTGACGCCGAGCGTGCGGAAGTAGTTCGGCGTGACGAGCGCGCCGGCGCGGCGCTCGGCGCGGCCGTCTACGCTGAGGCTCAGCGCTGCCGGCGTGGCGGCCGCGACATCGGTGAAGACGTGATTCTGATCGCGAAGATCAACGTAATTCGGGTAGGACGAATTGTCGAAACCACCGCCGTCGTACGTGCGGCCAATGGTGACGAGGCGACCCGGGTCGGCGATCCCCGGAAGGGGCGTCAGCAGCGCGGCGTTGACGACCGAGAAGATCGCGGAGGTGGCTCCGATGCCGAGCGCAAGCGTGGCCACCGCGGCACCGCTCGTGAGCGGCGCCCGCATGATCACACGCCACGCGTATCGTACGTCGCGCAGGATCGCGTCCATGCACCCTCCAGGACGTTTGACGTGCGGCCATCGTACGTCGTTCGCGTCGAGGAGGCGATTATTTCCGCTGCCGGATTTCCGTCACTGCGCCGGCGCGCCCGGCTTGAGTCCCATGTTGTGCATGATGAAGGTGTAGATGTCGGCGGTCGTCTCCAGCGCCTGGGTCAGCTTCGCGGCGCCGTGGCCGGCGTCGGTCTGGATGCGAATCAGGATCGGGTTGTCCTTGCCCGCTTTTTCCTGCAGCGTCGCGGCGTACTTGAACGAGTGCGCCGGGACGACCCGGTCGTCGTGATCGGCGGTGGTGATCAGTATGGCGGGATACTTCGCGCCGGCCTTGATGTTGTGCAGCGGGGAGTACGCGTAGAGCGCCTTGAACTCCTCCGGATTGTCGCTCGATCCGTAGTCCGCGATCCAGTTCCAGCCAATCGTGAACTTGTGAAAGCGGAGCATGTCCATCACGCCCACCTGCGGAATCGCCACGTGGGCGAGCTCGGGCCGCTGGTTGATGACGGCGCCGATCAACAGGCCGCCGTTCGAGCCGCCCTGAATCGCGAGGCGATCCGGCGAGGTGTACTTGTTCGCGATCAGCCATTGCTCCGCGGCGATGAAGTCGTCGAAGACGTTCTGCTTCTTCAGCTTCATCCCCAGCTTGTGCCATTCCTCCCCGTACTCGCCGCCGCCGCGCAGATTCGCGTTCGCGTACACGAAGCCTTGCTCGAGCAGGGCCAGCCGCGACGGGCTGAAGATAGGCGCCTGCACGATGTTGAAGCCGCCGTACGCATACAGAAGCGTCGGGTTCGTGCCGTCGAGTTTCAGTCCCTTCTTGTAGACGAGGAACATCGGAATCTTCGTGCCGTCCCTGCTCGGGTAGAACACCGCCTTCGTCTCGTAGGCGTCGGGGTCGTAGCCGGGCACCTTGGACTGCCGGAAGATCGTGCTCGTCTTCGTCGCGATGTCGTACCGATAGATCGTCGGCGGGACGTTCAGCGAGTTGAAGCTGTAGAAGACGAACGCGTCGCCGCGCTGTCCGCCGAAGCCGCTCGCGCTGCCGGGGCCGGGCAGCTGGATTTCGTTCTCCAGCGTCCCGTCCAGGCCGTAGACGTAAGCGCGGGTCGCGACGTCCTTCAGGTACGTCGCGAAGATCTTGCCGCCCGCGGTCGTCACGCCTTCGAGCGGCTCTGGGCGCTCGGGCAGGATCGTCTTCCAGTTCGCCTCGTCGGGGCGTTTCGGATCGATGAGCACGACGCGCCCGTTCGGGGCGCCGCTGTTGGTCTCGACGAGTAGCTTGTCGCCGATGTTGTCGACCACGCCGTACGAATCGTTGCCGATGGTCTTGATGACCGGGTTGAACTCGCGCTCGCCGCGCGACAGATCGCGCGCGAAGAGGGCGTTGCCGTCCTGGCCCTTGCCGCGATCCGAAATGGTGAGCAGCGCGAAGCGCTCGTCTTCGGTCGTCTCGACAATGTGGAAGCGCTGCGCGTTGGCGGCATCGTGATAGATCTGGCGATCCGCGGATTGCGGCGTCCCGACCTTGTGGAAGTACACGCGGTGGTCCTCGTTGATCCCGGCCTTCACCTGGCCGGCGACCGGCGCCGGGTAGCGGCTGTAATAGAAGCCGTCCCCCTGCCAGGCCACGCCCGACACCTTCACCCAGTCGAGCGTGTCGGCCAGCGTTTTCTTCGTCGCCAGCTCCATGATCTTGTACTGCTCCCAGTCGGATCCGCTCTTCGAGATGCCGTACACCGCGTATTTCGCGTTTGTCGACGGCACGAACGCCGCGAGCCGCGACGTGTGATCCTCGGACCACGCGTTGGGATCGATGAGCACCTCCGGCGCGCCGTCGAGGCCCTTCTGGATGTAGAGCACGCTCTGATCCTGGAGCCCGTCGTTCTTGCTGAAGAAATAGTAGGGACCCTTGTGCGACGGCGATGTGTACTTCGGATAGTTGTTCAGCTCCTTCACCCGCTCCTGGAGCTGCCGGCGGAACGGAATCGCCTCGAGATACGGGAACGTGATCCGGTTCTCCGCGGCGACCCACGCGGCGGTCTCGGGCGAGTTGTCGTCTTCGAGCCAGCGGTACGGATCGGCGACCTTCGTGCCGTGATAGACGTCGACCTGGTCGACCTTCCTGGCAACGGGATATTGCAGCGGCTGCGCCGCGAGCAGCGCCGTGGCGGTCGCAAT
>Ga0310810_10003021_pt1 | contig 18264 bp, 17 predicted proteins | sample NCmetagenome_FD_207641 | JGI IMG/M metagenome (GOLD analysis project Ga0310810, IMG submission 207641) | Soil microbial communities from experimental microcosm in Duke University, North Carolina, United States - NC | ecosystem: Engineered > Artificial ecosystem > Soil microcosm > Unclassified ...
CGCACCATCGACTCGGCGCGCGCGCGGTCGGGCTTCTCGACGAACCGCGCGACGCGCCGCGCATGCGCGCCCACCGCGTCGCCCGGCTGGATGTAGCCGAATCCGGGATCGGGGCGCACCGGCACGACGCCCACCGTCACCAGCGCGTGCTCCGTTTCCGCCACCTGCGCCGCGGTCGCCAGCGCGGCGCGGAAGCCGTCGGCATCGCCGATCGCCCAGTCCGCGTGCACGCTGAGCATCACGTCGTCGCGCGCGCCGCGCCGCGCGATCTCGTGCGCCGCCCACGCGAGCGCCGCGGCGGTGCCCGCCGGCCGCGGCTCGGCGATCACGTTCTCGCGCGGCAGGCGCGGCGCGAGCGCGCGGATCGCCGCCGCGAGCCCCGCGTTGGTCAACACGAGCGTCCGCTCGATCGGCACGAGCGGCGCGAGCCGTGCCAGCGTGTCGGAGAGCATCGGCTCGCTCGTCGCGAGCGGGAGCAGCTGCTTCGGCCGGTCGGGCGTGCTGATCGGCCAGAAGCGCGATCCCACCCCACCGGCCAGGACCACGGCCCACCGCGTCATGCGCTTTCGGCCGCCGATTCGTCCAGCGCGATCCCCGCGAGCTCCGCGGCTCGCGCGTACAGCCGCTTCGGGCTGAACGGCTTCGTCATGAACTCGGCCGCGCCGAGCTCCAGCGCGAGCCGGTGCTGCTGCTCCTGGCCCGCCGCGGTGAGCACGATCGCCGGCAGGTGCTTGAGCCGCTCGTCGCGCTTCATCTCCGCCAGGACGTCCAGACCACTGAGGTAGGGCATCATGAGGTCGAGGAGCACGAGGCGGATGTCCTCCTCGCGCCGCAGCACCTCGAGCGCCTCACGACCGTCGTACACGAGCGTGACCCGGAACGGGCCCTGCTCGAGCTTCATCTTGATGATGCGGCCGATGTGCGGCTCGTCGTCGGCGACGAGCGCGTGCGTCAGGGGAATCTCTGTCACGGTCAGACGAGGGCCGCGATGTGTTCGCGATTGCGCCGCAGCTCGAAGAGCAGCTGGCCGATGTTGGCCTGGGGGCGGACGAGGACGAACAGCACGGCGTCGGTGCTCAGCACCGACACCACCGCCAGGCCGTCACGATGCTCGAGCACCGCGGTGGTGAGCGGACCGCGGCTCGCCGCGGCTCCGAGCTCGTCGGCCGGCCCGATGATCGCCGGAATGCGCGCCGCGAGATCCTCGGCGTCCAGCCCGGGGATGCTCTGACTGTCGATCAGCAGGCCATCCCGCCCCAGGATGACCGCCGCCTCGACCCCTTCGCGCTGTCGGATCGCCGCGACGAGGTCCCGAATGCTCGGCATGCCCGTTCCTCCAGAAGTGGAGCGGAAGCTTACGGTCGAGGAGAGTGAAGTCAAGCGAGGACATCGGGTTGAGTTTGCGAGTGTCGCGGCCTATCCTACGGATCGCTTCCACCGTCTCGCACGCGCCTCGTCTCATGCTGCCGTCACGCGTCACGCGCGTCGTCGTCGTGGCCCTCGCGACCCTCGTCGTCGCCTGTGGCGACCCGACGAAGCCGATCGCCTCGTCGCCCAATCTCCCCCTGAGCTTCTCGCTCTACGCGCTCACGGGGACGCCCTCGGGCACCGTCAACGCCATCAATTTCTTCGCCGGCCCGCGGCGCGTCGATCCCGATCTCGACTTCGACGTCGCGCTCGACCTCGATCCGAACGGCCAGGTCGTCGTCTACCCGATCCGCGCCATCGCCGGCCCGCTCGGTGCCAGCGCCACCCGCATCGGGCTCCAGCAGATGACGGGCACCTTCGACGCGCTGCGCGAAGCGCCGAAGACGGGCTACGACACGCTGAGCATCCTCACCGTGGCGCCCGGCACGCCGATCGCCGTGCAGCTCGTGAACCTGTTTTCGAACGTCTGCGTCTTCTCGCTCAACGGCGTCGCGATGTACGGCAAGTTCGTCATCGACAGCGTCGACCAGCCGACCCGCCGCCTCTTCGTTCGGACGGTGACGGATCCGAACTGCGGATTCCGCTCGCTCGTCCCGGATTCGATTCCGAAGTTCTGATGCACGACCTCCGGCTCGTCCGCGAGGGGCTCGACGACCTGCGCGAGGCGATGCGTCGGCGCGGTGCGCTCGCAACGCTCGGCCCGCAGCTCGATCGCTGCGAGGCGCTCGAGCGGGAGCGGCGCCTCCTCATTCAGGCGGTCGAGGAGCGCAAGGCCGCGCGCAATGCGGCGTCGCAGGACGTGGCGAAGCGAAAGCGCACCGGTGAACCGGCCGATGAGCTGATCGCCGCCGCGCGTGCACTCGGCGAGGAGATCGCGCGCCTCGAGCGCGAGCTCGCCGACGCCGAAGGCGAGCTCGCCGCCATCCTCCTCGAGATTCCGAACGTCACCGCGCCCGACGTCCCCGGCGGCGACGAGTCGCACAACGTCGTCGTGCGCACCTGGGGCGAGCCCCGTCCTTCCGACGGCGTTCGGCCCCACTGGGAGATCGCCGCCGAGCACGGCCTGTTCGATCTCGAGCGCGCGGCGAAGATCAGCGGCTCCGGATTCGCCGTGCTCCGCGGCGACGGCGCGCGGCTCGTCCGCTCGATGCTCTCCTTCTTCCTCGACGTGCACACGCGCGAGCACGGCTACGAGGAGATCTGGCCGCCCGTGCTCGTCAACCGCGCCAGCATGACGGGCACGGGGCAGCTCCCCAAGTTCGAGGACGACGCCTACCGCATCGCCGGCGACGACCTCTTTCTCATCCCGACGGCCGAGGTGCCGGTCACCAACCTCCATCGCGACGAGATCCTCGACGGTGCCGCGCTGCCGATCGCGCTCTGCGCCTACACCCCGTGCTTTCGCCGCGAGGCCGGCTCGGCGGGCAAGGACACGCGCGGCCTGCTGCGGATGCACCAGTTCGACAAGGTCGAGCTGGTGCGCTACTGCGCCCCCGAGCGCTCCGGCGCCGAGCTCGAGACGCTGCTCGGCCACGCCGAGTCGATCCTCCAGCGGCTCGGCATCCCGTACCGCGTCAAGCTGCTCGCGGCCGGCGACACCGGCTTCGCGAGCGCGAAGACCTACGACCTCGAAGCGTGGGCGCCCGGCGTCGGCGCGTGGCTCGAGGTGAGCTCGTGCAGCTCCTTCACCGACTTCCAGGCGCGCCGCTCCAACATCCGCTTCCGCCCCGCGAAGGGCGAGAAGCCGCGGTTCGTGCACACGTTGAACGGCTCCGGCCTCGCCGTGCCACGCACCCTCGCCTGCATCCTCGAGCACTACCAGCAGCCCGACGGCACCGTCACCGTCCCCGACGCGCTGCGCTCGTACGTCGGTGCCGATCGCATCGGCTAGCACGTCCCGCCGACCGACCGCGGCACGGCTCGCGATTATCTTCCCCGGATGGACATCGCGACCGACGATCCGCTGCTCGACGGGTTGAATCCGGCGCAGCGCGAGGCCGTGCTGCACGTCGCCGGCCCGCTGCTCGTGCTCGCCGGCGCGGGCTCGGGGAAGACGCGCGTGCTCACCACGCGCATCGCGCGGCTCATCGACCAGCACGGCGTCGACCCGAGCCGCATCCTCGCGGTGACCTTCACCAACAAGGCCGCCGGCGAGATGAAGGAGCGCATCGCGCGCCTCCTCGGCCGCACGCCCGCCGGCATGTGGGTCGGCACCTTCCACGCGATCGGCGCGCGCCTGCTCCGCGGCGCGCCCCATCTCGTCGGTCGCACCGCCGCGTTCACGATCTACGACCAGGACGACACGCAGGCGGTCGTCAAGCGCGTGATGGAGCGCAACGGCCTGAACACGAAGCAGTTCACGCCGCGCGGCGTCCACGCGGCCATCTCCGACGCGAAGAACGCGCTCGTGAGCCCGGAGGAGTACGCACGCCTCGCGATGGATCCCTTCTCGCGCGCCGTCGCCATCGTGTACCGCGACCTCGGCGAGGCGCTGCGCATCGCGAACGCCGCCGACTTCGACGACCTCCTCGTGCTCCCCGTGCGCATGCTCTCCGAGCATCGGCCGGAGCTCGACAAGTATCGCCGCAAGTTCCAGTACCTCCTCGTCGACGAGTATCAGGACACCAACCGCGCGCAGTACGAGTTCGTGCGGCTCCTCGCCGGCGGCCACGGCAACGTCTGCGTCGTGGGCGACGACGACCAGTCGATCTACGGCTGGCGTGGTGCCGACATCCGCAACATCCTCGACTTCACGAAAGACTTCCCCGACGCGCACGTCGTGCGGCTCGAGGAGAACTATCGCAGCACCCCCGAGGTGCTCGACCTCGCGAACGTCGTCATCAGCGCCAACAAGGGCCGGATGGGGAAGACGCTGCGCGCCACGCACCGGAGCGGCGAGCGCGTCACCGCGGTGCGCTGCCTCGACGAGCGCGACGAAGCCGACTTCATCGTCGAGGAGCTCTCCGCGCGGCGCGCGCAATCCTCGTCGCTCTCGCTTCGCGACGTCGCGATCCTCTACCGCACCAACGCACAGAGCCGCGCGCTCGAGGATGCGCTCCGTCGCCGCGCGATCCCGTACCGCATCGTCGGGGCGGTGCGATTCTACGACCGGCGCGAGATTCGCGACCTCATGGCGTACCTCAAGCTCGTCGCGAACCCCGCGGACGACGAGGCCTTCCGCCGCGCGATCGCCGTCCCGCGCCGCGGGCTCGGTGAGGCGACGATCGAGCAGCTCTCCACCGCTGCGCGCGGTGCGGGCGTGCCGATGCTCGCCGCCGCGGTGCGCCCCGATCTGCTCGAGTCGCTCCGCCCGGCGGCGCGCACCGCGCTCGGCGACTTCGCCGCGCTCGTCGCCCGCTTCCGCGAGGAGGCGCGCGACGCAACCGTCGACGAGCTGCTCCGCGACATCGTCGAGGCCATCCGCTACGACGAGTACCTGCGCGCCGAAGGCCCCGAGTCCGCCGACCGCCTCGACAACGTGCGCGAGCTGATCGGCGGCGCGGCCGAAACGGTCGCCGACGACGAGGGCGAGGTCGGCCTCACCCCCCTCGACCACTTCCTCCAGCGCGCGATGCTCGTCTCCGAGCTCGACAAGCTCGGCCCCGACGCCGACGCCGTCACGCTCATGACCCTGCACAACGCCAAGGGGCTCGAGTTCCCGCTGGTGTTCATCAGCGGTCTCGAGGACGGCCTCTTCCCGCTCGCGAAGGCATACGACGATCCGCCGCTGCTCGAAGAGGAACGACGGCTCTTCTACGTCGGCATCACGCGCGCCGAGCGGAAGCTCTTCCTCTCCCACGCCGAGGAGCGCCGGCGCAATGGCGAATTCATGCCGTCGAAGGCGTCGAGCTTCCTCGCCGCGATCCCCGAGGACATGCTCGAGCAGCGGATGACGATCAAGGTGCGGAGCTCCGGCCGCTCGTTCATGCACTCGCTGGGCGGCGGCAGCCAGTGGGGCAACTCGCGCCGGCGCGAACCGGCGTCGGGGCTGCGCTCCGCCGTGGTCGACGACGAGCGCGCCTTCCCGCCGAGCGCGGCGCTCCGGCGCCCCGGCACGCCCGTCACGCGACCCGCCGGCGTCGACGACGCCGACGTGTCGCAGGACGCCGCCGTCATCGCCGTCGGCGCGCGCGTGCGCCACCGCAAGTTCGGGTCGGGGGTGATCGCCGAGCTCGCGGGCGCGGGACGCGACCTCAAGGCGAAGATCGACTTCGACGACGAGACGATCGGCCGCAAGACGCTCGTCGTCGCGCAGGCCAACCTCGAACGGGACATCGAATAGTGGCCGTCACGATCGACGACGTCCGGCACATCGCGACGCTCGCGCGACTCGGCCTCACCGAGGACCGCGCCGCCGCGCTCGTCGCGGAGCTCAACACGATCCTCGAGCACATGGACGAGCTGGCGAAGGTCGACACGGCCGGCGTGGCCGAGGCGATCGGCGTCGGTGCCGAAGGGCTGCCGGTGCGCAAGGACGCCGGCCCGCCCATTCCGCTCGCGCGCTCCATCGACGCCGTCGCGCCGAGCGTGCGCGACGGCTTCTTCCTCGTCCCGCGCCTGTCGACGCACGAATCGTCGGAGGAGTCGTGACCGCGCCCTCCTGCGCCGACCTGCGCGCCGACGTCGCCGCCGGGCGCGCGACCGCCGCCGAGACCCTCTCCGCCGCGATCCGCCGCGCGCGCGAGGTCGACACGGGTGCCGACCGCCTCAACGTCTTCGTCTGGCGCGACGACGCCGACGCCCGCGCGCAGGCGGAGGCACTCGCCGACCGCCTCGCCGACACGACCCCGGGACCGCTCCTCGGCGTGCCCGTCGCCGTCAAGGACAACATCGCCACGCTCGCGCTGCCGACGACGTGCGGCTCGCGCATCCTCGAGGGCTACGTCAGCCCGTACGAGGCGACCGTCGCCAGACGGCTGCGCGATGCGGGCGCCGTGATCGTCGGCAAGACCAACATGGACGAGTTCGCGATGGGCTCCTCGACGGAGCACAGCGCGTACGGTCCGACGCGAAATCCCGTCGCCCCCGACCGGGTCCCCGGCGGATCGTCGGGTGGCTCCGCCGCGGCCGTCGCCGCGGGGATCGTCCCCCTCGCGCTGGGCTCGGAGACCGGCGGCTCCGTGCGCCAGCCCGCGGCATTCTGCGGCATCGTCGGCGTGAAGCCCACCTACGGCCGCGTGAGTCGCTACGGCCTCGTCGCCTTCGCGTCCTCGCTCGATCAGGTGGGCGTGTTCGGCCGAACCGTCGACGACGCGGCGCGCGGGCTCGGCGTCGTCGCCGGCCATGACCCGCGCGACTCCACGTCGGCGCAGATCCCCGTGCCCGACTACACCGCGGCCGCCGGCGCCGATGTGAAGGGGCTCGTGGTCGGATTGCCGACGGAGTACTTCCCGGCGTCGCTCGATCCCGCGATTCGCGCCCGCTGCGACGCCGCGATCGATCGTCTGCGCTCGCTCGGTGCGACGGTGAAGGAGGTCTCGCTCCCGCATACCAGTCTCGCCATCCCGGTCTACTACATCGTCGCGCCGGCGGAGGCGTCGTCGAACCTCGCGCGCTTCGACGGCGTGCGCTACGGGCTCCGGCTCACCGGCGACGGATTGCGCGGCATGTACGACGCGACGCGCTCGGGCGGCTTCGGTCCGGAAGTCACCCGACGCATCCTGCTCGGCACGTACGTGCTCAGCGCGGGCTACTACGATGCCTACTACCGCAAGGCGCAGCAGGCGCGCACGCTCATCGCCGGCGATTTCCGGCGGGTCTTCGACTCGGGCGTCCACGTGCTCTTCACGCCGACCGCGCCGTCCACCGCCTTCCCGATCGGCGCGATCTCCGATCCGTACGAGATGTATCTGAGCGACATCTTCACCGCGACGGCGAATCTCGCCGGCGTGCCGGCCATGTCGCTGCCCATCGGGCGCGTCGGCGGGCTCCCCGTCGGCGGCCAGTTTCTCGCCTCGCACTTCGACGAGCCACGCATGTTCGCCGCCGCGTACGCGCTCGAGCGCGCCCTCGGCGGGGAGGCCCACGCATGACCGCCGCCGCGACCGCCGCGCGCGATCGCTGGGAGATGGTCGTCGGCCTCGAGGTGCACGTGCAGCTCAAGACGCGCACGAAGGCCTTCTGCCCGTGCTCCGCCGAGTACGGCGCGCCGCCGAACGCGAACACGTGCCCGGTGTGCCTCGCGCTTCCCGGTGCGCTCCCGGTGCTCAACGAGCACGCGGTCGCGCTCGCGACGCGCGCCGCCCTCGCGCTCCAGTGCGCCGTACAGCCCGTCTCCGTGTTCGCGCGGAAGAATTACTTCTATCCCGATCTGCCCAAGGGCTACCAGATCTCGCAGTTCGACAAGCCCCTCGCGCTCGGCGGCTGGGTCGAGATCGGCCGGCGCGCCGAGGGCGATCCGATCCGCATCGGCGTGACGCGCGTGCACATGGAGGAGGACGCCGGCAAGTCGGTCCACGATCGCTTCCCCGGCGCCACGGCGATCGATCTCAATCGTTCCGGGGTGCCGCTCATCGAGATCGTGAGCGAACCGGACATGCGCTCGGCCGAGCAGGCGGGCGCGTACCTGCGCGTGCTCAAGCAGATCCTCGAGTACATCGACGTCAGCGACGTCAACATGGAGGAGGGGAGTCTCCGCGTCGACGCCAACGTCAGCGCGCGGCGGCGCGGCGAGTCGGCGCTCGGCACCAAGACCGAGGTCAAGAACATGAACTCCTTCTCCGGCGTCGAACGCGCGCTCGAGGTGGAGTTCGCGCGCCAGGTCGCCGTGCTCGAGGCGGGCGGCACGATCGAGCAGCAGACGATGCTCTGGGACGGGAATGCGGGCGAAGTGCGCCCCGCGCGGTCGAAGGAGGGAAGCCACGACTATCGCTACTTCCCCGAGCCCGATCTGCCGCCGCTCATCCTCGCCGCCGACTGGATCGAGCAGGCTCGCCACGACCTCCCCGAGCTGCCGGCCGCGCGGCGCGCCCGCTTCGCGTCGGAATACCATCTCGGCGAGTACGACGTCGAGGTCCTGACCGCCGACGCGCACGTCGCCGACTATTACGAGTCGGTGGCGCGCGCCCACGGCGAGCCGAAGGCCGCGGCGAACTGGGTCATGGGCGAGGTGCTCGCCACGCTCAAGAGCTCGGGGCAGGACATCGCACGCTTCCGCGTCCGCCCCGCCGATCTCGCCGCGCTGCTCGGCCTCGTGCGCGACGGCGTCGTCAGCCACACCGCGGCGAAGCAGATCTTCTCGCGCATGGTCGCCACCGGCGATCCGCCGGCGCAGATCGCCGAACGCGAGGGCCTCGTCAAGGTCGACGACGACGCGCAGCTCGCCGCCTGGCTCGACGAGGTGATCGCCGAGCACCCGGACGAGGCCGAGCGTCTCCGCAACGGCGAGAAGAAGCTGCAGGGCGTGTTGATCGGCGCGGTGATGAAGAAGTCGAAAGGCCGCGCCGACCCGCGCAAGCTCACTCAGTTGCTCTCGGCGCGGCTCGGATCGTAGAGCGGCGCGTCGAGGACGCGCGCGTAGCCGAGCGTCGCGGCGGGAAGACCGAACTGGCGCTCGGCCTCGTCGCGCACCAGCTCCGCTCCGCCCGTCCGGAGCGCCTCGCGCCGCACCTGCTTCGCGCGACGCAGCGCGTCGTCCCCCGACGGGTCCTGCGTGTAGGGCCGCGAATGGTCGAAGCGATTGAGGAAATCGATGATCGCGTCGTACGAGTGGTCGAGGTAGCGGCTCACGTCGGCGTCGCTCAGGTCCCAGCGGCTGTTCTCCGTCATCAGCGAGAAGATCCGCTGCCAGCTCTCGTTGTCCGCCGCGTGCACCATCCCGCGGAAGATCCGCCGGTTCGTCTGCGTGCTGAAGATCGTCGGGCTGAGGATCCGGTCGAGCAGCGCGTCGGCCCGCGTGTGATCGAGCAGGATCAGGTCGCGCGCCTGGCGTGCCGACGAGGGGCCGAGATGCATCTCGAACCGGCTCTCCCAGTAGCTGTGTCCGAGCGACGACGTGCTCGCCGTGACCGCGAGCTGCTTCGGCACGAAGTGGTTGTGCGCGATCGCGTCCGCGGCGAGGTGCGCCAGGTAGCCGAGCCCGAAGGCGCGCAGGCGCTCGTCCTTCGCCGAGTCGTGGATCTCGAGGCCCACCGTCCACGAATGGCAGTGGCGTCCCGTGGGGACGTACTTCTTCGCCATGCTCGTGTCGGCCGCGATCGAGCCGTACAGGAAATCGTACGGGAACGCGTGCAGCAGCTCGGCGACGGTGCCGGGGAGCTGCGCGAGCGAGCGCAGCACCGCCTCGCCGAGATAGACGTGCGTCCCCGGCGTCCAGGCGTACGCCGCGTGCGGCAGCAGGACCAGCAGGACGAGGGCGCCGGCGAGCAGCCCGAGCGCGCGGCGTGCCGCGCGCCCGCCGCGCCCGCGCTCGTCAGATCCCGAGCCGCTTCCGCTGCCGCCTGAGCGACTTGCGCAGGTCGCGGAGCTCGTGCCGCACGAATCCGTCGATGCGCTCGCGCGCCTCGCCGACCGTGTCGCGCAGTTCGCGCTCGATGCGATCGGCCGGGATGCGATCCACCAGCTCGCCGCCGCGATCACGCGCCCAGCGCGCGCCGGCCACGCTCGCCCGCGCGGCGCCGCGTCCCGCCCACTTGGCCCCGCGGACCATCGGCGTGACGGGCCGGTGTCCCGACGGGCCCCGCCGCAGGAGCAGTGTCGCCGTCGCGCCGATCGCGGCGCCGATGAGCGCCGCCGTGAGCAGGTCGTACTGCGCGTCACGTCCAGTCTCGGCGGCGCGGTCGGACTCGCGGACGCGTGGCCCCCGGCTCGGGCTGCTCGGCATCGTCGTAGCCATCCTCCTCTTCCTCCGTCGTTGGACCGGCCGCGCCCAGCGCGTCCTCGTCCTCGGTGTGAAGCGCCGCCGCGCCGGTACGCACCCCGCGCACCGTCGACGCCGTCGCGATGAACATCGTCTCCGCCTCCTGCTGCACCACCTCGAGCAGCGCGTTGAACTCTCCCAGCCGCTGCTCCGTCAGCGCCACCGCCTGCTGCAGCCGCTGGTTGGCCGCGGCGATCGTCGCGTTCACCTGCTGCACGTCGGTGCGTACCGACGTCGTGATGTAGTTCACGTTGTCCGCGATCGCGCTCGCGTGCCGCATCAGCGGATTGATGTCGCCGTACACGCGGTCGAGCAGATTGCTGACCTTGGCGTAGCTCTTCCGGAAGTTCCAGGCAGCCGGCACGAGCGCCACCGCGAGCACGAGCAGCGCGAGCGTCATCAGCCCGCTCGCCACCGCCGTGATCTTCTCGAACCAGCCACGCTCCTGCCCGACCTGCCGCATCAATACGGTGTCGGGGAACTGCGCCGCCTGCACGAGCAGCCACGTGCCGGCGCGCGCCAACGAGACCGTCATCGGGTACCTGGGCAAGATGAGAGGCGTGGCCGGTACCGGCCGCGCCGGCCGCCCCGGCGATGTGCAAGGGCAGGGCCACGCCAGAGAACGCTCGGCCATCGTACCCGTCCGCTCGCTCGCGTGTCAAGCGCGTCTCGCGCCGACGCTCGGCGCGCCACCTGTGCGCGCACATCGCAGTGTGCGCTTGACGCACTCGCGCCCCTCGGGGATGTTTCCCGGTTCCGGATCGTCCGGCGCGTCCGACCATCGCACCACTTCCATGAGCGCACAGCAGTTCGTCGTCCAGGGCGGCCACACACTCAGCGGCCGCATCCGGCCCTCCGGCAACAAGAACGCCGCGCTGCCCATCGTCGCCGCCTCGCTGCTCTGCGACGAGCCGGTTCATCTGGAGAACGTCCCGCGCATTCGCGACGTCGAGACGCTCGTCCAGCTCGTGCAGTCCATCGGCGCGCACGCCGAATGGACCGCGCGCAACTCGCTCACCATCCACGCGAAGTCCCTCAGCGCCACCGATCTCGATCCGGCGCTCTGCCGGAAGATCCGCGCCTCGATCCTCCTCGCCGGACCGCTGCTCGCGCGGTGCGGCGAGCTCCAGCTCCCGCCGCCCGGCGGCGATGTCATCGGCCGGCGTCGCGTCGACACGCACTTCCTCGCGCTCCAGCAGCTCGGCGCCACCTTCAGCTTCGACGACGCCTTCGTCCTCCGCGCGAAGAAGCTCCGGGGCGCCGACGTCTTCCTCGACGAGCCGAGCGTCACGGCCACCGAGAACGCGCTCGCCGCCGCCGTCGCTGCCGAGGGCACGACCGTGCTGCGCAACGCGGCGAGCGAGCCCCACGTGCAGGACCTCGCACGCTTCCTCGTCGCCATGGGCGCGAGCATCGAGGGCATCGGCACGAACACCGTCACCATCCACGGCGGCCGTCCGCTGCACGGCTGCACCTACGCCGTCGGGCCCGACCACATCGAGGTCGGCTCGTTCATCGGCCTCGCCGCGGTCACGCGCTCCGAGCTCACGATCGAGCGCGCCGGTGTCGAGCACCTCCGCTCCACGCTGATGGGATTCGAGCGGCTCGGCGTCGTCTGTCGTGTCGACGGTGAGGACCTCGTCGTTCCCGTAGCGCAGGAGATGGTCATCCGCAGCGATCTCGGCGGCGCCGTGCCGAAGCTCGAGGACCAGCCGTGGCCCGCGTTCCCCGCCGACACGATGTCCATCGCGCTCGTCACCGCCACGCAGTGCGACGGCGTGATCGTGATCCACGAAAAGATGTTCGAGTCGCGGCTCTTCTTCGTCGACAAGCTGATCGGGATGGGCGCGCGCATCGTGCTCTGCGACCCGCACCGCGCCGTCGTCGTCGGCCCGAGCCGCCTCCGCGGCGCGCAGGTCGAGTCCCCCGACATCCGCGCGGGGATGGCCATGCTCATCGCGGCGCTCTGCGCCGACGGCGAGAGCATCATCGACAACGTCGGTCAGATCGAGCGCGGCTACGAGCGGATCGACGAGCGGCTCCGTGCGCTCGGCGCCAAGGTCGAGCGCGTGGAGGACCGGCGCACGAAGTGAACGCCGGCTCGCTCGCCGCGGATCTCCTCGCCGGCGCCGAGCTCGTCGAGCCCTTCCGCGCACTCGGCGTCACGGCGTTCACCACCGGCCGTGCCGCGGGGAGCTTCGGCATGCAGTCCGACGAGCCGGCGCGCGACGTGTCCGCGCGCTGGTCGGCGCTGCGCGCGCGGCTCGGCGGGACGCGGACACGGCTCGCCAGCGCGACGCAGGTGCACGGACGCCGAATCGTCGAGCACGGCGACGGCTGGGCAGGGTGGCTGCGCGCCGACGAGGCCGACGGCCACCTCACCACCGTGAAGGGGACGGCGATGGCCGTGACGGTGGCCGACTGCGTTCCGGTCTTCATCGCGCATCCCGCCGGCGCCGCGGCGATCCTCCATTCCGGGTGGCGCGGCACCGAGGCGCGCATCACCAGCGCCGCGATCGGGCGGCTCGCCGAGCTCGGCTTCGAGCCGTCGGAGCTGGTGCTGCATTGCGGTCCCGCGATCTGCGGCCGCTGCTACGAGGTGAGCGCCGACGTCGCCGCGCGCCTCACCGGGCGGCCCGCCGACGGCCCGCGATGCGTCGACTTGCGCGCGATCATCGCCGGCCACGCGGAGGCCGAGGGCGTGCGGCGAGTGTCGATCAGCGATCGATGCACGCGCTGCGACAACGATCGCTTCTACTCGCATCGCGCCGGTGACGCCGGCCGTCAGCTCGGCGTGCTGCTGCTCGATCGCTGATGCGCGCGCGCCGCCGCGCGCGCATCCGTTCGCCGCGCGCGGCAGGTGCGCCGCGTTCAGCTTGACCCTGTCCCACGCGCCCTTTAGTTTGAATGCTGCGGTCGAACTTCGGGTCGTCCGCGAAATGTGGGGGATGCTCCCCACATTTTTTTATTCTCCGACGTTTCCTAGAGACGACATGAACGACGAGCTGGAACGCGTTGTCGTTCAAGGTCTTGACGAGGTTGGCTACGATCTCGTCGAGCTTCGGACGGGGGGCACGAGATCCCGCCCGGTGCTCGAGGTCCGGATCGATCGGCGCGACGGCGGCAAGGTCACCGTCGACGACTGCGCGCGCGCATCTCGCGCGCTCGAGTCGCGCCTCGATTCGGGCTCGCTCGTGGCCGAGCGGTACGTGTTGCAGGTGTCGTCGCCGGGCGAGCGGCCGTTGCGCACGCCCGCCGAATGGCGGCGGTTCGTTGGACGATGGGCGAACGTGCTCGCCCCCGAAGCGGGTGGCCGCTTCGAGGCCGAGATCGTGGACGTGAACGAGGAGGACGGCGGGACGTCGGTGACGCTTCGCCCCGAGCGCGGAGAGGCGAAGCGGATTCCGCTCGCCGCCGTCAAGGAGGCGCGGCTGGCGTTTCGCTTCTAACGAGGTCGACGAGTCACGGACCCGGAGCGGGTCCACTTCAGCGAGGTCTTGGATGGTCAGTTCCGCAGAGATGTTGGCCGCGTTCCGCGAGCTCTCCAACTCGAAGCAGCTCGATCGTACGGAGCTCTACGGGCTGCTGCAGGACGGCTTCATGGCCGCGCTGGCGAAGAAGTACGGTCCGACCGTGCAGGCCGAAGTCGAGATCGACGACTCCAAGGGCGAGATCCGCATCGTGCTCCTCAAGACGGTCGTGGAGAACGTCGAGGATGCCGCGCGCGAGATCTCGCTCGAGGAAGCGCGCATCTTCGACGAAGGCTTCGAGCCGGGCGACGTCATGGAGGAGCCGCTCGACTTCACCGTGTTCGGCCGCGCCGCCATCCAGGCCGCCAAGCAGCGCATCATCCAGCGCGTCCGCGAGGGCGAGCGCACCAAGATCCGCGACGAATTCGCCTCGCGCGTCGGCGATCTCCTGTCCGGCGAGATCCAGCAGATCGAGCGGGGGAAGCTCGTCGTCATGCTGAACAAGTTCCGCGAGGCGGAGGCGATCATCCCCTACCGCGAGCAGAACCACCGCGAGCACTTCCATCAGGGTGAGCCGATCCGCGCCGTCCTCAAGCGCGTCGAGGAGACGCCGAAGGGTCCGCGGCTGATCCTCAGCCGCGCCGACGGCCTCTTCGTCAAGGCGCTCTTCCGGCTGGAGGTCCCCGAGATCCAGCAGAACATCGTCGAGATCCGGGCGACCGCGCGCGAGGTCGGCAGCCGCACGAAGATCGCCGTCTTCTCCCGCGACGACAGCATCGATCCGGTCGGCGCGTGCGTCGGCCTCAAGGGCTCGCGCGTCCAGACGGTCGTGAACGAGCTCGGAGGCGAGCGGATCGACATCGTCCCCTGGTCCTCCGACCCGGAGCGGTTCGCCAAGCTCGCGCTCGCGCCGGCCAAGGTCGCGCGCGTGTTCAGCGACGGCGTCAGCAAGACGATCCAGGCGGTCGTCGACGAGGATCAACTCTCCCTCGCCATCGGCCGCAACGGCCAGAACGTGCGCCTCGCCTCCGAGCTCACGGGGTGGAAGATCGATCTCTACTCGAGTCGCGAGTGGCTCGAGAAGGGCGGCGGCGAGCAGCTCTTCGCGCCGCTCCCCGGCGAGCGCGAGGGAGACGAGGCTGCCGACGTGCCGCTCACCGAGCTCGCCGGGATGCATCCCGCGACCGTCGCGGTTCTCAACGAGGCCGGTTATCGCACGCTCAACGACATCATCGATCTCGAGCGCGAGGATTTCCTCCGCCTGGCCGGCATCGCGCCGGAAGAGGCGGATCGGATCATCGCGCTCCTCGACGAGCTCACCACCGAGGAGGCCCCGGCCGAGGGTGAGGCACAGCCGGCGAACCGCGGCGTTTCGGAGTGACGCTCGCCGACTCGGCACGCAGCCGCCTCTTCCGCCTCGTGGGGCTGGGCCTCCGCGGGCGCGGCGCGGTCGTGGGTGTCGAGCAGGTGCGTGAAGGGGTGAAGAAGAACAAGATCGCGTATGCGATCGTCGCCGCGGATGCATCGCGGCACAGCCTGGACAAGGTGGTCCCGCTGCTCAATGCCAGGCGCGTTAGATTCGTGGAAGTTCCGAGCGCCGCCGAGCTCGGCGGCATCGCCGGCCGTGAATCGGCCGCCGTGGTCGGGATCGTCGATCGGCAGCTCGCGAAAGGGATTCGCGCGCTGGTGGAGTCGGGCTCCTCGGGAGCCCCATAGGAGGCAGGTGTGAGCAAGCTTCGTGTACACGACATGGCCGGCGAGTTCGGGATCTCCGCCGACGAAGTGATGGGACTGCTTCGTCAGATGGATGTTCCGGTGCGCAGCCATCTGAGCCCGCTGACCGATGACCAGGTCGCGCGCGTGCGCGCCCGGTGGGAGCGGGAGAAGCGCGTTCGCGCCGAGCGCCAGGCCGCGCCTCCCGCGCCGTCCCGCCGCCGTCGCGGCGCCGCGACCGCCGCGGTCGCCGCCGAAGCGGCTCCGGCACCCGCCGCCGATGCCGAGCACGGCGCCCAGGTCCGCCGCCGCCGCAAGGCGGCCGACGTCGCCGCCGCTGCCGCCGAAGTCGCGGCCGAGCAGGCCGCCGCCGAAGCCGCCGCGCAGCAGGCGGCCGAAGCCGCCGCCGCCGAGCGCGCGGAAGCCGAGCGCCTCGAGGCGGAGCGACAGGAAGCGGAACGGGCGCGCCAGGCGGCGCTCGCCGCCGCCGCAGCCGCGCAGGCCGAAGCCGCCGCGCGCGAACAGGAGCGCGCCGCTCAGGAGGACGCCACCTCCGGGGAAGGGGGTGCTCCCGCCAGCGGCGCGGCCCGGCCCGCCCCGGCCGGTACGCCGGCTCCCGCCGCCGATCGTCCGCGTCCTCGGCCGATCACTCCCGCCGCGCCGCGGCCGCGACCGGTCACCGCCGGCTCGCCCTTCCCGCCCCGTCCCGTCGCCTCCGCGTCGCCCGGCGGATTCGGCGGCGCGACGCGAACGCCCGAGCGGCGTGGTGGCGTCGGCGGCACTCCCACCATCGGCGCGGGCGCCGGAGCCGGCGGCCGCGCGGCGCGCAAGAAGGGCAAGCGCGGCGCGGTCGATCAGGACGCCGTCGACGCGAACATCGCCAAGACGATGGCGTCCATGCGCGGTGCGCCGTCGCGCGGCGGCCGCGTCGACCGCCGCGGCATGCGCGAGGAAGCCGAAGCGCTGCGCGCCGCCGAGGTCGAGCGCGAGAAGAAGCTCGTCCGCGTCAACGAGTTCATCACCGTGAGCGAGCTCGCGCAGATCCTGAAGGTGTCGCCGACGGAGATCGTCGGCTTCGCGTTCAAGAACCTCGGCCTCATGATCACGGTGAACCAGCGGCTCGACTTCGATCAGATCGAGCTCATCGCCGGCGAGTTCGGCTTCCAGGCCGTGCGCGAGGACGAGTACCAGGCGGAGGACGTCGGCACCGCCGTGGCGGACGAGCCGGAGGACCTCCTCCCGCGGCCCCCGGTGGTGACCATCATGGGCCACGTCGACCACGGGAAGACGTCGCTCCTCGACTACATCCGGAAGGCCAACGTCGTCGCGGGCGAGGCGGGCGGCATCACGCAGCACATCGGCGCCTACCACGTCGAGCTGCCGAAGGGCCGCATGATCACCTTCCTCGACACGCCGGGCCACGAGGCGTTCACCGCCATGCGTGCGCGCGGCGCGCAGGTCACCGACGAGGTGATCCTCGTCGTCGCCGCCGACGACGCCGTCATGCCGCAGACGATCGAGGCGATCTCCCACGCCAGGAACGCCGGCGTGCCGATGGTCGTCGCGATCAACAAGATCGACCTGCCGCAGGCGAACGCGATGCGCGTGAAGCAGGACCTCCTGCAGCACGGCGTCGTGCTCGAGGAGTTCGGCGGCACGGTCCTCAGCACGGAGATCTCCGCGAAGAAGGGCACGAACATCCAGGAGCTGCTCGATCAGGTGCTGCTCCAGGCCGAGCTGCTCGATCTGAAGTCGAACCCGAACAAGCGCGCCACCGGCACGGTCGTCGAAGCGCAGCTCGACGCCGGGAAGGGTCCGGTCGCCACGGTGCTCGTGCAGAGCGGCACGCTCCGCGTCGGCGACGACTTCATCGTCGGCATGTACTCGGGCCGTGTGCGCGCGTTGCTCGACGAGCGCGGCAAGACGGTGAAGGAGGCCGGACCCGCGATCCCGGTGCAGGTGCTCGGCATGACCGGCGTCCCCATGGCCGGCGATCAGCTGCTCGTCGTCGAGGATGCCACCGCCGCGCGCGAGGTCGCCCAGCGGCGCGAGCGCCTCGACCGCGAGGCGAAGAGCCGTCGCACCACGCGCGGCGTCACGCTCGAGGACTTCATGGCGCAGTCCACGGCGGGCGAGGTTCGCTCGCTGCGGATCCTCATCAAGGCCGACCAGGGCGGCCCGGCGGAGGCGCTCGCCGACGCCCTCGGCCAGCTCGGCACCGAGGAGGTGAAGGTCGAGGTGGTGCACCGCGGCGTCGGTGCGATCACCGAGAGCGACATCCTCCTCGCGCGCGCGTCCGGGGCGATCATCATCGGCTTCCACGTGCGCCCCGACAACAATGCCCGCGCCGCCGCGGAGCGCGAGAACGTCGACATCAAGCTGTATCGCATCATCTACGAGGCGGTCGCCGACGTGCGCGCCGCGCTCGAGGGAATGCTTCGTCCCGAGGAGCGCGAGGTGGTCCTCGGCGAGGCGGAAGTCCTCGAGACCTTCAAGGTGCCGAAGATCGGCGTCATCGCCGGCTGCGCCGTCCGCAGCGGCACGGTGCGCCGCGACGCGCGGGTGCGCGTCATCCGCGACGCCATCGAGGTGTACGAGGGCACGATCTCGTCGCTTCGCCGCTTCAAGGACGACGTGCGGGAGGTCCGCGAAGGGTTCGAGTGCGGCATCGGCATCGAGAACTTCAACGACGTCAAGGTGGGCGACCGCATCGAGTGCTATCGCACGGAGGAAGTCGCGCGGACGCTCGAGTCGGCTCCGCAGAGCTGATCACGGTCCGCGAGGGGCCGGCGCTCG
>Ga0310810_10003022_pt1 | contig 18262 bp, 18 predicted proteins | sample NCmetagenome_FD_207641 | JGI IMG/M metagenome (GOLD analysis project Ga0310810, IMG submission 207641) | Soil microbial communities from experimental microcosm in Duke University, North Carolina, United States - NC | ecosystem: Engineered > Artificial ecosystem > Soil microcosm > Unclassified ...
ACACGTTCGGTCTTCGGCTTCGACTACCAGATCGAGATCTACGTTCCGGCGCCGAAGCGGATCTATGGCTACTACGTGCTGCCGTTTCTGCTGGGGGACCGCTTTGCTGCGCGGGTGGATCTGAAAGCAGACCGCAAGGCGTCCCGGCTGCTGATCCATTCCGCGTATCTGGAACCCGGTTTTCGGTCGGGTACGGTGGCACCGGCACTCGCGAACGAGCTGCGCTCGGTGGCACGATGGCTGTCACTCGACACGCTGGTGATCGGGCGCAAAGGAAATCTGGCGGCTGACGTGCGGAAGGCTCTACGATCAGGAGAGTAGAGATGCTTCACTGCTTCAAAGACACCGGGCTCTCGGATCGGATTATCGCCGACGCTCTCCGTGACGAGGGAGAACGATGGAACGCCATCAGGTGCCCGCACTGCGGCTGGCATCCCACACCGTCCAGCCGCTGGTCCTGCAACGCGGATCACGCGCCGGAGCCGTTCTTCCACGGGTGCGGCACCGTCTGGAATACCTTCGACACGAAGGGGCGGTGTCCGGGATGCCAACATCAGTGGCAGTGGACGTCATGCCTCAGCTGCGGCAAGTGGTCGCCGCATGTCGACTGGTACGACGAGTCGAATGACGACGCTGATTAGCACGGCTGCCCCGCGTTCGCCGGCGGCTCCGGCGCGGCAGGCTGACCGGCGACAGACCTCGGACGCCTCGGGTATGCTGCTCGGATGAGCGACCAGCAGCCACCAACCGTCGAAGGGCATCACGGGTTGATGTGGATTCGAGGCAGCGGCATCTGCCGCGATTGGAACGGCATCCGGTACAAGCTCGGTATGTCGGGCAGGAACGTCGGCGCGACTGAGCTCTCGATGAACGTCGCCACGATTCCGCCGGGCGGCGTCGCCGGCGCGCATATCCACGTCGACTTCGAAGTGATGCTTTACATCCTCGAAGGACGCGTCCGCCATGAGTACGGTGAGGGGCTGGCCCATGTCGTCGAACACCAGGCGGGCGACTTCATCTTCATCGCCCCCGGGGTTCCGCATGAAGTCTTCAACGTCAGTGACACGGAACCCGTTGTCGCCGTCGTGGCGCGTTCGAGCGCCGACGAGTGGGACAAGATCGTGCCGTACGAAAGGTCTTCCCGCGCAAATCCGGCCTGACGGATGCGCATCTGGGACGTCGCGGCCGGCTATCTGAGCCGGCAGAGCCTCCTCGGCGAACATCGCGAGCTGCACGGGCTGTACTCGATTCTCGTCAACAGCAAGACCGGGTATTCGCAACATCCCGAGACACGCCGGTGGGTCGGCTGCGAGGCCGCGCTGATCAGGCGGCACGATCTGCTCGTCGCGGAGATGCGGCTTCGTGGCTACTGCGATCGGACGCCGCTGGTCCGCACGCGTCGCGAGCGGCTCAGATGGCCGCCGCTGTTCGTCACGGTGCCCGGCGAGCAGTTCGCGCTGCTCGACTCGAAGTACGCGTCGGTTCGCTCCGGCCGGATCTCGCTGCCGCGCAACGCGCAGGACCTCTGGGCGCAGCACAAATACTCGGTGCTGGCGCGAGACCCCGAACGCTATCGGGAAATCGGCCGGGAGCTCGCACGCACGCGCGCACAGGCGGCCTTCGCGGAACTGGCCGCTGAATTGACGGCAATCCTGCGTCGCGCTCCCGCGCGCGGTCCGCTGCGGACCGCGGTCGAGCACATGTGGGGCCACGTGTCATCGCACGCGTCGCGGTCCCAGCGCGACGCCGCCTCGCGGTCGGTTCGCGCCTGTCTCGCGGCGACGCAGGGGCTTGCTTCTCGCGTCCGGGAGCCGTATCTCCTGGCGTCGACGGCGCTGAGCGAGCTTGCCGTGTACACCGATCCGGACGGGCCGTAGACAGTTCAGGCTCGCGGCGGCCTGGGCACCGGGCGGGGATCGGCTGGTGCTCTGCGCCAGAGTAGACTGATCCCTGGGAGACACGAGGGCATGTCATAACACCACATGCGCATCATTCGCGAGTCGTACCTGGCGTTGTCCGCGTGATTCCTTGATGGTGAAGGTACTCGTCAGCTCGTGCCTGATCGGAGCGCCGGTCCGCTACAACGGCAAGGACAAGAAGGTCAGTCATCCGGTTCTCGAACGATGGATGCTGGAAGGCCGTGTGGTTGCGGCCTGTCCGGAAGTGCTCGGGGGCCTGGGAACGCCGAGGCCGCCTGCTGAAGTGATCCACGTGCAGCGGATTCGCCGGGTCGTTGCCGGCACAGGACGTGACGTGACCTCAGAGTTCGAGCAGGGCGCAGCGCTTGCCCTGGAGCAGGCACTCCGAAATGGCGCGTCGATCGCCGTGTTGAAGGAGGGCAGCCCATCGTGCGGCAGCCGGTGGATTTACGACGGCACCTTCAGCGGTGCCCGCGTGTCCGGGGAAGGGGTCACCGCTTCGCTGCTGCGCAGCCGCGGCATTCGAGTCTTTTCCGAAGAGGAATTCGAAGCTGCAGATGCGGCGATAAGGGAGATCGAGCGTCAGCGTCAACTACCAACTACACAACTGGCAACTACACAACTGCCAACTACACAACTGTCAACTACACAACTGCCAACTACACAACTGCCAACTACACAAGATGACGGCTCGTAATGAAGCCACGCTGCGGAACAGGACGATTTTGCGTCGATGGCCGCGCTAAGCCCACGCGAGGTGATGCTGGGTCCGATACAGCGCACCGACGATCGCGCCGTACACGAAGTGCAGCAGGAAGAGCGCGGCAATCCCGCCGGGGCCGAAGTTGTCCCAGAACCGCCCGGGACCGGACAACTGCGCCCAGATGAATCCTGCAAAAATGGAGTGGCACGCGCCAACCATCAATCCCGGGCCGATGCCGGCTTCATTCAGGATGTATTCGAACGCCAGCGCGTAAATCAGGCCGGTAATCCCGCCGATGATCAGATACGCGACGAAGCCGACGGCCCACACCTGCATCCCGAGCATCGACGCGAGGCGCAGCTCCAGGTGAAGCGGTATTCCAATCGCCCGAAGCCAGATCATCAGCAGACTCATCGCAATGGCGCCGATCACGCCGGCTACGAACGCACGTACTGGATTCACGGGATCCTCCTGTTCTCGCGGGCCGTCTCTCGTCACGATCGTACTCCCGCCGCTCGCGGACGGCAAATTCCGCATCACGCGCCACGGCGCCGGGTTGGCAGTTTTTGACGGCATTGGGCGCTCGTGCGCGAACTTCGTCATGATTTGCTGGGCATTGCAAACGTCGCACATCGGCACCGGCTTCGCACTGCGGGGCCGGCATGTCGATCATCTGCTGCGCTCGGCCCCTCTGGCGTTTCGTGCGCGCCTGGCGCGCCGCGACGGAGGATGGATCATCGCAGCCACCGGGCCAGGTGCTCGGTACCTGGGTCGCGACGGCGCTTGCCCGCGACGGCTGCGATCTGCTCCTCGCGCTCGAAACAGAGACCTGCCTGACGATCGTGTGCGAGCTGGGTTCGGAAACCACGTTCGCTGGCCGATGGAAGCAGGCGCTCGAAGCGGCCTTCGCGGAGCTGGCGGTGCCGCTCGCGCGGTTGACCCCTGATGTCTGCAGTCCTCGCCTCCGCGCGATCGCGGGCGGGCCTCTCGATACTCGGCTGGCCACCGCCGCCTTCGTCTGCGACACGGAGCTGCACTTCCACACCGATCTGAGGCTGGTGCAGGCGCAACTGAACGAGTTTCCGTTCGACCACCCGCCGCACTACGTTCCGGCGATTGCCGTCCGGCGGCTGTTCGGCACCGCGCGTCGCCGCTAGACGGGAACGCCGCCGAGTATAATTCCGGCCAGCGATGTCGAAACCGGAAGTCTGGCTGCGCGGACCTGTCGAAGGTGTTCCACCGTTGCTGCAGCCTGCGGCACACAGCCTGCTGCAATGCCGGGAAGAGCTGGAAGAGGCGCTCACCGGTCTGACGGCCGAGCAGATCTGGGCGCCCCGCGACGGCAGCGCCTCGATCGGCTATCACGTGCGGCATGCCGCCGGCAGTCTCGATCGCCTGTATACCTACGCGCGCGGCGCGATGCTGTCGGAGGCCCAATTCGCTGTGCTCCGCCAGGAATCGCAGCCGGATTCATCGCTGGAGGCCGTCGATCTCCTCGCGGCGTTCGACGCCGCCGTCGAACGTGCGATCGACCAGCTCCGTTCGACGGACGAGCGGACGTTGACAGACGAGCGGCACGTCGGCCGGGGGAGGCTGCCGTCAACCGTCATCGGGTTGCTGTTTCACGGCCCCGAGCATACGCAGCGTCACGCCGGGCAGGTGGCGACGCTGGTCAAGATGCTCAGATCAACTTAAATTCCACTCCCAACTCCCACCTCCCGCCTCACAACTCCCACCTCCCGCCTCCCACCTCCCGCCTCCCGCCTCCCAACTCCAATTCTTAGAATTGCTTTAGGAGAACCGCCGATCGAATGCTGCTGACGCCACACCGTGCGTCAGCTCCGTGAACGTCCCCTGCTGAGCGATCTCGGTTGCGGCGCGGAGAAACGCGCCCCACGCTGCGCGTGCGAGCGCGCCGCCCACGCTGATTCGGCGCACGCCGATCGCAGCCAGCCTGGCGACGGTCGTGAAATCGCTGCTCACCAGCACGTTGACGGGCGTTGGCGCGACGGCCGACACGATCGTTCGGATCTGCTGCTCGTCGCGAACCCCTGGCGCGAACACGCAATCGGCGCCGGCGGCGGCAAACGCCGTGAGACGCCGGATCGTTTCCCCAAGGTCCGGCCGTCCTGCGATGAAGCCTTCTGAACGCGCGGTCAGCACCAGCGGCGCGGGGCCATCGTCGATCGCCCGGCGAGCCGCGCGGACACGCTCGAGCGCCAGGTCGAACTCGAAGAGCGGCGCGGCAGTGTCTTTGGAACTGTCCTCGATCGACAATCCGGCAATACCGGTTGCGGCGGCTGCGGCTACGTTTGCCGCCACCTCATCCGGTTCGACCGCGAACCCACCCTCGAAGTCGGCGCTGATCGGCACGCGAACCGCGGCACTCATCGCGCGGCAGTGCGCCAGCGCATCCGCAAGCGTGACGTGATTGTCGGCGCGCCCAATCGACCACGCGAATCCCGAGCTGGTCGTCGCGAGCGCGCGAAAGCCAAGCTGCTCCAGCAGGACCGCACTTCCCGGATCCCATGGGTTCGGGATGACGAAGCAGCCGGCCGCATGCAGCTCCCGAAGCTCCCGGCATTTATCATGAACGCTCATGACGCCCATTCAATCACACGCCCCGGCGCACGACGGGCCAGGAATGGAATGGTCTTGCCGCGACGGCGATGGTGTGTTCGCCGCGCCGGTGGCGTTCGTTATAAGATTGTCGCCCCTCGGACGGTCCGGCGTTTCCGGCTACGGCAAGATTCAAAAGGACACGCGATGCGCAAGCTGCTGTGGGTTCCCTGCATCCTGGCTTTCCTGATCGTTCCTCGTCCGTGCGAGGCGCAACTCGCCACGCAGGTATCGGACCTCGTGCTGAACGGCATCACCACCGCCGGAGGCCCGAACCCCGCGTTCTCTCACGCGGGCCATTTCATGCTCGGCGCCTCACAGGGCACGGCCGAAGCGGACCAGATGTTTGCCGAGCAGGCGATCGTCACGTTTAACGATCGCATGAAGAACCAGCTCACGAATTTTCCGCTGGGGTCCTCGTCCGGCGGATTTACCTACACGTTCGATTCGACGACCGGGGCGTTTATCCGATCCAGCACGAGTTTTGGTCCCGCGTTCACCGAACGCGCGGTGCCGCTCGGTCGCGGGCGTTTTTCGGTCGGGATGAACTACGAGCACACGACGTTCAGCTCGTTCGGCGGCGAAAGCCTCCGCAATGGCGCGATTACGTTCTATCTCCCGCATACCGATTGCTGCGCGGGCGCGGACACCCCGTTCAATCCGGGGTTCGAAGGCGACTGGATGCAGGTGGGGCTGGACATCAAAGCGAAAGCGGACACGTTCCTCTTCCTCGCCAACGCCGGGCTGACGGATCGTCTGGACGTCGGGGTGGCGCTGCCGTTTACGCGCGTCAGCCTCGACACGGTCGCGCACGCCACGATCCTCCGGCTCGCGACCGCGGGAACCAATCCGCCCATCCATACGTTCGTCCAGGGCGAGGACGTCATCTCGAAGGACTTCAGCAGCTCGGGCAGCGCATCGGGCGTGGGCGATATCGTGCTGCGCTCGAAGTACAACGTCTACCGGACAGCGCGGGGCGGTGTCGCCGCGGCCCTCGACTTGAAGCTGCCGACAGGCGATTCCGACAACCTGCTCGGCGTCGGGACGACGCAGGCGAAGGTGTATGTGATTGCGTCCACAGAGGCCGGCAGGTTTTCGCCCCACATCAACTTCGGGTACACCGCATCAGGCGCGGGCGATCTCACCCCGCAGTTCGGGGTGCCGGTCACCGGCGTCAGCGACGAAGTGAACTACGCGGGCGGTACGGAATTCACGCCCAATCCGCGCGTCACCCTCATCGGCGACATCATCGGGCGGACGCTGCGCGGGGCCGGCACCATCGCGGCCGATACGATCTCGCTGCCATACGCGACGAACGTGTCGAGCTCGACGAACCCGGTGACCGGCCAGCCGTATCGCCAGCTCGCGTGGACGCCGGGCAACCTGAATCTCGTGCTTGGCTCGGCGGGCGTGAAATACAACCCCAGCGGCAACGTCCTGCTCACCGGCAACGTGCTGTTCCCACTGACGAGCGGCGGGCTGAAATCAAAAGTCTCCTTCGTGCTGGGGGTCGACATCGCGTTTGGCGGCTGACGCCGGCGCGTCTACAGATACTGCAGCCCGATAATCCGCCAGGAGCCGCCGACTTTCGCGAGACTCAGCACCGCGTTCTTGGTGGAGTCGGGCACCGTGCCGGCGCGCATTTCTGCATGAGAGGTGACGCGGCATCTCACCGTCGCGGCCGTACCGCTGCTGTCGATTTCCGGCGTCTGCGGCTGCACCTTCGTCTGCTGGCTCTTCAGGTTCTTGAAGTAGTCGCGTAGCGATCTCGCGTTCGCGGAGGGATACACCGCCCGAATCGCGTCGACGTCGAGCGCATCCCACGCCGCCCAGTATCGTTCGAGCACCTGAAGAATCGCGGCCACGTCGGCGTCGTGCGCCGCTCGCGCCGCGCTGCCGGTGTCTTTCGGGGGAGCCGGCGGGTTCGGTACCGGGACCGGCGGCGCAGGGCGCGCGTTCAACTCGTCGTTCCGACGCTGCAGCTCCCGCTTGACGTCGTCGCGCGAAGGGTCGAGCGCGGAGGCCTGTTGCAGAAGCGCAATGGCCTGGCGCGCGTCGGCGCCGCGAGATTGCTGGAGCAGCGCCGTGACGCGGGTGTTCAGGTCCTCGGCTTTGGCGGCGCGACGGGCGTCGGCCAACTGCCGGTCGACCGCCTGGGCCGTCGCGTTGTCCGGTTCGGCGGTCTTCGCCTGCCGGAGTTCGTTCTCTGCATCGTCCAGCCGTTTCTGCGAGATGAGCAGGCGCGCCTGCTCGGCGTGCTGCTCCGCGGTCTGATGCCGCGCCGTTCGCACGTTCTCGACGGCGGTGGCCGAGGCGCGATAGAGCTGCACGGCTTCTTTGTTCGCCGTGACCTGCGCGAGGAGGTCATCGGGTGACGTGGTTCTGGATGCGTCTCTGGCGCGTTTTTCGGCGCGCCCGAAGTCGTCGGTCCCCGCTGCCCCGGCCGCAACCGCAGCCGATCGCGCACGCGCTGTCTCGCGGCTCGCGTCGCGGCGGATCTGATCGATGAGTTTGTCGGACGCGGCATGCGATGGATCGAGGCGGCGGGCGGTCAGCGCGTACTCCACGGCGCGATCGACGGCGCCGTTCTTGTACGCATCGGCGGCCTTCTGCACGAACACCGCCGGATCGTTTGTCGACGCGGTGACGGCGGCCCTGTATCCCTTTTCGGCATCCGCGTAGAGCGCGATCGCCCGCGGAGCATCCTCGAGACTTTTCAGGGCGGCCGCCTGCTGAAACTTCGCGGCCGCGTCGGTGTATTCGGCGCGCTTCGCGGCATCGGTCCCAGAGGCTTCGCCGGCGGCATCGGATGCGGTTTTCGCCGCGGCCGTCCGAGCGCTGGTGATGTATTCCGCAAGGACCTGATCGTGTGTCGCGCGATACCCCTTGACCGCGGCGTCCAGCGATCGATCGGGATGACCTTCGTTCGCGAGGCGATGGACCTCCCGCAGCACGTCGGCCGGCGAGACCGTCGCCGATTGTGGCGTCGACGGCGCGGTAGCGTTCTTGGTGCCGGATCGGCGGGGGCCAAAAATCAGGAATGCGGCGACCGAGACAACGAGGCCCGCAATCAGGATGGCCGCGGCCCACTTCATTGGAAACGCCGCCGCTGGCCGGGCGGGCCTCGGCGCCGGGATCGGCTTGGCCGGCGGGAGTTGCGCCTGCCTGGTGTCCGCGCGCGTGTCTGCGTGATGCGCCGCAGAGCGTTGAAGCGCTTCCTGCCTCGCGGCCTCGAGCGCAACGGCCCTCGGGCTCGTACGATCGCCGGCGGGGCGCGTTTCGTCATCCGGTGAGAGGGCGAGCGCCTCTTCGCGTGCGCGCTGCTCGCGCGCCGCGCGGTCGACCGATTCGAGCTCGGCTTTCTCCAGCGCTTCCTGTTCCGCCCTGGCTCGCGCCTCGCGCTCCGACGTTTCACGGGCGTTGCGTTCCGCGGCTTCGACCGCCAGGCGTTCGCGGTCGGCCTCTTCGCGTGCGAGCCGTTCCGTCTCCTCGCGTGCGCGGCGCTCGCGCGTTTCGCGTTCGGCTTTCTCCCGAGCTGTCTGTTCGGCTTTCTCGCGCGCCTTGCGGTCGGCCTCTTCGCGGGCGAGCCGTTCGCGCTCGGCCTTTTCACGGGCCTCGCGTTCGGCTTTCGCGCGGGCGTCCTGTTCGGCTTTTTCGCGCGCCTTGCGATCGGTCGCTTCGCGGACGAGCCGTTCGCGCTCGGCCTGTTCACGGGCCTCGCGTTCGGCTTTCGCGCGGGCGTCCTGTTCCGCTTTTTCGCGCGCCTTGCGATCGGCCTCTTCGCGGGCGAGCCGTTCGCGCTCGGCCTGTTCACGGGCGTCGCGTTCAGCTTTCGCGCGGGCGTCCTGTTCCGCTTTTTCGCGCGCCTTGCGATCGGCCTCTTCGCGGGCGAGCCGTTCGCGCTCGGCCTGTTCACGGGCGTCGCGTTCGGCTTTCGCGCGGGCGTCCTGTTCCGCCTTCTCGCGCGCCTTGCGGTCGGCCTCTTCGCGGGCGAGCCGTTCGCGCTCCGCCTTTTCGCGCGTTTCGCGTTCGGCTTTCTCGCGGGCCTCCCGTTCGGCCTGTTCCCGCGCGAGTCGCTCGCGCTCCGCTGCTGCACGCGCCGCTTCCTCAGCGGCCGTGCGCGCGTCGGTCAACTGACGCTGGAGTGCCACGATCTCAGGATCCGCCGAGACGAACGATGCTGCCTGCTTCAGCGAGGCGCCCGCGCTCGCCCAGTCGCCAGCCGTGATGGCCGCGCGTGCCGCATTCTTGGCGGCCGCCGCCTGTTGGATGGATTTGCGGCGTGCTTCGATCTGCCGCTCGACTTCCGCCCGCGCCGCGGTGACGATCGGGTGCGGCGGCGCAAAGGCGTCGAGCAGCGCGGCCGCCCCGTCGAGATCGCCGGTGCGGACAGCCACCTTCGCTGCCGCGACGGCGCTGGACGCGCGCTGTTCATGTTCGAGTTCGCGCCGCTGCGCGTCGAGTGTCTCGAGCGCCTGTTGCTTGAGCGACTGCGCTGCCGCGTGGTCCGGCTCGAACGCGAGCGCCTCGTTCGCGGCGCGGACGACCGCATCGAGTGCGCCAGCCGCCATGTGTGCCTGTGCGCGCTCGACGGCGTGCGCGACGGCACGTTGCCGTTCGCGAATCTGCTGCTGCTCCTGGCGCGCATCCGCGATCTCCCGCCGCAGCGCCTGCGCTTCCGGCAGCGCGGGCCGGCGCTCCAGCGACTGCTGGACGAGCGCTTCGGCTGACGTGAACGCGCCTTCGGCCAGTCGCGCGCGCGCTTCGGCGAGCCACGCGGCGATCTGCTGGTCATCGAGCGCCCCGTGCGCGCGCGATAGCAAATCGAACACGCGCGGCTCCTCCGGGTTGAGCACGGCCGCGAGTTCGCACTGCTCGATCGCCTGGTCGAACTGTCCCTCGGTGAAGTGACGCATCGCTTCGTCCAGATGGAGCTGGATCTGCGCTTCGCGCCGCCGCGCAATGCCTTCGAAATTGGGCACGCGCGGCGTTACCGAAGGGGTCTTTCCCCCGCTGCTCGATTCCGGTTTCCGTGAGCTGGGTTCGCTCAGGTGATCGCGCCGGATAATCACGGTGGCATCCGCATCCGGCCGCCCTGCCAGCGCCTTGAGAAAGGCCGTCGTATCGGCGGCCATCATCTCGAGCGATTGATACCGGCGATCCGGGTCGCGTTCGGTCGCTTTGTCGACGATCCGTTCCAGCGCCGGATCAAGCGTCGGGTCGACTTCGCGGAGCGGCTGCGGCCGCTCGTGCGTGATCTTGTGGAGGACGACGTGCATCCCTTCGCCGGAGAAGGCCTTCTTGTACGTCAGGAGCTCGTGGAGCACGAGGCCGACCGAAAAGATGTCGCTCCGGTGGTCCACCGGGCGTCCCTCGATTTGCTCCGGCGACATGTAATGCGGGGTACCGAGCAGCGCACCCGACTGCGTCAGGCCCGACGCGTGGTCGTGCGTGAGCCGTGCGAGGCCGAAATCGAGGATCTTCAGCGTGCCGTTGCCCGTGATCATCAGGTTCGCCGGTTTAATGTCCCGGTGAATGATCCCGAGTCGATGCGCGTACCCCAGTCCCGCGCAGAGTTCGAGCAGCAGCTGCAGCCGCCGCTGAAGCGCCACCGGCGCCTTCCGCCGGACCATCTCCGCCATCGTCTCGCCGTCGAGGTACTCCATGGCGAGGAACGGATGCCCGGCGTCTTCGCCAACGTCGAAGATGGTGACGATGTTGGTGTGGCTCAGGGCGGCGGCGGACCGCGCTTCGCGGCCGAATCGTTCGCGCAGATCTTCGTCGTCGACGGCCAGCACCTTGATGGCGAGCGTCCGGCGAAGCAGTGGATCGCGGGCGAGATACAGCACGCCCATGCCGCCGGCGCCGAGGCGGTCCACGACTTCGTAACGGCCGATACGAGAGGGCAGAGACCGGCTGGTCACAGCGTCTGATGCGGGAGGAGGCCGCAAGCGATTATAGCGCCACGACTTTTCGGCTGCGCTGCGCTATAGTGCGAAGCAGCCTGTTGCGGCCCCGCCGCTGCTGCCCCCGGCTCGAGGGATTTTCCCCTTCGCCGGAACCCTCATGACCATCGGATACGACAGAATCGGCGGCGTGGATGGTGTGTTCGTGGAAGTGCGGGAGATGCAGGACGCGGCGCGGGCAGGCGTGACTGCCGCGGAGATGCTGAAGCTTCGGAGCCTCTTCGACGCGGCTGAGCAGAAGCTGCGCAGCGCGGGGAGGTGAGGGCGGATGGCGATCAGCATCGTGCGTCTGGGCTCGTCCCGCAGCGCGGGCGAAGGCCCGCGGCTGGGCACTGTGCGGCGGCCGCCCCGCGGCGTGCCCAGGTCCGAATTCGCGAAGCAGAACTTCTACGACGTCTGGCTGCCCACGCTCTCCCCAAGCGCAGAGCTGATCAAGGCAACCGGCGTTCTGCACGACCATACTCACTGGAACACGTTCGCACGGCGCTTCGCCTCCGAACTCAAACAGCCGGACACGTCGCATCTGCTGGACACGCTCGCGACGTTGTCGCACACGGCTGATTTCGCGATCGGGTGCTACTGCGAGGACGAACGGTTCTGCCACCGATCGCTGTTACGGAAAGCGCTCGCAGCCCGCGGCGCGGCGATCCGCCAATGAGCGCTGGCTACTCGGGAACGCCGCTGGCGAAGAAGCTCGGGTTCAAGGACGGGCTGCGCGTTGCAACCATCAATGCGCCTGACGGGTACCGAGGCTGGCTCGACGGGTTGCCCGCGACGGCCTCCATTTCGAGCGCGCTCGGCTCGTCTCCCGCTGCCGTGCACCTGTTCTGCACCAGGCGATCGGATCTCGCCCGCACGTTGAAATCGCTGCGGACCAAGCTGCAGGCCGACGGGTTCATCTGGGTGTCCTGGCCGAAGCGCACCTCCGCAGTGACGACGGACGTGACAGAGGACACAATCCGCGACGTTGCGCTCCCACTCGGCTTCGTCGACGTGAAGGTCTGCGCCGTGACCGACACCTGGTCGGGTCTCAAGCTGGTGATTCGACGCAGCGAACGGACGTGAATGGCGGTCCGCGCCATCGTCCTGACCGCGGCGTTCGTCGTGCTCGGCGCCATCGTGTATGCGATGGGCGTCGGGCGGATCGCGGGAATCATCCGCGCTTCGGGCTGGACACTCCTGTGGATGATCCTGCTGTACGGATGCCACCTCGTGGTGCGCGGGTTCATTCTGTGGCGCAGCCTGCCGCCGAAGAGTCTGCGGCTCGGTGAAGTAATCCGCATCCGCTTCGCGGCAGAAGCGGTGGAGATGCTGACGTTCACCGGGCCGTTCCTCGCGGAACCGGCCAAGGGGTGGATGTTCGTCCGCCGCGGGATCACGCTCAGCGATGCCGCCGGCGCGATCGCCTTCGAGTATCTGACCTACACGCTCGTAGCGGCCGACATCGCGCTCGTCGCGCTCGGCGTCCTGTTGCACCGCCACGTGTTCTCACCGGCGGCCCGTGGTCCGATTGTGGTGCTCGCCGTGTGCCTGGCCCTCTTCACGGCAGGTGTGCTGTTTGCGGCGATGACGGGGATTGGGCTGCTCGAGCCCGCAGTGCGGCGCGCGGGTCCGCTGCTGGGAACTCGGCGCGCTGATTCGGTCGCGGCGCGGGTTCGCGCGATGGAAACGCCGCTTCTGAAGCTGCTGCACGGCCGGTCGTCACGGTTCGGCGAAGCGGCGGTCGCGCAACTGCTCGGGCATTCGCTCCTCGTCCTCGAAATCTGGCTGCTGTTCAGAAGCCTTGGCCTCGCCGCGGGACCCGCGGTACCGTGGATTGTCGAAGGGGGCGTCAAGTTCGTCAACGCCGCTTTCTTTTTCGTGCCGGGCCAGCTCGGTGCCGCCGAGGGCGTCAACGCCCTCATCGTGCGGAGCGTTGGATTTGCTCCGGCGGTAGGCGTCGCACTCTCGTTGATGCGCCGCGCGCGGGCCGCCGTGGTCGCGGGCGTCGGCGCGCTGATGGCGCCGCCGCTCAGTTCCGCCGACTCGCAACCTGCATAGAATCAACTGTGGCCGCAACCCGCTACGATTTCCTTGTCGAGACTTACAGGACGGAACGGTTGAAAACCCTCGGCGTGTGGTACTGACCATTCGATGCGATACCTGAGCCACCTGTTCACCAACAACCGTAAATGGGCGGACGCCATCACACGCGACGATCCGGAGTTCTTTTCGCGTCTGGCGAAGCAGCAGGCGCCGCAATATCTCTGGATCGGCTGTTCCGACAGCCGGGTCCCGGCGAATCAGATCGTCGGGCTGCTCCCGGGCGAGATGTTCGTGCACCGCAACATCGCGAACGTCGTCATCCACACGGACCTCAACTGCCTTTCGACGATGCAGTTTGCCGTCGACGTGTTGCGCGTGCAGCACATCATCGTCTGCGGCCACTACGGATGCGGCGGCGTGCTGGCGGCGTTGCGCGGGCAGAAACTCGGGCTCGTCGACAACTGGCTTCGCCATGTGTCCGACGTGCGCGTCAGGCACCAGGCTGAACTGGACGCGCTGTCGACCGAAGACGCGCGGCACCGCAGACTCTGCGAGCTGAACGTGCTGGAGCAGGTCGTCAACGTCAGCGAAACGACGGTCGTGAGCGACGCGTGGAGGCGGGGGCAGCCGCTCGCGATCCACGGCTGGATCTACGATATTGCCGACGGTCTGCTTCGAGATCTCGATCGAACGCTCTCGGACGCACCTCACGATGGCGAAAAAGCGCGCCGTTAAGCGGCGCAAGAAGATCGGGGCAAAGTCCGTCGGCCTCACGGCGGCGGAGACGCTGCAGGGCGACGCAGCGGCCGAGACGCTTGCGCGTCAGATCGAAGCAGACGGCGGCGCCGTTCTCGCGCGGTACCGCGAACCGTTCGGCGGGACCCCGGTCGTGCTCGCGGCGTTGCCCATCGATCGGGTCGAACCGACGCCGTTTCAACGCGATCCCTCGCTGCCGCACGTCAAGCGGCTGATGACCGTGCTCGAGACGCTTGGACGCTTTCTCGATCCGGTCATCGCGATTCATCAGAATGAAGGCTACTGGACGCCGAACGGCAACCATCGCCTGCAGGCGATGCGGAAACTCGGAGCACGGGCGATCGTGGCGCTCGTCATTCCAGACGCGGACGTGGCCTTCAAGATTCTCGCGCTGAACACCGAGAAAGCGCACAACCTGAAGGAAAAATCGCTCGAGACCATCCGTATGCTCCGTGCGCTCGCAGACGCGCGGACCGGGAGGAACGAACGCGAGTACGTCTTCGAATTCGATCAGCCGTCGTTTCTCACGCTCGGGGCCGCATACGAGCAGCGTCCGCGTCTGAGCGGGGGGGCCTATCAATCGCTGCTGCGGCGCATCGACGATTTCCAGGACGAACGGCTGCCGGCCGCCCTCCGCGAACGCGAGCGTCGCGCCGGCCGGATCCTCGAGATCGATGACCAGGTCGGAAAGATCGTCGATCGTCTGAAGAAGAAAGGCCTCACGAGTCCGTACCTGCGTCCCTTCGTCGTCGCGCGCATCAACCCGATCCGCTTCTCGACGTCCGCCGAGTTCGACTTCGACGACGTCCTCGATCGCATGGAGAAAAACGCGGCGAAGTTCAACGTCGACAGGATTCGCCAGGAAGACGTGGTGCGCGCGGGCGGAGGAGGAGCGGGAGACGCGGACGAATAGCGCGCCGCAAGATCAACTACCGACTGCCAAGTACCAACTACTCAAGTCGATGTTGCCTCGAGTCCCTCGTAGTTCTGACGTGAGAGGTTCCGCCGCCTCGGCCATACGGTCACACTCGATCTCGGCCGGCGCATAGACTCAACGATACCGGCTTGCCCGATTAATCACCGGGCTATCACGCCAAAGTAGCGCTCTGTAGGACCGCGCGTGTTGCCGCTCCCACTAACGGGCCGCAATCGAACGTATGAATCATTCCGCCCGCAGTGCGGCTGCAGGATCTACCGTTGCCGCACGTCGCGCCGGGAGCGTGCTGGCCGCGCCGCCAATAGCGAGAAAGAGGGCGGTGACGGCGACGAGGCTCGCGGGATCGTTGGCTTTTACTTGATAGAGGAGGCCCACCAGCCAGCGGGTCAAGAGCAGTGATCCACCGATGCCGACCGCCAACCCGACCCCCGTGAGCGCAACCCCTTGACGGAGAAACATCCCGAACACCTGACTGCGTTCGGCGCCCAAGGCGACACGCGTGCCGATTTCCTGCCGCCGACCGGCGACCATGAATGACAGCAGGCCGTAGAGCCCAACGGCTGCCAGCACGATGCCCACAGCTGCAAGACTGCCGAACAACGCGGCGTCGAAGCGGGACGTCGCGGTCGTCGCACTGACGATGTCGTCCAGCGTCCGCAGCTGCAGCACCCGCTGGCCGGGATCCACGTCGGCAACGGCGGCACGCAACCTCGCCGCGAGCTGACCAGACTGCGCGTCGCCCTTGATCATCCACGCCACCGAGGAACCGAATCCGATCGGCTGCTCGAGTGGCACGAACACGGTCGGCGCGGGCGCGGCGGTCAGCGCGCGGTCCTTCGCGTCGGCGACGATGCCGATCACCTCTCGCGGCGCGTCATTGCCGAGTCGCCGACCTCGAAACAAACCGACGATCACGCGATCGCCGATCGCGCCGCCCCCCGGCCACCATCGCCGTGCCAAGGTCTCGTTGATCATCGCCACGCCCGTGGTGTCGGACGATGTCAACGAGCGTCCCCGGCGCACAGGAATGGCGAGCATCCGGAAGTAGTTGGGCGTCACCGCGCGAATCTCCATCCCTCCGATGCTCTGCTCCGGGTGTCCGGCGTGCTGGGTCGGCATGTTGCGCCATCCCGCCAAGGGCAAGACAGTGGTGGCGCCCACCTCGGTGACACCGGGAATTCGCTGCAGCCGCTGGGTGATCGCACGAACGGCATTCACGCGATCGATGCCGCTCGCATGGTGGTCAAAGGGCGTCACGAACGTGAGGAGACCGTTCGGATTGAAACCGAGCCGCTGCAGGCTGAGTTGATAGAGGGTGTGGATGAGGAGCCCGGCGCCCACCAACAGCATCGTCGAGAGCGCGACTTCGGCCACGACGAGCACGTTGCGAGTACGGCCGCGAACGCCGCCCTGGCTGGCCGCGCGACTCGTCGACCGCAGCGCGTGCTGAACGTTTAGCCGCCGCGCCACGGCCAACGGAACCAAGGTCAGGACCACTGCGGTGGCGACGGCGACGGCCACGGCGAACAAGAGCACCCCGGCATCCACGCGGATCGGCGTCGAGGCCGGAAGATTGAACGGAATCCAGGCCACGAGCCCCGACACGAGCGCGTACGCGGCCGCGATGCCCGCCGCGCCGCCGACGCCGGCGAGCACGAGGTTCTCGATGAGAAACTGCGCGAAGAGGCGGCGCTGCCCGCTCCCGAGCGCGACGCGGACAGCGATCTCCCTTCCGCGCGCCGCAAATCGCGTCATGAGCAGCATCGCCATGTTCACGCACGCCAGGAGCAAGAGGAGTCCGGTCGCCCCAAACAACAGGAGCAGGTGCACGCGCACATCGCCGACGAGCGCCGCGTGCAGCGGTCGCACGGTCAGGCCCGCCATCGCCGGATTGCCGTCCGCCTCGCGCAGGCGGTCGGTCAGGGAGGAGACGAAGGCCTCCGCCTCCCCAAAACTCGCGTGGTCGTTCAGCCGCGCGATCACAGCAGTGTTCGCGCCAACATCGTCGCGGCCACCGGTGGGGCGCAGCGGCACAAGTGCATCGACGTGCTGCGGCAGCCAGAAACTGGATGGCAGGACGCCGATGACCGTTGAGGGCGTTCCGTCGAGGCGCACCGTTCGTCCCAGCACGCCCGGATCACCGCCGAAGTTCCGTTGCCAGACGGCGTGGTCGAGGATCACGGCTGGGGATTCTCCCGGGCTCATTTCCGCCTCGTCGAATCCGCGACCGATGACTGGCGCCGTGCCGAGTGTCTGCAGAAAATTCGCGCTGACCGGCATCGTCTGGATCCAGTCCTGACCGGCGGACCACTCGAGCCGATGCTCGCTGGCGTCTCGATTCGCGGCGACGGAGGCGAACACCGCGTTCTGCTGTCGCACGACATCGAATTCGGGATTCGTGACCGCGAGCAAGTGGCTCTCGCTCTTCTGCCCGAGGACCACGAGGCGCGACGGGTCTGCGTACGGCAGCGCCCGGACGAGCACGGCATCGATCACGCTGAACATCGCCGTGTTGACGCCGATGCCGAGCGCAAGTGAGAGCACGGCCGTCAGCGTGAAGCTTGGGTTCTTGCGGAGCATCCGCAGCGCGTGGCGCAGGTCGCCCGTCAGATGCTCCACGCCTCGGCCGAGGACGCCGTCGAGCGCCTGCTCGCGGTGCGCACGCGGATTCCCGAACCGGAGCCGCGCCGCCCGCCGGGCCTCGGCCGCAGTCAGCCCGCCGGCCCGCTCCTCTTCCTCGATGAGGGCGAAATGGGTATCCAATTCCTGTCGCAAGTCGTCGTCAAGACGGCGGCGGCGGGCGAGATTCCATAGGCGGCGAAGTGTTCGCATTGGATCCTCACGCGAACCGCAGCGCTTTGGCCACGGCCTCGGTCAGGAGCGACCAGCGTCGCTCCTCTTCGATGAGCTGGAGGCGGCCAGCGGCGGTGATGGTGTAGAACCTGGCCTTGCGGCCTGTGTCGGTGATCCCCCACTCGCCGCGCAGCCATTTGTCGTGCAACATCCGCTGGAGCGCCGGATAGAGCGAGCCTTCTTCGATGCGCAGAGAGTGGTCCGTCGCGAGGCGGATGCGACGGGCGATGGCGTACCCGTGCAGAGGCCCGGCGGATGCGAGAGCCTTCAGGATGAGCAGGTCGAGCGTGCCCTGGAGGCGGTCATTCGGATGTTTTGGCATAGCCAGCTATGTATAGCCGGCTATATTTTAGCTCTCGCGGACCGCCTGTCAACGAGAACATGGCTGAGATCGTGGAACCGCATTCGCGTGTTCTTTTCGCGGACCGCAAACAGCTGTTGCTCTTCTGCCTTGGACACGAGACGCGCAGAACCCCGAAAGGGC
>Ga0310810_10003025_pt1 | contig 18256 bp, 10 predicted proteins | sample NCmetagenome_FD_207641 | JGI IMG/M metagenome (GOLD analysis project Ga0310810, IMG submission 207641) | Soil microbial communities from experimental microcosm in Duke University, North Carolina, United States - NC | ecosystem: Engineered > Artificial ecosystem > Soil microcosm > Unclassified ...
ATCGGGCACGGGGTCAAGTCACGGTTCTTCACCACCGAGGAGCCGATCGGCAAGCCGATCAAGGTCGGTAACGTCTGGCTCACGGTCGTCGGTGTCCTCGAGGACCGCAAAGTGTCGGATCAGACGTCGCAGAAGCTCGGTATCCGCGACGCGAACATGGACGTGTACGTGCCGCTCTCGACGATGCTGCTGCGCTACCGCAACCGCTCGCTCGTCACCGAGCAGGACGTGCAGCAAGCCTCACGCGAGAACAACGACGACCCGAACGCGACCGCCAACGAAGACACGGAGCAGCGCGCCGAGCGAATCAACTATCACCAGCTCGATCGCGTCATCGTGCGCGTGAGCGACGCGAAGTACGTCACCGGGGTGGCTGATGTGATGCAGCGCATGCTCTCCCGGCGGCACAACCAGGTGATCGACTTCGAGATCAGCGTGCCCGAGCTGCTCCTCAAACAGCAGCAGCACACGAAGAACATCTTCAACGGCGTGCTCGCGGCGATCGCGGCGATCTCGCTCATCGTCGGCGGCATCGGGATCATGAACATCATGCTGGCGTCGATCCTCGAGCGGATTCGCGAGATCGGCGTTCGGCGTGCGGTCGGCGCTAGTCAGCGCGACATCCTCGCACAATTCCTGAGCGAGGCGGTGCTCATCAGCCTCGCGGGTGGCGTGGCCGGCATCATCCTGGGCGGCATCCTGAGCTTCGGGATCGAGCGTGTCGCCAACATCCACACGATCGTGTCAGCGTTTTCCGTGTTCATCGCCTTCGGCGTCTCGATCTCCGTCGGCATCGTCTTCGGCATCGTCCCCGCATGGCGCGCGGCGAAACAGGACCCGGTCGTATGTCTCAGATACGAGTGAAGCGTGACGGCGTGCGGTCGAACGCTGTTGGCCTTCTGCCATCAGCCATCAGCCTAACGACTATGTTGGCGCTTTGGGCGCTGGCGGTGGCTCCTCCGCTCATCGCGCAGCAACCCATGACGCTGCAGCAGGTCATTGCGCTGGCGCAGAAGCAGGGGCTCCAGGCACGGGTGGTGACCGATACCAGGGATGCCGCGCGGTGGCGCGACCGCGCGTTCAACGCCCGGCTCATGCCGCAGCTTTCGCTCGCCGGTACGCTGCCTGACTACCAGCGGCAGATCATTTCGGTGACGCAGCCCGATGGGTCGACACTGTTTCTGCCACACCGAGAAACGATGTCCAGCCTCAACATGGTGTTGTCGCAGTCTGTCCCGCTCACCGGTGGCTCCTTTTTCGTGCAGTCCGGTATTCAGCGAGTGGACGTCGGTGGCAACGAGGCTTCGCGGCTCTACAGTTCATCGCCGGTAACGGTCGGGTTCAGGCAGGACATCTTCCGGCCTAACGCGCTCAAATGGGACTCTCGCGAGCAGGACCTGGTGACCGCCACGGCCGACCGTCAGTTCCTCGAGTCACGTGAGGACGTCGCATTGACCGCCGCCAACGCGTTCTTCGACGTGCACTCGGCTCGACTCGCGCTCGACAACGCGGTGGCGAAGGTCGCGATCAACGACACGCTCTTCAACCTGAACAAGGGCCGGTTCGAGGTTGGCAAGATCGGTGAGAACGATCTCCTGCAGAGCGAGCTCGCCTTGCTCCAGGCACGTGCGCAGACGGACGCCGCGCGGCTCGCCTTCGATCAAGCCATCGCGGCGCTCAAGCGGCTCCTCAGCCTCCCGCCCGACGCACCGCTCGAGATTACTCCACCCGTCGATGTGCCGCTCACCCAGGTCGACACGGCGCTCGCGGTCCAACAGGCGCTCAAGAACCAGAGCCTCGTTACGAGCAACGAGCTACAGTCCGTGCAGGCGAAGCGTGCGCTCACCGAAGCGAAGCTCAACAACGGATTCGGTGCGACCGTGATAGCGTCGGTCGGCTTCAATCAGCAGGCATCGGTGCTCGACGCTGCCTACCGGGACCTCACACAACGTCAGCAGTACGGTGTGAACATCCAGATGCCGATCGTTCAGTGGGGCAACCGCAAGGCGCAGGTGGAAGCAGCCAAGGCGGACCAGGATCGCACCACCGCGAATGCGCGCGCCACACGGGACGCAGCGGCCGAGGGCGCCCACTTCGCCGCCCTGCAGCTCGCCCTCGCGGCTACGAACCTCGCCCTGTCGGCGAAGGCCGATACGGTCGCCGTCAAACGCTTCGACGTAGCGAAGAACCGCTATCTCGTCGGCAAGATCCAGATCGACAACCTCTACATCGCTCAGAGTGAGCGCGACGGCGCGCTCAGCGCGTACATCAACGCCCTGCGCGGGTACTGGGTCGCGTACTACAGGCTCCGACGGCTGACGCTGTACGATTTTGCAACGGGACAGCCGATCCGATAGTGCGGAATCGGGAATCGTAGAAACCTCGGGAGGCTTCTCTAGCGTAGAGAGGCATCCCGAGGTCTTCAATTTCCCGATTTCCCGATTCCCGATGAGCGACCTGCGCGATGGGCTTCGAATCCTGAGAAGCAATCCGGGCGTCTCCCTCCTCGCCACCGTCGCTCTGGCCCTCGGTATCGGGTCCACCACCACGATGTACTCGATCACGCGAGGTATCCTCCGCGATCTTCCGGTGGACCGCCCGGAGCAGTTGATGCACGTCGCCACGACCGACCGCAACGCAGGCGACGAGTACCTGCGTATCCCGGCGGCGGATATCGTCGCGCTGCGTGAGCAGCAGCGGAGCTTCGAGGCGATCGCGGCCTTCGACGTCGAGTCGATTCACCTCGGCGACGCGGATCATCGTGCCGAGCGACTCTCGGTCGGACGAGTGACCGCGAACCTGTTCGCGGTCCTCCGCGTTGCGGCGCTCCTCGGACGGACGCTCACGAGCGACGACGAACGGCCCGGTGCTCCGCACGTCGCCATCCTCGGGTACGACCTCTGGCAGAATCGTTATGCGGGAGACCATTCGGTGGTGGGCCGAACGATTCGCGTGAACGGCGTCCCCACTACCGTCGTGGGCGTGATGGCCAAGGGCTTCGGATTCCCGCTGCAGGAGCAGCTGTGGACACCGTTGGCGCTGGACGCACTCCGCGCAGCGCCGGCCGCTCGGGATGGCCCGGCTTACAACGTCATCGGTCGCCTGCGGACCAGCGCCACCCGCGAGACGGCCGGCGCCGACATCGCGAGCATCGGCCGCCGACTCGCGATCGCAGACCCGAAGGCCCATGAAGGACGAACGCTCGCCGTCCGCCCGTTCTACGACGCAATGGTCTCGCGGAAGGGGCGGGTCATCTTCCGCGCGATGCTCATCGTCGTGTCGTTCGTGCTGGTGATCGCGTGCGCGAACGTCGCCAACCTGCTGCTCGCTCGCGCGATCGCGCGCCGCCGCGAGATCGCCGTTCGCATGGCCCTCGGTGCGTCCCCGTCGAGTCTCGTCAGGCAGCTGTTGGTCGAATCGTTGGCCATCGCGATCCCTGGTGGGATACTGGGGCTGGCGATTGCGCGCGCCGGCGTCGCGGTCTTCAACGGGACCCTCAGCTTCGATCTCGCGTACTGGATGCGCGTCGACGTCGACATGGGAGTGCTCGCCTTCGCCACCGCGCTCGTCGTGCTGGCCGCGGTCGCCGCCGGTCTTGCGCCAGCTCGTCAGGCAGCGCGAGTCGATGTCGCCGACGTCCTCAAAGATCAGACGCGTGGCTCGTCGTCGTTCCGTCTTGGACGCGCGACTCGAGTGCTCGTGACCGCCGAAGTAGCGTTGTCGTGTGCGCTCCTCGTGGTCACAGGGCTCATGGTAAAGGGTGTGTTGAGCATCACGTCGCGTTATGTGGGCGTCGCTCCGGACCACGTCGCCACGGGGCGCATCGAGCTCCGACCGGACGCCTACCCTGATGCGGCCGCACGCGCACGGTTGTTCGACGCACTCGAGTCGCGAGTTTCCTCCGAGCCTGGCGTGACGTCGGTCGCGCTTGCGTCGCATCTGCCAGGCAACAGCGCCGCCAGCGGTCCGGTCGAGATCGAGGGCGCGCGGTACGACAACCGCAATCTCATACCGCAGAGCCGAGTGGTCGCCATCTCGCCGGAGTTCTTCCAGACGTTCGGCGTGTCGCTGCTGCAAGGACGACCGTTCAGTCGCGTGGATCGCGAGGGCGGACCGTTCGTCGCGATCGTGAACCGGGCGTTCGCCGCGCGCTTCTTCTCCGGCGACGCGGTTGGGCGTCGCGTGCGCGTGAAGGAGAACGGAGACTGGGCGACCATCGTCGGTGTGGTGCCGGTGGTCGGCATCCTGGGCGGCAACGGCGATCGAAACTCGGGTACCGACGCGGTCTACGTGCCGCTCGCGCAGTCCGACTGGGCCAACGTCGCCGTCGCCGCGCGGACCACTGCCGACGCAACTGCGCTCGTGGCAACGCTGCGCGACATCGTGTCCCAGCTCGATCCCGATGTGCCGCTCTACCAGGAAGGCCGGCTCGATACGGTGCTCGCGCACGCCAGCACGGGCGAGAAGGTGTTTGGTGGCCTGTTCACGTTCTTCGGGCTGGCGGCGCTGTTGCTGTCGGTAGTCGGCCTGGTGGGCGTGCTGGGATTCTCGGTGAGTCAGCGCACCCGTGAGCTCGGGATTCGTGTGGCGTTAGGCAGCCGCCCGGCGTCCATCGTGTGGCTCGTCCTTCGGGACGGAGTCCTGCAGCTGTTCGTCGGCTTGGCGCTCGGCCTTGGCGTCGCGGCGCTGGCGGCACCGCAGTTCGGCGAAGCGCTGTTCGAGCAGCGTCCGCATGACCCGAGCGTCTACGCCGTCGTTGCGTTGGTGCTGATCATCGCTGGCGCGCTCGCAGCGATTGTCCCCGCACGTCGCGCGCTGGGCGTGAGCCCCATGGCGGCGCTGCGTTCTGAATGACTCCTGGCGACTGGCGACTGGCGACTGGCGACGGAAGTGAGGCGGCAGGCGGCAGGACGCGTGTCATTCCGAGCGAGCGGCAGCGAGTCGAGGAATCGCCGTCCTCCCGGTAGAGGGGCCTCGGTTCCCGGTTCCCTCTATTGCCGATTCCCGATTCCCGATTCCCGACCTCGCACGCGCTCGTAGAGCTTCGCGATGAATGGCGTGACGACGACCGTCGCCGCGATGCGCAGCGGCTGCGTGAGCTTGGTCGCGATGTACGCTGCAGCGAACGTCCCGACACTGCCCGCCGCGCTCGTCGGCTGCCACCCTAGCCGAATGGCAAGCCAGAACCCGCCCAACACGGCGAAAAAGATGACGAAGTACACGACAACGGCGACGGTGCCGTACTCGGCCAACAGCTTCTGAACCGTCTTCTTCACGGGCAGTCGGGATGGAAGGGGCCGTAAGATAGTCAAAAGAGGGATGAGGGATGGGGGATGAGGGATAAAGGCGGACCGCCCATCTCCCATCCCCCATCCCTCATCCCTCATCCCTCAGTCCATTCGCAGCGCCGCGATGGGGTCCGCCTTTGTCGCCCGCCTCGCCGGCACAATGCACGCGGCGAGACCGGCCACAGCCAGTGTGATTGCCACGGACCCGAACACGATGGGATCGGTCGCTTTCACCGCAAACAACTGCGCCGCGAGCAGTCGTGTCGCGCCGAACGCACCGGCGACGCCTAACACAATCCCCACAACCACCAGCGCCATGCCTTGGCGAATGACCATCCGGAACACGGCCGTCGGTCGCGCGCCGAGCGCCATGCGAATCCCCATCTCGCGGGAGCGCTGCGTCACCGAGTACGCGAGCATCCCGTACAGGCCAACCACAGCCAGGATGAGCGCGACGCCGGCAAAGCCGACCAGCAGTTGCGTCCTGAAGCGCGGCGCGGCGACCGAATCATAGAGAATCGACTCCACCGACTGGATCGCCGAGAGCGGCACATCGGGGTCCAGCGCGCGTACGGCGGCTCGCAGCTGCGACGCGACCGCTTCCGGATCCCCACGCACGCGAGTCGCCAGATTCCCAAACCCCACGCCCCAGCCCGCGTTAGGCTGCCGGCTGGCGAAGTACATCACCTCTGGCGCATCGTTCGCCTGGCCGTAAATGCGGACGTCCCCGACCACACCGACGATCTCGCCAACGAACGGCTTCCCGAAATCCACGACGAGCCGCTTGCCGAGGGCGCTTGCTCCCGGAAAGAGCCGCCTCGCGAGCGCGTCACTCACGATCATCACGCCGGCGCCGGTCCGGTCGGACGTATTGAACACGCGGCCGGCAACGAGCGGGATGCGCATCGTCGTGAAGTAGTCTTCCGTCACACTCGATACCGTCGCGTTCATCTTGTCGGCGTCGGTCGCCGGTGGACGGCCGTCGATGTAGAAGTAGGTGTCGCCACCGCCACGAAGCGGGAACAGCGTCGTCGCGGCGACGGACTCGACCCCTGGAATCGCGCGCACGCGCTCGAAGAACTGGTCCCAGAACCGCACCTCCGCATCGCGGTTCGTGTACTTGGTCGGCGGGAGCGACACGGACGCCGCGACGAGCCCGGACGGGTCGAAGCCTGTCTTGACGTCCTGCAGTCGCCAGAGGCTGCGCACGAGGAGCCCGGCACCGACCAGCAGTACGACCGACAACGCTACCTGCGCCACCACGAGCACATCGCGCGTGGATACGCCCGAACGAGTTGCCGACGACTTGCCCAGCGACTTCATCATCGCGGCGAGGTCCGTTCGTGCCGCGTGGAGTGCGGGCGCGGCGCCGAACACGAGACTCGTGAGCAGCGAGACGCCAAACGTGAACGCGAGCACGGTACCATCGATGTCCACCTCGGCCAGACGCGGCAGCATGCCGTCGCCCACCGCGCGCACCACGACCAGCAGGTAGTGTCCGAGCACGAGCCCGGCGACACCGGCAGCCACGCCGAGCAGGAGACTCTCGGTCAGCAGTTGCCTGACGAGTCTCGAGCGGCCCGCTCCGAGCGCGGTACGCACGGCCATCTCGCCACTCCGCGCGGATGCGCGCGCGAGCAGGAGACTCGCCACGTTGCCACACGCGATGAGCAACACGACCCCGACGGCGCCTAACAGCACGAGGAGCACCGGACCCACACCGCCGATCACCACATCGCGGTACGGCACGAGATTGAGGCGCCAGCTCTCGTTCTCGGGGTACTGCGCGGCCAGGTCGCGCGCGATGCCGTCCATGTGTCGCTGCGCCTGCGCGATGGTCACGCCGGGTTTGAGCCGTCCCACGAGCCTGAGAAAGTGAAAGCGCCGCACCGACATCTCGTTCGTCCTGAACGGAATCGGACGCCAGATCTGCACGTCCATGGTCCGGTCGAGCACCGGCGGCATGATGCCGATGACGGTGTGCGGCCGGCCGTCGATGGGAATCGTCTTGCCGATGATGCGGACATCGCCGCCATACCGGCGCTGCCAGAGGCCATACGACAGGATCGCCACGGCGTGGTCACCCTGCTCTTCCTCGGGGAGGAAGACGCGGCCGCGGTACGGCTTGACGCCTAACGTCGTAAAGAAATTCGCCGAGGCGATCGAGGACGCCACGCGTTCCGGCTCGGTCGACCCGGTGATGACGGCGGTGCCGAAGACCGTTCTCGCGGCGAGCGACGAGAACACGGAGTTCCGCTCCCGGTAGTCGAGGTAGTCGGGCGGCGACACCATCGCCTGGCTCCCCTGCCGGAAGGCCCCGTACATGTACACGAGCTCGGTCGGGCGCTCGTAGGGGAGTGGCCTGAACAGCACCGAGTTGACGATGCTGAACATGGCGGTATTCGCGCCGATGCCTAACGCCAGCGTCGCGACGATGAGGGCGGCGAACGCCGGGCGCTTCACGAGCCCGCGCATCGCGTACTTCAGATCCTGAAGCATGGGGTCGATCCTCATTTCGTCAGTGAGCGTCCAGGCCGCGTGCGGGATGGCGCCGACGGTGCGGATCATCAGGCGGCGCTCGCCGTGTCGGTCATTGGGGCGTGCGCGGTCCAGCAGCAGCGCCCGATACCACAGTTCTCCGCTCCATTCGCGCGTCCATTCGTCGCGTCGCCGGTCCGGCACGAGCACCCCCGCGGCGCGGACGATGCGCATGCATCGGTCGTAGACGGCGCGCGCGTCGCGCGAGAGGTCATCGCGCATTATTTCGCTGGTGTTCGGCGAGCCGGAATGCCGAGCCGCGCTCCGAGCGTGCGGTAGTGCTCCGCGGATTCGGCGAGCGCGCGTGCACCGCTGGCGGTGATCTCGTAGTAGCGCCGCGGCGGCCGCTTCTCCCGTTGCGCCACCACCTGCGATTCCCACTTCGACCGGACGTAGCCATCCCGCTCGAGGCGGCCGAGCACGGGATAGACGGTTCCACTGGGAAGGCCGGTGGCATCCATGATGTCGAAGCCGTAACGAATGGCGCGACTCACGGCGCCGAGGACGGCGAGGGCCGATATCGAGAGTGGTTTCACGGGGCGAACCGGGTCTCGTGTAGTTTAGCTACATAGGTAGAGACCCTACGTTATATGACGGGCAAACGGTCGGGAAGGTTGCCGACGAAAAAAACCGGGCCGGTCGGCGAAGTGCCGACCGGCCCGGTCTGGTGAGCGCATGCGTGAGTTACTTCTTCCCTTGGACGTTGAACAGCGTCGACGTATCGGCCTTGGTTGTGGTGTTGAAGATCGACCCGGTGGCGACGATCGTGTACCCGCCCGCTTTCGTGGTCTGGAAATGATCAAACGTCGCAAGTCCGCCGGCGGTCGTGGCAGTGCTATCGCCGGAGAATTTGACCGGGGTGCCCTGGTTGTTGTAGACCGTGAGCTTGATCGATACTCCGTCAAGCGGCGTATCGTTCGCGGTCTTGGCGGACACAACGATCGGCGGCTTGATGTCCTTGTTGATCGTGCCGTTGCTCGGCTCGACGACGAACGCAATCTTCACCGTCGCTCCGTTCACCACGACCGGGCCAATCGGGCTAAGGCCGCCGAGGGAGCCACCGGGCGTTTTGAGCACCAGCGTCGTCGCGTAGGCCGGGCGGGGCGCGAGCCACTCGCTCAGCCGCCGAGCAAGAGCAAACACGCCCCGCTCGCTACCGCGCGACGAGGAAAATCCCGTCGGGCAGAAAGTCAACCCCACCGGCGCCAGGATCTCCTGCTCGTGCTGCAGCACTGTGTTCCCGCTAGTAACGTCCGCGCAGGTACCACCGTGGATGGGTGGACTGAAGGTCAGGTGCGCGGGGAGCGTGTTCAAGTCATATGCGCCGGTGGCCGAGTCGAGCGCAGCCTGCTCGTTCGAGAACGAGTTGTAGCTAGTTGGTGCGCCATACAGGAGAAACCGTGCCTGGCCCGTGCTTGCGACCCACGTTGCGGTCGGCTCCACGCCGTACAAAGGCGTACCGCGAGATGTGACCGCGTCGCTCGCGACCGGCACCGCGAACATTCCGTTCCCCCCAAGCGCGCCCGTGAATGTTCCGGCGGGCATCACGAAGCCAAGACAGGTCGCGACATCGCGGACGAACGTATCGCCAGCCACGGTGTCAGCGGTGACGACGGCACTGTTTCCAGCCACCTGGCCGACATACGCCAGAACATCGAATCCTTGCCTTTTGAACGTCGTATCCGGCTTAGTCCGATTCGACCCCGACCAGTTCTGGATTAAAGTGTACACCGGATCGTTGCCGGACCGGAAATAACCCTTGGCGTCCTGCTTCATCACGGTGAAGTCACACCCGGTCGGAAGGACGACCGCCGACAAACGCGTAATCGGCATCGTTGGGTTGCTGGCTTGTCGGTCGTCGGCGCATGCCATCACGGCAACGACCCCACAGGCGGCCATGAAGTACTTCATGGAGCGGGCTTGCATTGTCATTTTCTCCCGTCGGATACCGGCACACCGCCGGTGGGACTCTTGATTGAGTGCGTCTCGCGAAACAAAAATCGTGGCGCCGGTGATGGGTCGCGAGACGCACCCGCCGGCGGTGGCACCTCAATGTATTACGCTTCAGTCCTGCGCGCCCGTGAGCGCCTTGTACCGTGGCTCGTTCCGTAACGGTTCCAACCACCACGACTCGTCGCGCGACGCGAAGGCCCGCTCCTGCGGGTGCGACGCGTAGTATCTACCGAGCAGCATCAGGGCGCGGTCTTTCTCGCCGAGTTGCGCACGGGCGATCATCTCGAATTGAATCAGGTCGCCGCCCGGATCGATCGACTCGCTTCCCTGCGAACGCTTGATCACGGCACGGGCACTGTCGCCGAGCCCCGCCTGGACAAGCGCAATCGCCGCGATCATCCCACCGCGCTTCTGCACAAACTCTGGTTTGTCGACTTTGTTCGCCTCGGTGTAGTCGCGGTACGCCTTCCAAATGGCGTCCGCCGTCGGCTTTGGGGTCTGGTTACGAAGCGTGAGCAACCAGAGGCGGCACTCTTCGAATCGAAAATCCTGCGGGAATCGAGCGGCTCCCTCGTCGCACCACTTCTTCGCCTGCGTGCCAGCCTCGAGATCGAGCGAGGTTTGAAACAGCCGCCAAATCGTTTTGTTGGCATCGCTCAGGTACGGGTCGGTCGAGTACGCCGTCTGCGCAGCGAGGTTGGCGTCCGTCGTGCGTGACGTCGCCATGTACAGATGGCTCAGTGTGTTGAGCGACGATGCCTGCGCCGGGTTCACCACCGTCGACTGCTTCAGGTCAGCCTCTGCACCCGCAAGCAGCTTATCCAGCTCACTCGGGTTCGGAGCATCCCCGAGCAACCACCGTAGATAATGCAGCGAGCCGCGCGCCTCGAGGGCATCCGCATCATTCGGGTCGAGCGCGAGCGCGGCGTCGGCGGACGCGAGCCCGCTATCTATGTACCCCTTCAACGCCCCCATCTGTCTTGCGGATACCGCATAACGTGACGCCCGGTGCGCCATGTGCGCGCGCGCAGAAATCGGCACCACCCATTTCGGGTCGAGGGCCTGCACGGCGATGAGCGCGGTGTCGGCACGCGCGAATACCGGAACCGCTGCGGTGAAGTTGCCGGCGATGGCGAGCGAATCCCCCTGCTCCACAATCTGGCGCGCACGCTGGAATTGATCAAACGCCTGCGCGTTGCGAGTACCGGCCTTACCGCGGAGCTCCTCGACGTTGTTGCCAACCTGCTTGCGCAGGAAAACAGACACCTGACGAACGAGCGAGTCCTGCAGGGCGAACGCGTCCTGTTTCGTCTTCTCGATTTCGATGGAGGTGTTGTTTCCGCTCCTCGCGTCTGTGAGATCGACGTTCACCCGCAGCTTGTCGCCGGCTCCGGTGACGGTTCCGCTCACGATGGTGCCGACCTGGAGTGCCGATGCGATGCTGTCGCTCCCGGGGTTGGCGTTCTTGAAACGAACGACACCGTTTCGGGAGATGACGTGGAGCCCTTTGACCTGACCGATCTCGCGGATCAGCGCCTCGGTCAACCCGTCCGAGAGATACTGCAGGGACTTGTTAGGCGATCGGTCGTCGAAGTAGAGCACCGCGATGTCGGACGGCTTGAGCGCCGCGAGTCGCGCGTCGCGGGGGGACACCTTCCCCTTCAGGCTGAACCACGCGCCGCCCGCAATGAGCAGCGGCACCACGACCGCCGCGGCAATCAGGCCCGTCTTGTTCCGCTTCTTGCCTAACGACGGAACTTCCACCGTCTCGGCGGCGAGCGCCTTCGCCTTCAGGCTGTCGCGTCGACGGCGGGCGGCGCCTTCGTCGTCCGTCAGCGCGTTCGCGAAGTCGGTAGCCGAATGGAATCGATCCGCCGGCACTTTCGCCATCGCCCGGAGAATCGCGTCCTCGACCGCGTCCGGAATCGTGTTCCGAACGATCTTGAGGCTCGGCACGTTGTCGAGCGAGTGCCGCGCGAGAAGCGCCATGGCAGTCGGCCCGGTGAACGGCGGCTGTCCAGCGAGCAGCTCGTACACCACGCACGCGAGACTATAGATGTCGCTCTCGGGCGTGACATCCTTGCTGCCCATTGCCTGCTCGGGCGACATGTACGTCGGCGTACCGACCGCCATGCCTGTCCGCGTCAGTGTCTCGCCACCAGCGACCGACACGGCACGCGCGATACCGAAATCGGCGACCATCGCACCGGTAGCATCGAGCAGGATGTTCTCCGGCTTGATGTCGCGATGGATGACCCCCTTCGAGTGCGCATACGCAAGCGCGTCGGCAACCTGCTGCGCGATCTTGATCGTGTCGTCGACCGGAAGCTGCTTCTCCTTATTGAGGCGATCGCGAAGGGATGCGCCGTCGACGAACGGCATGACGTAATACAACAAACCGTCGGCCTGGCCGGAGTCCAGGACGCCAACGATTCGCGGGTGCTGCAAAACGGTGCCGACTTCGATCTCGCGCAGAAACCGCTCCTGCCCGAGCGTGACCGCAAGCTCAGGCAGCAGCACCTTCACCGCAACGTATTTGTCCCGCGTTAGGTCGCGCGCCAGATATACGCTCGCCATCCCGCCGCGTCCAAGCTCACGCTCGAACGCATACCGCCCCGCAAGCGCAACCTGGAGGGTCGACAACGAGATTTGGTGCGTCGTCGCTTCCACCGCTTCTTCCTCGAACAGTCGGGTTGTCACCCGATACCGCACGAATATCCGTGCTGCCGGTCACTATTCGCCCGGTACCATTATACAGTCCGGCAGCAAAATCAGCACGTGGGTTAACCCGAGTCAATAAACATACGTGCACAGCGCCCGGAAAGTCGCTCCTCTATCTTTTTGACTCGAGAGGCGGTTGCCGCCTCCAATTCGTAGCCTGCTCATACGAATACGCCAATCGGATCAAGGTTTCCTCGCTCCACGGCTTGCCAAAGAACTGCAACCCGGCTGGCAACACATTTCGCGTGTAACCCATCGGAACCGTGATCGCCGGATACCCGGTGCTTGGCGAGAAAAGTTGATTGTTGTCGCCAGCCGGCGTGTTCAGGTCGCCGATCAGGCGAGGAGGGTTGCTCCATGTGGGATAGACGAGCGCATCGAGCCGCTTTCCGTCCATCTCGCGCAGGACTGCCGCCCGCAACCCCTCACGAAACCGGTCCCGCGAAGCACACCCCGGATTCCGCTCGGGCGGTAGCGACTCCGCCTGCGCCGTCGTGAGCCGCACCTCTATCGATGGATGAAAGCGCCGTGAGCGGATGAGATCGGCCACGGTCTTCACCGGCAGCGTCGTGTCGTTCCGGGAGGCGAGGAACCGCTCGAAGTCGTACTTGAACGGATTGCATCCGCCCACCTGCGACCGACGCAGTGAATCGAGCTCCGGAATCATCACCGAGTCGACCACGGTCGCACCCTGCTTCCGAAGATCGGCCAACGCTCGATTGAAGACGCGCACGACCTCCGTATCCGTCGTCGGCGTGAGATACGCCTGGGTCAGCACACCGATACGCGCGCCCTTCAACCCGTCACGCCGCAACGACTTGGAGTAGTCCGGGATCACGTGCTCGCGGCTCGCCACCGTTACCGAGTCGAGCGGATCGTAGCCGACCACCTGCTGGAACACCGCCACCGCGTCGGTCACCGTCCGGGCCATGGGTCCCGCGATATCCGCTGATAGAAACAGCGGGACGACGCCGGCGCGACTTGTTAGGCCCATGGTCGAGCGGATGCCGACCAGGTCGTTGTGCGCTGACGGGCCGCGAATGGAGTTGCCCGTGTCTGTCCCGAGCCCCACGACTCCGAAACTTGCCGCCACTGCTGCGCCAGTACCACCACTCGATCCCGCCGTCACGCGGTCGAGCGCATAAGGATTTCTCGTATACCCCGGGAGGATCGAGCTCACGGTCTCGTAGGGGGAGAACGCCAGCTCCGCCATGTTCGACTTGGCCAACACGATCGCGCCGGCGTCCTCGAGCCGCCGGACCATCGTCGCGTCCTCGCGCGGCGTCCACCCTTTCAGCGCGAGCGACCCGGCGGTCGTCTGTAAGCCAGCCGTCTGGAAGTTGTCCTTGACGATGATCGGGACACAGAACAGCGGGTCGCCAAGCGTGCGGGTCGCGGCAAAACGGCGGTCGAGCGAGTCGGCGATCGCGAGCGCCTTCGGGTTGGTCAGGATGATCGCGTTGATCGCCGGGCCGCGCTTGTCGTACGCATCGATCCGCGCGAGGTATCCCGCCACGATCCCGTGACAGGTCATCGTCCGCTGGCGAAGCGCGGCGTGCACCTGAGCGATGGTCGCTTCCGCAAAGCGGAACGCCGGGCGCCCTTGCGCCGCGGCATCGTGTGCGAGGACCGCGACGGTCGTGATTGCGAGGAGGGTGGAACGCATTTAAGCCGGGGACGGGGACGGGCGACGGGGACGGCGACGGGGGACGACAAAAGACCTCGGGATGCCTCCTCCGCGCTAGAGGTATCCCGATGGTTGTTCCGCGCTTTAACCGTCGCCCGTCGCCCGTCCCCGATCGTTCGTCGCGGGACCTACCGCCGGCCTGTACTCCCGCCGAACGTGTCGCAGGAATTGGGATCGCCGCTCTCGAGACCCCGCCGGAACCACTGAGATCGCTGCGCCGATGTACCGTGCGTGAACGTGTCAGGGCGGATCCTGCCGGTCGTCTGCGCCTGAATCCGGTCATCGCCTACCGCCGACGCGGCGGCGAGGCCCTCTTCGACGTCACCCTGCTCGAGGAGCTTCCGCTGGGATGTGCTGTTCCCCCAGACGCCGGCGAAGCAATCCGCCTGCAGCTCGAGCGCCACCGAGAGCTGATTGGCGGCACCGGGTCGCGACTCCTGCATCTCCCTCACGCGCTGCTCGATGCCAAGGAGATGCTGCACGTGATGTCCGAGCTCGTGCGCGATCACGTACGCCTGGGCGAAGTCACCTGGCGCGCCGAAGCGCTGGGCGAGCTCGTCGAAGAAGCTGAGGTCGAGGTAGACCCTTTGGTCCTCGGGGCAATAGAAGGGACCGACCTCCGCCGGTGCATCGCCGCACCCCGTCTGCACGCCTTCCCGGAACAGGGCGAGCCTCGCATCGTGATATTGCTGGCCATCCACCTTCGGAAGCAGCTGCGCCCACGTCTGCTGAACATCGTCGAGCACGAAGGAGACGAACTGCTTTCGCTTCTCTTCCGTCGGTGTGCCAGTCACCGGCTGCTGAGCGGCACCCGGGGCGGTCTGCTGCGGCACGGGAGTCCCGCCGCCACTGTCGAAGATGTTCACCCCGAAGACGAGGCTGAGGATCAGCGCGATCACCGCGCCGCCGATTCCCATGCCGCGCCCCAACACCATCCCACCTCGGCCGCCGCCGGTTTCACCGCGAAGGTCGTCGAGATTCTTGCTGGGTCCGCCCGGTGTCCAACGCATCGTTGCCTCGATTCGATCAGTGAGAGCAGTTCGACAATGCACGAGATGCGCCGCGACGCAATTGGCCGACAAGGCGGTAGAGGCCGCTCTCCCGAAGAGGCCTATAGCCTAAATGAATAGATCGTTGCGGATCTTCTGTCTCACGTTCCACAAGATCGCCATGAGCATCGTCGAGCGGCGGAGCTCGACACTCGCCTCCCCCGTCGCGCCGGCACGCCAGCCAATCGACAGCCCGACGGGCACGCGGATCTCGATTGTCCCGCGATCGCCTGCCGGTGCGACACCTCGTACCACGGCGTCCACCGGATTGGCAGCATCGCCATAGGCGATCAGATGCACGACCTGGCCCGTGCGCACGCTCGCCGCTCCGGCGCGAGCGAGCGCGACGCGCGCCTCCAGCGTGTCCAGCGTGGCCAGGCGCATGATGGCGTCGCCCGCCTCAACTCGACGGCCCTCGACCTCCTGGACCCGTGGCGTCGTGACCGTGCCCGTCCATCTGGCGCGCAGCGTCAGCGCGTCAATGCGCGCCTGCAGCGCCGTGAATCGCGCGACCGCCGCACTCCGCTCGGCCTCCAGCCGCTCCAGTGTTCCTGAGGACTGCGCCGCCCGCGCTCGCGACGTCGCCACGGTCACCGAGTCCACCGCGCGCGCGGCCGCGAGCATCTCACGCTCGAGATCGCGATCGACCAGCCGTGCGAGCGCCGCACCCGTCGGGACCTGCACGCCTTCGCGAACGAACACCGCCGCGATCACACCGCTGTCCGGCGCCGTCACCTCCATCGTGCTGACGGGCGTGACCACGAAACGGCCAGACGTCGTCAGCGTCCAGGGCAGCACGGCGAGCAACGCAATCGTGCCTAACGTCACGCCGACCCACACACGCCAGCTTGGGCGTCGCCGTCGCCCCGTTCGCCAGGCACGAACCGCTACCGCGACGGAGCGGCCCCACTCCGCGAGCCCTCGGCGAAGGAGCATGAACGTCGCGCCCAGCACGATCAGCACACCAATGGCGCCGAACGCCGCTTCCGCGCGTCCCACCAGCCAGAAGCCAATGATCGAGAACAGGGCAGTGATGTAACAGAGCGCGAGCGCGCCGTACGTGAGCAACACGCGCTTCTCGCGATCGCTCGCCGCGGGCTCGGGAACGTCGACACGAAGTACGTGGCGTCGCACCCACCACGAGAAGTACTCGCGCGCCCGGATTCGCAGGTTCGGTATCTCGAGCCAGTCAGTGAGCGCGAAGTAGCCATCCAGCGGGAGCAGCGGATTCGCGTTGGTGACGAGCGTCGTCGCACCGCCCACGATCATTGCCGCGACGGCGGCCTCGGACGCGAGTGTCCCCGGCGTGGCCACATACCATACGATCGCCGCCATGCTCGCCACCACGAGTTGGATCCAACCGCCCGCGGCAGTGACCCACAGCCGGGCGCGGAGCGCCGGAAAGCTCCACGCGTCGTTCACATTGCAGTAGAACGCCGGCTGAAAGTACATGAGCATGAAGCCCATCTCGTGCACTTCTCCTCCGAAATACTTGCACGTGAAGCCGTGGCCCAGCTCGTGGATGAGGATCACGACCAGGCCGGTGAGCCACAGCAGCACGATGCTGCCGAACGTGATGGTGCGCAGCGAGTACAGCTGACCGACCGTGGTCGAGAACTCACTCCACGTTGCGCCGAGGATGAGGAAATACACGGCGAACAGCGCCACTGATGCCCAGATGAACCCCCTCGTGAACATCCATCGGATGGCCGGCAGGACCCGTGTGAACATTCCGTCGGGGTCGCCTAACGACCATCGCATCCGCAACAGTTCACCGCGAAAGAGTGCCGGCCGGCGGCGCTTGCGCCGCTCCGCCCGGATGCGCTCGAGCTCGAGCGTCGTCCGTTCCACCAGCGTGCGCTCCAGCAGCCCGATCGACGCGAGCTTTCTGGCGAAGCCCTCCACCGTGCGAGCGGTCAGTCGAATGCCCTGCTCGGTGAGCGCCGCCGCGATCTCGTCAGGCGTGCGCGCACCGTCGAAGTAGCGCATCACGCCCATCTCGACCGGACGAAACCTGAAGTACTTCTGAGTCGCCGGGTCTTTCACGACGAAGGTCACCTCGCCACGAAACACCTGCTCGACGATCGTGAGATCCGCGCGAAGCCGCGGGCCGCTGCTCGTAGCGCTGGACAGGGCGATGGAGCTCATCGCGTTCGCGTGCTCGATGCGAGGCTGGCGTTTACCGCGTTGCGACTGCCGTTCGCATGACGCGCTCGCCAGGCGAGAGTCCGCTCACCACCTCCACTCGCCCGCCGCCGACGTCTGCACCCACCGTGACCGAGCGCAACGCCGTGCGACCGTTCTGCATAACGAGGACGTACCCGTCGGGCGAAACAGCCTCCCGCGGGACCGTCAGCGCCTGACGCTGCTCGTCGCCGAGGCGGACTGTCACGTTGGCGCCGGGCAGAAGGCTGCCGACGCCGGCCAGCTGCAGCACGACCTCCCGTGTTCCGCTGGCGGCATCGAACGCGGGGGCCGCATGCACCACCGTCGCCTTCGATGTGGCTCCGGAGATCCCCGCAACGGTTGCCTGGTCGCCCACGCGCACCGTTGCCGCGCTGCCTTCGCTCACACGCACGCGCGCGAGCAGCGGGCCCGACTCGGTCACGCGGAACAGGGTGTCCCCTATTGCCACGAAGCGTCCCGGCCGAGCATAACGAGCGGTCACCACACCCGGGAACGGCGCGACGATGCGCGTGAGCTCGAGATCGCGACGCGCCTTGCGCCGCGCGATGTCGGCCTGGCGGTATTGGAACTCCGTCTGCTCCGAATCGGCGACGGTGACGCCGCCGGCCTTGGTCATCACGCGCGCCCTATTCACGAGCCGTCCCACGTTCTCGTACGTGGCTTCGGCCTGTGCCACCGCGAGCTCCTGGTCCACGTTCTCGAGTCTCGCGAGGGTCATCCCGTCGGCGACGCGGCTGCCGAGCTCCGCCATCACGGAGTCGACGACGCCGGCCGAGCGTGCAACGACGGCCGCGTCGTGTTCCACGTAGAGCTGCGCCGGAAGTTGGAGTGGG
>Ga0310810_10003027_pt1 | contig 18251 bp, 15 predicted proteins | sample NCmetagenome_FD_207641 | JGI IMG/M metagenome (GOLD analysis project Ga0310810, IMG submission 207641) | Soil microbial communities from experimental microcosm in Duke University, North Carolina, United States - NC | ecosystem: Engineered > Artificial ecosystem > Soil microcosm > Unclassified ...
ATGCGCCGCCAGCAGCTTCTCTTTCAGACCGCCGATGGGCAGGACCTTGCCGCGTAGCGTGATCTCGCCGGTCATGGCAATGTCGCGCCGAACCGCGATGCGGCTGAGCGCGCTGGCGATCGCCGTCGCGATGGTGATGCCGGCCGACGGCCCGTCCTTCGGAATCGCTCCCTCGGGCACGTGCACGTGGATGTCGACGTTGCGGTAGAAGTCGCGCGGAATACCGAGCCGCGCCGCGCGCGAGCGGATGTAGCTGAGCGCCGCCTGCGCCGACTCTTGCATGACGTCGCCGAGCTTGCCGGTAAGCGTCAGCTTGCCCTTGCCGTCGACGATGGTTACTTCAGTCGACAGGATCGAGCCGCCGACTTCGGTCCACGCCAGGCCGGTGACCAGGCCGATTTCACTCTTGTCCTGCAGCGCCTGCTCGCGATACTTCGGCACGCCGAGGAATTCGTGGACGTTTTCGCCGGTCAGGGTGGTGGAGTACGCCTCGCCGTTCCGGACCACATTGCGCGCGACTTTGCGGCCAATGTTCCCGATTTCACGCTCGAGGTTGCGGACGCCGGCTTCGCGCGTGTAGTTGCGGATGACGCTGGTGATCGCGTCGTCGGTGAAGCTGATGTTCTTTTCGGTCAAGCCGGTGGCCTGGCGCTGCTTACGCACCAGGAACTGCTTGGCGATCTCCATCTTCTCCTGCTCGGTGTAGCCGTGCAGGCGCAGCACTTCCATGCGGTCCTGGAGCGCCGGCGGGATGGTGTGCATTACGTTCGCTGTGGCGATGAAGAATACCTGCGACAGGTCGTATTCGACGTCGAGATAGTGGTCGACGAACATGAAGTTCTGCTCAGGGTCGAGCACCTCGAGCAGCGCGGCCGACGGGTCGCCGCGGAAGTCCATGCTCATCTTGTCGACTTCATCGAGCATGAATACCGGGTTCTTTGTGCCGGCCTTCTTCATCATCTGGATGATCTGGCCCGGCAGGGCACCGATGTACGTGCGCCGGTGGCCGCGGATTTCGGCTTCGTCGCGCACGCCGCCCAGCGACATACGGACGAACTTGCGCCCGGTCGCCTTGGCAATCGACATGCCCAGCGACGTCTTCCCGACGCCCGGAGGTCCGACGAAGCACAGGATCGAGCCCTTGGGATTCTTCACCAGCTGGCGGACGGCGAGGAACTCAAGGATGCGCTCCTTGATCTTCTCCAGCCCATAATGATCTTCGTTCAGCACCTTCTCGGCGCGATCGATGTTGCGGATCTCTTTCGAGCGCTTTTTCCACGGCACGGCGAGCAGCCAATCGAGGTAGTTCCGCGAGACGGTGGACTCAGCGGACATCGGCGGCATCGCCTCGAGCTTCTTCAGCTCCTGCAGCGCCTTCTCGTGGACTTCCTTCGGCATGCCGGCGGCGTCGACCTTCTTCTTAAGCTCGTCCCACTCGCTCTTTTCGCCGCGGCCGAGTTCCTTCTGGATGGCCTTGATCTTCTCGTTGAGGTAGTACTCTTTTTGCGCGCGCTCCATCTGCCGCTTTACGCGCGACTGGATGGAACGGTCCATGTTCAGCTTTTCTATCTCGACGTCGAGCACATCGCCGACGCGGGCCAGGCGCTCCACCGGATCGAAGATCTCGAGCAACTCCTGCTTTTCTTCGATCGAGAGCTGGAGGTTGGCGGCGATGGTGTCGGTCAGCTTCGCCGGGTCCTCCATGCGGACGGCGGCGATCATGGTTTCGTAGTTGAGCGACTGGCACAGCTTCACGTACTGCTCGAACAGCGACGTCACGCGCTGCATGGCCGCTTCGACGGTGGGGTTCTGCTCCAGCGTGTACTTGGCCGTGCGGATGGTGGCGTGGAAGAACCCTTCCTCGTCGGAAACCTGCAGGATCTTGCCGCGCTCGATGCCCTCGACCAGCACCTTGATATTGCCGTCGGGCAGTTTCAGGGACTGCACGATGTTAGCGATCGTGCCTACCTGATAGATCTCGTTCGGCTTGGGCTCGTCGATGCTCGCGTCGTGCTGCGTCGCCAGGAAAATCTTCTTGTCGGCGGCGAGCGCCTCTTCCAGCGCGCGAACACTGGATTCGCGGCCCACGACGAAAGGCGTCATCATGAACGGGAAAATAACGACGTCCCGGATGGGCATCATCGGCAGCTTGCGCGTTTCGAACTTTTCCTTGAGCAGGCTCATGGGTTTCCTTAGGGCCGTACTGTTCGCCTCAGTTCGTTGCACCGGGCAGGACCGGAAACCGCACAAAAGGGCGGCCGGTGACCCCATTCCCGGCGGCGGGAGAAAATCCCGCAAATCGCCTCAACTGACCTGAGCATATCACGCCAAACAATGCCCCCGCAGACCCAGTACTGACCGCGTTATGCACAGGCGAGTTACCTTCGGCAGGCTCTAAACACTTGACTTACAATGGCGCTCTTTTGCCGGACGGAACCCTCCGGCCTGTCCGAACGTAACGAGGTGGCATATGTCTCATGAGATGCGGAAGTTCTCTGTTTTGACTCTTCTCAGCCTGTTATCTGCTGCAGCCCTGGCCGCCACAGGCCCGAAGGATCGCCAGCCAACCGATCCCAAACAGATCACCTCGAAGCCGAATCCGGCCTCGCGGCCCGTTCCGGTTGACGACCTCTTATTCAGCCGGCGTGCCGGTGGACCGGCTTGGTCGCCGGACGGCCGTCAGATCGCGTTTACCACCAACCTCACCGGACGCGTCAACCTCTGGAAGGTGAACGCAAACGGCGGTTGGCCGATCCAGATGGTCCAAGCCGACGACCGGCAAGGTTCCGCCGTCTTCTCTCCCGACGGCAAGTGGATTTACTACACCCAGGACACTGGCGGAAACGAGCAGTGGCAGATCTGGCGCGTGCCCTCAGACGGCGGCACACCGGAGAACGTCACGCACAACGACGACATCCGGTACGGCATAGATCGCTTTTCGCCCGACGGCAAGTGGCTGGCGATCACGATGAAGCAGAAATCCGCACCGACGACCGACGTCGGCGTCTTCGATTTACAGTCCCACCAGGCGCGCAATTTGACCAACGAGAAGACGCGCGACCACAGTTGGAACGTCACCGCGTGGAGCCCGGACGGGAAGTCGATCTACGCCGGGCGCACCAACGCCGGCTTCACCGACTCCGACCTCTACCGCGTCGACGCAGCAAGCGGCAACGCCGAAAACCTGACGCAGCACAATGGCCAACGCCGCTGGTGACCTCGAACGAGAAGGGCGGATTCGAGAACGTCGGTCTGCTCGACGTTGTGTCGAAGCAGATGACATGGGTCACCGACACGCAATGGGAAGCCAGCGGCGCCGACTTCACGCCGGACGGCAAGCGCCTGACCTACGTGATCAACCAAGACGGCCGCGCAACGGCTTACCTCTACGACATTGCAGCGAAGACGTCACAGAAGCTCGCTTTCCCCGAAGGGATAACGAGTCCGGGAGGGAATCCTTCTGCCTTCTCGCCACGCGGCGACAAGCTGCTGGTCAATCACCAGGATGCGCAGCATCCGGCTGACCTCTGGGTCTACGACATGGCAAGCGCCAAGCCGCAACAGTTGACGTTTTCCGCCATCGCCAGCCTCAACCCGCAGGCGCTGCCGACGTCGGAGGTCGTGCACTACAAGAGCTTCGACGGCCAGATCATCAGCGCATTGTTCTGGATGCCCTACAACCTCCAGCGCGACGGCTCGAATCCCGCCGTCGTGCTGCCGCATGGCGGTCCCACCGGGCAGACGGTGGATTCATTCAACTCCATCGCCGCGGCGCTGGCTTCGCGCGGATACATCTGCATCGCGCCGAATGTGCGCGGATCGACCGGCTACGGCCTCGAATTCCAGAAAGCAAACTTCAAAGATCTCGGCGGCGGCGACCTGCAGGATGAGGTGTACGCCACCAAGTTCCTCATCGACACCGGCTACGTCGACGCGAAAAAGATCGGTATCACCGGCGGCTCCTACGGCGGCTACATGACGCTCATGGCGGTCGGCAAGACGCCAGACATCTGGGCCGCGGGCGTCGAGCTGTTCGGCATCGTCGACTGGTACACCATGCTTCAGCACGAGGACGCGTTCCTGCAGGAGTACGAGAAGTCGCTGCTCGGCGATCCGGAGAAGGACCGCACGGTCTACGAAAATGCTTCGCCGATCAAATACCTCCGGAACGCCAAGGCGCCGTTGCTGGTACTGCAGGGAGAGAACGACATCCGTGTGCCCAAGGAAGAGGCCGAGCAGGTCGTCCAGATCTACAAGAGCATCGGCAAGCCGGTGGACGCGAAGTATTACCCGCAGGAAGGTCACGGCTTCGCCAAGCGCGAGAACCAGGTCGATTCGCTGAAGCGGGCCATCGCATGGTTCGACAAGTACCTGAAAGGCGGGAGCGAGGCGCGAACAGGAGAATAGGCAAAAAGAACTTTCTCAACCGCGGATCAACGCGGATGGTCACGGATTCAAGAAGATGAAGGATCCGCGTTTATCCCAAATCCGCGGTTATTTTTCCCTGGCTATCTGGGTTGGAACCCATTTTGGCTCGCCGGTGTCTTTCTCAACATACAAAGTTCTTGCGCGGGGCATCGCGCCGTCCTAATATGGCGTCATACGACAGGTCGTGGGAAGCTATATGGAGCCGATGACAGAGAGCATCACCGAGCCCGTGCTGCTGATCCTGCTTAGCCTTGCGGACCAGCCGCGACACGGCTACGCCATCCTGAAAGACGTCGAGACGATGAGCGAAGGCCGCGTGCGTTTGAGCACCGGCACGCTGTATGGCGCGTTGCGGCGGTTGCTGGGCGAGGATTGGATCGAGCGCTCTGTCGACCGCGATACCTCGCGCGGCAAGCAGTCGTATCGCATGACGTCCAAGGGACGCCGCGTCCTGCAGCAGGAAGTGGCGCGGATGAAGCAACTGACGCGGCTTGCGAACCTTCGCGTGGCGCGGAAGGAGGCCTGACATGAGAGCTTATGAATCGTTGCTGCGCCTATATCCGCGCGGTTATCGCGAGGAGTTCGGCGAGGAGATGCTACAGGTCTTCCGCGAGGTGAGCGCCTCCATGCAGCGGGAAGGCCCGATGGCGCGCGCAGTCTTCTACCTGAGCGAGATGCGTGGTGTCCTGTTCGGCGCCGCCGGCGAACATATTCGCGCGCTCGGCGCGCCCCACGGTTTCGAGTTCTTCGGCAAGAGGAGTCTTTATATGCAACCGGAAAGGCGGTTCTCGAAAACCGCAATCGTCTTCATGACGCTCGTGCTGGGCGTCATCGTGCTCACCATCGTCAAAGCGCAGGGCGTGGCCTACGACATGACGCGGAGTTTCGGGGCCAAAGGTACGGCGGGGCAAGTTGTTCCATTCAGCAATTCGCTGTTCGACTGGCCCTCGGACTGGGGACTTCTTCTCAGCATTGCCATGTTCTTCGTCATCACGTGGATTGCCGCATTCGTCGCCTGGACGGTCGCCCACTCGATGCGCCGCAGCGGCGTGCATCGTCTCGACGAAGCTCAAACCTGGCCGCAGACGCGGTAGCCGCTCGCCGGAGTAGCACGCAAGGCTTTCCTAGCGTCTGACCGCTCGATCTTTCGGTCGGGTGGGACGCGGCGCGACACGCGCTTCGCGTTGTGCATCCTACAGAGGGCATGAACCGCGACAGCCGCATCCAGACGACGAACCTGTTGCTGCAGGGCAAGTCGCCCTCGCAGATCGCAGATGAGCTGCACATCCCGCTCGGAGTCATCCTCAACCAGCTCTACCGCGCGGTGGGACAGGGGCACCTGCGGCGTTCCGATATTCTCTTCAGCATCGAAGATGATGTACGCCGGGCGATCGAGAATGCCATCTCGGAGTCAGGCAGCAGCGAGCCCCGCAAGCTGCGTCCGCTGCTGGCCAAGTCCGGAACGAAGGTTTCGCGCGAAGACCTGGAGGTCTACCTGCGGCTGCGCGACGCGCGCGTCGATCTGGGCGACATGTATGAATTCGTGCGCGAGACCGAACTCCGCCTGCATGACTACATTCGCACGGCACTGATTGCGGAGTATGGCGAGGCGGAATGGTGGCGCAAGGGAGTGCCGCTGCCGGTGCGCGAGGACTGCGCGGTCATGAACGAACGCGATTCCGAACCCGTAGGGTCGCTGTACTGCTACACCACGCTGATGAACCTGCGTTTCATTCTGGATCGCGAATGGAGCGTCCTCTCCAAGAACTTGCCGGGAGGCGTGCGCGCCGACAAGCAACAGTTCCTTGCCGATCTGAGCCGGTTGAACCGGATCCGCAATATCGTGATGCATCCGGTAAAGGGCATCATGTTCACCGCCGACGACTTCGACTTTGTACGCCGTGTGAGGCGTCAACTTCTGCACGCCGACGCCAACGTTCATTCCGCGTCTGGCCGGCCGGCAGACGAGTCGTGCTCCAAGGCAGTCGTGGAGGCGCATACCGCAGACGATCCCGGTCAGCGCACGGCCGCCTGATCGGCGCCTCGCATCCCGCTTTGCCGTTGTATCTCGCAGTCCCGCGAATATAATCAGATGTGCTCGATGCACCGGCGCCGCGCGCCGGCGTGATTCCGACAATAGGAGAGGTCAGAATGGCTACGCCCGTCATGGCGTTTGCTCAGATTGCCAACGAATGCGAAGCCGACGGGCTTACGCCGAAGAACGGCGAGCGCATCGCGACCGAACTCGCCAAGGTATTTGGCGTGAAGAACACCGAAGTCGGCATCATGCGCGTGGACAGATCCAACCTGATGTTCGTGTTTCCGCCGAAACTACACAATGTGGGCAGCATCCCGCTGAACACGACCGGCTCAGTCGCAGCCCGCACCGCGACGACCAAGCGCGCCGAGATCATCAACAATTTCGCGCAGACCAAGCACACCAGCATTTTCGAGGCGGTCGAACTCGAATCGAAGCCGAAGGAAATCGGCAAGGAACACGACCACTCGATACACATGATCCAGAAGCTTATGTCGGCGCCGGTGGTTGGGGGAACCGGCACCGTGGGCGTTATTCAGGTGTGTCGCAAAGGCCAGTCCGCGCCATCCGCAGGACCCGACTTCACGCCGCAGGATCTGCAAAAACTGGTCGCCGTCGCGGGAGCGCTGGCGAAGTGCTTTAAGTAGCGCAGCCTCAAGCCGTAAGCCCCAAGCCTTAAGACGAAGTTGAGAGCAGCGAGCTTGAACTCGCTGCTTTCTTTTTTGCGGAGACGACATCCGGATGTATGCACTCCTTTGTTTCAGGCTGAAGGCTTGAAGCTGAGAGCTTAAGGCTTACGGCTTGCCTCGGACCGCGTCTTCGTCCACTCGAGAAACTTCCTGAACGCCTGTCCGCGGTGGCTGTAGTGCGCCTTCTCTTGCGGTGGAAGCTCGGCGAAGGTGCAGTCGATGGACGGGAAATAGAAGAGCGGATCGTAGCCGAAGCCGCCCGATCCGCGTGGCTGTCGAAGGATCACGCCGCGTGCCGCGCCTTCGAAGGTAGCGATGGTTTCGCCATCCCGAGCCGCGGCAATGACACACACGAAACGCGCGGCGCGGAGGTCGTCACTCACGTTCTCCAGCTCGCGAAGCAGCCGCGCATTGTTCTCGCTATCGGAGGAGTTGCCACCGTGGTTGCGCGCCATCGCGGCATAACGTGCAGAGTAGATGCCGGGCGCGCCGTCGAGCGCATCCACTTCCAGCCCGGAGTCGTCCGCCAGAACCAGTTCTCCGGGAGCGAGACGGCTGTAGTGTTCGGCTTTCTTGCGCGCGTTGAGTTCGAATGTAGGCTGGTCCTCAACCGGCGCGGGCAGGGAATCGATGCCCGGCAGTCCGGCAACCTCAATCGAGTACTCGGCGGCGGCGCCGGCGAAGTCGCGGAGTTTGCCTGGATTTGAAGTCGCAATGACAACGCGCATCGATGCTATTGAAGCACGGCTTGGCCGAATGCGTAATCGAGCTGCTGAGTGGATCGTCTCGACCGGCGCTGAGGGTGGCTGTTATAATTCGCCTGTCTGCACGCGGCCGAGTCCTTGCCAGTAGCGGCTCCCGTACGCGAGAGCCCGCCGCAAGTCCCGCTGCAAATCAACCCAACCCGGCCCCGCACTGCGGGTCCGTCCGAGTGGCCAGGTAGCTCAGCTGGTAGAGCGCAGCCCTGAAAAGGCTGGCGTCGGCGGTTCGATTCCGTCCCTGGCCACCATCCTTTTTTCGCACAACATCGATCTCAGACCGCGCTGTGACCGGTCACTCTTCAATCGGCTTGCCCGCGGTTGCGAAAAACTTCAAAGAATCGGTCTTGTGCGGGTGGCCGTCGAATTCGTGGAGCTTCCAAGGGGCCAGAGTTTCCGAGGTCACACCGGCTTTCTCGAGAACGTCTTTCGGCGGCAGGAAGACGGCGTTTTCCTCGTCCATGACGCGCAGGATCACGACAGTGTACTTGGGCTTGAAATCGACGCTGACGATTCGCCCTCCGATGTTTCCGTCGGAATCCTGCTTCGCATTTTCCGGGTCGTAGTTCAAATCGGCGGGATGTTTGATCTTGTCAGGATCGCCCAACGGGCGGACCAATTCCATCTTCCAAGCGCCGGCTTCCTTCTTGAAAGTGATGGACTCTTCCATCTTCCCAGCCGGGCGTTCCACCTCCGGCATCGCCGAAAACTGCGCCAGGATGAACAGAGTCGCGGTCTTGCCGTCTTTGTTCCAGGCGACGTGCCGTACTTCGTAACTATCAGCCGCCTGAGCACGCGCGAACAGGACTGCCTGCTTGCGATGACCCGGCGGCGTAATGTCAGCCGTCAGTTCCTTTTTGATGTCGGCCGTGCGGACGGCCAGCCATTTGTCGAGGTCGCCGGCTTTGGCCGCTGCGTGCCAGGCGTCCAGGACCCGCGTCAAGTCGGTCGGATCCTGACCCTCGGCGGGCCGCGCCACTGCCGCAATGATTCCCAACCCGAGCGCGAACGAAACAATTCCGTGCATGCTTCCTCCGGCTGTAGCGAGTATGAGTTTTGTTTTGGAGAACGCGGGCGATTGTACGCTTCGGGGCGAATGCCGTCATGGAGGCCAGGGAAATCGGGTAAAGGTTGCCCAAAATGGCATCCACTTTGCGGCCGCTTTCACCTAGTCATCACGGTGACGCAGTAGTGATGTGCGAGGTGACCGGCACTCGCCTTATCACCTAACTCCTCCCGTTTGCAATTGTTTACGGACGGTTTCGGGAACTTTGGAAACTGGCTTCTGGCGCGGAATTCTCTTGTAGCTGGCTTTCCACGCTGCCTATAATTCGGGGCGCGATCACGGAAAACTCCGGCCCGACCATGCTGCGTTCTCGCCTACTTCGGTATGTCCTGATCATCTTCGGCACTCTTGCCGCGCTGATTGTGGCGAAGAACGCCTACCTGCTTTACAGCCTCTCGCATGGCACAGACGAAGCCCAGGAGATCCGGGTCGCCATCCTGCTCAGCACGTTCCTTACGCTGGCTCTGATCGCTATCTCGGCCTTCCTGATTTCCCGCCTTATCTCAGACCGCATTAGCCGGCTGCTGGAGGGCATGCAGGAAATCAAGAAGGGTGGCTACCCGATGTTGCGGGTGACCGGCCGCGACGAACTGGCGACGCTGACGCGCGGCTTCAACGACATGGTGGAGGAGTTGCGCACGCGCGACGAGAAGCTGAAGTCGTGGGCGGGACGTCGCGAAACCGAGTTGGCGAGGCTGTCGCAGAATCTGGAAGTTGAGCGGGGAAAACTGGAAACGGTTCTGCAATCGATCGGCGAAGGCGTGATCGTGCTCGACAACGAGAACCGCGTCCTGATGGCGAACCGCAGGGTGGCCGAGATCTTCAACATCACGCCGGAAGAGCTCTCGGGGACCGACCTGCGCACGCTGATCTCTCATGTTCGTCACCGTCTTCTCAACGGCGAGAAATTCGATCAGAAATTCGAAGAACTGCAACGCCAGACCGACATGGGCGAGGAACTCGTCCTGCAGCTCGACGAGCCGAACGGGCCGGAGATCAGGCTGTACTGCACTCCCGTACGCGGCGTAAGCGGGAAGCTGTTCGGCCGAATCGCGACTTCGCTCGATATGAGTCGCGAGCGCGAGTTGGAGCGTCTGAAGACGGAGTTCATCTCCACCATTTCCCACGAGTTGCGCACGCCGCTGACCTCGATCAACGGCGCGCTGGGACTGATCCGGACAGGCGCGGCCGGCTCGATTTCAGCCGACATGCGCGAGTTGCTCGACATTGCCGTGAGCAACACCGAGCGGCTCGTCAACACCATCAACAACATGCTCGACATCGGCCAGCTCGAGCGCGGCCAGATGCGCATGAACACGATCGCGATGACCTTGCCGACGGCGCTGGACCCGGCGCTGCGCGTCGTGAAACGTCATGCGGATCAACGCCGCGTGAAGATCGAAGCGCAGGTCCCCAGCGACCTGCCAGGCGTGATGGCCGATCCGCGCCGCATCGAGCAGGTACTGATCAACCTGCTGTCGAATGCGATCAAGTTCTCGCAGCCGGACGGGCAGATCATCGTCAAAGCCGCGGCGCAGGACGCGGAAGTTGTCGTGTCGGTGCAGGACTTCGGAACCGGCATCAGCGAGGACTTTCTGCAGCGGCTGTTCGACAAGTTTGAGCACGAACAGGGAGCGCTCACGCGAGCCAGCCAGGGCGCCGGACTGGGGTTGGCCATTTGCAAGCAGATCGTGACCGCCCTGGGCGGCAAGATCTGGGTCAAGAGCGAGCCGGGGCAGGGGAGCACGTTCTATTTTTCGATACCACAGGCGGAGCAGGAAGTCATTCGCGCGCGCGCCGCGTGGAACTCCGCGGACCGCGGCCGTCGCCAGAGACGCCTCATCCTGGTCATCGAGGACGATGAAGACGCGGCGAAGGTGATTTCGTACGTCTTCGAGGCGCAGGGCCATCACGTCATCACCTGCGCCAACGGGAAAGAGGCGCTGCAATTGGCGCAACGGCATCATCCGGAACTGATCACCCTGGATCTCGGTATCCCGGGCATGAACGGGCTCGACGTCCTGAAGGCAATGCGAGCGGATCCCGAGATGCAGAAGGTGCCGGTCGTTTGCATTTCGGCGCAGCCCGAGCCCACGGTGGCGATGGAGCTGGGCGCCGACTTCTATCTGGAGAAACCGGTCGATATCGATCGCCTGCGCGAGATCACGGAGAAAGCGTTCGCTTCGGGACTGCGAGGAACGGCAGCATGGCGATAAACCACATCTTGCTGGTGGAAGACGATCCCGACATTCAGGTGGTCGCTCGGATGAGCCTGAAGATGTCGGGCATCGCGAAGATTACGGTCCTCAACAATGGGGAAGAGTGCCTGGCGAAGGTAGGGGAAATCCATCCCGATCTGATCCTGCTGGACGTGATGATGCCGAAGATGGACGGCTACGAAACCTGCAAGCGGCTGAAAGCCGACCCGACAACACAGGGAATCCCGGTAATCTTCCTGACGGCGAAGGCGCAGCAGTTTGAGATTGTGCAGGGTTTGAAACTGGGAGCGGCGGGTTACCTCATCAAGCCCTTCAACCCATCGACGCTGCACGACGAAATTCTCAGTGTTCTGTCGCAGAAAGCGAGCGGATGACGAAGGACATGAAACCCGCACAGGCAATCTCGACACAGCTGAAGGAAGCCGACATCCTGCACTCGCTTGCGTCGGCGATCGCTGTTGTGAGCAGCGGCAACGAGCTGGTGTACTGCAACGATACTTTTATCCACTGGTTCGACGTTCCACGCGAACTCTTCATCGGCCACTCCGTGTCCGATCTGATCGATTCGGTGCGATCGCGCTTTCTTCCCCCGGAGGCGGCGCACGAATGCCTTCGCGGCGATGGAGACAGCGTCGCGACGCGGGAGTTTACCGTCCGTCATGGCGACCACGCGTTGAGTCTGCGGCAGGACTCCAGTGCCTGGCGCGATTCCAGTGGAAGGATGCTGGGCCACATCTTCGCCTTCCACGACATCACGCGGGAAAAGGCCATCGACCGCATGAAGACCGAGTTCATCTCGGTGGCGTCGCACGAGCTGCGTACGCCGATGACGTCGATCAAAGGCTCGATTGACCTGGTGTTGAGTGGCTTTGCCGGTCAGATCGGGACCGAGACGCAGGAACTGCTGGAAATCGCCCACAAGAGCTGCGATCGGCTCATCCGGTTGATCAACGACATCCTCGACCTGGCGAAGATCGAGGCAGGGCAAATCAAGCTGACGAAGGTGAAGCTCGACCTGAGAGATCCGGTTGAGAGATCGATCCGCGGTGTGAAGTCTTACGGCGATCAGGTCGGCGTCAAGATCGTCATGGTCGCGCCCGACGATCTTCCAGACATAGAGGTCGACAAGGACCGCATCGAGCAGGTGGTGACGAACTTGCTGTCGAATGCCATTAAGTTTTCTCCCGAAGGCGGACTCATCCAGGTTCGCTTGACGGTCGAAGACGGCTCGATCTACTGCAGGGTCGTCGATCAGGGATGCGGCATCGCCGAGCAGGACGTGGACAAGGTCTTTGGCAAGTTCCAGCAGGTAGGCGACTCACCGCGCAAGGGCGGCACGGGGCTCGGGCTGGCGATCGCGCAGGCTCTGGTCCAGGAGCACGGCGGGAAGATCTGGGTGGAGAGCAAGCTCGACGAAGGTTCGCAGTTCGTCTTCCGCCTGCCGCTGCCGGAAGCGCACTAGTCAGCGCGCCATGCCGAGCGAGTGCAGCAGCTTGTCGTAGCGGCTGTCCTTGGGACGAGGGCCGCACAGCAGACTCTTCCGTCGAACCACATCCATCAGCACGACACACGCCGGCCCGGCCGCGCGCTCACCGCTCTCGTTGGCGCAAAAGCGCCGCATGAAAACCGGAACATTCTGGTCGACGGCCTTCTGAAATCCGAAGAAGAACAGGAAGTAGGTCGTTTTCAGCGGGTGGTGGTTGCTCTCGACCGCCAGGCTGCAGTACGTGGCGAACTTCTTTGCGCTGGGCATGTCGGCCTTCCCGAAGCCGCGCATACCGATGACGTAACGCGCAGTCCAGGAACTGGCGACAGCTCCCCAGTCAAAGCCTTCCAGTTTCAAGTCTTCCCACTTGAAGTCTTTGGACGCGGCCGTAACGTCTTTCTTGAATTCACGGCTGAAGCCGCCCACGACGGTGTCGGCCACTTCCGAGCCGACCTTCATCTTGCTTGGAGCACGCATTGGTGCCGCAGCTGTGGATTCGACCGCCGGGGCCGCGGGCATCGTCGCCGTGAATGGCCCACCGTCTTTGAGGCTCTTGTCGTATTCCTTGCGCAGGTGTGCGTTGGAGAGCACGCGATACGCTTCGTTGATCTGAAGCATCAGCCGGGAAGCCGCGCTCACCGCCTCCGCACCACGGCCTTGGATGAGGTCGGGGTGATTCTCACGAGCCAGTTGGCGGTAGGCGACCTTTATCGATTGCTCGGAAGCGTCGGAATCGAGGCCAAGAAGCTCGTAATAGTCTGGGGACTCAGAGGCCGTACGTCCTCCGCAAGAGGCGCGTGACGCGCGCGTTCAGGTCGGGCACGTTGAATGGCTTGTTCATGTAGTCGTCGGCGCCGACCAGGTATCCCTTGGTGCGGTTGCTCTCGTCGGCATTGGCCGTCAACATGAGAATCGGAACGAACGTGGTGCGGATATCCTGACGCAGCTTCTCGCAGACGGTGAAGCCGTCCATGCGCGGCATCATGACGTCGAGCACCAACATGTCGGCCGGGTCCGCTTTCATCTTCTCCAGGGCTTCGACGCCGTCCGACGCGGTAATGATGTCCACTTCCATCGGCAGCTGCTGAAGCGCCTTGCGCACCACCAACTTGATGCCGTCGTCGTCGTCGACGATCAGAATGCGCGGCTTCTTGCTGGCGGGCGCCGCCTGAACGGGCGTGAGACCGCGCGCCGCGGGTTGAGCCGGCTCTGGCGTCGGAATTGGCGCTGCCGCCGGATGCAGCCCCGACTTCTTCTTTCGAGGGCTCGGCGCGGGCGGAGGCGCCGCCGCTGCCGCCGCTGCGGCAGCCGATGCACGCTCGGGTTGCGCTTCCGCCGGACCTGTCGGCGCCTGGAGCGCCGGCTGCGTGCTCGTGCGCGTATTGCAATACGGGCACACTCGCCACTCCATCTTGAGTTCCTGGCCGCAGGACGAGCACAGGTGCTTGATTTCGTACATGCAGTACGGACAGGTGGAGAAGTCGAGGTTGATGAACGACTCGCATTTCGGGCAGCGGGTGATCTCGTCTTCCTGCACCTGCACGACGCGCATGATCTCTTCGATCGTCGTCAGGCCGTGCTTCACCTTGTCCATCGCGTCTTCGAGCAGGAAGCGAGTGCCGGCCAGACCGGCGGCTTTCCGCATCTCGGCTTCCGGCGCTCTCTTGTGGATCAGGTCCTTCAGGGTCGGCGTGATGCGCAGCAGTTCGACGATGGCGATGCGCTTCGAGAATCCGGTCCGTCCGCACTCGTTGCATCCGCGACCGCGGAAGAAACGCATGTCGTTCGGGTTGATGCGGAGCCGCTCCAGCAGGCTGGCCGGTGGCGTGTACTCTTCCTTGCAGTGCTGGCACAGCCGTCGCGCCAGGCGCTGCGCGACGATGACGGCAATCGAGTCGGTGATGTTCACCGGTTCGACACCCAGGTCGAGCAGGCGTCCGATGGTCGGCAGCGTGCCGTTGGTGTGGAGCGTGGTCAGGACCAGGTGGCCGGTAGCCGACGCGTGGAAGCTGATCTCGGCGGTTTCCTTGTCGCGGACTTCGCCCACCAGGACGACGTCGGGATCCTGACGCAAGATCGAGCGCAGTGCGCTGGCGAACGTCAGCCCCGCCTTCACGTTTACCTGGACCTGGTTGATGCCCGGGATCTGGAACTCGATCGGGTCTTCGACCGTGATGATGTTCACTTCCGGCGACTTTTTCTGCTGCAGGCACGCGTAAAGCGTGGTGCTCTTGCCGGAGCCGGTCGGACCGGTGACGAGAATGAGGCCCTGCGGCTGCCCAAGGGCGGCATCGACGATCTGAAGTTGTTCGTCGTTGAAGCCAAGGTCCTTCAGGGTCGGCACGGTCGCCGATCCGAGGATGCGCATCACGACCTTTTCGCCGAAGTGCGTTGGCAACGTAGAGACGCGCATGTCGACGCTGCGGTTCTGGAACTGCACCTTGATTCTGCCGTCCTGCGGCAGGCGCCGCTCGGCAATGTCCAGTTTCGCGAGAATCTTCAGGCGCGACACTACCGCGTTCTGCAGCCACTTCGGGATCTGCATGTAGTCGCGCAACACGCCGTCGACACGGAAGCGCACGAGCACGGCATTGAGCGTGGCTTCGATGTGAATATCGCTTGCCGCCGCCTTGATCGCGTCTCGGATGACGAGGTTGCACATCTTCACGACGGGCGGCAGGTGCGCTGAACCGCGCGCATCCATGGCGTCAAGGTCGGTGTTGTCGTCGCCTTCTTCCTTTTCCGGTGTGACGATGCGGAAGTCGATGGCGTCGGCCACGTTCTCCAGGAAGTCTTCGGCTTTTTCCTCCGTGGAGAAGTATTGCTCGATGGAGTCGACGATCTCGGTGCGGCTGGCGACCACCGGCCGTATGTTCATGCCGGAAGCGAATTGCAGATCCTGCAGCGCGCCGAAATCAGAAGGATTGGCCATCGCGACCACGAGCGACTTGCCTTCCACCTTGATCGGAATGCAGATGTGCTTGCGGGCGAGTTCCTCGGTGACACCTTTCAGGGTCTCGGGATCGATCTGCACGCTCGCCATGCGAACGCGCGGCACACGCAGCCAACGGGAGAATGCGTCAGCCAGGGACTCTTCGGAGATCTGCTTTTCCGCCAGGACGATATCCCAGAGCGGCACGTTGCGCTTCCTGGCCTGCTCGAGATGCGCCTCGAGTTGTTCCTGGTCGACAATCCCAGACTGCAGCAACAGCGATCCCAATTGTTTGCTCATAAACGTGTTCCGGTATTAGTCATCATACGGTAATGGCTTGCAGATCGGCTGCCGCATAACAGGGAAGTGACGCTCCCATTTCCCGGATTTGCGTCTGGCATCCCCTAACCATCCGATCGAGATCATCATCGTCGTGCGTAGGATCGTGATGATATAACGCCAACTGGCGGGTTCGAGCCAATACCGCGGACTTTACCGCATCGCTCGTCGTGCTGTGGCCCCAACCCTTCTTGTCCGGATACTCCTCCTCAGTGTACTGGGCCTCGCGAATGTACAAATCCACGCCGCTGATAAATTGGTCCAATTGGTCGTCAAGCTTGCGATAGTGCTCCAGGTCGCCGTTCATACGGCAATAGGCTTCATGATCGGTAATGTAGGCGACTGACTTGCCGGCCGTCTCGATCCGAAATCCCACCGTGATCCCCGGATGGTTCAGGTAGATGTGCGAGATCTTGGTGTCCCCGATGACCAGGTCGCCATCCAGTTCCACGAAGCGCAAGTTGGCGCGCATGTCATTCATCGACACGGGGAAGTAGCTGGCGTCCATCTGGCCGGTGAAGATCTTGTCGAGACGCTTGTCGCAGCCGCGGGCACTATAAATCGTTATGTTGCTGTTGGCGAGATACGCCGGAACGAAAAAGGGAAATCCTTGGATATGGTCCCAATGGGTGTGACTGACCAGCAGGTGCAGGTTCAGATCGCGGTCGGCGAACTCGTGCGCAAGGGCAGCGCCCATCTCGCGCGCGCCGGTGCCGCAGTCGAACATCAGGATGGTTTCGCCGCACCGCATCTCCACGCAGGACGTGTTCCCGCCGTAACGCATGGTCGACCGTCCGGGTGTCGCGATGGAGCCCCGCGTTCCCCAGAACTTCACGGAAGTCGTTGAAAGCGTTGCCAGAACTGCTTTCACGGTGCTCGCCAATTCGTCCAGATCGAAGGGCTTCATCAGGTAGACATCGGCACCCAGTTCCTTCGCCTTGGCGATGTCCACTGGGTAGGACTTGGCGGATGTCACGATGATTCGCGTGCGATCGAGACTGGCGTCTCGCCGGATTTCCTGGCAGACCGCAAATCCGTGCATTTTCGGCATCATCAGGTCCAGCAAAACCACACTCGGCCGCTCCGCGCTTACCATGCGGAGTCCGGCCTCGCCGTCGGGCGCACTTAGGACTTCGTATCCCGCCGCGCGTAAACGTCGGGACGCGATAGTCACAATATCGGGATCGTCGTCGACGACGACTATCTTCTCCATTGAGGCGAAAATCCTGTGTGCGGTTAATACCGTATTAAGCCCGTTATTTCAACTGTTTTCCCCACTTTCGTGCCTGTTCTCTAGGCGTCGAACTCGGCAAAGCCGTTGCCGGAGACGGTTCGACGGACGTTTATCAACTGTTGACTGTGGACCGTGGCTGTCATAACATCGCGCCGGATTCCCCCCAGGTATCCGCCTATGGAACCGCAATCGCGTCGAGTTGATGACGGCTTTGAACTCATGCGCCAGGAGAAGCACGCCTGGGGGATGCAGAAGTGGACCCTGCTTATTCTCGTGGCCGGCATCACCGGCATGTCCTTCGCTGTCTATGGATTAGCGAAAGAACATGGCTTCGGGATGGCGCCCGAGAAGATCCTGGCCGTTATGCCCCCGCTGATGTTCGCGCTGGTCGGGCTCTTTCTTCTGGCCGGCTTCTACATGGCCCAGCGCGAGGCGATGGTCAACGCCCTGCGTGAAGAGCTGCTGGCCCAGAAGATCGAATCCGAACTGAATCGGGAAATGACGCTTTTGGACCCGGTCACCGAGGTCTATAACCGGCGCTATGCCCGCGTCATCCTGACCCGCGAAGCCAGCCGTGTGCGCCGCTATCACACCGCTCTGGCACTGATGCTGGTGGACGTGACCGGCTTCCGCCATGTCAACGAGAGCATCGGCCACAACGGCGGCGATGTCGTGCTTCGGCAGATCGCTCAACTGCTGCAAAGCAAGATCCGCAACTCCGACATCATCGTGCGCTTCGGCGGCGACGAGTTCCTGCTGATCCTGCCGGACGCCGAGAAGGCCGGCATCGACCGACTGGAAGTTCGCATCAAGCAGTCGATCATCGAGTGGGCCCACAACAGCGGCATGGCGGACTTCAACCTGCGTTTTGCCGTTGGCGTCGCCTTCTACCGCGGCGAAGGTCGCATCGACGAGATCCTGTCGATCGCCGAAAATCGCATGGTCGACGATCGCGGCAAACCCGATCCCGCGCCCGAAAAAGTGGAAGCCGCCAGCGTCAGCATGGGCGTCCGCGAAAGAATGCCGCTGCGCTGATCCTCTTCTGGATCCCTCGACTCAGCT
>Ga0310810_10003029_pt1 | contig 18246 bp, 14 predicted proteins | sample NCmetagenome_FD_207641 | JGI IMG/M metagenome (GOLD analysis project Ga0310810, IMG submission 207641) | Soil microbial communities from experimental microcosm in Duke University, North Carolina, United States - NC | ecosystem: Engineered > Artificial ecosystem > Soil microcosm > Unclassified ...
TGGACCAGCTCAATGCCTTCGCCGGCGAAGTGACGCGCGTTGCGCGCGAGGTCGGTACCGAAGGCCGGCTCGGCGGACAGGCCAACGTGCCGGGCGTCGCCGGCACCTGGAAGGACCTGACCGACTCGGTCAACTCGATGGCCGGAAACCTGACCGCGCAGGTGCGCAACATCGCCGAGGTGACCACCGCGGTCGCGCGCGGCGACCTCTCGCGCAAGATCACCGTCGACGTGCGCGGCGAAATCCTGCAGCTCAAGGACACCATCAACACCATGGTGGACCAGCTCAATTCATTCGCCTCGGAAGTGACCCGCGTCGCGCGCGAGGTCGGCACCGAAGGCAAGCTCGGCGGACAGGCGCAGGTGCCCGGCGTCGCCGGCACCTGGAAGGACCTGACCGACAATGTCAACTTCATGGCCTCGAACCTGACCGCGCAGGTGCGATCGATCGCCGAGGTGGCGACCGCGATCGCCAGCGGCGACCTATCGAAGAAGATCACTGTCGACGTGCGCGGCGAGATCCTGCTGCTCAAGGACACGCTCAACACGATGGTGGACCAGCTCCGCTCGTTCGCCGGCGAAGTGACGCGCGTCGCGCGCGAAGTCGGCACCGAAGGGCGCCTCGGCGGTCAGGCCAACGTGCCGGGCGTCGCCGGCACCTGGAAGGACTTGACCGACAACGTCAACCTGCTCGCCGCGAACCTCACCACGCAGGTGCGCAACATCGCCGAGGTAACCACGGCTGTCGCGCGCGGCGACCTGTCGCGCAAGATCACCGTCGACGTGAAGGGCGAGATTCTGCAGCTTAAGGACACCATCAACACGATGGTGGACCAGCTTAACTCGTTCGCCTCGGAAGTGACCCGCGTCGCGCGCGAGGTCGGCACGGAAGGCAAGCTCGGCGGTCAGGCCGAGGTGCCCGGTGTCGCCGGAACCTGGAAGGACCTCACCGACACCGTCAACGTCATGGCGGCGAACCTCACCGAACAGGTGCGCGGCATCGTCAAGGTCGTGACCGCCGTCGCCGACGGCGACCTCAAGCAGAACCTCACGGTGAAATCACGCGGCGAGGTCGCTGCGCTTGCCGAGACCATCAACAACATGACCGGCACGCTTGCGACCTTCGCCGATCAGGTGACCACGGTCGCGCGCGAGGTTGGCGTCGAAGGCCGCCTCGGCGGTCAGGCGAACGTGCCCGGCGCGGCCGGTACATGGAAGGACCTCACCGGCAACGTGAACCTGCTCGCCGCCAATCTGACGACCCAGGTGCGCGCCATCGCCGAGGTCGCGACCGCCGTGACCAAGGGCGACCTGACCCGTTCGATTCAGGTCGATGCGCGCGGCGAAGTGGCCGAGCTGAAAGACAACATCAACACGATGATCGAGAACTTGCGGCAGACGACCGACCGGAACACCGAGCAGGACTGGCTCAAGACCAATCTCGCGCGCTTCACCAACATGCTGCAGGGCCAGCGCGACCTGCAGACCGTCGGAAGGTTGCTGCTGAGCGAGCTCACCCCGCTCGTCAACGCGCAGCTCGGCGTCATCTATCAGGTTGAAGCCGACGACGGGCGGTCCAGTTTGCGGCTGCTCTCGGCGTTTGCCGATGACAGCGCGAACGGCCACCCGCTGCGCATCGACCTCGGCGAGGGGCTGATCGGGCAGTGTGCCGCCGAGAAGCGGCGCATGCTGATCAGCTCGATGCCGGCGCATGCGGTGCCGATCGGATCCGCGCTGTTCAAGGTGGTGCCGCAGAACATCGTGGTGCTGCCGGTCCTGTTCGAGAATGAGGTCAAGGCGGTGATCGAGCTTGCCTCGGTCGCGACGTTCACAACATTGCAAATGGCCTTCCTCGAACAACTCACCACCTCGATCGGCATCGTGCTGAATTCGATCGAGGCGACGATGCAAACCGAGGGCTTCCTCAAGCAATCCCAGACCCTCGCGGGCGAATTGCAGGCACAGCAGAAGGAACTGCAGCAAACCAACGAGCAGCTTGAACAGCAGGCGCAGCAGCTTGCCGCGCGCAACGTCGAGGTCGAGCGCAAGAACCAGGAAATCGAGCAGGCGCGCCGCGCACTGGAAGACAAGGCGACCGAGCTTGCGCTCACCTCGAAGTACAAATCCGAGTTCCTGGCGAACATGAGCCACGAGCTGCGCACGCCGCTCAACTCGATCCTGATTCTTGGCCAGCAGCTGACCGAGAATCCGGACGGCAACCTGACCGGAAAGCAGGTCGAATTCGCCCGCACGATCCATGGCGCCGGAACCGACCTCCTCAACCTGATCAGCGACATTCTCGATCTCTCCAAGATCGAATCCGGCACAGTGACCGTCGATGCCCAGGAGGTCTTCGTCACCAACCTGATCGAGGCGACCGCCCGGCCGTTCCGCCACGAGGCCGACAACCGCAAGCTCGACTTCGATGTGGAGGTCGACCCGAATCTCGGCCGCACGATTACGACCGACTCCAAGCGCCTGCAGCAGGTGCTCAAGAATCTTCTGTCGAACGCCTTCAAATTCACGGAGGAAGGCAGGGTCCGGCTCAAGGTCGCGGCCGCGGTCGGCGGCTGGTCGCCGGATCACGCGGTGCTTAATCAATCCACCGTCGTGGCGTTCGAAGTGTCGGACTCCGGAATCGGCATCCCGCTGGAGAAACAGCGCATCATCTTCGAGGCCTTCCAGCAGGCCGATGCCTCGACCAGCCGCAAATATGGCGGCACCGGCCTCGGGCTCGCGATCAGCCGCGAACTGGCAAATCTGCTTGGCGGCGAAATCCAGTTGCGCTCGGTGCCCGGCAAGGGCTCGACGTTCACGCTCTATCTGCCGCTGCGCTATGTCGGGCCGTCGGCGGGGATGCGGGTGGCTCCCGACACGCCGGCCATCGCGGAAACGAAAGAATACCCGCTGCCGGCGGAGCGGGCGGTCGAACCCATCCCGGACGATCGGCTCGACATCGCTCCGGGCGACAGCATCCTGCTGATCGTCGAGGACGATCCGCATTACGCGCGCATCATTATGGACCTCGCCCGCGATCGAGGCTTCAAGGTGCTGGTCGCGATGCACGGTGTCGACGCCCTCGAACTGGCGAAGCAATTCCAGCCGACCGCGGTATCGCTCGATGTGTTCCTGCCGGACATGCTGGGCTGGACGGTCCTCAGCCAGCTCAAGCAGAACCCGCTCACGCGCCACATCCCGGTGCAGATCATCACGCTCGACGAGGACCGCCAGCATGCGCTGGCGCGCGGCGCCTTCTCGTTCGTGACGAAGCCGACCACCACGGAAGGAGTCGAGGCGGCGATCGCCAAGATCAAGGAATATGCCAAGCCGCGGCGCAAACGTTTGCTTGTAGTCGAAGACAATCCCGCCGAGCAGCTCACCATCCGGGAGTTGCTCAGCTACAACGACATCGAGATCGACACCGCAGGGACAGGGCGCGCTGCGCTCAATACCTTGCGTGACCAGCAGTACGATTGCGTTGTGCTGGACCTGCGGCTGCCTGACATGACGGGCTTCGAGGTTCTGGAGGAGATCAAGGCCGATTCCGGTCTTGCCGATGTGCCAGTGGTGGTCTTCACGGGCCGCGAACTCTCGCCAGAGGAAGACGCGCAACTTCACACGATGGCGCGCAGCATTGTCGTGAAGGGCGTGGAGTCGCCGGAACGGCTGCTCGACGAGACCGCGCTGTTCCTGCATCGGGTGGTGACCGATCTGCCGCTTGAGAAGCAACGCATGCTCGAGCGGCTCAATTCCTCGGATGAGGACCTGGTCGGTCGCACCGTGCTGCTCGTTGACGACGACGCGCGCAACATCTTCGCGCTTTCCAGCGTGCTGGAGCGCCGCGGCATGCGCGTACTCACGGCCACGACGGGCAATGAAGCGATCGACATGGTCGAGAAAACGCCCGATCTGGCGATCGTCTTGATGGACATCATGATGCCGGAGATGGACGGCTACGAGACGATGGGCGTGATCCGCCAGAACCCCGAGTACCGCCGCCTTCCGATCATTGCGCTGACCGCAAAAGCCATGAAAGGAGACCGCGAAAAGTGCCTCGAAGCGGGCGCTTCGGACTATCTGGCAAAGCCCGTGAATACCGAGCAGCTCCTTTCGGCGCTGCGCATGTGGCTGCACCGGTAAAGGATCGATCGCCCAATGACGCCGGTGGACAAGGTCAACATCCTGCTGGTCGACGACCAGCCCTCGAAGCTGCTCACCTACGAGGTGATCCTGCGTGAGCTGGGCGAGAACTTGATCAAAGCGGCCTCCGGCAAGGAGGCATTGGAGCAGCTTCTCAAGAACGAGGTGGCGGTCATCCTGATGGATGTCAGCATGCCGGAGCTCGACGGCTTCCAGCTCGCCTCGATGATCCGCGAGCACCCGCGCTTCCAGAAGATCGCGATGATCTTCGTCTCGGCAATTCATCTCGCCGAGATCGATCATCTGCGCGGCTATGAGATGGGCGCCGTCGATTACGTGCCTGTCCCGGTGGTGCCCGAGGTGCTGCGCGCCAAGGTCCGCGTGTTTGCCGACCTCTATCGCAAGAACCGCCAGCTCGAACGGCTGAACGCCGAACTCGAAGAGCGTGTCGCGGCACGCACCGCCGAGCTGCAAGCCTCGACCTTGCGGCTCCTCGAAAGCGAGCAACGGCGCAGCCTTGCGCTCGCGGCCGGCAGCATGGGCTCATGGGATTGGGATCTCGTCACGAACAGGATCGTCTGGGACGAGGGCCAGCACGCGATCTACGGCGTCAACCCGGGGGAGTTCGTAGCGACGCCGGCGAGTTTCAAGGTGCTGATCCTCCCCGAGGACTGGGAGCGGCTCCAGGTTGGTATGGACGCGCTGCTGCGGGATGGGCAGCCCCACCAGGCCGAATACCGCATTCGCCGCCCGAACGGCGAGACCCGCTGGTGCGCCAGCATCGCGGCCGCAACCCAGGACGAAAGCGGCCGGGTGGTGCGCATCAGCGGCGTTACCATGGACATCACCGAGCGCAAGGACGCCGAGGAGCGGCAGGCGCTGCTCGCGCGGGAGGTCGACCATCGGGCCAAGAACGCCATGGCGATCGTGCAATCGATCGTGCGACTGACCAAGGCCGACAGCATTTCCGAATACGCCAGCGTGATCGAGGGGCGCATCAAGGCGCTGTCGCGCGCGCATGCGCTCCTGTCAGACTCACGCTGGCAGGGCGCCGAGATGGCGAAGCTCGTCGAAGAGGAGCTTGCGCCCTACCGCTCCGGGCATGCCGACCGGATCCGGATCGCCGGGCCGAAAGTGGTGCTGGAGCCGACAACCGCGCAGACGCTTGCGCTGGCGCTGCACGAATTGAGCACCAACGCGGTGAAATATGGCTCGCTGTCGCAAGCCTCGGGGCGGCTCGAGCTCGACTGGAGCCTGCTGCCCGGCGAGATCGTCGTCACATGGCGCGAGAGCGGCGGACCGACCGTTCAAAAGCCGCGCCAGACCGGTTTCGGCGCCAAGATCATCACCAGCAGCATCGAACGTCAGCTCGAGGGCAAGGTTTCGTTCGAATGGCGGCCCGAGGGCCTCTTCTGCGAGCTTCGCGCGCCGCGTCGCCAGTCGGCCGAATCTGCGTCCAACACGGTGGTGAGCCTCCCGGCAGGAAACGCGGCGAAGAAACTTCCCGGCGAGCGCATCCTGATTGTGGAGGATGAAGCGCTGGTCGCGATGATCCTGGAGGACCAGCTTGCCGACATTGGCGTCAGCGTCGCAGCCACGTGCGCAAGCGTTGCGGACGCCATGCGGGCGATCGAGGCCAATGCGCCGCAAGCCGCGATCCTCGACGTCAACCTGCGCGGGCAGCTGGTCTATCCGGTAGCCGATCAGCTCATGGACCGCGGTATCCCATTCGTGTTCGTGACCGGATACGGGCGCGAGAGCATCGACCGCCGCTATTCGTTCGTCAAAGTCCTGGAAAAGCCGGTGGAGCGCCAGGCCCTCGAAGGGCTGTTTGGCTCTGCCCAGTCGAGCATTGCCCCCGTAGCGCAAGCCTGAGGTGTTTTTCCTGCGCCGGCGTGTAACTTGTGAGGCCGCCAAGACCTGCGATAGGCTTCTGGGCGTCGGGCAGTACTTCGGGAGCTTTTCATGAAGCGATATGCGTTTTCGCTGGCAGCCGTGCTGCTGCTGGCAAGTTCGGCCGCGTTTGCGGAGGATGCGCCGCTGCGGACCGCCGTGGATGGCACATTTGCGCCGCACGCGATGCCGAAGCTCGGCGGCGGCTACGAGGGCTTCAACATCGATCTCGCCGAGGAGATCGGCAAGCGCATGAAGCGCAAGGTCATCATCGACGCCGCGCAATTCAATGCTCTCGTCCCGGCGCTGCAGGCCGGCACCTACGACTTCCTTGCGGCGCCGACCACCGTGACCAAGGAACGCGCCGACAATATGCTGTTCACGGAAGGCTATCTCAACACGGACTTCCAGTTCCTGATCAAGAAGGGGGCGCCGAAGGTCAACAAGCTGGAGGATCTGAAAGGCAAGACTGTTTCGGTCAACAAGGGCTCAGCCTACGACTCATGGGCGCGCGAACTTGAACCGAAGATTGGGTGGAAAGTCGAAAGCTTCGGCACGCAGACCGACGCCGTGCAGGCCGTGCTTGCCGGCCGCGCCGACGCCAACGTCGCCGGCAATACCGTCATCGCCTGGGCGGTGAAGAACAATCCGCAACTGGAATTGTCCTATCTTTACTCGACCGGCCTCGTCTGGGGCGCGCCGTTGCGCAAGGATTCCGGCGAGTTGCGCAAGCAGATCGAGAACGCGATCGAGTGCATGAAGCTCGACGGCACGATCGCGAAAATGCACGAGAAATGGTTCGGGGTGAAACCTGCGCCTGGCTCGGCGGCGGTCACGGTGTATCCGGGCTACGGCGTGCCCGACATGGCAGGCTACGATCCGACGGCGCACACGCCGCAGTGTAACTGACGCCCGATGGTGCCCGACCGGCCGCCGATCCTTCAGGTCCGCGGCCTCCACAAGAGTTTCGGCCACACCGAGGTACTGCGCGGCATCGATCTTGTCGTCGCGCCGCAGGAGCTTGTGTTCATTATCGGACCGTCCGGCTCCGGCAAGAGCACGCTCCTGCGCTGCTGCAACCGGCTCGAGGAACCGACTGCGGGGGTCATCACCCTTGACGGCGTCGACCTGATGGCGCGCTCGACCGACATCAATGCGATGCGCCGCAAGATCGGGATGGTGTTCCAGTCGTTCAATCTCTACCCGCACATGACGGCGCTCGGGAACGTGACACTTGCGCTGCGCAAGGTCGTTGGCAGGTCGCGCACGGATGCCGAGCGGCTCGGGATGGAGGCGCTGGAACGCGTCGGTCTTTCCGCGAAGGCAAGATCCTATCCGAGCGAACTTTCCGGCGGCCAGCAGCAGCGCGTGGCGATCGCCCGCGCGCTGGCGCTCGAGCCGAGCGTGATGCTGTTCGACGAGCCGACTTCGGCGCTCGACCCCGAGCTGGTGGGCAGCGTGCTGGCGGTGATGCGGGAGCTCAAACGCGCCGGAATGACCATGCTGGTGGTGAGCCATGAGATGCGCTTTGCGCGCGACGCTGCCGACCGTGTCATATTCATGGATCACGGGCTGATCGTCGAGGAAGGCCCGCCCGCGCAGATGTTCGGCGCGCCCAAAGGCGAGCGCGCCAAGGCCTTCATTGCGGAGCTGACGCGGTGAACGCCTTTCTCGAAACATTCTTCAAGCCAAACCTGATCGCGCAGTATCTTCCCTCGATCCTGAAAGGGGTTATCGTCACGATCGAGATTGCCCTTGCGGTCGTTGTGTGCGGCCTCTTGCTCGGGCTCCTGCTCGCGGTCGTCCGCTCCTTTCAGCTCAAGCCCGTCAACGCGCTCATCGTCATCTTTGTCGACATGTTTCGCGCGCTACCCCCGCTGGTCATTGTGCTGATCGTCTATTTCGGTTTGCCCAATGTCGGCATCAGCATTCCGTCCTTTGCGGTCCTCTGGCTCGTGTTGACACTGGTGCTCGCCGCCTTCGCGGAGGAAATCTTCTGGGCTGGAATCCTCTCCGTGCCGAAAGGTCAGTGGGAGGCCGCGCGGTCGACCGGATTTGGTTTTCTCGGCACGCTCGGCTGGATCGTGCTGCCGCAGGCGGTGCGCCTCACGGTGCCGCCCATCACCAACCGCACCGTCGCGATCACGAAGAACACCGCGCTCGGCACGGTTATCGGCGTTCCCGAAATCCTCAACCAGGCGACCAGCGCGCAGTCATTCTCTGGCAATGCCACGCCGTTGATGATGGGCGCCATCGCCTACCTGATCCTGTTCATTCCGGTGGTGGCGCTCGGCCGCTTCCTCGAAACGCGCTTTGCGTGGCGGAGGAGCTGATGGACGCACTTCTCACCGATGCCGCTCGTCCCCGCGAAAGCGGGGACCCAGTTCTGCCCAAAGCACAGGCTCGCCATCGCGCTCTGGATGCCCGCTTTCGCGGGCATGAGCGGAGTGCGTTCTGATGGACGCCCTCCTCCAGCAGTTCTTCAATCTCGACATCATGTCGCGCGCGCTGCCACTGATATTGCAGGGGCTCACGCAGACCGTCCTGCTCTGTGTGATCGTCATCCCGCTGGGGCTGATCGGCGGCCTGCTGTTCGCACTCGTCTCGCTCGCGCGGTCGCGCACGATCCGCTACGCCATGATTGTCGCGATCGATTTCTTCCGCGCCGTGCCGCCGCTTGTGCTGCTGATCTTCGTCTACTCGGGCCTGCCGTTCGCCGGCATACGCCTCTCGCCGCTGACCGCGGTGGCGGTCGCGTTCTTTCTGAACACATCGAGCTACTACGGCGAAATCTACCGCGCCGGAATCGAGAGCGTGGGCCGCGGCCAGTGGGATGCAGCGCGCTCAACCGGCCTCAACCTGTTCGATACGCTCGCCTCCGTGATCCTGCCCCAGGCGGTGCGCAATGTGCTGCCCGATCTCGTCTCGAACACGGTAGAAGTCGTGAAGCTCACCTCAATCGCGAGCGTGGTCGCACTGCCGGAGCTGCTCTACTCCGCCGACATGGCGCGCTCGATCACCTTCAACGCCTCGCCGATCGTGCTTGCGGCCGCGATCTATCTCGTGATGTTGTGGCCGGTGGTCCGGCTGATCAGCCGGCTCGAGCGGAGGATGGCTTCCTGATGTCCCGTGTTATTCGCGTTGCCGCTGCCCAGTCCGGCCCCATTCAGAAAGCCGAGTCGCGCCAGGCGGTCGTGAAGCGGCTCTGCGACCTACTCGATCAGGCGCACGAGAGGGGCGTGAATTTCGTGGTGTTCACCGAGCTTGCGCTCACCACGTTTTTTCCGCGCTGGTACATGACCGACCAGGCGGAGGTGGACCAGTGGTTCGAGCGCGAGATGCCGAACGCCGCAACGCGTCCGCTGTTCGAGAAGGCTGCTCAATACAAGATCGGCTTCTATCTGGGCTTCGCGGAGCTCACCCCCGACGGTCACCACTTCAACACCGCGATCCTCGTCGACCGCGATGGGAAGATTGTGGGCAAGTACCGCAAGGTGCATCTCCCGGGCCATTCCGAGTTCGATCCGGAGCGCGCGTTCCAGCACCTGGAGAAGCGCTATTTCGAGCCCGGCAATCTCGGCTTTCCGGTGTGGCGCACCATGGGCGGCATCATGGGGATGTGCATCTGCAACGACCGGCGCTGGCCCGAGACCTACCGGGTGATGGGCCTGCAGGGCGTCGAGATGGTCGTGCTCGGCTACAACACACCCTCGGTGAATTCGCAGAAGGCGGAGGAAGGGCCACAGAAGCGGCTCTTCCACCATAACCTCTCGGTGCAGGCCGGCGCGTACCAGAACTCCACCTGGGTGGTGGCGACCGCGAAGTGCGGCGTCGAGGACGGCCACCCGCTGTTCGGCGGAAGCTGCATCGCCAATCCGGATGGGGAAATCGTGGCGACCGCGAAGACCGAGGACGACGAACTGGTGATCGCCGATTGCGATCTTGACGCGACGATCTTCAACAAGGAAACGATCTTCGACTTCAAGCGCCACCGCCGCATCGAGCACTACGGACGCATTACTAGCCAGACCGGCGTGACGCTGCCGCCCGAATAACGGACCGAACGATGCCTGATCTCTCCTACGACCCCGCCAAGATGACGGCGCATGATCGCTACAAGATTCTCATCAGCCTCGTGATTCCGCGGCCGATCGCCTTGGTCACATCGGTCGGGCCGACCGGGGTGGTCAACGCGGCGCCGTTTTCGTTCTTCAACATTTTCAGTGAAAACCCGCCGCTCGCAGTGCTCGGCCTGCAGGAAAGGCCGCAGGGCGGACTGAAGGACACGTCGGCGCACATCCGGGATCGCGGCGAATTCGTCATCAATCTGGTCGACGAGGCGCTCGGTGCACAGATGAACCAGTGTTCGGTCGATTTTCCGCCGGAAATCAGCGAGATCGCCGCCGCGAAGCTTCATTTGCTTCCGAGCGAGAAGGTGAAGACACCGCGCATCGCCGAGGCGCCCGCCTCGCTCGAATGCCGCCATTACACGACGCTGGAGGTCAGCGCGCAGCGCCGCCTCGTCATCGGCGAGATCGTCCAGGTTCATGTCCGCGATGGCCTATGGGACCCCGACAAGATGCGGATTGACATGACGCGATACCATCCGCTCGCGCGTCTCTACGGCAATTTCTACGCCTCGCTGAGCGAGCCGTTCACGCATGTGCGGCAAAGCTACGAGGAATGGCTGGCGGATCAGAAAGAAACGGTCTAGCGCGCGAGTTGCACCGCGCCGATCGCCATCGTCACCGCCGCTTGCGTCGGGTCGATCACGGGAATCCCGAGCGCATCCTCCAGCGGCTTGCGGTGACGCGCCATGCCGGCGCAACCCATCACGATCGCGTTTGCGCCGTCCTCGTCCTTGAGCGCGCGGCCGACCTCGATCATGCGCGGCAACGTCTTGTCGCTCGCTGATTCCGCAACCGACAATTCGAGTGGGCGCTCGCCGGCGAGCCGGTCGGTCAACCCCATCTGGCGCAAGTAGCGCATGTGGCGGGCGATCGAGCGTTGCAGGATCGCGATCACGCCGAAGCGTTCGGCGCGCGCCAGCGCGGTCAGCACCCCGCATTCCGCGATCCCGAATACCGGCCGCGTCGTGCCCTCGCGGCAGACATGCAGTCCTGGATCGCTGTAGCAGGCGATCACGAAGGCATCGCTCGCGTTATCGCTCTCGACCAGCCGGCGCAGCGGCAGCGCGACGCTCTCGACATGCTCCTGTGTCTCGACCCCGAACGGTCCCTCGGCGAGGGTCGAGCAAATAATCTCCGGTCCCGCGGCGAAGCGCAGCGGCGCGACCGCGTCATCGATGCCGCGCGTCACAGCCTCGTTCGAATTCGGATTGATGACGCGAATGCGCGCGCGTGTGTCCTTCAAATCGCCGCCTCGGTCTTCTGGTCGAAGACATGAATCCTGGACGGACGCATGGCAAGGCGCAGCGTATCGTGCAGCTTCACCTTCGTGGTTGGCTCCACGCTCGCCACAATCATGCCGTCGCCGACCCTGGTGTCGAGGATGATCTCGCTGCCGAGTTGTTCGAGCACTTCGACCGCGGCGTCGAATGTCAGGTCAGGCGAATCCGACGGCCCCGCCACGCTGAGATCTTCCGGCCGGATTCCAAGCGTGACGTCGCGGCTCGAATGCGTGCGCACACGCTGCGCGATCTCATCGGGCAGCTTGATGCGGAGGCCCTTGTTCTCCGCGACGACCGCCCCGTTGGCCTCGGTCACCGTCACGTTGGCAAAATTCATCGCCGGTGAACCGAGGAACCCGGCGACGAACTTGTTGGCAGGCTTGTTGTAGAGCTCGAGCGGCTCACCAACCTGCTGCACCCAGCCATCCTTCATAACCACCACGCGATCCCCGAGCGTCATCGCCTCGACCTGGTCATGCGTGACATAGATCGCGGTGGTGCCGAGGCGTTCGTGCAACTTCTTCAGCTCGACGCGCATCTGCACGCGCAGCTTGGCGTCGAGGTTCGACAGCGGCTCGTCGAACAGGAAGACCTTGGGATCGCGCACGATGGCGCGGCCGAGCGCCACGCGCTGACGTTGGCCGCCCGAAAGCTGGCGCGGCTTGCGGGCGAGCAGCTGCCCGATATCGAGGATCCCGGCGGCGCGCTCCACGCGGCGCTTGATCTCGCCCTTGTCGAACTTCCGCATCTTCAGGCCGAAGGCCATGTTGTCGTAGACGCTCATGTGCGGATAGAGCGCGTAGTTCTGGAACACCATGGCGATATCGCGATCCATCGGCGGCAGCTCGTTGACGACCTTGTCGCCGATCAGGATGTCGCCTGAAGTGATCGCTTCCAGCCCCGCCACCATGCGCAGCGTGGTGGTCTTGCCGCATCCGGACGGGCCGACGAAGACGATGAATTCCTTGTCGCGGATCTGCAGGTTCACGTCCTTTACGGCGTGCACGTCGCCGTACTTCTTGTTCGCGTTGCGGATGACGACCTGCGACATGGATCAACCCTTTACCGAGCCGGTGAGGCCCGACACATAGTGTTCGACAAAGAACGAATATGCGACTGCGACCGGGATCGATCCGAGCAGCGCGCCGGCCATCAGCGGGCCCCAGAAGAACACGTCGCCGCGGATCAACTCGGAGGTCACGCCGACCGGCACGGTCTTCTGCCCGGGCGAGGACAGGAACACGAGTGCGTAGATGAACTCGTTCCAGGAGAGCGTGAAGGCAAAGATGCCGGCCGAGAGGATGCCCGGGATCGCGACCGGAATGATGATGTGGATCATCGCCTGCCAGCGCGAAGCGCCGTCGATGCGCGCGCACTCCTCCAGTTCCTTCGGCACGGCCTTGAAGTAACCCATCATCAGCCAGGTGCAGAACGGAATGAGGAAGGTCGGATAGGTGAGGATCAGCGACCATGGCGTGTCGCCGAGCTTGTAGTTGCGGATGATCTCGGCGAGCGGGATGAACAGCAGGGTCTGCGGCACCAGGTAGGTGATGAAGATGCCGGTGCCGAGGCTGCCGGCGAACGGGAAGTTCAGCCGCGACAGCGCGTAGCCGGCGAACACCCCGCAGGTGATGGAGATAAGCGTCGAGGCCAGGGCGATGAAGGTCGTGTTCCAGAGCCACGCACCGAACAGCGTCTCCTCGAGCAGATAGTGCACATGCTCGAGCGTCGGCTTCCAGGTCCAGAACGGATTGTAGTTCACCGAATTCCACGGGCGGTACAATTCACCGTCGGGACGGAATGACGTGATGATCATCCAGTAGAACGGAAACAGCAGGAAGATCAGGAACAGCGTCAGCGGGATGTAGAAAAAGACCCACTTCCTCCACAGGGCGCCTTCGATCATGGCTCAGCGCACCTCGACGCGGCGGATGTAGAGAAGCTGGATGATGACGACGAGGAACAAGATCGGGAACATCGCGAGCGAGATGGCCGCGCCCTCGCTGAGCAGGCCGGTGCCGATGCCGATCTGGTAGGCGTAGGTGGCGAACAGGTGTGTGGCGTTCGCCGGCCCGCCGCCGGTCATCACGTAAACGATCTGGAAGTCCGCAAAGGTCTGGATCACCGAGAACAGTACCACCACCATGGTCACGGGCAGCAGCAGCGGCCACGTGACGTACCAGAAGCGTTGCAGCGGCTTTGCGCCGTCGATCGCGGCGGCTTCATTCAGCTCCGGGCTGATGGTCTGCAGGCCGGCAAGCAGGCTGATCGCGAAGAAAGGCACGCCGCGCCAGATATTGACGATGATGATCGAGATCATCGCGAGGTCAGGATCGCCCATCCAGTTGATGCGGCCGGTGATCAGACCGAGGTGATACATCGACCAGTTGAGCACGCTGAAGGTCGGATCAAACATCCATTTCCACGCGAACGTGGACAGCACCGTCGGAATGATGAACGGAAGCAGGATGAACGCGCGGGTCATCGCCTTGCCGCGGAAATTGCGGTTGAGCAGCATCGCGAGCCACAGGCCCAGTGCAAGTTTGAAGACGGTCGTGACCGCGGTGTAGAGAAACGTGTTGTAGACCGCGACGCGGAAGATCGAGTCGTTCCAGATCTTGTAGAAATTGGCGAGCCCGACAAAGCCCCCGGGCACGCCGACGCGCGAATCCGTCACCGACAGCCAGATTCCACGCACGAACGGATAGGCGATGAACAAGCCGAGCAACACGATGGTCGGAATGAGCAGCGCCAGAGCAAGCCAGCGTTCGTCCTCGAGCAAACGAAACCGCCGCGGCGGCGGAGCTTCGCTGTAGGTCGATACCGCGGTTATCGCCATGGCCGATTCCCGTTTGCCAAAGGTTCCTCCACGAATGCGCCGGGGCCTGAGCCCGCAGGCATTCGCGGAGGCGTCTGTTCGATCCGGCCGAGAGGCCGGGGACTGGTGTTACGCGCCCGAGCCGTAAATCTTCTTCAGCTCGGCCTCGGCCCACTTCACCGCGTCCTCGGCCGGCATGCCTTGCACGGCCTTCGCGTACATGTCGGTGATGATGTACTTCGAGAGCGCCTCGGCCGCCTTGGCGTCAGATCGTCCGGCATAGCCCGGCGCGCGCGCGAGCCGCCCTACGACCTTGTAGGGCGTCATCACGGGATCCTCGCCCCACAATTTGTGCTTCTCCCAATCTGTCGTCGGCGGACTGGCGAAGCCCTTCTGCGAGACGAACCACTTCTCGTACACGGGCTTGGAATGCACCCACTTCAGCATATCCTTCGCGGCTTTCTGATTTTTCGAGTAGCTCGGAATCGCGTGCGCGAAGTAGGTGTGCATCGAGAACTGACCGGCCGGCCCCTTGGGCAGCGCGGCATGCAGGATGTCGGTGTTGAGCTTCGCGCCCTTCTCGGTGATGTACTTGTCCGGGTTGCGCAGCGACTCGATGTAGATCGACGCGCCGTTCAGCGTTGCCGAGATGGTTTGCGAGAGGAAGGCGCGATTGTTGTTGGTATCGTCCCAGGCAAGGCCACCCTCGTCATGGGCGTCCTTCCAGAACGCGGTCATGAACTTGACCGAGTCGACCGTCCCCTTGTTGTTGATCACCACCTTGCCGCTCTCGTCGATCTCTTTGCCTCCCCATGACCACATGTAGGGGTAGGAGAACGTCGGCGCGTCGCCGAACGTATGGCCAAGCGTCTGCCCGATCGGCCGGCCCTTCGCCTTCAGCTTCTTGCCGACCTCGTGATATTTCTCCCACGTGTCAGGGAATTCCTTGGCGCCCACCTCCTCGAACCAGGACTTGCGGTACGCGATCATGCCGCCGACGATGGTCCACGGCATGGCAATCCATTTCTTGCCGTCGTTCGATTGCGAATTGCAGTAGGGATAGTAGCCGCCCTCGGCCTTGCTCTGGGCTTCGGCCAGATCGCTCATATCGACGAGACTTGCGGCGTAAAGCTGGGGATGGTTGTTGAACAGCATGAAGATGTCGGGACCCGCGCCCGACTGGATCGCCGACGTGATGCGCGGCTGCAGATCGTTGCCGTTCACTGTCTCCAGATTGATCTTGATGCCGAGCGCCTTCTCGCCCTCGGGGATCAGTTCCTTGCGCAGCAGTTGATCGGAAGCCGGAACGAAGTCGTTCCAGCGGATCCAGTGCACGGTCGTGCCCTGTGCGAAGGCCGGCGCGCGGCCGGTTGCCAGAATGCCGGCCATGCCGCCAACCAGCGCGGTGCCGCTCTTGAGAACGTTACGTCGACTTAACGCCATGTGTAGTCCTCCCATGGGACGCTTGGGCTGATGCCCTTTGGCCGATCTTGCGCCGGCTTGAATTCCCTCTCAGTCTAACGCCCCTCTTATCGCGTTGACAGTCCCCTTGCGACCGATAGCCTCCCGGATTGTGCGGGCTTTTGCCGGGGGTGGGCGTGCGGCTTTTGGTAACAGGTGCGGCGAGCGGCCTGGGCCGTGTGGTCGCAATCGCAGCCAGCCGGCGGGGAGCAAAAGTCGTCATCGCCGACATCGACGGGGTGGGCGCAGAAGCCGTAGCCGATGCGTGCGGTGGGCAGCCCCTCGTTGTCGACCTGATCACGAGCGCCGAGCAGGCCGTCGAGGACGCGGCGCGGCTGCTCGGCGGGCTCGACATCCTGGTCAACAATGCGGGCTTCGGCGCAGGCGAAGCCTTCCTCGAGATGAAAGCCGCCACCTGGGACCGCACGCTCGGTCTCAACGTCAAGGCGCTGGCGCTCGCTTGCGCGGCGGCCGGCCGGATCATGATGAAGCAGAAGAGCGGCCGCATCATCAACGTCACCTCGCCTGCCTCGCGCATGGCCCTGCCGAACTACACGGCCTATGCGGCGTCGAAAGCGGCCGTCGACGCGATCACGCGGGCCGCCGCGGTCGCACTCGCGCCGCACGGCATTCGCGTCAATTCGATTGCTCCCGGCATGATGGATACGGCGATGCAGCGCATCACCGAGGAACAGCTTGCCCGCATCGAAGGGCGCAACGATGTCGAGCAATTCCTGGCGGAGCGCACCGCGCGCATTCCGGTCGGCAAGAGGATCGAGCCCGAGGAGGTCGCCAAGACGGTGCTGTGGCTTGCGTTCGACGCGCCGGACTACATCACGGCCGAACGGCTCAACGTCTCGGGCGGGCTCGACAAGGACTGACAACGGCATGATCCAGCAAGACGCCCGCGCCTGCCGCATCACCAAGGTGACGACCTATGTGGTCGGTGCACGATGGCGCAATTTCGTCTTTGCCCAAGTCGAGACCGACGAGGGCATCAGCGGCATCGGCGAAGGCTCCCTCGAATACCAGCCGAAGGCTGTCGAAGCAGCAATCCAGCAGCTCTCGACGCGCTATGCGATCGGGCGCTCGGCCTTCGCAACCGAGAAGCTGTGGCATGACATCCTGCGCAACGAGTTCATGCATTCGCCGATCATCAACAGCGCGGCGGCCGCGCTGGAAATGGCAATGCTGGACATTGCGGGCAAAGCCTTGGGCCGGCCGGTCTGCGACCTTCTCGGCGGCAAGGTTCACGAGATACTGCCCGCCTACGCGAACGCCTGGTATGGCGTCGGCAAGACCGCATCGGAGATCGGCACGGCAGCAGCGGCGGCCGCCGCGAAAGGCTACCGCGGGCTGAAATTCGATCCGTTCGAGGATGCAGGCCGCGACCCGGACAAGCCTTCCATCCGCAAGGCGGTCGAGATCGTCGAGGCGGTGCGCGCCGCAGTCGGGCCGAACGTCGATCTGATGATCGACGCGCACGGCCGCTTCAGCCCGGGCTCCGCGATTGCGATCGCGCGCGAACTCGAGCCTTGCGATCTGTTCTGGTTCGAAGAGCCGTGCGACCCCGAGAACGCCGCTTCGCTCGCCGTCGTCGGCCGCAACATCAAGGCGCGGCTCGCAACCGGCGAGCGCTGCACCAGCCGCGCTGCGATGGCCGGATTACTGGAAACCCACGAGGTCGACATGCTGCAGCCCGACATCATCCACGTCGGCGGCATCATGGAGGGCAAGAAGATCGCCGCGATGGCAGACGCCTATTACATACCCGTGTCGTTTCACAATCCGTTCGGCCCGGTCGCAACCGCTGCGGCCGTTCAGCTCGATGCCTGCACCACCAATTTCGTGATGCAGGAGTCGTTTTGCGAATACGACGTCGATTATCGTTTCGACCTGCTCGATCATGCGCCACGCCCGCAGAACGGGCGCTACGTCGTGCCGGATCGGCCGGGACTTGGGGTCGGAGAATTTCGGCCCGAAGTCGCACTCGCGCATCCGTTCGAGCCGGAGGCGTTCCTGCCGCTCTTCACCGATCGCTGGTCGGCGCGCTTCTGATGTTGCTGGCGACCAGGCTTCCCAACATGATTTCGCCGTCGGTGACGTAATGGTTGATGCGTTCGGCGGGTAGACTCTGGCCGGATTGAAGGACCTGAACCGCCTCGATGGATCGATTTTCGGTCAACTCGGCGATGATGTAGTCGCGCTCCGCATTTGTGTCCGAATCCGTAGCGTGAGTGATCTGAAAGCTAAGGCGCGTGAGCGACAAACCCGTGTCCCGGGTGCCTGCTCCGACCCACAGGACGCGATCATTGTCCGGCGGCCGGTCGGTGCTCTTCCAGAAATCCGCAGAGGCCCAGTCTTCCTCGGCCCTGGTCTGACTCAAGCCCCAAAATCTTACGTGATGTCGCTTCCGTGGGCTGTTATCGATCGCTTTCTGGAAGCCGATGTCCTGCCCGCGTCCGAAAAGATAGAGCGTGCTGAACGGCGCCGGCGGATAGGGCGCGTTGAATACGAACGCCCGG
>Ga0310810_10003030_pt1 | contig 18245 bp, 17 predicted proteins | sample NCmetagenome_FD_207641 | JGI IMG/M metagenome (GOLD analysis project Ga0310810, IMG submission 207641) | Soil microbial communities from experimental microcosm in Duke University, North Carolina, United States - NC | ecosystem: Engineered > Artificial ecosystem > Soil microcosm > Unclassified ...
CGCGGCAGGCGCTCGCGCACCATGCGCGGCAGCAGCGCGAAGTGGTAGTCCTGCACCAGGATGATCGGGTCCTCGCTGCGTGCCTCGTCGGCGACCGTCTCGGCGAAGCGCTGGTTGACGTTGCGGTAGTGCTCCCAGTCGGGCGAGCGGAACGTCGGCCGGGTGTGCGCGATGTGGCAGAGCGGCCACAGTCCTTCGTTGGCGAAGCCGTAGTAGTAGCCCTGCTCCTCCTCCGGCGAGAGCCAGACGCGCCGCATGCGGTAGGCGGGATGCTCCGGCGGGACCATGACGTGGTCGTTGCGGTCGACGGTGTCGCGGTCGGCGTTGCCCGCGCCGTGCGCGATCCAGGTGCCCGAGCAGGCGCGCACGATCGGCTCGAGCGCAGTCACCAAACCGCTCGCCGGGCGCTGGATCTCGATCACGTTGTCCTTGCGCCGCACGTGCACGTAGGGCTCGCGGTTCGAGACGATCAGCACCTCGTCGCCCTTCAGGTCCTGGCGCAGGATGCGGCGCAGCGCGTCCGGGCCCCAGGTGGTCTGGCTCTCGTCGCGGCCGCTGCGCTCGGCTTCCAGGTCGCGCACCAGCGCCTGCAGGTCGCGCGCGATCGGCCGCAGTTCCGGCGCGGTGCCGGCGAGCCCGAGCGGGCTGCGCAGCAGCGTCTCGCCCGAGAGCAGCGCCTTGATGCCGGCGACCCAGCCGCGCCAGCTGATCTCGGCGATCACCATGGTGATCAGCGCCACGACCGCGGCGATGCCGGCGAACAGCCACAGCACGTACTTCTTGGTGTCGGCGCTGCGACGCTCGACGAAGCTCATGTCGTGCACGATCACCAGGTCGCCGAGCGGGCCGGCGTCGCCGGCGACCGGATTGTCCGAGACGTGCAGCGGGCCGTCGGCGAGGCGCAGCACGCGGCTGCGCTGCTCGGCGCCGTTGCCCGGGTCGCAGCGCACCGCGGCCGGGAAGCCGGGGCTCGCGTACTCGAGCTTGCCGGTCCGGCTGCAGAAGCCGATGGCAAAGATGCGCTCGCCGTGCATGATGCGCTGGAAGTAGCGCAGCACCCGGGCGCGCGCGCCCTTCGGGTCGCGCAGCAGCTCCGAGAGCGGCTCCTGCGCGGTCTGCGCGATCAGCGCGCCGCGCGCGTCGAGATCGCGCACGAACCACTGGAACGTGAGCTGATCGACGAGCGGCACCACGGCATAGGCGATCGCCGCGAGCGCAAGAGCAAGAGGGACTACGAAGCGCAGCGAGAGTGGCATGAGGCCACCTTTCGACAGCCATCCTAGCGAAAAGGTCTTGGCCGGAAAAGCAATTTCACTCTACGGGGCGGCCTGTCGCCGCCTTGCTACAGGCTTTTCGGATCAGTTCTCCGGCAGCCGCACCACGTTGGCGTCGGGCAGCAGCTCCGCCTGCGAGCCCGGGAGCGCCTCGACGTCCTTGAGCTTGCGCTCGATCTGGCGCGTGCGCGTCTCGGCCGCGTCGATGGAGTTCGCCACCGTCTGCAGCTGCTGCTTGGTGCGCGCGAGCACGTCGATGAACTTGCCGAACTCGGAGCGCACGCCGCCCAGAACCTGCCACACCTCGCTCGCGCGCTTCTCGATCGCGAGCGTGCGGAACCCCATCTGCAGGCTGTTGATGATCATGGCCAGATTCATCGGCCCGGCGATGGTTATGCGGTGCTCGCGTTGCAGGAAATCGGCCAGGCCGGGCCGGCGCGCCAGCTCGGCGTAAAGGCCCTCGGTCGGCACGAAGAGGATGGCGAAATCCGTGGTGCCCGGAGGCTCGAGATACTTCTCGCGTATGGTGCGCGCTTCCAGCTTGATGCGGTTCTCGAGCGCCTTCGCCGCTTCTTCGACCGCCAGCGGATCGGCGCGCTCCTGGGCCGCGACGAGCCGCTCGTAGTCCTCGACCGGGAACTTGGCGTCGACCGGCAGCCAGACCTGCTCGTGCCCGTCGCGCCCCGGCAGCCGGATGGCGTATTCGACCCGCTCGCGCGACTGGGGCCGGGTCGCGACGTTTTGCGCATACTGATCGGGAGTCAGCATCTGCTCGAGAAGGGCGCCGAGCTGGACCTCGCCCCACGTGCCGCGCACCTTCACGTTCGTGAGCACGCGCTTCAGGTCGCCGACGCCGGTGGCGAGCGACTGCATCTCGCCCAGCCCCTTGTGCACTTGCTCCAGGCGCTCGGAGACCTGCTTGAAAGATTCCGAAAGACGCTGCTCCAGGGTGGCGTGCAATTTCTCGTCCACCGTCTGGCGCATCTGCTCGAGCTTCGCGGCGTTGTCCTGCTGCATGCGGGCGAGGCCGTCCTCGAGCGAGCGGCGCAGGTGCTCGAGCTGGTTCGTCTGCACCGTGGCGATCGAGCTCATCTGCGTCGCGACGGTCTGGCTGAAGCTCGCCAGCGCGCGCGACAATTCCTCGCGCGCCTCGCGCGCCGTCGCCCGCTCGCGGCCGAGCATGAGGGCCATCATCCCGGCCGTGGCGCAGGCGGCGATCAGCGTCACCACCAGAAGAATCTCGAGCATCGCTCGTAAGTTACACCGAATCGCGCAAGGTCAGGGCCGGCGGCGCGGCGAGCACCTTGCGCGCCGAGAGCCAGGCGTTGAGTGAAAGCAGCGCCAGGCCGGCGAGCGGGCCCGAGATCCAGAGCGCCGCGTTGATCGGCAGGTCGATCTCGAACACGCGCCGCGCCAGCAGCTCGCCGATCAGCGCCGCGCCGAGCGCGGCGAGCACGCCGCCGACCAAGCCCATGGCGAGGAACTCGGCGCGGCTGCGGCGCGCCACCTGCCTGCGCGAGGCGCCGAGCACCCGCATCATCGCGGCCTCGCGCCGCCGCTCGTCCTCGGTGGCGCCGAGCGCGCAATAGAGGACGAGCAGCCCGGCGGCGAGGGCGAAAAGGAAGATGAACTGCACCGCATGCACGAGCTGGTCGACGAGCCGCTGCGCCTCGCGCAGCATGGCGCCCACGTCGAGCACGGTGACGTTGGGGAAGCGCCTCGCCAGCTCGCCCACCACCGCCTCGCGGCCCGGCTCGATGCGCAGCGCGCTGATGAAGCTCGCCGGGAAGCGCTCGAGCAGCTTCGCCGGCGCGATGACGAAGAAGTTGACCTTCATCGAGTCCCAGCGCAGGCGGCGCAGCGAGGTGATGCGCGCGCCGAAGCGCTCTCCCGCCACCGCGAAGGTCAGCTCGTCGCCGAGCTTCCAGCCCAGGCGCCCGGCGACGCCCTCCTCCACCGACAGCTCGGCCTTCCCGGGGTCGAGCCAGCGCCCGGCGGCGATCGCGTTGTGCGACGGCAGCTCGTCCACGTACGAAAGGTTGAACTCGCGCTCCACCAGCCGGCGCGCGCGCTCGTCGTCGTAGTCGGCTTCGCTGACCGGCGTGCCGTTTACCGCGACCAGCCGCCCGCGAACCATCGGGTAGATATCCGGTACCGAAATTCCCTTGCCGGCAAGAAACAGCTTCATTGGCGAGACCTGGTCCGGCTGCAGCCCGATCAGGAAGCGGTTCGGCGCGTCCTGCGGCGCGCTGCGCCGCCAGGCATCGACGAGGTCGTTGCGCGTGAAGGTGAGCAGCAGCAGCGCGGTCAGCCCGAGCGCCAGCGCGGCGGTCTGCACGGCGTTGGCGCGCAAGTGGCGGCGGAGATCGCGGGCGAAGCGAAGCCGCGACAGGGACTTCAGCGCGAGAAAAGCGGCGACGAAGAACACGACCAGCGCCACGGCGAAGCCGCCCACCACGTAGGCGCCGAGCCTCGAGTCGCCCGCCTGCCAGACGAGCAGCGCGCACAGCGTGACGAAGCCGCCCGCGTACGATGCCGCCGCGCCGGCGCCGGGTGAACCGAGCTCGCGACGCATGACGCGCAGCGCCGGCACGTTCTTCAGCTGCACGAGCGGCGGCAAGGCGAAGCCGAGGAGCAGCGCCACGCCGACCAGCGCGCCCTGCAGCGCCGGCCACGGCGTCGCGAGCGGCAGGTCGGCGCGCAGCACGCCCTCGAGCGCCGCGCCGAGCCCGGCCTGCGCGAGGTAGCCGAGCGCCGCGCCGAGCAGGCAGGCGATCGCGCCGAGCATCGCGAATTCCGCCGCGTAGAGGCGCAGCAGCCGCGGCTGCGTGGCGCCGAGGCAGCGCATCACGGCGACGCCATCGAGGTGGCGCTCGACGAAGCGTCGCGTCGCGAGCGCGATCGCCACGCCGGCGAGCACCGCGGCGAGCAGCGCCGTCAGGCCGAGGAAGCGCTGCGCCCGCTCCACTGCAGCGCGGATCTCCGGCCGTCCGGTCTCGAGCGTCTCGATGCGCTCGCCCCTGCCGAGGTCTTTCTTCAGCTCGTCTTGCAGTCGCGAGACGACTTCGGGAGAACCGGCGGCATATTCGAAGTAAGACACGCGGCTTCCCGGCTGCACGAGCCCGGTGGCCGGCACGTCGGCGAGGTTGAGCAGCACGCGCGGCGCGAAGTTGAAGAAGCCGGCGCTGCGCTCGGGCTCGAGCGTGATCACCGCCGCGACCTCGAGCTCCTGGCGGCCGAGCCTGAGCTTCTGCCCTACGCCGGTGCCGAGATCCGTGACCAGCCGCTCGTCGACCCAGACGCTCCCCGGCGGGGGAATGCCCTGCGCTTCGGCGTCCGGCGCGCCGGGCGCGGGCGCGATCCGCAGCCGGCCGCGCAGCGGATAGCCCTGGCTCACCGCCTTCACGCCCGCGAGCTGGCTCGCGTCGCCGCGCAGCGCCATGCTGACGAAGCTGAGAGCCTGTGCGTGCTTCGCTCCCGAGGCGCTGATCTTTTCAATGACTTGCTTCTTCCACGGATGGTCCGCCACCAGCACCAGGTCCGCGCCGAGGAGCTGGTGGGCGTCGCGCGCGAGCGCGCGGCCGACGCGGTCGGCGAAGAAGCCGACGCTGGTGACGCTCGCCACGGCGAGCGCGAGCGCCACGCCGAGCACGCCGAGCTCGCCGGCGCGCCAGTCGCGCGCGAGCATGCGCCACGACAGGCTCACCCGATCCGCCCCGCCGCGAGGCGCAGGCTGCGGCCGCAGCGCTTCGCGAGCGACTCGTCGTGCGTGACCAGCACGAGCGTGGTGCCGCTCTCGCGGTTCAACTCGAAGAGCAGGCGGATCACCGCCTCGCCCGATTCGGCGTCGAGGCTGCCGGTCGGCTCGTCGGCGAGCAGCAGCTTCGGCCGCGCGACGAAGGCGCGCGCGAGGGCGACGCGCTGCTGCTCGCCGCCCGAGAGCTGGCGCGGATAGTGCTGCAGGCGCTCGGCGAGCCCGACCCGCGCGAGCATCTCGCGCGCCGCTTTCTCGGGATCGCCTTTTCCGGAAAGCTCGAGCGGCAGCATCGCATTCTCGAGCGCCGTCAGCGCGGGCAGGAGCTGGAAGGACTGGAACACGAACCCGACCGCGCGGCCGCGCAGCGCGGCGCGCGCGTCCTCGTCGAGCGCGAACAGATCCTGCCCGTCGAGCTCGACCCGGCCTTCGCTCGGCGTGTCGAGGCCGGCAAGGAGGGCGAGCAGCGTCGACTTGCCGGAGCCCGAGGCGCCGACCACCGAGAGCGCCTCGCCGCGCGTGACCTCGAGGTCGATGTCGCGCAGAATGACGAGCTCCTGCGCTCCGCTTCTCACCTTCTTGCCGATGCCGCTGGCGATGAGGACTTTGTTGTTCTGCATGCTCCTGGGCGCCGGCGCCGCGCACGGCGCCGCGAAGTCGATCCTGGTGCTAGGCGACAGCCTTTCCGCGGCGTACGGCATCGCCGCGGCGCGCGGCTGGGTGGCGCTGCTCGGCGAGCGCCTGGCGCGCGAGCGGCCCGATTATAGGGTGGTGAACTCGAGCGTCTCGGGCGAGACCAGCGCCGGGGGCCGCGCGCGCATCGCGGCCGAGCTTGCGCGGCACAAGCCCGCCGTGGTGGTCGTCGAGCTCGGCGCCAACGACGGCCTGCGCGGCCTGCCGCCCGCGCAGATGAAGGACAACCTCGCGGCGATCGTCGCCGCGTCGCAGAAGGCCGGGGCGCGGGTGCTGCTCATCGGGATCAGGATGCCGCCGAACTACGGTCCCGACTACGGCGAGCGGTTCGACGCGGTATTCGCGGAGCTGCACCAGCGCTATCGCACCGCATGGGTGCCTTTCCTGCTCGAAGGCTTCGCCGAGCAGCGCGAGCTCTTCCAGCCCGACGGCATTCACCCGGGCGAGGCGGCGCAGCCGCTCATCCTGCGCAACGTCTGGCCGCGGCTCGCGCCGCTGCTCAAGTAACGACCAGGCGAGCGTCGCCTTCGCGCAGCGTGCCGATGCGGCGCGCCTCGCCCTGGAAAGCGGCCAGCACCTTGTCCACCGCCTGCGGCGCGCAGGCGACGAGCAGGCCGCCGCTCGTCTGCGGATCGGTGAGGAGCTTCCTCTGCCAGTCGGCGAAGCCGCCGGGCAGCTCGACTTCGTGCCCGTAGCCTTTCCAGTTGCGCTCGGAAGCGCCGGTCGCGATCCCCTGCCGCGCCCAGTCCAGCGCCTCGGCGATCAGCGGCAGGTCGTCGAAGCGCACTTCGGCGCGCAGCCGCGAGCCGCGGCAGATCTCGAGCAGGTGGCCGGCGAGCCCGAAGCCGGTGATGTCGGTGAGGGCGTGCACCTCCGGCAGGCCGGCGAGCGCCTCGCCGGGCGTGTTGAGCCGCGTCGTCCACTTCAGCATCTCGGCATAGCCGGACGCCGAGAGCTTGCCCTTCTTGAGCGCCGCCGACAGGATGCCGACGCCGAGCGGCTTGCCGAGAACGAGCGCGTCGCCTTGCCTTGCAGTGCTGTTTCTCTTGATGTTCTTCGGATCGACCAGGCCGAGCGCAACGAGGCCGTAGATCGGCTCGAGGGTATCGATCGAATGACCGCCGGCGATCGGGATGCCGGCCTGCGCGCACACCGACTCGCCGCCCTGCAGGATCTGCCGGATCGTCGCCACCGGCAGCTTCTCGAGCGGCATGCCGACGATCGCCAGCGCGAAGATCGGCCGGCCGCCCATCGCGTACACGTCGGAGATGGCGTTGGTCGCGGCGATGCGGCCGAAGTCGTACGGGTCGTCGACGATCGGCGTGAAGAAGTCGGTCGTGGCGACGAGCGCCTGCGAGTCGTTCAGGCGGTAGACCGCGGCGTCGTCGGAAGTCTCGGTGCCGACGAGCAGCTCGCGCGGCAGGCCCTTCACCGGCGAATTGGCGAGGATCTCGGTGAGGACCGCGGGCGCGATCTTGCAGCCGCAGCCGCCGCCGTGGCTGAACTCGGTGAGGCGGATCTTCTCGGGTGCGTTCATGCGGAGTCCATTCTACAAGTGCGAAAACCGGTGAAGACGTCGCCGCGCTCCGCCATATAGAAGTTGCGGAACGCGGGACGCACCAGGCGGCGCGGCGTCGCGAAGCTCGCGCCGCGCAGCACCTTGTGCGTGTGGAACCAGGGCTGCGAATAGTCGGTGTACGGGTCGGCGCTGAAGCCCGGAAACGGCGCGAAGGCACTGGCGGTCCATTCCCAGACCTCGCCCCACTGCATCCGCGAGGCGGCCATCTGCCATTCGGCTTCGCTCGGCAGCCGGCGGCCTTTCCAGCGGCAATAGGCCTGCGCTTCATTCCAGTCGACGTGCCGCACCGGCTCGTCCGGGTCGAGCGGCCGCCAGCGCTCGAAGCGCCGCTCCTGCCATTCGCCGTCCATCCGGCGCCAGTAGCGCGGCATCCTGCCGCCGCCCTGCTCCACGTAGTCGCGATACTCGCGGTTGCTCACCGGGCGGGCGTCGATGCGGAAGGGCGCCACGACCACGTCGTGCGCCCACTTCTCGTTGTCGAACACGAACTCCTTCGTGTCCCGCTCCGCCCCCATGCGCAGCACGCCACCGGGGAAAAATAATTCGGGGTCAGGGTAACGATTGGTTTTTACTCTGACCCCGAATTCCGGTTCGGGGTAGCCGAGGGTCTGGTGGGTGTAGCAGAACGCCTCGGCGTGCATGTCCTCGTGCAGCGTCGCGAGGCGCACGAAGTAGGCCAGCTGTTCGTTGTCCGCTTCCTTTTCCGTTCGCTCCAGCACTCGCTCGAGCACCTCGGTGAGGTAGGCCTGCGTGGCGGCGAGCGAAGGCAGCGGCAGGTCCCAGCGCGTGTCGTGCGCCACGGTCGAGGAGTCGTACAGCCGGTCGGCGCCGGGCAGGATCGACTCGGCGAGCGAGCCGTCGGCGCGCCAGCGCAGGCACCAGCGCTCCTGGAACCAGCCGACGTGGCCGATCTCCCAGAGCGGCGGGTTGACGATGGCGAGCCGCGGCCCGAGCAGGCGCGCGCCGTCGAAGTGCGCCGTGACGCGCAGCGTATGCGACCGGCTGGCGGCGAGATCGGCCGATAATGCGCTCAATGGCCCGCCTCTTCATCGTCACGCCCGCCGGCGCCGGCACGCGCAACGGCAACCGCCATACGGCGCTGCGCTGGGCGACGCTGCTTCGCGCGAGCGGCCATCGCGTGCGCGTGGCGCTCGCCTGGCAAGGTGAGCCCTGCGACGCGCTGATCGCGCTGCACGCGCGGCGCAGCGCCGACTCGATCGCGCGCTATGCCGTGACTGGCAAGCCGCTCGTCGTGACGCTCACCGGCACGGATCTCTACAAGGACCTGCCGGATTCGGCGGCAGCGCGGCGCTCGCTCGAGCTGGCCGACCGCGTGATCGTTCTGCAGGAAGCGGCCCCCGCGGCGCTCGCACCGGCGCTGCGGCGCAAGACGCGCGTCGTGTTCCAGTCGGCCGCGCCGCGCGTGCGGCGCGCGCCGCCCGCCGGCCGGTTCCGCGTCGCGGTGATCGGTCACCTGCGCGCCGAGAAGGATCCCCTGCGTGCCGTCGCCGCCTTGCACCGGCTTGCCGACAGCAACATCGAGCTCGTGCAAATCGGCGGCGCTCTGGACCCCGCGCTCGGCCGGGAAGCGGAAAGCTGGATGGCACGCGAGCCGCGCTACCGCTGGCTCGGCGCGCTGCCGCACGGGCGCGCGCTCGCCTGGCTGGCGAAGAGCCACGTGCTGGTGGTGAGCTCGGTCATGGAAGGCGGCGCGAACGTCATCGCCGAGGCGGCGCGCATCGGCACGCCCGTGCTCGCCTCGCGCGTGCCCGGCAACGTCGGCATGCTGGGCGCGCGCTATCCCGGCTATTACCCGCTCGGCGACGAAGCGTCGCTCGCCGCGCTCATCCGCCGCGCGGCTTGCGACCGGAAGTTCCTCAGGGCACTGCACGGTGCGCTGCGCGCGCGGCGTCACCTGTTCGCGCCGGCCGCCGAGCGGCGGGCGCTCGCCGTGGTGCTCGACGAGGCGCTCGAGCGCAGGAGCTCGAGGACCTTGGCGCGCACCGCCTCGCTCGACCAGTCGACCTCGCCGTAGACGAAGTAGCGGATGCGCCCGTCGCGGCCGACGAGGAAGCTCGCCGGCAGGAGCCTGGCGCGCCACGCCTTGGCCACCGCGCCGTCGCGGTCGCGCAGCAGCACGAAGGCGACCGGCACGACGGCCAGAAACTTCTCGATGCGCGAGAGCGGCTCCGCCATGTTGACGCCGAGCACCTCGAAGGGCTGGCCGGCGAGCGAGCTCTTGAGCCGCGCCATCGACGGCATCTCGGCGCGGCACGGCTCGCACCAGGTCGCCCAGAAGTTGACCAGCACCACCTTGTCCTTGTACTCGGCGAGGTCGTGCCGCCGTCCCTGCAGGTCCTCGAGCGCGAGCGGCGGCGTCGCGCCGCCGGTCCACGGCTGGAGCTGCGCGGCGATCGCGCCTGCCGAGAGCAAGAGCCCGAGGATAAGAGCCGGCAGCCGCAGCATCAGGCCGTGATCTCGCGCGCCGTGATCGAGTACTGGATGCTGTCCGGGTCCATCTGGTCGCGCAGCTCGCCGTCGGCCTCGGCGTTCGTGTACATGAGGTAAGGCAGCTTCGCCGCGTGCGTTGCGTGCGGCAGGCGCACGTCGTGTCCCATGTTGTAGGCGAGCCAGTTCATTTCCCAGCCGCCGAACAGGCGCTTGCGCGCGGCGAGCACTCTGGGATCGTTCATCGCCAGGTTGCCCGGCGGCTCCTCGAGGACGACTTTGCGCACGTCGGCGGGGTCGACCGCCACCCAGCCGTGGCCCTGCGCGAAGAACTCGGCGCGGCAGTGCTGCGCCTTGCTGGCGTTCGGCGAGCCGATGCCGAGGCTCTTGTAGCCGTGCTTCGACGCGGCGACGCGCACGCCGTAGACGTCGCGCGCCGGCACGTCCACCGCGCGCGCGAGGCCGACGAACAGCGCATTCAGGTCGGCGCACTTGCCGCCGAGGTTGCCGGTCTCGAGCATCGCCTTGATGTCGCCCACGCCGCAGCCCTTCACCTTGCCGTCGCGGAACGTGTTGTCGACGATCCACTCGTAGATCGCGCGCGCCTTCTCCACGTCGCCCTTCGCCCCGCGCGTCACCTTGAGCGCCGTCTCGCGCACGATGCCGTCGGTGGGGATGAGCTCGGTGGGCGCGGTGAAGAAAGCGCGCTCGCCGCCCGCCAGGTCCCGCGCGCCGCGCGGCGCCGCGAGGTCGGCGGCGCGGTCGCGCGTCATGAAGCGGCTGGTCACCTCGAGCACCGGGTTCATCTCCTTCTCCGGCCACTCGGCGTACAGGAAGGTGAGGCCGTATTTCGAATCGCGCAGCACTTCGGCGCGCGAGGCGTTGCCGGTCCAGGCGTTGTCGAGCGTGCGCTGCCAGCCGGTGTCCGTGGCGAGCGGCAACGGTATCCAGGCCCGCGCCACGCCGAACGGATCGACGACCTGCACGCGGGTGACGGCCTCGAAGGTGCGCCATCCCTCGGCCGCGAGCGCGAGGCTCGGCCAGGGCAAAGCCTGTGCAGCGGTGACGGCGGCGGAAGACTGGAGGAATTTTCTGCGGTTCATGGGATCGCTCCTGGGAGGGGACTGGCGAGGCGGAGCGCGGCCGTGGCACGAAGCTGCGCTCGATCGTCGGGACTGCCCGATTGCCCGCTTCGCCCGCGACGCCCGCGCCCGGTGGCGCAGCCGATCATCGCGGCAAGCGACCGGCAGCTAGCGGACGTAAGGCGCTCGAGGACGAACATGGGGAGGGACGAAGTTATAGTAGGGCCGGATGAATTTCAAGGATTTCGACACCGTCATCGACGCGCGCACGCCCGCGGAATACGCGCTTGACCATGTTCCCGGCGCGGTCAACGCGCCGGTGCTCGACGACGCCGAGCGCGCGCAGGTCGGCACCTTGTACAAGCAGGTGTCGCCGTTCGAGGCGAAGAAGCTCGGCGGCGCGCTCGTGGCGAAGAATGTCGCGCGCCATATAGAACACCTCTTCAGCAAAAAAGATAAATCGTGGAAGCCGCTCGTCTATTGCTGGCGCGGCGGCAAGCGCTCGGGGGCGATGGCGCACATCCTGCGCGAGGTCGGCTGGGACGCGCAGACCCTGCCCGGCGGCTATCGCGCGTATCGCCGATGGGTCGTGGAACAGCTTTCGCTTGTGCCGGAAAAATTTTTCTATCGGGTCGTCCACGGCCCTACGGGGAGCGGCAAGAGCCGCTTCCTCGCCGCGCTCGAGCGCACCGGCGCGCAGGTGCTCGACCTCGAGGCGCTCGCCGCGCACCGCGGCTCGGTGCTCGGCGGGCTGCCCGAGAAGCCGCAGCCCTCGCAGAAGTGGTTCGAGAGCCAGCTGCTCGACCGGCTGTCGCGGCTCGATCCGGCAAAGCCGGTGTACGTCGAGGGCGAGTCGAAGAAGATCGGCGAGGTGCAGGTGCCGGAGGCGCTGATGGCGCACATGCGCGCCTCGCCCTGCATCCTCCTGGAAACGAAGCTGGACACCCGGGTCACGCTATTGCTGGACGAGTACCGGCACTTCACCGCCGATCGAGCGGCGCTCGGGGCGCAACTCGACTGCCTGCTCGCGCTGCACGGGCGGGAACGCATCGCGCAATGGAAGGCGCTCGCGGCGGCGGGCGACTGGCGCGCGTTCGTCGAGCGCCTGCTCGTCGAGCACTACGACCCGGCATACGGGCGCTCGTCAGTGCGCAACTTCGCGCGGCTCGCCGATGCGCCGCGCGTGAAGATCGGCGGCGCCGACGATGCGGCGTTCGACACCGCGGCGCGCGCCCTGCTAGGCGTTCAGGCCGGCCAGGACCTTGATGTGCTGCACCGCGCTGCGCCCGAGCGCGCTTAGCGCGTAGCCGCCTTCGAGCAGCGACACCATGCGTCCCTCGCCGTAGCGCTCGGCGATCGGCTTGAGCTGCTCGGTGACCCAGCCGTAGTCGGCGTCGGTGAAGCGCAGCATCGCCATGTCGTCCTCGACGTGCGCGTCGAAGCCGGCCGAGAACAGGAGCAACTGCGGCCGGAAGCGCTCGAGCGCGGGAAGCCATGCCTCGCGCACCGCCTCGCGGAACTCGCGCGAGCCGGCGCCGGCGGCGAGCGGCACGTTCACCATGTTGCCCGCCGGGTCCTCGGTGCCGCTGTACGGGTAGAACGGGTGCTGGAAGGTCGAGGCCATCAGCACGCGCGCGTCGCCCTCGAAGATGTCCTCGGTGCCGTTGCCGTGGTGCACGTCGAAGTCGATCACCGCGACGCGCTCGAGGCCGTGCGCGTCGAGCGCGTGGCGCGCGGCGATCGCCACGTTGTTGAAGATGCAGAAGCCCATGGCGCGCGCCCGGCAGGCATGGTGGCCGGGCGGGCGCACCGCGCAGAACGCCGTGCCCGCCTCGCCTTTCATCACCAGGTCGACGGCCAGCACGCCCGCGCCCGCCGCGCGCAACGCCGCGCGCAGCGACCACGGGTTCATCGCCGTGTCGGGATCGAGGTGCACCGTGCCCTCCCCGGGCGCGAGGTCGCGGATGGCGCGCACGTAGTCCGCGGGATGCACCCGCGCGAGCTGCTCGTCGCTGGCGAGGGGCGCCTCGTAGCGCTCGAGGTGCTGGCCGACGGACGAGGCGATGAGCTGGTCCTCGATCGCCGAGAGCCGCGCCGGCTGCTCGGGATGGTGGGCGCCCATGTCGTGCTTCAGGCAGTCGGGATGGGTGATGTACGCGCTTCGGAACTGACCCGCCATGACGATTCATCATATCGCATCGGGTAGAATGCCCCGCATGCTGCTGAAGGCGGAATTTCCCTCGCAAAACCCGGGCTTGCGCGAGCCGCTGCAGCGCGCGATCGAGGCCGCCGGCGCGATCATCCTCGGCAAGGAGACCCAGGTGCGGCTCGCGCTGTCCTGCCTCCTGGCGCGCGGCCACCTGCTGATCGAGGACCTGCCGGGCGTCGGCAAGACGACGCTCGCGCACGTCCTCGCCCGCTCGCTCGGCCTGCAGTTCCAGCGCATCCAGTTCACGAGCGACATGCTGCCCGCCGACATCATCGGCGTGTCGGTCTACGACCGCGAGACCGGCGCCTTCAAGTTCCACCCCGGGCCGATCTTCGCCCAGGTGATCCTCGCCGACGAGGTGAACCGCGCCACGCCCAAGACGCAGTCGGCGCTGCTCGAGGCGATGGAGGAGCACCAGGTGACCGCCGAGGGCGAGACGCGCCGCCTGCCCGAGCCGTTCTTCGTCATCGCCACGCAGAACCCTTCCGAGCAGGTCGGCACCTTCCCGCTTCCCGAGTCGCAGCTCGACCGCTTCACCATGAGGATCGAGCTCGGCTACCCCGACCGCGCCGCGGAGCGGGCGCTCCTCACCGGCACCGACCGGCGCGACCTGCTCGCTACGCTCGAGCCGAGCATGACGCCGGCCGAGCTGGTCGAGCTGCAGGCGAGCGTGCAGCGCGTGCACGTCGCCCCGGCGCTCCTCGACTACGTGCAGGCGATCGTCGAGCACACCCGCCGCTCGCCCGACTACGTGAGCGGCCTGTCGCCGCGCGCCGCGCTCGCCATCGTGCACACGGCACGCGCCTGGGCGCTGCTCGAAGGCCGCGACAAGGTGATCCCCGAGGACGTCCAGGCGATCCTGCCCGGCGTCGCCGTGCACCGCCTGCGCCCGGCGCACGATGCCACGCGCCGCGTCGACGTCGGCGCCCAGCTGCTCTCAGCGGTCCCGATCCCCTAGCCATTCCGCGGGTGATGAAGGTCCACGGCGCCTGCCACTGCGGCCAGATCACCTACGAGGCGGAAGTCGACCCGGCGAAGGTCGGCCTCTGCAATTGCACCGACTGCCAGATGCTCACCGGATCGGCGTTCCGCGTGTCGGTGCCCGCGCCCGCCGCGACGTACCGCCTGCTCCGCGGCCAGCCGAAGGTTTACGTGAAGACGGCCGACAGCGGCGTGAGGCGGCGCCACTCGTTCTGCCCGAACTGCGGCACGCCGGTCGCCGCGACCGCCGACAGCGACCACCCGCCGTTCTACTCGCTGCGCGTCGGCTGCCTGCGCGAGCGCGCCGACCTGCCGCCCCAGCGGCGCATCTGGTGCAAGTCGGCGCTCGCCTGGGCGCAGGACGTGAGCGGCGTGCCGGGGATCGATGGCCAGTAGCATCCTGGTGGCGCTCGCCGGCGCCGTGTCGCTCCTCTTCGGCATCCGCTATCTCTTCGCCAGGCAGTTCATGCCCTACCACGCGGCCGTCGCCGGCCGCTCATGGAGCGAGCTCGAGCCGGGCGTGCGCACCGTCATCCTGGGCATGCTGCGCATCGTCGGCGGCGGGCTCGCCGCCTACGGCCTGGCGCTGCTCTGGCTGCTCATTCCGCTGGGCGCGAGGCAACCTTGGGCGGCCTGGGCGGTGCTGAGCCTGAGCGCCTGCGTCGTGCTGCCGACGCTCTATGTGACGCTCTGGCTGCGGCGCGCCGCGCCGGCGGCACATACCCCGGTGGCGCCAACGCTGGTCGTCCTCGTGCTCGTGGTCACGGGCGCAGCGCTCTCGTTCTTTTGACGCTCGCCCGGTTCCTCAGCCTGCTCTTCTGCTCGCTCGCGCTCGCGCCGGCGATGGCGCACCTGCTCGAGCTGCCGAACAAGATCGGCCTGCCGCGCGACGCGTACCTGACGGTGCAGCACATCTACGACGGCTGGGCGCTGCTCGGCTTCGTGGTCTACGGCGCCATCTTCTCCACGCTCGCGCTCGCCTTCCTCACGCGCCGCCGTGGGCGCGAGTTCGCCTACGCGCTCGCCGCGTTGCTCTGCATCGCCGGCACCCAGGTCATCTTCTGGACCTTCACGTTCCCGGCCAACCAGGCGACCGCCAACTGGACGATGCTGCCGGACGACTGGCTCGCGCTGCGCACGCAATGGGAGTATTCGCACGCGGCGAGCGCCGTGCTCAACCTGGCCGCGCTGCTTGCCGTTATCCTTTCCGTGCTCAGGGGAACGCGGGAGGCACCATGACGCCGCAACAGGCTGTCGGGCTGGGAGTCAGGCTGTTCGCCGTGTGGCTGCTGATCACCGGCCTGCCGTACGTGCTTTCGATTCCGCTCGCGCTTCGCTGGCAGCACGTCGACTACGGCAGCGCGCTTTCCTACGGCATCGGCGCCGGGTATGCGGCGGCGGCGCTCCTGCTCTGGTTCTTCCCCATGGCGGTCGCGCACCGGCTCGTGCCCCGCACGCGCTTCGAGGACCGGCTGCAGGCCTCGGCGTCGGAGGCGGCGCAGGTCGGCCTCTGCCTGCTCGGCCTCTGGCTGCTCATGCAATACGCGCCGGCGCTCGTCTCGTTCGTCTTTCGCGCCTTCCTGGTCGCCGGAGAAGCCTCGCTCTTCGGCAGCCTCGACGCGGGGCAGAAGCTCGACTTCGGCATCCTGGTCGCGCAAACCCTCGTGGCGCTGCTGCTCGTCGTGCGGGCCCAGGGCATTGCCGCGCTTCTCCTGCGCCCTCGCTAAGATTCGCGAAAACCGGAAAAAAGCCTTATCGGAAATCGGCGCCGCAAGGTGAAATAGCGCACCCGGCCGCAAGACCGGGGAAGGAGGGCGAGATGCCGGTCGTCGGTGCGGTCGTTCTGCTGATCCAGTTCTGCTTCGCCTACCACGTGCTGCGCACGGGGCGGCCGTACTGGTGGATGTTCATCATCATGGCGTTCCCGGTGATGGGCTGCGTGATCTACTACTTCGTCGAGGTCTTCCCCGGCTCGCGCGAGCACCGCAAGGCGCGCAAGGCCGCCAGGGCGCTGGCGCGCGCGCTGCAGCCGGACGCCGACCTGAAGAAGCGCGCCGAGGAGCTCGAGATCTGCGGCAGCCTCGACAACAAGCTCGCGCTCGCCGGCGAATGCATGAGCCATCGCATGTTCGTCGAAGCGGCGAAGCTCTACGAAAGCTGCCTCACCGGGGCCTACGCCGCCGACGGCGCGATCCTCTTCTCGCTCGCGCGCGCGGCGGTCGAGGGCGGCGACTGGCAGCGCGGCGCCGAGGTGATCGCCCGCGTCAAGGCGGCGGCGCCGAAGCTCCGGCCGCTCGAGCTGCGGCTGCTCGAGGCGCGCATCCACGAAGGGCGCGGGGAGTACGACGCCGCGCTCGCGGTCTACCGCGAGATCCTGCCCGCCTTCGTCGGGCTGGAAGCGCGCTATCGCTACGGCCGCCTGCTGCTGCGCATCGGACGGCACGAAGCGGCGATGGAGATGTTCGACGAGGTGGTCAAGCACGCCAAGCGCTTCGCCTCCTCGATCGAGGAAGAGGAGCAATGGGCGGAGGCGGCGCGCCAGGCGATCGTTGCCCAGTGAGCGAAACGAGACCGGCACGGCGTTTGCCCGTCGAAGCAGCCCTGGGTGGTGCTGCCACCCGACACGCCGGCAGTCCCCGAGTTCTACCGGCCCGCCATCCGCCGCCGTTCCACCTAGCGGGCGGCGGAACTCGCATCCAGGCCACATTGTTTGGTTAGAATCGGTCGCTTTCGCACGCGGCGCGTGAAGAACCTGCAGTGAAAGCCGCGTCGCGCCAAGCATGCCGCCACCGACCCGCTACACGCTCGAAGTCAACCCGAAGATTCCGAAGCGCCTGGCGCGGCTCGAGGAGCTCGCCGCCAACCTCTGGTACAGCTGGGACCGCCCGACCCGCGCCATCTTCGCGCGCCTGAACCCCGCATTGTGGGATTCGGTGGGCCATAGCCCGAAGGCGCTGCTCAAGCGCATCGACGAGCAGCGCCTGCTCGACGCCGCCGGCGACCCCGCCTTCCTCGACAGCCTGACGCGCGTGCTCTCGGCGTTCGACGCCTACCACGCCGAGCCGCCCTTCAAGCAGAACTCGGGCGGCTTCCGCCCCGACGACCTGATCGCCTACTTCTGCGCCGAGTTCGGCGCGCACGAGAGCCTGCCCATCTACTCCGGCGGCCTCGGCATCCTCGCCGGCGACCACTGCAAGGCGGCGAGCGACTTCCACCTGCCGTTCGTCGCCGTCGGCCTGCTCTACCGCCAGGGCTACTTCGTGCAGACCATCGACGCGGAGGGCAAGCAGCGCGCCGAATACCACGACTCGGAGTTCAGCGACCTGCCGATCGCGCCGGTGCAGCGCGACGGGCGCGAGCTCACCATCGAGCTCGCGTTCCCGGACCGGCGGCTGCTCGCCCGGGTGTGGGAGGCGCGCATCGGCCACGTGCGGCTGCTGCTCCTCGACACCGACCTGCACGAGAACAGCGAGCGCGACCGCGCCATCACCTACCGCCTGTACGGCGGCGATCGCACGACGCGCCTCGAGCAGGAGCTGGTGCTCGGCGTGGGCGGCGTGAAGGCGCTCGCCGCGATGGGGCTCAAGCCGACCGCGTGGCACATCAACGAGGGCCACGCCGCTTTCATGATCCTCGAGCGGCTGCGCGGCCTGGTCGCCGAGGGCCAGTCGTTCGACGCGGCGCTCGAGGCGGTCGCCGCGAGCACGATCTTCACCACGCATACGCCGGTGCCGGCCGGGCACGACCAGTTCGCCGACGCGACGGTGCTGCCCTACCTCAAGTCGTGCTTCGGAGAAATGGAAGCCATGCCGCTGGCGCGGCCGCCCTCGGGCGGCGACTTCAACATGACGGCGCTCGCGATCCGGGGCTCGCGTTACCAGAACGGCGTGTCGCGCATCCACGGCCGCGTCTCCCAGACCATGCTCAAGGACTACTGGCCGAACGTCTCGCCCGAGGAGAATCCGGTCGGCTACATCACCAACGGCGTGCACGTCACCACCTTCCTCGCGCCGGAGTGGAGCGAGGTGCTCGACCGCTTCCTCGGCGTGGGCTGGATGCACCGCCTCGCCTATCCCGGCATCTGGGAGAAGATCCGCGACATCCCGGACCACATCTTCTGGAGCGTGCGCCAGGACATCAAGGCGCGGCTGCTGCACATGATCCGCCACCGCGTCGCCGCGCAGCACACGCGCAACCATTCGAGCGAGTCGCACATCGAGCGGGT
>Ga0310810_10003031_pt1 | contig 18245 bp, 13 predicted proteins | sample NCmetagenome_FD_207641 | JGI IMG/M metagenome (GOLD analysis project Ga0310810, IMG submission 207641) | Soil microbial communities from experimental microcosm in Duke University, North Carolina, United States - NC | ecosystem: Engineered > Artificial ecosystem > Soil microcosm > Unclassified ...
GGATCTCCTCCGTCCAGATTTTGATGGGTTGGAATCCATAGATCAGCCGATGGTGTAAAGGCCGGAGCAAGTCTTTCCTCACAGTAACCGAGCATGTCTTTAATCAAAGCTGAGCGGATTTTGTAGTGCTACCCTATCGGCAAATGATTTCATCTTTCCCTGAAGCATATCAGGTTTGACTGCTCCTGGCTCACTTCTTGCTGCTTACCCTCCCAAGCAAACGATTAAGTTGCGTCTTCACTCAAAGAACTTGAGTGGTGTGTATGGGGCGATCGCTGAAGAATGAAGTCTATACCAAGTGGGCAGCAAGCTCACCAATCTAAAAGGAGAACAGGATGAGCAGCAATCCCGTAAACAGTCAAAACATGAAACTCGAAGTTCTGGTGATACCCGTCTCCGATGTCGATCAAGCCAAGGACTTCTACAAAACATTGGGATGGCGGTTGGATGCCGACTTCGTTACTAGTGAAGACTTCCGGGTAGTGCAGTTTACCCCTCCTGGATCGGAAGCTTCAATCATCTTTGGTAAAGGAGTGACGTTAGCCGCGCCGGGTTCAGTTCAGGGTCTGTACCTCATCGTTTATGACATTGAGGCAGCTCGTGCAGAACTGGTCGATCGAGGTGTTGAGGTGAGTGAAGTGTTTCACGACATCGGCGGGATCTTCCACCACGCCGGAACCGAGGGACGGTTACTGGGTCCCGATCCGAAACGTCGCGACTATGCCTCCTTTGCCTCGTTCAGTGATTCAGATGGTAATGGTTGGGTGCTCCAGGAAGTGAAGACACGGGCACCCGGACGGTGATTTCTCTAAATCATTGATTCACTGCACAACGTTTGTACACATACATAAAGGAGCAAGAGCGTGAGCAACTTAACCAATCAGACCACACTTGTAACTGGAGCATCCACCGGAATTGGTGCCGTCTATGCCGATCGCTTCGCAAAACGTGGTTACGATCTCGTGTTAGTAGCGCGCGATCGCACTCGTATGGAGGCTCTAGCCGAACAACTGCACCGGGAAACCGGAGTATCAGTTGACATTCTTCAGGCAGATCTCACCCATGCAGATGAACTTGCCCAAGTGGAAGAACGGCTACGCACCGATACACGCATCAGCATCCTGATCAACAACGCAGGTGCTAGCATTGCCGGCAGTTTCGTTGACCAAAGCCCAGATGAAATGGCTAAAATCATTAGCCTCAATACCACAGTGTTAACGCGGCTTGCCAGTGCCGTTGCCCCACGATTCGTTAAGGCTGGCAATGGCGCGATTATCAACATCAGTTCGGCAGTCGGGTTAGTACCGGAATTTGGTTTGACCGTCTATGGCGCTACCAAAGCCTTTGTCCTCTTCTTCACCCAGGGTCTTCACCTTGAGCTTGGACCTCAAGGGGTCTATGTTCAGGTTGTGCTGCCAGCAGCGACACGGACGGAAGTTTGGGAGCGTTCAGGATGGGATATGAATGCGCTACCGCCTTTGATGGAAGTGGATGAACTGGTGGATGCTGCCCTAGTTGGCTTTGATCGCCGCGAAACGATCACCATTCCATCACTGCCCGATGTAGAGCAGTGGAATACCTTTGATGCTGCTCGGCAGAGCATGATTCCAAACTTCAACCAGGTACACGCCGCTGACCGCTATCACCTCGCGACCTCCGAGCAGAGCTAGCTTTCCGGTGTGCGATCGCCACATTACTTTCCCCCTAATCACTTGCGTATTCGCCGCGATCCAGTTGAGAACAATGTCTCGTTTCTCGACGATCTTGAACTAGCACATCGAAGTGATTGGAATACTAAGTTGGAGCAGCAATCCGGCGATCGCTCTATCTGAGTCCCCTCATCACAGGTCAGGAAAAGTGATGAAGCCATCCCATATCCCATCTTCCCTTTGTCATCCAATTGGCACGACTAAAACATTGAGAGCCAAAGCACCTAATTGTCGGTGTACAAGAGGATAACATGCAACGCAAAACATTCAAAACGTCTGATGGGACTCGATTGAGCTACATCAGTGCAGGCAAAGGACAACCGATCGTGATGATTCCCGGTTGGTCACAGTCAGCGGAACAATTCAAATATCAAATTCCCGTTTTTGCCGAACGTTACTCTGTGATCGCAATCGATCCACGAGGACACGGTGAGTCAGAAAAAGTGACGTTTGGTTATCGTATCGCTCGCTTGGCTCAAGATATTCATGAATTAATCAGTGCTTTGCAACTTAAAAACACACACCTATTCGGTCACTCAATGGGGTGTTCCCTAATCTGGAGCTATCTCGATCTGTTTGGATTCAATGAAATTGATCGATTAGTGTTCGTTGATCAATCTCCGTTGGTCGTTTCAAGATCACATTGGAATGCTCAAGAAATAGCAGAGTCCGGGGCAGTATTTACTGCTGAACAGCTCAATGCCTCCGTACAGGCGCTAGAGAGTTGTGAAGCATCAGAATTTACCCGCAACCTTCTGGCGTCAATGGTTACACCAACGATGTCGAAAGATCAATTTGAGTGGATTGTCGAGTGCAATCAACGCTTGCCACGGGCGATCGCAGCAACCCTGCTATACAACCATGCTCATATGGACTGGCGCGATCAAATTGTCAGGATTCGTCAGCCAACTCTGATTGTGAGCGGCAGAAAAAGTATTATTCCGTGGCGATCGCAAGCCTGGATTCATCAAAGCATTCCGAACTCTGAATTGGAAATCTTTGAAGAGACAGAAGGTGGTGGACATTTCATGTTCATCGAAAATCCGGAAAAGTTTAACCGACAAGTTTTGCAGTTCTTATCCCGACAAAACTAATCCATCCAGGGAGGATGATCATGGAAAACTTCTTGAAGAGCCTTGCCGTTTCACCCAGCGAAGGCAGAGTACTCCAGGTACAGCCGGGGGAGACACATATTTTGAAAGCGGTTAGCGCTGATACAGACGGTGCCTACACGTTAATTGAAGTCATTGTTGAACCGCAAGTGGGACCACCCATGCATCTGCATCGGCGCGAAGCCGAAGCGTTTTACGTGTTGGAGGGAACCTTTGCCTTTCAAGTTGGCGATCGTGCTTTGAGGGGAACCGCAGGTTGGTTTATGACCATTCCCAAAGGCATTCCGCATTCTTTCAAAAACATCGGCACTACATCCGCGAGAATGCTCCTCCTCTTCGTCCCCGCAGGCATCGAGAACTTTTTCGAGGATTTGTCCAAGCTCAATGCCACAGGCACATTAGACATTGATCACATTGTCGCGGTCTCTAAGAAGCAGGGAATAGAGATACTGCCCCCACCGTCAGAGGGTTGATGCTGATCTCGCAACGGATAATCCTAACCTCGTTTCACGAATTTTGGCAACGGCTCAACACGAACGTTTTCAGTTTCTCAACGGTTCTGCCCATCGTGGCACGGCTAACGCTCAGTTGAGTTTTTTGATAGAACGAGGAGCACAATTCGGGGTTTGAGTAGCAATCGATAGGCGTTCGTGTAGCAAGCGTCCAAAAAACAACGTTAAGCTTGAAACTCTTACTCTGCAAAAGCTCACTTGCCCATAAATGATTAATGAGTATTTTAAGCTGGGTACGGTTTTATCAGCCCTCTAACCGATGAAGTCTCTTAAACTTACCCATAAATAGACAAAAATGCAGAAGTATTGCCATTAGCGTTGTTTTTTTGGTCAGTTGCTGATACTGTTGGCGAACTTCACAATTGACAGCCTCTGGTGAGCAGCGCAGGGGAATGAAACAAGCAAGCACTTCACGCTCCAAAAAATCCTTATCCAAGTAATACACGGGTAAAATCGAATTTCCATGTATTACGTGGAAGGAGCCAGTATAAATTTGGAGTTTATTCGAGTTAACAACCAAGGAAATCTTCAAGTGATAGCAAGTGCGGCAAATCTTGATGTTCGTGTCTTGGCATGAGGCATACCTTGCAACCAAGCGACCATCCGCACCACATTAATCGCTGTTGCTGTGAGCAGGTGCTGTAATTGGACTTTAGCTAAACCCGTATAGCGAGCCTTTCGTAATCCAAACCCCCTAACGCCTTGGGAAATTGTGCCCTCAACTCCCGCCCTTGTGTTGTAGATTTTTTTCCACTCGTCCGTTTCTTGTTGAACTCTAATAGATTGAAGCAGTTCATGCTCTCTTTTGGGGCGTAAAGTCAGTCTTCTCGGTTCAGAATCTGAGCGAGTACATAGAGAACGACTGGGACAAAGTCGGCACGTCCGTCGAGGAAACCCCACACGAATGACCTGATTACCCCACTTGTCTTGATAAGGAGTCCACTTTTTCAGACTCTTTTTACCCATTGGACAGGTAACGCGCAAGGTATTCCAATTCACCTTGAACTGGCTAATATCGTAGCCACCTGGAATCTGAGAGTGCCAACTAACATTGGGACGTACTGGACCGACCACTGCCACCCCATACTGCTTGCGGCTGGTTACAAGTAAAGTGGCATCAACATAACCCGCATCAACAATATGCTCGTTCGGGAGCAAGGCAATGGAAGCCAAAGACTCATGAATCGGTTCGGTCTGGTCTACATCGCTGATGTGTGCTTGAGTGGTCTCCACATTAGTAATCAAATGAACTTCATCTCGATCACAAGTTTCAGTAATATGGACTTTGTATCCAGTCCAGGTGACAGAACGCTTGTTGCCGTAGCGAGCATCTCTGTCATAAGGCGAATCCATCCGACTCCCAGTTGGTGGTAAATCAGTCGCAGCCCGCAAGCGCACCCGGTCATTCTCAACATAGTATTGATGAATCCAGGTCACTCGCAGGATTTCCACCGCTGGAATCTGACGCAGATAGGTAACACTAGGAGTCTCCCACAGAGCTTTCAGTAACTGCATCCCATCCGTCCCGATGGTTTCAGCATACTTGGTTCGGGCAGGAATTCCTTTGGGCAAGCGATACTCATCGACAGCCCGACTATATCGCTCAAACCACTCCGGGGGAACCCAGGAGCGTAACCATTCTGGGGCAACCGTAGCAATGGCATTGAGCGCAGCCCGAGGCGTTTCCCCATTGCCTTCGAGTCGATTCAAGGTACGAATCGCTGCCTCTACATGAGTTGAATCAGTTCGCTGCTTACCCCTCTCCTTTAACCACCCACGCTCTTTGAATTGTTCTAGGAGAAGGTCTAAAAGTTGTTGTTCCACCCCACCTTTCATCAGTCGAGTTCTAAATTCACACAGCACAGTGAAGTCAAAACCAGGGTCAGTTAACTCTAACGATAAAGCATATTTCCCGTCGATACGGCTGCGAACCGCCTCGGCGGCTTGTCGGTCTGATAAGCCTTCGATAAATTGCATCACACAAACTAATGCCAATCGCCAAGGACAGATAGCAGGTTGACCATCCGTAGGGAACACAGTGGCAAAGTCCCAGTCACTATAGAGTGTCCCAATTTCATCCCGCATCGTTAGATATAAGTTGCCTTTGGGAAAAGCGGCTTGAGCAACTTGGCGGGTTGTGAGGGGAACTGGCTTGATGCAACACGGATGTAGAGACATTGCTGCCCTCCAGGGACAAAACTTGGGAAGAGGTATGGAAGCTATTGTCAGCATAGCCTTATCCATGTATTACACGGAAAACTGAGCTAAGGTTAAACCATGTATCACATGGAAGGCTCCAGTTGTGAAGCGAGACATTCAGGGAAAGTTTACGCTCAAAAATGATGACTATCGTCAAGTTCGGACGCTCAGACTCACGGATGCCACATGGATTGCGTTAGGCATGGCAGCAGAACGTCTCGGCATAACCAGAGCTGATTTACTTGAACAGGTAGTCAGGGAGAATAATTTGACATTTCCCGTTGGGACAGGTCTCAACCCGTCTGTTCCTCCAAGTCAAAACGCTGAACAATTGACAGTTTTAGCCGAACAGGTTTTAGGAGAGCTAAAGATAGGCAAACAAGCTTCCAGCTATAAGTCGGCTCAAAAAGCTTTAAGACGATTAATCGAATTGGCTACTACAACAATGACAGCAACAACCCCTTCCGAGTAATACATGGATAACTTCTCTTTGCCGTGTATTACTTGGATAAGGATTGTTTGTGAGTGAAGTCAATGCTTGTTTCATTCCCCTGCTCTGCTCACCGGAGGCCGTCAATTGTGAAGTTCGCCAACAGTATCAGTTGCTACACAAACGCCTAGTAAGGGGAAGCGATAGCCAGCCACCAGCACTGCTTGATAGAGTATTCTGTACCCTGTAAACAGTCCGTAAAAGGACTCTTTTACGGAGAGTTTTCCAGCTACAGTAACAATGCGATTGTGCGATTCGTTCCGTGAGAAATGACTAAGTATCCTAGAACAGTCAAAGTCACGGGCTTGGTTAAATAAGGCACAAGCCGACTGAACCATGACAACTGAATGACCATGAGGGTGTAAAACCCTCCCTCCAGGTGCAGGAGTGACAGCACTTCCCATACGGTAGCGATTAGCCATCAATCCGTAAAGCGGGGATGAAAGGTGGCAATACTGGAAGCCTAACCCGGTAACCATCAAGCAAAGTACCCATGAGTAAAGCTCCGGCTTAAAGACACGTCTGAATCGTCGTCATGTTAAACCAGCCAAATAAGGCTTACCACCCAAAAGTGGCAAAGGCTGGAACCAAAAGGTCAAGGATAAAGGAGTTGGCGCTTGAGGACGCGACCAACATGCACTTCCCATAAACCCGGCGAATAGTGTCGCTCTAAAGGTACATAACATGGTCATTCGGAACGAAGTAACCTCCCGTATGTTCTCTCAGAGGTCAAATACCCAGAGCAGGTGCTAACCGTATACACCGGGCAGGAAAGATTGTGAAAGAAGCGAATGTCAGGGGTAACGCTCTGGATATGCTGACGTTCACACGATGATTTGGATGATAGAGTCAGGAGTCAGAGTGAATAAGTCCAATACGAGTTTAAAGACTACGGCGGAATGGCGCTTGATTAACTGGCGAAAGCTAGAGCGTCGAGTGTTCAAGCTCCTTTCATCGAATCTATCGAGCCTCTCAACGTGGCGATATCAAAGCACTTCGCAAACTTCAGCAGATGCTGATGAAGTCTTGGTCAGCAAGAGCATTAGCGGTTCGTAGAGTGACCCAGGATAACCAGGGGAAAAAGACGGCAGGAGTGGATGGGCTGAAAAGCTTGACCCCAAAGCAACGTCTTGACCTTGTAACTAAATTACACCTGGGAACCAAAGCCAGCCCAACCCGGCGAGTATGGATACCAAAACCCGGAACGGAAGAGAAGCGACCTTTGGGAATACCCACAATGAACGACCGAGCAAGAGCAAGCGTTAGTCAAACTGGCTCTTGAGCCAGAATGGGAAGCGCGATTTGAACCTAATAGCTATGGGTTCAGACCAGGCAGGTCATGTCATGATGCAATTGCAGCAATATTTGATTCGATTCGGTATAAAGCCAAATACGTGCTTGATACCGATATTGCCAAATGCTTCGACCGCATCAACCAGGAGAAACTGCTCGAAAAACTAAATACATTCCCCGCCCTAAGACGGCAAGTCAGGTCTTGGTTAAAAGCGGGAGTGATGGATGACAAAGAGCTGTTTCCCACATTCGAGGGTACACCGCAGGGTGGGGTTATATCTCCACTACTTGCGAACATTGCCCTCCACGGGATGGAACAACGGATTAAAAAAGAGTTTCCTTGCATGAGTGCAAAATCAAGGGAAACCTGGTTTCACAAAAGAGGAAGGAACTTCTTTCCTCCTGCGTTAATCCGATACGCCGACGATTTCGTGATTCTCCAAGAAAACATAACCGTAGTCCAAGAATGTCAGGCGATTATCTCTGACTGGTTAAAAGACATGGGTTTGGAGTTAAAACCAAGTAAGACCAGATTGGCTCACACCCTTAAACAGGTAGAAAACCAAAAGCCGGGATTCAATTTCCTCGGCTTTAACGTCCGCCAATTCCCCGTGGGGAAATACCGCTCCGGTAGAAACACACAGGGACAAATACTTGGCTTTAAGACCATCATCACCCCAAGCCAAGAGAAAGTAATGATACATTACGAAAAAATTGCAGCAGTAATAGATAGCCACAAGTCCTTGCCACAATCGGCATTGATTAAACACCTTAATCCAATTATCAGGGGCTGGTCTAATTACTACTCAACAGTGGTAAGTAAGGTAGCTTACGCATCACTTGATAGCCTAATGTATTCCAAACTAAGAGCTTGGGCAAAACGTCGCCACCCCATGAAGAATATGGGGTATGTCTCCAATAAATACTGGACGACAATAGGCGGCAATAACTGGGTATTCGCAACCAGGAAAGGGAATACAAACCCACTTCGGTTACTAAACCATGCCGACACACCAATAGTGAGACATGTGAAAGTTAAAGGCGAATCGTCACCATACGACGGAAACCTAGTTTATTGGAGTAAAAGAAAGGGTGAAAGCCTGGAACTGCCAACAAAAGTAGCAATACTTCTCAAGAGGCAGAAAGGGAAATGCGCCCAGTGCAATTTACACTTCCGCGAGGAAGATGTGATGGAAGTTGACCATATCATCCCCAAATCGCAAGGTGGAAAGGATATATATGACAACTGGCAACTCCTTCACAGACATTGCCACGACATAAAGACTGCCAATGACAGTTCGGGTACAAAATCCGGCTGTAATAGAGCCAAACCTAAGCCCCCCAGAAAACTAGAAATGGTCGAGGGAAAATGGGCAATGAGGTGTGTTTGACATACACCAAATCATCGAGGAGCCGTGTGAAGGGAAACTTTCAAGCACGGTTTTGGAGAGCAGCGGCTCTCGCGAGAGAGTCGCTGACTTTAATACAGTAGCCAGCCATGCCCAAGGTTTGTACCAATCTCCCAAATACGGAAAGTTTATTACGCCGCCCGAAAAATAATGAAGTGCGATCTCATGAATACCTCCAGCCCGGTACTGTTGCCGGGATGGGAGCTAGCTATATTAGAACTGTGGTCCCCTGTATTTGATTGAATGCGATCCCGACAAAAATGGAAATAATTTCCTGTTTTAATAAAAAATAACCTCAGCAAAATCAAGCATTTCAGCTATTTTATCCTTGTTGCTCCCCCTGATAGTCCCAGATGACCTCTGACTGCACCAACAGCGGTTGGTGTGCTTGGTTACAGCAGACATTCAGAAGCTTTGATGTACGAAGTGATCGCACTTTGACTGGTAAGCAGGAAATAAAGCCTTCACGTTCTTTTGGGCTGTAGACATCAGAATGTTGACTTGAGAGCGACAACCCGTACCTCCTTTGAGAAGTACGGGTTTCAGTTGAGTATTGTCCTCACCCGACCTAGGCCTGATCTCAGCCACTTCTGGAATCTCGGATTACTCCTCTACTCCATAGCGGTAACCCGCCTTGAATCAGACTCGCCTCGTCGAACGCTATGGAGCTGCTGCCTCGTAGGTGGCGGCAATCTTCAGCGATGCCACGTAGGTGATCACCTCGTCGTCCTTAGCGCCGTAGATACCCCACTTAGGATCGACTTGACAGCCCTCGTCGTCCAGTGTACGGCAGACAAAACGAGTGGAGCCGTTGCTCAGTGTCTGTTGCTGCCCATTGAACCAGAACTCGATCCAACCTTTTGTGATATCCCGTGACACTCCCATACCCAAGACCACACTGTTCCAGGTGTCGAGCGTGATGGGCGCTTCCCAAACATTCGTCTTCTTGTCGTCCGGGTTCTTCTGCATCAAGACGAATTTGCCGTCGAAGGACTTCAGAACAACCGGATAGTTTTGCTGACCTGCTGGACTACCCTTAGGCATGCTTTTCGGGGGGTACGTCTTCCACTGAAAGAAGGCATTGGTGCGGAGTGATTCGTCGGGCATGGACACTTTGAATCGCCAGCCCAGGTAGATCACCTGGCCCTCGTCCGCTTGAAAGTTCTTGGCCGCGTGCACCTCGGCGCGATTGCTGCCCTCGGGCTTCGTGAATTTCCAGACGAGTCCGTAGGTCGAGTCATTTTCCGTATCCAGAGTCGCGTCATCTTCGAGATTCAGTAGCTTGAAGACATCAGTTCCCAAGCTTGCACTGCCGTCCCATAGAACTTTGTCTGTTTCCATTTAATTAGTTTCCCCTGTCATTACAACTTATAAATGATGACTATCGCCGCCGTTTTGAGATTAAAAGTAGCTATCGAATCAGTCAAATAAACTTTTTTACTTATCTAATGGGTGAAACCCAGGTTGAGTTATGCAGTAATTAGGCGAGTGTCAGTAAAAATTAACAGATAAAAAGACAAAAGCTTACATCTACCTTCAGACATATTCTGTGGGTTTTGCCCCACATCACTTCTCGCCAATGTCGTCACACACAGAGCGATCGCTCTGTGCAACATTAGGGCTATTCTTCAGATAGTCGCGCACCCAATCGCAACCTCTTGAGAGTAGTTCATCGAATGAGATTTCCCACAATCTAGCAGTGCCGTCAGATGATGCGGTAGCCAGTTGCTTGCCATTGGGACTAAACACCACACTCGTTACTTCGCTTTGATGCCCGTCGAATGAGACTAGCTGTTTGCCCTTCAAGTCCCACAACCTGGCAGTGCCGTCAGATGATGCGGTAGCCAGTTGCTCGCCATCGGGGCTAAATATCAGGCTTGTAACTGGGCTTTGATGCCCATCGAATGAGATTAGTTGTTTGCTTTTCAAGTCCCACAACCGAGCAGTGTGGTCAACTGATGCGGTAGCCAGTTGCTCGCCATTGGGGCTAAATATCAGGCTGGTGACGGCGTATTGATGCCCTTTGAATACGGCTAGTCGTTCGCCTTTCAAGTCCCATAACCTAGCTGTGCTGTCTTTTGATGCGGTAGCCAGTTGCTCGCCATTCGGACTAAACACCACACTCATTACCTCGCCTTGATGCCCTTGGAGTACAGCTAGCTGTTGGCCGGACAAGTTCCACAACCTAGCCGTGCCGTCTTTTGATGCGGTAGCTAAAAGCTTGCCATTGGGACTAAAGATCGCGCTATTGACCTCGCCTTGATGCCCTTGGAATACAGCTAGCTGTTGGCCGGACAAGTCCCACAACCTAGCCGTGCCGTCTTTTGATGCGGTAGCTAAAAGCTTGCCATTGGGACTAAAGATCGCGCTATTGACCTCGCCTTGATGCCCTTGGAATACAGCTAGCTGTTGGCCGGACAAGTCCCACAACCTAGCCGTGCCTTCTCTTGATGCGGTAGCCAGTTGCTCGCCATTGAGACTAAACATCAGGCTGGTGACCGGGCCTTGATGTCCTTTGAATACGGCTAGCGTTTTGCCCTTCAAGTCCCACAACCTAGCCGTGCCGTCCTTCGATGCGGTAGCCAAAAGCTTGCCATTGGGGCTAAACATGACGCTTCTGACTGCTCCTTGATGCCCTTGGAATACGGCTAGCTGTTTGTCGGACAAGTCCCACAACCTAACCGTGCCTTCTCTTGATGCGGTAGCCAAAAGCTGACCATTGGGGCTAAACATCAAGCTATCGACCCCACTGTGATGTCCTGGGAATTCTGCTAGCAGTTTGCCCTTCAAATTCCACAACCGAGCAGTCTTGTCAAGTGATGCCGTAGCCACAAGCTTGCCATTGGGACTAAATATCACGCTACTAACTGTTCCTTGATGCCCATAGAATAGAGCTAACTGTTTACCCGACAAGTCCCATAACCTAGCAGTACGGTCTCTTGATGCGGTAGCCACAAACTGACCACTGGGGCTAAATATCACGCGCCTGACCTCCTCTTGATGCCCTTTGAATGTGGCTAGCTGCTTGCCCTTTAAGTCCCACAACCGAGCAGTCTTGTCAAGTGATGCCGTAGCCACAAGCTGACCGTTGGGACTAAACATCACGCTATTGACCCCGCTGTGATGTCCTCGAAATTCTGTTAGCTGTTTGCCCTTCAAGTCCCACAATCGAGCCGTGCCGTCTTTTGATGCGGTAGCTATAAGCTGCCCATTGGGGCTAAACATCACGCTATTGACCTCGCCTCGATGCCTGTTGAATGTAACGAGTGTTTTGCCTCTCAAGTCCCACAATCGAGCAGTGCCGTCAGATGATGCGGTAGCCACAAGCTTGCTATCCGGGCTAAACATCACGCTATTGACCTTGCCTCGATGCCCTTGGAATAGGGCTAACTGTTTGCCCGTCATATCCCACAATTTAGCAGTGCCGTCTTTTGATGCGGTAGCCACAAGCCTGCCATCTGGGCTAAACATTACGCTATAAACCCTGTCCTGATGTCCTTCCAGGCGGTTGCGTTCTTTTACTCCATAAACCACCTGTTGTAGCGTTCCTCTGACTTGATTGTGAAGTTCAGCTGTTGGCCAGAATGCCTGCTTAAGTTTTTTTCCTGCCTGTAAACTTGCTATTAACGCCTCTGATTGTTTATTCGAGAGCAAGAGTGCTTCTGAGGACGTACTCAAACTACGAATCTGATCAAGGTCTGCTTCTCTCCACTTAATCCCGGCAACGATGGCTAATACCGTTGAAACGATAAACGCTGAGGTGAGGGCAAAGAGCCTCAGGTGTAGCCATCTTTTTCCTGCAAGTATGGCATCCCTACTTTTTTTAATAAATTCCTTCTGCAAATCAGTCGGGGCAGGCTGTTTATTTTGTTGCTCTGCTTCCTGCAACCAGTTTTGGGCAATTTCAAACTCAATCCCACGCAACAGCAAGTCAGCACTTTTGCCTTTTTCCTCCCACTCCAGCGCACGTTGCGACCATTTCGTGTGACTTTTCACATGCTCTCGGTCAGTATCGAGAGTTCTCACCAATTCGCTCAAGTTGGGATAAAAATCTCCACCATGCCTGTTGAAGTCAATCCACTGAACGCTAGCTAAAGCCGGATGCAACTCTTTGGCTGATACGTCTCTGTGTAGTACCGTCACAAAGCGTTTATTCAACTTCCGTGCATATTCCACCTCATCCGCACAATAGGGCGAGTTTACAGCTCTGGGCGAAATGATAAACAGGAAGTTGTCCGAACTATCAATCCCCCGATAAATTTCCTCCTGAAAATCACTGCCCGGAGGGATACTCTCTTGGTCGAACCAAGTTGTTTTGCCCTGAATCTGAAGTGCCTCATTTAACTTCCTGGCAAAATCCGAATCCGCACGGGAATAAGAAATAAAGACTTCTAACGATGATTCAGGCGGTTGATTGCTGCTAGAGCTAATAAACTCAACCTGTAGCGGTAACGGTGGGTGTTCACGCCTCTGCTGATGTACTTTCAGCCAGTGTTCATAATAGTGCAGATTATGCCCCCGCAATAAAATGCTGCGGTTGCCGTTTTGCTCTTGCCATTTCAGGGTCTTAACTAACAGGATTTTATGCTCTTCGTAATAGCGCTTATCCTGATACAATATCTTGACTAATTTATCTGCATCGTTGCGATATTTGGCTTCATCTAGATGGGTAGTAAAATCAATGAATTGTAAAGCCCGTAGATTCGGATGAATGGAGTCAAGTTCAGTGGGTTCAATCAGGAGAGGGATGATACGTTTATTGTTGGCAAAAGCATGAGCTACTTCTTGCTGCCAGTACCACGATTGCAGCGCCGTTGGTGAAATTAAGCAAACAACGTTATCTGCGCCTTCAATCCCTTTATTGACCTCCTCCTGAAATTCCGTCCCAGTTTTAATATCAGTTTTATTCGTCCAAACCGTGAATCCCTCTCGCATTAGAGTTTGAGAAATTTTCTTCATCACCTCCTTATCTTTATCCGAGTAGGACATAAAAACCTGAGTCATCAAGTTATTAGCGTTCTTCATGCTTTCGCTAATAAACTCGCAATGTAAGTCAGTCGGCACACAAGGCGGTTGCTCATCTTTAAACCGTCTCTTTAACCAAGATTGAGCTTCAAGCCGTTCTTCCCCAATTAATAGGCAGCTATTTTGTTTTTGATGCCGTTCCCACTCCAAAGCCTTGGCTAAAAACCGGGTATGCTGTTCAACATAATCAGCCTGAGAGCGAATCAAACGAATTAAGCCGGAAAAAGCCGCCTCGAAGTCGTCTTGCTCTTCTCGGAAATAAATCCAGTTGATTTTGCCGATAGTCGGGTGCATTTTGTCCCAACAATCATTAGGTTCGACATGCAGCAAAGGAATGATGCGTTTGTTCCGCTTAACCGCTAATTGAATTTCTTTGAGGCAATAGGCAGATTTGACGGAATGTGGCGCAATGATGAACAGGAAGTTATGCGCCTTCTCGATGCCATCATCAATTTGATTTTGAAAGTCTACCCCAAGTGGGATGTCGTTTTGGTCAAACCAAACTTTTAAGCCTTCGTCAAGCAATCGAGTATGAACTTTTGTTGCAAAAGCTTTACTATCAGCTCGTCCGTAAGAGATGAAGGCATCGAACAAATTATTCATGAGTGAAGCACCCGCACTTTTTTAAGTGAACAGCATCTTGATTGAGGGTTAGCCAAATGTAAGCTTTATCTCAACATGAAGCGTTAAAAATATTCAGTCTTCCAGCCCGCTATATTTCTTTTTCCCTAACTAAAAACTGTTATTAGACAACAATCAGTAGCAGCTAGCTATTTTCCAGAATTCTAGATGCTACCTGATCGGCTAGGGCAGATAAAGCTCTTCCTTCTACACCTGAAGGGTAACTGCACGTATAATTGGACTTATTCGTACAGTTCTCGCTCACCCTCAACCAAAAGCCGTCGATGCGCGTTACCCATCTGGCTGATTATCGCCAGAAAAACTCCACGTATAATTATGCTGCCCATCGCCAAGGGTTTTTCCAGTGGCTGGAGGAGCAAGAAAAAAGTTATCACACTCTCAAAAATTATCTGTGTGATTTAGATGCTTTTGCTAAATGGTTTAAAAGTAACCAAAGGCAAGAGCTATCGCCGGAGCTTGTAACATCAATTGACCTCCGAGAGTACAAACAACATTTGGTCACATTAAACTTTAAACCCCAAAGTATCAATCGTAAGTTGTCTACAATCCGCACGTTCCTCACTTGGGCATTGGAGACGGGATTGATTGAAGCTTTGCCCAAGATTCCCAAAGCGGTTAAGGAAGTGCGTTCTTCAGGCAAGTGGCTCGACCGCCTTGCTCAAAATGCCTTGCTGCGGCGTGTCGAGCGGGGTGGTAACGGAAGGGACTTGGGGGTAGTCCAGCTATTGCTCAATACCGGACTCCGCGCTGGAGAGCTGTGTGCCCTACGGTGGAGTGACGTGAGGATGAGCGAGCGCAAAGGGATGTTAGTCGTTCGGTCGGGTAAGGGGTCGAAGCGTCGGGAGATTCCGCTCAATCAGGATGCCCGAAGTGCATTGTTGTTGTTGGGTTACTCTGACAATGCTGGGAAAGACACACCCGTAGTTGTGGGGCAGCGGGGGGCTGTGACGGTGCGCGGACTGCAAAACATTTTGTCGAAGTACGAGGGCGACTTGGAAAACTTTTCTCCCCACAGTCTGCGACATACCTTCTGTAAAAACCTAGTTGATGCGGGTGTGGGACTGGAGAAGGTGGCGGCGCTGGCAGGGCATGAGAGCCTAGATACGACTCGTCGTTACTGCCAACCGTCTGAGTACGATTTGGCGCGTGCGGTCGAGTTGATTGGAGAAGAGGAAGACTGAGTCAATCACAAAGAGCGACAAGAACAATGGAAACAACTTCTTTCATGGATTTAGTAGCAGGTGGGTTAGCCCTAGCTATATTAATTGGCGGACTGCTGATGCTATTTAACGGAATATCGGCATTTGGCGATAAAGATAAGTAAGTTCTAAGGGTGCGTTCTGTGTTCGCTGGAAACATTTGATTGTGAGAAGGTATGAAGGAGAACGGGGTGGGGGGATTTGAGTGGAGTCACTTGGGGATGGGGAGAGTCTTTAAATTTCGACCGTTTTTGAAACAATGATTTTTAGTCGTCTTTCCTAGACCATTACTTGCCCCAATCCAGAACCAAGCTTGGATTTCTATTTCAATGACTAAGTTAATCATTTTAGACAAAGACGGAACTTTGGTTCAGAGTATTTCTGGAGCTAAATATCCTAGCTTTCAGGATCAGCATCTAATTTCTGGTGTCAAAGAGCGCATTTATTCTCATGTAGAGGCAGAAGATATTCTAGCGATCGCATCCAATCAGGGAGGCATCTCGAAAGGACATAAGTCACTGGATGAAGCTATTGCAGAGTTCAGGGAGGTTTTTGGACTACTACCTCAAATTAAAGTAGCCTGTTTCTGCCCAGATTATAAGGGACAAATCCTTCATCAACTTTGGCTAGACGGCACATTCGACACACTGAATCGAGAAACTTTTCCAAACTTTCGCTCCTTTAGAAAGCCTGAACCAGGGATGCTTGAGTATTTAATGTTCCTTTTCCAAGGAATGTATTCTCAGGTGCAGTTCGTTGGTGATATGAACAGTGATGAACAAGCGGCAGCGGCAGCAGGTGTGAAGTACCTGGATGGCGAGAATTGGTTGAAGTCGTCATAAGAAGTGGACAAAATACTTGCGCTGTCTATCCAAAGGAACGTATTAGGCTATCTGCTTTAAGGTCTATGGCTGGCAACCTGTTAAGAGCCATTCTGGCAGTAGTTTAGGTGAGCTTTTTTTAAAACATCTTCGAGTTCGCGAGCTAACCAATCAGGTTCTATGATTCGAGCACTAGCACCATATCGTAGAATTCTCTGACGAAACCAAAACGGGCAATCTTCTTCAGTCTCAATGTCCACAAATTTTCTCTGGATATCTCGATAAACAATAGACTCATGGTTGCGGCGGGGCTGATAATTTGCGAGAGAACCGCTCAGACGATAGCGGATTTTAAAGGTAGGAAAATGGAAAAAACCCCAAGGAATATTCGCGGCAGGATTAACGCGGGTGATGCGATCTACGCGAAATGTGTAGTTTTGGGCAGGGTTCGGTCTTGTCTCGAAATAGCGGTAAGGAGCGTCAGGAACTAAGGCAAATAGATAAAGTGTTCCATCGTGCAGCCGCAGTTCTGAGCGATCGAGATCGTAGGTTTGCTCAACTCCTTGAGCGTCCTGATAGCGGACGGTGTAGCGGCACTGTTGCCTAAAGCGTTCTTGAAGCTGACGAATAACGACCTCAAGTTTAGGACTTACGCAAATACACCAGATATAGCGTAGCTTTAAATAAGCTGCATACGAATAGACGGATGTTTGAGTTCCTCAATCAAGGAATCAGAAAGCCATTGGTATTTCAGTTGGTAAATAGTTTGAGCCGTGAGTGCAGCTAGTCTTTTCAAGTGAGTCCAAGCCAAAATCGCACAAGCGATGTGATTGCGTTGAATTCTCGCTTTGCGACATTGACAAGCTTCAATCCCAGTCAATTGCTTAACTCCTCGATGAAACTCCTCAACTTTCCAACGAACAGCATTCACTTGTTGAACTTCATCCGTCGAGTTTTGAGACAAGTCATTAGTGACAATATAGTCCGTTCTGTCGGTAGAGACAGTAACCCGGAATAGTTTCACCTTTTTATCGCTGGGAAAATTTTTAATTTTAATCAGCTTCCCTTTCTGTCGTTCTTCTGTTGACCAACTTAGGTTTTCAATCTTCTTGTATTTTTCTATTCCTCCGCTATCATCTACTAAGCGATTCCGTTTCAAAGGACAGTAATAAATTTTGCCAAGCTTCTCGATTAAAGCCATCAGGGTCTGAGCTGCATACCAACTATCCATCAGGACTCTGGCAAACGGTAGTTGCTTACTGTATACAAGGTTGTGCAACATATCTGCTACATGGTCTAGCTTGGTTTTTCCATCCCCATCCGGATCATAAATTCGGTAGTCAATCACCCAGAATTGTCCGGTCTTCACATTGACATACACACAACTTATTAGACCAATGCCACGAATCACACGATGTTCTGCACCACTGTACTGTCGGCGAACAAGTTCGATACAATTTGAGAAGTTTTTATCAATAACGCTATCATCAAAAATTACCGAACCATCTTCATCTAGTTGAATAAGATGTTCAACGTTATCCCATAGGAGTCGAGGAGTTAGTTTTTCTCCTTTGAGATAGCGATTGATTGTGTCGTGACTAAAGACTTGCAGATGCTCAGCTAAATTTGTCAGAGTGTAGTTCGTCTGAGAGCTGAGTAAGTATTGACAGTAATCTAGTTTCGTAAATGACACCTGACGTTTAATCTCTACCTCGCCTTGAGGTTAGCATATTTGTCTGCCTTCTTCCGGTTGAGAATCGTCAGCTCCTATACCACTATATCTAGTGTGTCTGCGTAAGTCCTGAGATAAAGTATTAGGTTGGAAAATTCGAGA
>Ga0310810_10003033_pt1 | contig 18244 bp, 19 predicted proteins | sample NCmetagenome_FD_207641 | JGI IMG/M metagenome (GOLD analysis project Ga0310810, IMG submission 207641) | Soil microbial communities from experimental microcosm in Duke University, North Carolina, United States - NC | ecosystem: Engineered > Artificial ecosystem > Soil microcosm > Unclassified ...
CGAGCATTCCGGCGGACGCGTTGATCGTGAGCGCGGCCAAGGGGCTTGAAGGCGAGTCACATCAGCGGATGTCACAAGTCATCGAGGCGGAAACCGCCGCGGGATTTCCAGTGGTCGTGCTCTCAGGCCCGAGCTTCGCGACGGAAGTCGCGCGCGGACTGCCGGCCGCAGTCCTCGTCGCGTCTGCCGACGGCCGCGCGGCGTCTCGAGTGCAGGAACAGTTTCGAGGCCCTGGGCTCCGGCTCTATGCCAGCGATGACGTTGCCGGCGTGGAGATCGGCGGTGCGCTGAAGAACGTCATTGCGATCGCCGCCGGCGTGGTCGAAGGGCTCGGTCTCGGACACAACGCGATGGCCGCGCTGATCACGCGCGGCCTCGCGGAGATCACGCGTGTCGCGTGCGCGGAAGGGGCGCGTCGCGACACGTTGGCAGGCCTGAGCGGCCTTGGCGATCTCGTCGTGACCTGTACTGGCGATCTCAGCCGCAATCGCCACGTCGGCCTGGAGCTTGGCAGGGGGCGCAAGCTTTCGCAGATCCTCAGCGACATGCACATGGTCGCCGAGGGTGTACGGACGACTGGCGCAGCGCTCGCACTCGGGGCACGTCACGGGATCGAGTTGCCGATCGCCGCGCAAATGTCCGCGGTACTCGAGGAGCGGTCGTCAGCGCTCGAAGCGGTCGAAACATTGATGGGACGCAGGCAAAGGGCCGAGGTGGAATAGTGAAAATGCTGAATGCTGATTGCTGAATGCTGATTGACATCGCTGGAAGCTGGTAGCGGGGAGCTGGAAGCTAAATTCAATGGGTTTTTTCGACAAGATCAAACAGTCGCTGACGCGCACGAAGGAACAGTTCGTCGAGCGATTTGAGGAAGTCGTCAGGCGGGCGGACGAACCAGCGAAGCGAAGCCAGCCGATTGACGTCGAGACCATCGACGCGCTGGAGGAAGCGCTGATCTCGGCCGACGTCGGCGTCGCCGCAACGGAGCAGATCGTTGAGGCCGTCCGCGCAAAACGCGCCGGCGGCGCCTCGCTCCGCGGGCTGGTGAAAGAGGAGATCCGCGGCATCCTGCGCGGCGCGAATCCGCCAGTGGGCAACGGCCACCGGCCGCATGTCGTGCTCATTGTCGGTGTCAACGGCACCGGAAAAACCACCACCGTTGGAAAGCTCGCACGCCTCATCAAGGAGTCGGGTCAGGCGCCCCTGATTTGCGCGGCGGATACGTTCAGAGCGGCCGCCGTCGAACAGCTCGAGATCTGGGCCAAACGTGCCGGCGTCGACATCATCAGAGCGAGGACGGGTGCCGATCCGGCGGCGGTCGTCTACGATGCGATCGCGGCGGGGAAGTCCCGACAACGGGACGTCGTCCTCGTAGACACGGCAGGCCGGCTGCACACGCGCGCCAACCTGATGCAAGAGCTGGACAAGATTCGACGTGTAGCGGCGCGGGAGATTGAAGGCGCGCCGCACGAGGTGCTCCTCGTTCTCGACGCGACGGTCGGCCAGAACGGCTTGACGCAGGCGCGCGAGTTCATGAGCGTTGCCGGCGTGAATGGGATCGTGCTGACCAAGCTCGACGGAACCGCAAAGGGCGGCATCGCCGTCGCCATCGCGCACGACCTCAAACTGCCGATCAGATACGTCGGCGTCGGCGAAGCGATTGACGATCTCATTCCGTTCTCGCCGGACGAATACGTGGATGCGTTGTTCGAGGAGAAGTGGTGATCAGTTGCCAGTTCCCAGTTCCCAGTTTCCAGTGTTGAGAGACTGGTAACTGGAGACTGGAAACTGGAAACTACGCGATCACCTGTGTTCACCGACTCTGATTACATGGCCCGCGCGCTGGCGCTGGCTGAGCGTGGCCGCGGGCGCACAAGCCCCAATCCCATGGTTGGCGCGGTACTCGTCGACGGTGACGGGGTTGTCGTTGGCCGCGGGTTCCATGAACAGGCCGGAGGAGCGCACGCCGAAGTCCACGCGCTGCGTGATGCCGGGACGCGCGCCAGGGGAGCGACGCTTTACTGCACGCTCGAGCCATGCAGCCACGTCGGGCGAACCGGTGCGTGCGCACCGGTCGTCGCCGATTCAGGCGTGGCCCGGGTCGTGGCTGCGACAGGCGATCCGAATCCGCGCGTGAACGGACGCGGCCTCGAGATCCTGCGCTCCCGGGGTATCGCCGTGTCCACCGGGGTGCTGGAAACCGAGTCACGCGCGCTCAACGCGCCGTTCTTCTGCGTGATGACGCGGAGGCGTCCCTTCATCACGATGAAGGTCGCCATGAGCGCCGATCATCGGATCGCGCTCCGTCCGGGCGTACGAACCCCGTTGACCGGTGCTTCCGCATTTCGGCTCATTCATAGGGACCGGGCGGAGGTCGACGCGATTGCCGTTGGCTCCTCGACGGTGCTGGCCGACGATCCTGCGCTGACCCCTCGTGGGGCGTTTCGCTACCGGCCGCTCGTCCGCGTCGTCTTTGACTCGCGGCTCCGCACCCCACCCGGCGCCAGGCTGTTCTCGACGCTGAGCAGTGGCCCGGTGATAATTGTCAGTAGCAGGCCGACGTCCGAGCGGGATGAGAAACGAGGCGAAGTGTTGGCCGCGGCCGGTGCCGACATTCTGGTGGCAGGGACCCTGGGCGAGACGCTGGAGCAGCTGGCCGCCGGCGGCATTTCGTCCATGATCGTCGAGGGCGGGACGACACTGCATCGCGCGTTCTGGGACGCCGGGTTCGTCGATCGCGTCCAGATGTACATGACCCCGCACCGTTTGGGGAGGGACGGCCTTGAGTGGCTTCCGCTGCCCCTTCCGGGGCTCGGCCCCGTCACACGAAAGCTTCTCGGGGCCGATATCCTGATAGAAGGGTATGTTCACAGGGCTGATTGAGGCACTTGGGGAAGTGGCGGAGGTCAAGCCGACACCGGCGGGGTTCAGGCTCCGGTTGACGACGACGCTCGCTGCGGAAATCACGCCAGGCGACAGCCTGTCAGTGAACGGCGTCTGCCTGACGGCCGTGTCGTGCGATGCGGCTGACATTCACGCCGACATCTCGCCAGAAACCGCCCGGGTCAGCGCGCTTGGTGCGCTTCGGCGTGGCGCAGTCGTCAACCTCGAACGTCCGCTTCGCGCCGATGCGCGCCTCGGGGGCCACTTCGTACAGGGCCACGTTGATGCGACTGGGACGATCGACGACATCCGTCAGGATGGCGACTCATATTGGGTGACGATCAAGTATCCGGCGTTGCTCGCGCCATATCTGGTCAGGAAAGGCTCGATCGCAGTGAACGGCATCAGCCTCACGATTGCGGGACTCGACGATCGCCGTTTCGACGTGCAAATCATTCCCTACACCTGGCAACACACGAACCTGCACAGCGCGAAGCCCGACGATCTCGTCAACATTGAATGTGACATTCTCGGTAAGTACGTCGTCCGGGTCGCCGAGCTGGCCGGCTTCTCGACAAAGCCGGTCGATCGATAATCGATTGCTGATTGCTGATTTTATCGATCGCGGATTGTCGACTGTGATTGCAGATTGTTGATTTTGCCATGGCTACAAAGACTCGTAAGAAGAAGTCACCCTTCGCCCCGATTGAAGCCGCCGTCGAGGCGATTCGCAATGGACACATGATCATCGTCGTTGATGATGAAGATCGCGAGAACGAGGGAGACCTGACGATCGCTGCGGAGAAGATCACGCCCGAGGCGGTCAATTTCATGGCCAGACATGGCTGCGGCTTGATCTGCATTCCGATGACCGAAGATCGGCTCGCCGAGCTGGATCTGCCGCAGATGGTGGGGCCCAATACGGCTCGACTTGGTACGGCCTTCAGCGTGTCGATCGATGCGAAAGCGGTCACGAGCACTGGTGTTTCAGCAAGCGATCGCGCGGCCACGGTGCTTGCGGCGATCGACCCCCGCACGAGGCCGTCCGATCTTGCGCGTCCCGGCCACATGTTTCCACTCAAGGCCCGGACCGGCGGCGTGCTCGTGCGTGCCGGCCAAACCGAGGCGGCGGTCGACCTCGCCCGCATCGCCGGACTTTATCCGGCCGGCGTCATCTGCGAAATCATGAACGACGATGGGACGATGTCGCGGGTGCCGGAGCTGACGAAGTTTGCCCGGCGTCATAAGCTGCTCATGATTACCGTGGCCGACCTGATCCAGTATCGGCTGCGTACCGAGGGGCTGGTGCATCGAGTCGCGACCGCGAGTCTCCCGACCGAGCACGGCGACTTCAAGGTCTTTGCGTTCGAAAGCGTGATCGATCGTGAAACCCATGTCGCGCTGGTCAAGGGCGATCTCGGCGACGGTGAAAATGTGCTCGTGCGCGTGCACTCGCGTTGCCTGACGGGCGACGTCTTCCACTCGGCGCGGTGCGATTGCGGTCCACAGCTGGACGCGGCGATGGATCGGATTGCGACCGAAGGCAGAGGGGTGCTGTTGTACTTGAATCAGGAGGGGCGGGGAATTGGGCTCTCGAACAAGATTCGCGCGTACGAACTTCAGGACCAGGGACTCGACACGGTCGAGGCAAACGAGCGGCTCGGTTTCAAGGCGGATCAGCGGGACTACGGCATTGGCGTTCAAATTTTGAAGGACCTTGGCGTTCGCTCCATGCGGCTCCTCTCGAACAACCCCCGAAAACTGGTTGGGATCGAGGGTTATCAGCTGTCGGTCAAGGAGTGGCTGCCGCTCGAGATTCCGGCATCCGACAGCACGCGGCGATACCTGACCACCAAGAAAACCAAACTCGGCCACAAGCTCACTTCCGTTTGACACCGGACGGCGCTTCAGTTACGATAAACGTTTGCGTCTGAAGCGCTTAGGCGTCTAGACCGCCTGCTCTGCCCAGAGCCGCGGGTTCCGGGTGGACCGGCTTTAGGCCCCGCCTGCTGCACCTGATGGCGCCATGGTAAGGGCCCGCGAACACCGCCGGTCATTCACGACATGTTTGAATCGCTCAGCGACCGACTGCAGGGGGTATTTCGCTCGCTCCGCGGCGAAGCCCGGTTGACCGAGACGACCGTCGAGGCGGCGCTTCGCGAGATCCGGATGGCGCTGCTCGAAGCGGACGTCAACTTCAAGGTCGTCAAGGCATTCATCGACCGCGTCCGCGATCGCGCCGTCGATCAGGAAGTGCTGAAGAGCCTGACGCCCGCACAACAGGTCGTGCGTATCGTCCGGGACGAGATGCTCGCGTTGTTCGGGGAGACCACCGGCGGGTTGCCGGCTTCGCCGGCGCACCCGCGGGTCGTCCTGCTGCTCGGACTGCAGGGTTCTGGTAAGACGACCACCGCCGGAAAACTCGGGCGATGGCTGGCCAAGCAAGGAAAGCATCCGATTCTGGTCTCGACTGACGTTCGACGTCCAGCCGCCATCGAGCAGCTCAACGTTGTTGGAAAACAGGCCGGCGTTCGCGTTCACGATCCGTCCGGGGATCTCGATCCGGTACGGCGGGCGCGCGGCGCGATGGCCGAAGCCCGGAACAGCGGCTTCGATACCGTCATTGTCGACACCGCCGGACGGCTTCACATCGACGATGAGTTGATGAACGAGCTGCAGGCGATCCAGGCGGCCGTCGAGCCGACCGACCGGCTCTTCGTGGCCGACGCGATGACCGGCCAGGATGCGATCAAGAGCGCTGGCGAATTCAACCGGCGCATCGGGATCAGCGGTGTCGTGCTCTCGAAGATGGACGGCGACGCCCGCGGCGGCGCGGCGCTGTCGGTCGTCGGCGTCGTCGGCGTTCCGATTGCGTTCGTCGGCAGCGGTGAGCGTCTGCAGGACCTGGAGCCGTTTCATCCCGACCGGGTCGTGTCCCGTGTCCTCGGCATGGGCGATGTGCTGTCGCTGATTGAGAAGGCCGAAGAAGCGGTGTCCATCGAGGACGCGCAGAAGCTCGAAAAGAAACTGCGTCAGGACGACTTTACGCTGGAGGATTTCCGCGACCAGCTGCGGACGATCAAGAAGATGGGACCGCTCGAGCAGATCCTCGGCATGCTGCCCGGGATGAGCGGCATGAAGGAGCTCGCGGCCAACCGCGAGAAGGTCGACGACAAACAGCTGGATCGAATCGAGGCGATGATCAACTCGATGACGCCGCACGAACGACGCAATCATCAGGTGATCAACGGCAGTCGCCGTAAACGGATTGCGAAGGGGAGTGGCACGTCAGTCGAGGAGATCAATCGCCTGCTGAAGCAGTTCGTGCAGATGAAGAAGATGCTCAAGGCGATTGGCGGGATGGCCGGACTCGGCAAGAAGAAGGGCGGCCTCGGGGCAATGAAGTCGTTGATGAACCGGTGAGTGTGAGTTATCAGTTTCGAGTTCCCAGTTTTCAGCACTGTGAACTGGCAACTGGTAACTGGTAACTGGTAACTGGAGCGAAGCGAGATGCTAGCAATTCGTTTGAGACGTACGGGTTCGAAGAAGCGGCCATTCTACCGTGTGGTGGTGACCGACTCGCGCACGGCGCGCGACAGCAGTTTCGTGGAAGTGCTCGGGCACTACAACCCGCGCACGAAGCCGGAGACGCTCGATCTGAAGCGGGATCGACTCGAGCACTGGATCAAGGCCGGCGCCGTTCCATCGGACACCGTGCGAACGCTCGTGGCCCGGATGCCGCCGGCGGCCGATCCAGCCGCGGCGCAACCAGTATCGTGAGCCGCTGCCGCGACGTCGTCGAGGTCGTTGCCAAGGCGCTCGCGGATCGTCCTGACGCCGTTCGGGTGACCGAACGGCAGCACAAAGGACAGACGCTGGTCGAACTGTTCATGGCTCCTGGAGAACTGGGGCGCGTGATCGGGCGTCAGGGTCGCACCGCGGCAGCGATGCGCACGCTGGTGAGTGCGACCGCCGAGCTTGAAGGGACCAGGGCAACGCTGGAGTTTCGCGACGACCAGTAGAAAGCGGTTTCAACCCGAGTCCACAGTGGCGAACGAGTGCGCGCCTGCGCCAAGGCTCCGGCGAGGTGACTTGTGAGTCCTGATCCGACCGACGGGCTGCTGCTCGTTGGCCGTGTGGCGCGCGCCCATGGTATCAAGGGCCACGTCATCGTGAATCCGGAAACGGACTTCATGGAGGACCGGTTTCGGATCGGGCAGCGGCTGCTCGTCGGCGCTGCCGGGCACCCTCGCGAGTACGAGATCGAAGAAGTCCGGTTTCATCAAGGGCGTCCGGTCGTTCGATTTGCCGGAGTCGCCACCATGACCGACGCGGAAACGTTCTCGGGGTCGGAGTTGTGGCTGAGGGAAGCCGAGCTCGAACCGCTGCCGGCGGGAACGTTTTACCGGCACGATCTGGTCGGCTGTGAAGTCAGGAAGAAGGACGGCGAAGTGCTCGGACGGGTGACCGCCGTCGAGGGCTCGATCGATCGCAGCTATCTTGTCGTGGACGAGGACGTGATGATTCCCCTCGTCGCCGACATCTGCGTCGCCGTCGACATCGCCAGGCGGCGGGTCACGGTCGATCCCCCTGACGGGCTGATCGATCTGAATCGTCCGGCCGGACGGTCGCGGTGAAGATCGACATCGTCACGATCTTCCCCGGGATGGTCCAGAGCGCGCTCGCCGATGGCGTTGTCGGAAGAGCGATTGCTGCCGGCCGTCTCAACGTCCGGGTGCACGATCTTCGCGACTACGCGACCGATCGACACCGGACGGTCGACGACATGCCGTTTGGCGGCGGACCGGGGATGGTGCTCAAACCCGAACCGCTGTTTGCTGCGGTGGACGCGATTCGTGATGAGCGTGGTACCCCGGGTGCGGTCATAATGACTTCTCCCGACGGAGAGCGTTTCAGTCACGCCGCGGCGGTGCGGTTGAGTACCGTCGAGCACGTCGTGGTGTTGTGCGGACGGTACGAAGGGGTCGACGAGCGCGTGCGGACCGGACTGGCGACCGAGACGCTGTCGATTGGCGATTACGTGCTTTCCGGCGGTGAGTTGCCGGCCCTGGTCATCGTCGATGTTGTCGCCCGGCTCGTGCCAGGTGTCGTAGGCGATGCGGAATCGGTGGCGCGCGACACGTTTGCGCACGGCTTGCTCGATTACCCGCAGTACACGCGGCCGGCGGAGTTCCGCGGGATGAGCGTGCCGCCCGTGCTGCTGTCGGGGCATCACGCGGACATCGAGCGATGGCGGCGCCGGGAAGCGTTGGCGCGGACGTTGGAGCGCCGGCCCGACCTGCTCGAGCGCGTCTCGCTCGAGGCCGATGACGCAGCGTTGTTGACCGCGCTGATGCTCGAGCGAGACCGGGGCAATAGCGCCGGGGCGAGCGGAGCGGAGCGAGCGAGGCGGGGTGCAGGGGACCACGCCGATCAAGAAAAGACAAGGAGAGAGAGATGACTGCCGTAGAGACCGTCGAGCGCGGGAATATGGTCAAGCGCCCGGCGATCAAGCCGGGTGACACTGTTCGCGTTCACGTGAAGGTTCGTGAGGGAGACAAAGAACGCATTCAGGTGTTCGAAGGCATGGTGATCGGGATGCACCGGGGCGGCGCACGCGCGACGTTTACCGTGCGCAAGGTGTCGTTCGGCCAGGGAGTCGAGCGAATCTTCCCGTTGCACTCGCCAATCATCGACAAGATCGATGTCGTGCGGACGGCGCGTGTGCGCCGCGCCAAGCTGTACTTCCTGCGCGAGCTGAAGGGCAAGGCGGCGCGGATGAAGGACGCGGCCAAGAAGCAAACCGCCTGATCGCTCGGCCACTTGCCTGTGGTCAAAGTCCGCGCTTTCAGGACGCTGGAAAACACGATCCGGCGGCTGGGATTCAACCTCGTCGCCGGTGTCGACGAGGTCGGGCGCGGCTGCCTGGCCGGCCCCGTCGTGGCGGCGGCCGTCGCCCTCGATCCACACCGATACATTCCGCGCATCTGCGATTCGAAGACCGTCACCGCGCTCGAACGGGCGCGGCTTTACGAGAAGATCGTCCACGACGCGATCGCGTGGGGCGTGGCCTCGGCGGATCCCGTCGAGATCGACACGATCAACATCCATCAGGCGTCGCTGCGCGCCATGCAGCGCGCCATCCTCAAACTCGTCCCGCTGCCCGATTTCGTTCTGGTCGATGCCTTCCGGGTGCCGGATCTGATGATCGCGCAGCGCGCCGTGGTGCACGGCGACGCCCGCTGCACCGCGATTGCGGCCGCCTCGATTGTCGCGAAGGTGACCCGCGACCGGATGATGCTGGAGCTCCACGCGCAGGACCCCCGATACGGGTTCGATCGCCACAAGGGCTATGCCACGCGGGATCATCTCGACGCGGTTTCGCGTTTCGGATACTCGCCGATTCACCGCCGGTCGTTCCGGCCGCCGTCGCTGTTTGATACGATTGACCCGTCAGACACCGGAGACGCCTGAGCCCCCGCGTTTCGATGTGGAGAAACGGTTGCCTCTCGATCGCGAAGACACGCTGAAAAAGGCGGAAAAACTGCTGCGCCAGGGGCGTCTCGACGCTGCCATCGCGGAATACGTTCGCGTGACCGAGGATCAGCCGCGCGACTGGAACACCGCGAACACGCTCGGCGATCTCTACGTCCGTGCCAACCAGCCGTCCAAGGCGGTCGAACAGTACGCACGCATCGCCGAGCACTTCGTGCAGGACGGCTTCTATCCAAAGGCGGCTGCCCTCTACAAGAAGATCCTGAAGATCGTTCCCGGCGACGAGCAGGCGCAACTGTTTCTGGCAGAAATCTCGCTCAAGCAGGGCCTCCTCGTGGACGCGAAGTCGTACTTCAACGCCGTCGCCGCGCGGCGGCGCTCGCGCGGCGATCGAAAAGGTGCCGACCAGATCACGGTCCGCCTCGGCGCCGTCGATCCGGCCGATATCCAGGCCCGCGTCGCCGCAGCACGCGTGCTGGCATTCGCTGGCGATGAGAAGCGGGCGGCAACAAGTTTTCGCGAGCTGTACGCAGACTTGCTCGGAAAGGATCGTGAACCCGAGGCGCTCGAGATGCTGCGCGAGGCGGTGCGAATCAACCCCGCCGACATCGAGGGGCGCAGCATCCTCGCCAAGACCGCACTGTCCCAGGGAGACATCGAAACGGCGCGCACGTATCTCGATCGCACGAGCGCGGGAAAGGATTCCGCGCTTCTGCTCGCACTGGCTGACCTCGAGCTCCGGAGCGGCCGCCTCGATCAGGTGCGCGACATTCTGCCGGAGCTCGCATCGCTCGGCCGGGAGGCGCGCGAGAAGATCGTCGAGCTCGCATGGAGCCTTGTCGGGTCGGCGCCAGATGCCGCGTTTACCTGCGTCGATGCGGCCGTGGATGCGTCGATCGCGGCCAGCGGGTTCGATGAAGCTGCCGCAATCCTTCAGGCGTTCATCGCTCGGCGTCCGGCCCACGTTCATGCCCTCATGAGGCTCGTCGAAGTCTGTGTGGACGGGGGACTCGAAGCGACGATGTATGAGGCTCAGACGCAGCTCGCGGACGCCTACCTGACGTCCGGCCAAGCGGCGGAAGCTCGCGCCATTGCTGAAGACCTGGTCGCACGCGAACCGTGGGAGGGCGCTCATATCGACCGATTCCGCCGCGCGCTGGTGATGCTGCGCGTCTCGGATCCGGATACGGTGATCGCGGAACGCCTGAGTGGATCGACGCCCTTTGTCGCTCGCGATCACTTTTCGGGCGCAGTCGAGGCTCCAGCGATTCCGCCGGAACCAGAGGTGACGTCGCCCGCTCGTGAGAAGGATGTGGCCGCGGCCCCAGCCGTGGAAGCGGCGCCGGCGCGTCCTGGCACACCCGGCGCGGCTGCCTCCGCTGGACGCAAAGGGACCGAGATCGATCTGTCGGGCGCCCTTGGAGATCTGGAAGACGGCGAGGCGGCGGCGACGTCTAGCTCGTCGGGCCTTGGTGCCGTCTTCAAGGGCCTGCGCAAAGGAACACCCTCGCACGGAGAAGCCGGCGATCAATCGGCGCAGCACATGAAGCTGGCGCGAACCTACCTCGAGATGGGAATGCTGCAGGAAGCGACCAGCTCCCTCAAAACCGCTGCGCGTTCGCCACGCCGCCGCTTCGAGGCGGCGGCACTGCTCGGCCGGCTTTACCGGGAACACGGTGAGATCAACGATGCCATCGAGTGGTTCGAACGCGCTGCTGAAGCGACCGTGCCCACTCCTGAGGAGGGGCATGCGCTTCTGTATGACCTCGGCCTCGCACTCGAGGACGCCGGCGAGACCGCGCGGGCCCTGGCGGTGTTTCTGGAGCTGCAGTCCAATGCCGGTGAGTACCGCGACGTGTCCGATCGAGCCGATCGGCTCGCGCGCGTGCAGACCGGAGGTTGATCATCTCGATTATTTCGCGCCTCCTGTTCGCCGCCTACTTTCTCGAGGCGGGGTTCGTGCTGATCGTTGCGCCGTGGAAGTCGGCGTTCTGGGACCGGAATTTTTTCCTCGAGCGGCTGCCGGTGCTCGAGTCCCTGTTGTCAAACGTGTTCGTGCGCGGTGCGGTGTCGGGCATCGGCGGGCTGACCACACTCGCCGGGTTGGCAGAGCTCGCCGGCATCTTCGCCGCGCGACACCGGACCACCGAAGAGCCGCTGAAAAGTGAAGAGTAAAGAGTAAGGGTCCAAGGTGCCGTCGCCAATCATCTGCCTCGTCACCGGGGGCGGCACGCACCGCGCACTTGTCAGCCTCATCCGCGAGGCGGCGGTCGCCGGTGTGGATCTGATCCAGATTCGCGAACCATCGCTCGATGACCGCGCGCTCTTGACGCTCACGCGCGACGCCATCGAGACCGTCCGTCAGACCGCTGCCCGGGTTGTCGTCAACGACCGCCTCGACATCGCGCTCGCGGCCAGCGCATCAGGGGTTCATCTACGCGGTGAGTCCTTTTCGGCGGCGCGATTGCGGCCGATCGTCCCGCCGGGGTTTCTCATCGGTCGCTCGGTTCACGACGTCGATCAGGCCATCGCCGCTGCGGCGAGCGGATGCGACTACCTCATCTTTGGTACCGTCTTTCCATCCCGAAACAAACTTCCTGGCCACCCCGTGGCCGGGCTGGGACACCTCAGCGAAATTGCGATGGCGGTTCGGATTCCGGTGCTCGCGATTGGCGGGATTTCCACGGAAAACGCGGTCGACGCCATCAATGCCGGAGCCGCCGGTGTCGCTGGCATTGACCTGTTTCGGAGCCGTGTGCCGGTGACGTCGACGGTTTCCACACTGCGACGGTCGTTTGACACCTGATCGCGAGGGCGTCAAAATAGCGGTAAAGGTTGGCAAGTTCACCTGAAACCGGTCCCTCGGTCATGAGCGATTTTGGCGGGAAGCTGCGCCTTGCGCGGGAACGGCGCGGGACCTCCCTTCAACAAATCTCCGCCACCACGAAGATCTCGATCGCCGCGCTCGAAGCGCTCGAACGCAACGACATCTCAAAACTACCAGGGGGTATTTTTAGCCGCTCGTTCGTCCGTTCGTACGCACAGGCGGTCGGCCTCGACCCGGATGAGACCGTGCACGAGTTCCTCGACCGCTTTCAGGCGACGACGCCGCTTCCGGCTCCGAGCCAGGTCGGAACCATCCACGCGACCAATCCGGAAGAAGAGAGCGCATTCAATAGCCGGCAGCGAATCGCTGGTGTGGTCTTGAAGCTCTTGCTCATCAGCATTCCGCTCGTCGTGCTCGCGCTCTATTTCACGATGCGCACTCGCGTCCCTCTGTCGAGCGCCGCTCCTACGCCAACGCCGAGCGTCGCCGTCAACAGCAGACCCGTCGCGAGCGAGCCCGTTCCAACGGCAGTGCCGATCGGCACGTCTCCAACGGCTACGGCGGTCGCAACCGCGGGAGCGAGCGCGACCGGGATGAAACTGGAACTGCAGGCGACGGCAGAGTGCTGGGTCAGAGTCACGGCCGATGGCAAGCGAGCCCTGTCTCGCGTGATGAAACAGGGGGAGAAGGAAATAGTGGAGGGCCAAGACAGGTTGATGATTGAAGTCGGTAACGCCGGTGGACTGGCATTGTCGATCAACGGTCGTCCGGGCAAGCCGCTCGGCGAGTCGGGCAGGGTTCGAACACTCAACATCACGAAAGATACGGTCGCCGAGTTCCTCCAGTAGATTCCCTTTTCATGGATCCGGGTATCCGTTCACCACTCATCGATCTGTTTCGTCGAGGGGAAGCGGCACGTGACGTTCGCCTCCTCGCCGCACAGGGCGCACTTTCACCCAGCGAGCTCGATCAGGTCGCACTGCTCGTGCTGCTCTCGGACGACACGGATGCGGAAGTATCGGCCAGCGCGAGGGAGACGCTCGACAAGCTGCCGCTTGACCCGCTTCGCGCGTTTCTCGCACGCGCTGACGTGCCTTCCGAGATCCGGGGATTCTTTGCCTCCCGAAATGTCTTGCCGGCCGACGGCCCCGCGTCTGCAGCGCATAGCGGTTCGGCGGACAATGGCGACGATGGGGACGCCGAGGAGGGAGGAGAAGACGAGGATGACCGTCAGGCGCTCTCTTCGCTGCCGATCGTCGAGCGAATGAAGCTGGCGATGAAGGGCACACGCTCGCAGCGCGCTCAGCTGATTCGTGACTCCAACAAGATCGTCGCCGCTGCCGTGCTGAGCAGCCCAAAGCTGACGGAAACGGAAGTCGAGGCGTTCTCGAAGATGGCCAACGTCACCGAGGAAGTGCTGCGCACCATCTCTATGAATCGTGCCTGGATGAAGAACTACGGCGTCGTCGTGGGTCTCACTCGCAACCCGAAAACGCCGCCCGGCATCTCGATGCAGCTGGTCCAGCGGCTCAACGAACGCGATCTCAAGATGCTGCTGACCGATCGCAATGTTCCCGAGGCAGTCAGGCTGGCGGCTAAAAAATTCCTTCGGAAAGGTCCCAAGGATGCGGGTTAGTCTGACTGTTTTTTTTGAAATTCCTTTCGCATCTCTGTCAGCCCTTGCATGAAGACCGTGGCCCGCTCGCGTTCTGCTGCAGGCATCGCCTTCAAGAGATCGACCGCCCGGTCGAAGTCGCGGTCGATCGTGGCCTTCGTTGTCTTGAAATAGAGGCGCCTGATTTCCTTCAGCGCCTCTCCAACTGAGTCTGGCACGTGTGTTCCTCGTCCGCTTTTCTCGCCGCTCGCGGGGCCCTTGTCTTTTGTCAATGGCGATGGCGCCTTAGCATCGCTCGAAAGGCCTCGAGCGGTCGAGTGTTCAGCACGTCCTCTGCCTGAAGCCAGGCCCGGCGCGCGACCGACACACCCCAGCGCAGGTTTGCCAGGGCGGCGGGTGAGTGCGCGTCGGAATCAATGACGATCGTGACCCCTCGATCACGTGCGCTCCTGGCCAGCACGTCGTCGAGATCCAGGCGGTCGATTTGGCTGTTGATCTCGATGGCGATACCGGCGCCGGCTGCCGCAGCGAACACGCGGTCGGTATCGAAGCGATAGGGCTCGCGCTTGAGGATCAGCCGACCCGTCGGGTGAGCCAGGACATCCACCCAGCGGCAGGACATCGCTTGAAGCAGCCGATCGGTCATCCGCTCCGGTTCCTGATTCATCGCGGAGTGGACAGAGGCAATGACGATGTCGAGTTGGGCGAGGCAGTCCTCGGCGAGATCCATGGTGCCGTCGGCGCGAATGTCGCACTCGATGCCGGCAAGGACGGTGATGCCTTCCAGTCGGTCGTTCAGCTGTCGGACCGCGCGCGCGTGAGTGAGCGCACCGGCCTCGTCCAGGCCGCCGGCCATTGCGATCGCCCGGCTGTGATCGGTGATGGCGATGTATTCGAGGCCCGCCGCGCGTGCCGCCACCGCCATGGCTTCGGCGTCTGCGCGGCCGTCGGTGGCGGTCGTGTGCATGTGAAGATCGCCTCGCAGATCCTGCAGCGCGATCAGTCTGGGGAGAGTCCGCTGCTCGGCGGCGGCGATCTCACCGCGATTCTCGCGGAGCTCGGGCGGAACGAACGCCAGTCCTAGTGCTCCGTAGATGATCTCTTCGACCTCGCCAGCGATCTTGACGTCATCGGCGACGCGATACAGTCCGTACTCGTTCAGCTTGAGACCGCGCTGAATGGCCCGGTCGCGGAGCGCGATGTTGTGGGCCTTCGAGCCGGTGAAGTATTGCTCGGCAGCGCCGAGGCTTTCACGCGGCACCAGCCGGAGGTCGGCTTGAAATCCTTCGGCGAGCTGCACGCTCGACTTGATTTCGCCGTGCGCCAGCACGCGTTGCACGAGTCTGTAGTTCGTGAAGGCATCCATAATCGACGGCGGCGCCCCGGCGGCGAGCACGTCGAGATCGCCACAGGTCTCGCATCCACGGCGGAGACTTCCCACCATGACGATTTCTGCGTCTGGCGCGTGCGCCCGCAGGTCTGCAACGAGGGCGGCGCCGGTGTCCCACGCTTCGGCGATGAGCCGGCGGCCGGTGAAGCGCTGCCGATCCTCGAGCGCCTTGAGGATTTGCGCCTCTTTTTTGGCGCCCATGCCTTTCAGATCGCGAATACGGCCCTCGCGTCCGGCCCGCTCCAGGTCGTCAAGCGATCGGATCTCCAGCTGCCGATACAACAGGGCCACGGTCTTCGGACCGACGCCCTGGAGACGCAGCAGATCGAGGATCGTCGGCGGAAACTCCTGCAGCAGGTCGCGATGGTAGGCGCACGTTCCAGTGTCGACGAGCTCGGCAATCTTGCCGGCGAGGTCCTTGCCGATACCGGGCAGGTTTATGCGATCGGCCGGCGTAAGGGCGGCGACCTGATCGGCGAGATGAAGGATGGTGTCGGCGGCGTTGCGGTAGGCGCGGATCTTGAACGGATTCTCGTTTTTGATTTCGAGGAGATCGCCGATCTCGCCGAGGACGCGTGCGATCGCCGGATTGTCCACGTCGACTCCGCTTAGACGGCCGGTGCCGAGGCGACGATAGACACGGCCGCCATTATAAATCAGCGCGCTGACTGAGCGAGCGGAGCTGGCGCGCGTCCTCACCAGAGAGTGAGCAGAGTGACGGAGAACACAGGTTGACTCTGTTGTCTTTGCTGCTTCTGTGGTGAGGCACGACTCCGCTACCTCTGCCTCCTCTGTTATCTCCCGCACCAGAATGGCAATCGTCAATTTATAATTGACCGGATGTCCCTCAGAGATTTGCGGCGTCATGCCGGACAGCTTGCGATCGCGGGCTTTGCTGGGTACTCGATTCCGCAGGACCTCCGCCTCCTCGCGCGTGAGTTCGACCTCGGCGGGGTTGTCTACTTCGCCAGGAACGTCGAGGCGCCGGAGCAGGTCGCCGAGATGTCACGCGAGGCCCAGGCGCTCGCATCCGAGCTGCCGCTTTGGGTGTGCACCGATCAGGAGGGCGGCCGGGTCGCCCGGCTGAAGAGCGGGTTCACGTTGTGGCCGCCGATGTTGACGCTCGGGCGCAGCGGTGACGAACGGCTGGCCGAGCGCTTTGCGCGCGCTCTCGCGGCTGAACTGAACGCAGTCGGGATTTCGCTGGATTTCACTCCGGTTCTGGACATTCTGACCAATCCCAAGAACCCGGTCATCGGCGATCGAGCGCTCGCAGAACGAGCCGAGGACGTCGCTCGCCTGGGGGCGGCCATCATCCGAACCCTCCAGGCGGAAGGCGTCGCCGCCTGCGGCAAGCATTTTCCCGGTCACGGCGATACCAGCGCCGACTCACATCACGAGCTTCCGCTCGTGGAGCATCCGCCCGATCGCATCGAGCGAGTGGAACTGGTGCCGTTCAGAGCCGCGATTGATGCGGACGTCGCCTGCATCATGACGGCGCACATCCTGATACCGTCGCTCGACGACGAGCACCCGGCCACGCTCTCACCACGCATCATCAGCATGGTGAAGCAGTCGCTGAACTTCCAGGGCATGGTGGTGACCGACGATCTCGAAATGAAGGCGATCAGCAAGCGGTATGGCACCGCCGAAGCCAGCGTCGCCGCGATTGCGGCCGGGTGCGACGCCGTGCTCCTCTGTGGTCCGGACCAGGGCGCTCAGGTCGCAGCAATCGAGGCGTTGATCTACGCGGTCGAGCAGGGCACGCTGCCCGTCAAGCGCGTTGAGGACGCGCTTGCACGCCAGCGCCGCGTGAAGGAACGTTTCCTCGCTCCCCCGAGGCCGTTGCCGCTGACCGGATCCGCGCTGCGAACCCTGCTCGGACGCGATGAGCATCAGGCGATTGCTGCCGAGATGGCGAGGTTTGCGTAGCGCATGCGTAAGCCGCGAGTGCTCAAGCCCGGCGATCGCATTGCCGTCGTCGCTCCAGCCAGTGCCTTCGCGCGGGTTGAGTTCGACGCGGGTGTGGCGGAGCTGAGGTCGCTGGGATTCAATCCGGTTTACGAGGAGAGCGTTTTCGAGCGGCGCGCCTACGCGGCTGGATCGGCGGCAACGCGAGCCGCAGCCTTTGCGCGCGCCTGGCGAGATCCGGACATCGCGGGCCTGATCGCGGTGCGCGGCGGGTACGGCAGCGTGCATTTGCTGCCGCTGCTCGGCGAGTCGTTGTTGCTTGGTGAACCGAAAGCGTTCATCGGATACAGCGACAATACGTCCTTGCTCTCATGGCTGACACTGATCGGCGGCATCGTGTCCTTTCATGGTCCGATGCTCGAGGGTCGTCTCGCGCGCGGGGAAGCGGGATACGACCGCTCCACCTTCACCCGCTGCCTGTGTTCAGCCGAGCCCGCCGACGAGATTTCGCACCCACAGATCGAGGTGTTGCACTCAGGTGAGGCTGCGGGACTTCTGGTCGGCGGCACGCTCACGCAGCTGTGCGCATCGCTCGGGACGCCGTACGCCTTCGATCCGCCAGCGGGTTGCGTGCTCTTTCTGGACGAGGTCGGTGAGCGCCCCTATCGGCTCGATCGCATGCTGACCCAGTTGTATTTGAGCGGAATTCTGTCACGTGCCTCAGCGCTGGTATTCGGCGAGCTTCCGCGATGCGATGAACCGGGCGGTACGCCCACCGCTCGCGAAGTGGTCGAGGAACTCACGCGCGGGTTCAGGGGTCCAATCCTGTACGGCCTTCCGTCCGGGCACACGGCGGGCCCGACCATGACGCTTCCGTTCGGCGTACGCGCCAGGGTCCTCACGGCACCGCGACCTTCACTCGTCATCGAGGAGGCGGCGGTCACGGCGTGAACACCAAGCGAGTCCATCTGATTGGCATCTGCGGCACAGCGATGGCCACGCTCGCCGCGCTCCTGAAAGGCCGTGGCTACGACGTGCGCGGATCCGACCAGAACGTCTATCCTCCGATGAGCGACTTCCTCGTTCAGCAGGGGATTGTCACGCTCCAGGGCTACAAGGCCGA
>Ga0310810_10003034_pt1 | contig 18240 bp, 14 predicted proteins | sample NCmetagenome_FD_207641 | JGI IMG/M metagenome (GOLD analysis project Ga0310810, IMG submission 207641) | Soil microbial communities from experimental microcosm in Duke University, North Carolina, United States - NC | ecosystem: Engineered > Artificial ecosystem > Soil microcosm > Unclassified ...
GACTGGATCGTGAACTTCCGCAGCGACGACGCGCTCGGGCTGGCGGTCGCGCGCGAGGCCACCGGGCAGGCGATCGTCTATCTCATCCTCCCGCGGTTCTGCCCGCCCGAGCGCCGCGACGAGCTCGCCCGCCTCGTCGCCCTGGCGAACTTCGACCTGCCGATCGGCTGTCTGGAGGCAAGCCTCGAGCTCGGCCAGGTCCGCGTGCGCACGAGCGCCGATGTCAGCGGCGACCGGCTGTCGCTCGCCGAGGCGCGCAATCTCGTCGGCGCCGGGCGCCACGTCGCGGCCGCATGGCTGCCCGCCGTCGGGCGCGTCATCGACGGGGCGACCGCCGAGGCCGCCGCCGCGGATGGCGGCTGACCATCACGATCCGGGCGGATCGGCAGTGCCCCGAGCTGGATTCGAACCAGCGGCCTACTCCTTAGGAGGGAGTCGCTCTATCCAGCTGAGCTATCGGGGCCCCGAGCGACGGTGGCCGATCATAAAGCGGGCTAGGATGCGGCGGGCGTGAGTTCCGTCGTCCCTGCGGCCGTGACCCCGCCCGGCGGCGATCCGCCCGCGGCGGCCGGGGCGATCGCGGCGCGCTCCCCGCTGGAGCTCTTCTGGCGGCGCCTGCGCGCCGACCGCGTCGCGCTCGGCGCGCTGATCTTCATCGGGTTGCTCGTCCTCGTCGCGGTCCTCGCGCCGCTCGTCGTCAAGCTCGCCGGCGCGCCGGCGCCCAACGTGCGCTCGACCGACGCGCTGGACCCGACGTTCGGCAGCGCGACGGGCCCGAGCGCCGACCACCTCTTCGGCGTCGACAACCTCGGCCGCGACGTCTTCAGCCGCGTGATCTACGGCGCGCGCGTGTCGCTCGAGGTCGCGATCCTCGCGACCGGCAGCGCCGTCGTCGCGGGCGTCGTCGTCGGGATGCTCGCCGCGTACCACGGCGGCTGGGTCGACACCGTGATCTCGCGGACGCTCGACGTCCTGCTCGCGTTCCCGATCCTCCTGCTCGGCATCGGCCTCGCGTCGGCCTGCTCGCTGGGCGACGGCTGCCTCGGGCTCATCCAGCCCGGGCTCGGCGTCGTCGTGGTCGTCATCGCGATCGCGACGTTCCCGTACATCGCGCGGATCATCCGCGGGCAGGTCCTGTCGCTGCGCGAGAAGGAGTTCGTCGAGGCCGCGCGCTCGCTGGGCGCCTCCGACCGGCGCATCATCTTCCGCCAGATCCTGCCGAACCTCGTCGCGCCGATCATCGTCTACACGACGCTCGTGCTGCCGCAGAACATCCTGTTCGAGGCGGCGCTCTCGTTCCTCGGCGTCGGCGTGCAGCCGCCGCAGGCGAGCTGGGGCCAGATGATCTCCGACGCCTCCGCGGAGTTCGAGGACGCGTGGTGGTTCATGTTCTTCCCCGGCGCCGCGCTCGTGCTGACGGTCCTGGCCTTCAACCTCGTCGGCGAGGGGTTGGAGGACGCGCTGCACCCGAAGGCCCGCAAGTGAGGTACAACGCTTCCACCACCCCAGTTGATGAAAGGTCTCCCATGAACGATCTGCGTCTCCGGCGAGCGCGCCGCCCGCTGCCCTCGCGGCCGCTGCTGCTGGGCTGCGTCGCTACGGTGGCGCTCGTTCTCGGGGCCTGCGGCGGCAGCAGCTCCGACAAGAAGGTCGCTGCCGGCGGCTTTGCCAGCGGCCTGCCGACCGACGGCCAGAAGCGCGGCGGGACGCTGAAGCTCCTCGGCTCGGAGGGCTTCTTCCACCTCGACCCGGGCGGGTCGTACTTCCAGCTGGACTACATGGTCACGTACGCGACGCAGCGGCCGCTGTACTACTTCAAGCCGGACGATCCGAAGACCGCCGTGCCCGATCTCGCCGACGGCCCGCCGCAGGTCTCCGCGGACAACAAGACGGTGACGGTGAAGATCAAGTCCGGCATCCGCTACGGGACGAACAAGAAGACGGCGATCACCGGCAAGGAGGTCACGGCGGCCGACGTCAAGTACGCCTTCGAGCGGGGGCTGAACCCGAGCGTCGCCAACGGCTACGAGGGCGTGTACTTCCCGCTCGTCGGCGCCGACAAGGCGAAGGGCGGGCCGATCTCCGGCATCACGACACCCGACGCCCACACGATCGTCTTCAAGCTCACCAAGCCGTTCGGCGCGACCACCGCGCGGGCGCTCGTCATGCCGCTCACCGTGCCGGTGCCGAAGTCCTACGTCGCGCCGTTGGACGCCAAGCAGCCCAACCCGTACGACGCGCAGCCCGAGCGCCAGGCGTTCACCGGCCCGTACATGATCTCCGACTACAAGGCGGGCAAGACCATCACGCTCGTGCGCAACCCGCAGTGGGATCCGAAGACCGACTTCAAGCCGGCCTACCTCGACCGGATCGAATGGACGATCGACGCCGACCCGAACGTCGCGGGCCGCCAGATCTTCAGCGGCACGGGCCTCGCCAACGCCGACACGCCGACGGCGGGGGCGGTCAAGCGCTTCGCCACGCGCGCCAAGGACCGGATCACCTTCACGCCGCTGGGCAACCGCTTCGTCGGCGTCAACACGCAGCGCAAGCCGTTCAGCGACATCAACGTCCGCAAGGCGTTCGCCGCGGCGCTCGACCGCCGGGCGATGCTGCTCGCCCGCGGCGGCCCGCTCGTCGGCCAGCTCGCGACGCACTTCCTGCCCCCGACGATTCCCGGCTACGACGAGGCCGGCGGCGCGAAGGGCACCGGTGCCGACTACCTCGCCAACCCCAGCGGCGACCCCGCGGTCGCGGCGAAGTACATGAAGCTCGCCGGCTTCCCCAGCGGCAAGGCCAACGGCGAGAAGGTCGTCATGCTCGGCGAGAACGACTCGCCCGCGAAGGAGACCGCGCAGATCACGCGCGACGCGATCGCGTCGCTCGGCTTCGACGTGAGCTTCCGCCTCCTCGACCAGAGCACGCTGTACTCGAAGTTCTGCGGCGTCCGGACCGAGCTGGAGAAGATCGACGTCTGCGGCTTCGCCGGCTGGCTGCCGGACTTCAGCGACCCCTACGCGATGCTCACGGCGAACTTCTACGGCAAGTCGATCACGGCGGTGAACAACAGCAACGCATCGCTGTTCGACGACCCCGCGGTGAACGCCGCGATGGACAAGGCCGCGCTCATCGCCGATGCGGGCGACCGGGCGAAGGCCTGGGGCGCGATCGACCGCCGGCTCGTCGACAAGGTGGCGGCGGTCCCGTTCCTGTTCGACAACGTCGCGAACATCGCGTCCAAGAACGTCCAGGGCGTCGTCGGCCAGTGGATCGCCTCCTGGGACCTGGCGTACACGTCGCTGAAGTAAGTGGCCCGCTACATCCTGCGGCGCATCGGCTGGACGGTGGTGCTGCTGGCGCTCGTCTCCGCCGTGACGTTCGTGATCTTCTACGCGCTGCCGTCGGCCGACCCGGCGGTGCTGCGCGCAGGCCGGCAGGCCTCGCCCGAGCTCGTGGCACAGATCCGCGCGCGGCTCGGACTCGACGACCCGCTGGTCGTCCAGTACTGGACGTACATGAAGGACGTCGTCCTGCACTTCGACTTCGGCTTCAGCTATCAAAGCGGTGAGAGCGTCCGCGCGGCGATCGTCTCGCGGCTGCCGGCGACGATCTCGATGACCGTCGGGGCGCTCGTCATCTGGCTCGCGACGGCGCTGCCGATCGGGGTCATCTCGGCGATCCGGCGGCGCTCGCTGCTGGATCGCGTGACGATGACCGGCGCGCTGCTGGCGATCTCGGCGCCGGTCTACTGGCTCGCGCTCGTCGCGCTGTATCTCTTCGCGAGCGACATCGGCGTCATCCCGATCTTCGACGGCGCGAACACGTACGTCGGGATCACGCAGGATCCGGTCCAGTGGTTCGCGTCGCTGCTGCTGCCGTGGCTCGTCCTCGCCGCCGGCTTCTCGGCGTTCTACGCGCGACTGCTGCGCGCGAACCTCGTCGAGGTCATGGGCGAGGACTACATCCGCACGGCGCGGGCGAAGGGCCTGCCGGAGCGGCGCGTCGTCTGGCGCCACGGCGTGCGCGCGGCGATCACGCCGATCGTGACCGTGCTCGGCCTCGACATCGGGGTCCTGCTCGGCGGCTCGATCCTCACGGAGTCGGTCTTCAACATCCCCGGCGTCGGGCGCTACGCCTACGACGCGATCCGGACCGCCGACCTGCCGGCGATCCAGGGCACGGTGCTGTTCGCGGCGTTCTTCATCGTCGTCGCCAACCTCGTCGTCGACATCGCCTACGCCTTCCTCGACCCCCGCGTCCGGTACGGATGACCGCCGCCGCGCCGCTGCTGCGCGTCGAGGACCTGCGCGTGCACTTCGACACCGACGACGGCACGGTGCGCGCCGTCGACGGCATCTCCTACGAGCTGCAGCGCGGGCGCGTCCTGGGGATCGTCGGCGAGTCGGGATCGGGCAAGAGCGTCTCGAGCCTCGCGATCATGGGCCTCGTCGACGGCGAGCGGGCGCGGATCTCGGGGCGCGTCGAGTTCGGCGGGCGCGACCTGCTGGCGCTCGACCCCGAGGCCATGCGCGCCGTCCGCGGCAACGAGATCGCGATGATCTTCCAGGACCCGCTCTCGTCGCTGCACCCGTTTCACCGCGTCGGCGACCAGCTCGCCGAGGCCGTCCGCGCGCATCGCGACGTCAGCAGGGCGCAGGCCCGGGCGCGCGCGCTGGAGCTGCTCGAGCTCGTCGGCATCCCCGACGCGCGGCGGCGCATGGACGGCTACGCGCACGAGCTCTCGGGCGGGATGCGCCAGCGCGTGATGATCGCGATGGCGCTCGTCAACGAGCCGGCGCTGCTCATCGCCGACGAGCCGACGACGGCGCTTGACGTCACGGTCCAGGCGCAGATCCTCGACCTCGTCGGACGGCTGAAGGACGAGCTCGGGATGGCCGTCGTGATCATCACGCACGACCTCGGGATCGTCGCCGAGACGGCCGACGAGATCGCCGTCATGTACGCCGGGCGGATCGTCGAGCGCGCACCCGTCGCGCGGATCTTCAGCGCCCCCGAGCACCCCTACACGTGGGGCCTGCTGGCCTCGATCCCGCGGCTGGACGCGCCGCGCGGCGAGGAGCTCGTCCCGATCCCCGGCACGCCGCCGAGCCTGCTCGGCCTGCCGCGCGGGTGCGCGTTCGCGCCGCGCTGCCCGTACGCGCAGCCGCGCCACCACGAGGTCGACCCGCGCGCCGAGCCCGTCCCGGGCGACCCCGCGCACGTCGTCGCCTGCCTGCTGGAGCCGGCGCAGCGGCGGCGGCTGTGGGCCGCGCTGCGCACGCCGGAGCGCGCGTGACCGGCGACGCGCTGGTCGAGGTCCGCGACCTCGTCAAGCACTTCCCGGCGGGCGGCGGGGCCGCGCGCCGCGGGGCGGGCGTCGTCCATGCCGTCGACGGCGTCTCCTTCGACGTCCGCGCGGGCGAGACGCTCGGCATCGTCGGCGAGAGCGGCTGCGGCAAGACGACGACGGCGCGGCTGATGCTGCGCCTCGTCGACCCCACGGCCGGCTCGATCGCGTTCGCCGGCGAGGACATCACGCACCTCTCCGGCGGGCGTCTGAAGGCGCTGCGGCGCGACATGCAGATGGTCTTCCAGGATCCCTACTCGTCGCTGAACCCGCGCCAGAGCATCGGCGCGATCCTCGCCGAGCCGTTCGCGATCCACGGCCTCGCACGCGGCGAGGGCGAGCGCCGGCGGGCCGTGCAGGAGCTCATGGAGCAGGTCGGCCTGAACCCCGAGCACTACAACCGCTACCCGCACGAGTTCTCCGGGGGCCAGCGCCAGCGCATCGGGGTCGCCCGCGCGATCGCGCTGCGGCCGCGGCTCGTCGTCGCCGACGAGCCGGTCTCCGCGCTGGACGTCTCGATCCAGGCGCAGATCCTCAACCTCCTGCGCGCGCTGCAGCGCGATCTCGGGCTGACGATCGTCTTCATCGCCCACGACCTCGCGGTCGTGCGGCACATGTGCGACCGCATCGCCGTGATGTACCTCGGCAAGATCGTCGAGCTCGCGACCGCCGACGAGCTCTACGCGCGCCCGCGCCACCCGTACACCGCGGCGCTGCTGTCGGCGGTGCCGGTCCCCGACCCGGCCGCGAAGGGCCGCGTGCGCCAGATCCTCGGCGGCGACCTGCCCTCGCCGACGGACCCGCCGCCCGGCTGCCGCTTCCACACGCGCTGCCCGCGGGCGGTGCCGGGCCACTGCGACGTGGTGGAGCCGGCGCTCGAAGCGCAGGCCGCCGGCGGCGCCGCGGCGTGTCATTACCCGCTCGGGGCCTGAGCAGCCGTACGCTTCAGGGCATGCCCGGCATCGACGCCCCCGACGAGATCGACGTCATCGCCGAGGACGTCGACGGCGCGGCGCTGCTGTCGATCGTCCAGCGCGGGCCGTGGACGGCCGACGGCGCCGAGCGCCAGCGCCTCAAGCGCAAGCTCGCGACGTACCTGCGCTACGTCAAGGACGGGCAGATGGTCAGCACGTACCCGACGCTCACCGGCCGTCCGGTCGTCATCGCGCTGATGTACGAGCACCCGCTGCCGCAGGCGCTGCTGGAGTACTGGCGCCGCCGCGGCGAGGCGACGGTCCGCGACGGCATCACGCTGACGACGCGGCCGCTCGCCGAGACCGTCTGGCAGGCCTAGCCTCAGTCGAGGTACGTCGCGACGTCCGCGACGGGCGCGCGCTCGGGCACGCGCGGCTCCTGGCGCGGGTGGCCGAGGTGCAGCAGGCCGATGACCCGCTCGCCCGCCGGGACGCCGACGGCGGCGGCGCCGGCCGGCGCGCGCAGGACGGCCGGCGTGCGCCAGTAGCCCGCCAGCCCGCGCCCGTGCGCCGCGAGCAGGACGATGAAGGCCGCGGCGCCGGCCGCGAGGACGTCCTCCTCGTCCTGCAGCGCGTCGCCGGTCTGCGTCGCCGAGACGACGACGAGCGTCGGCGCGCGGTCGAACTTCGCCGCGGCGATCGGATCCTCCGTCGCGGCCTTCAGCCGCTCCAGCGCCTGCGGCCCGAGGACGCGGAAGCGCCAGGGGTTCGTGAGGTGGTGGTTCGGCGCCCAGCGGGCGAGCTCGAAGAGCTCGTCGAGGATCGCGGTCTCGACGGGCTCGGCGGCGTACGCCTTGTGCGTGCGCCGCGTCCGGATGGCCTGCTCGAGCTCCACGGTCAGAACGGCCCCGAGACCTCGTCCTCGTCGGCGGGCGCCTCGTCGTCCTCGTCCTCGCCGTAGAGCGACTCCCGCGCGACCTCGCGGCCGCCCTTGTCGAAGAGCTTGCATTCGAGCGTGTCGCCGCGGTAGCCGTCGGGTGCGAGCAGCGTGAAGCGGTCCTCGACGAGCACGCACTGGTCGACGGCGAGATCGGCCAGCTCGGCGGTGACGATCGCGCCGCCGCGCGTGAGCGGGCGGCCCCAGACGAGCGTCATGTCGGCGCTGTTGCCCGCCTCGCCGCGCCAGACCCCGACGACCTCGTCGCAGAGGTCGAGCTTCCAGTCCGGGTTCGCCTCGGCGGTGTCCTCGGTGTAGTCGGCGACGGCCGCGAACTCCGTCGGCTCGCGCTCTGAGCCGCCGGGGCGGAAGGAGACGTAGCCGAAGAGCTCGAGGCCGGTCGACGTCATCGCCGTCGCGGGCACGAACGTGCGCCCGTGCCACGTGCGGTCGGGATAGAACGTCACCTCGCCGGGCCCGCCGAGGTCGTCGTCGCCGGGATCGATGGCGTCGCAGGCGCCGAGGAAGTGGCGGCTCAGCGTGTCCGCCCAGCGGCCGTAGGGCAGCGGCTCCTGCGGTGGCTCGGCGACGAAGCGGGGAACGAAGCGTGGTTCGACGGGCATGCGGCGGGAGTCTATGGACCGGCCGTGCCCGCCTTCGCCAGCTGGTCCGCGAGCGGCGCCGGCGCCCCGAGGTGGAAGCCCTGGCCCCAGTCGACGCCGAGGTCGCGCAGCACCGCGACGGCCGCATCGTCGCCGACGAACTCGGCGATCGTCTCCTTGCCGAGGCCGCGTGCGATGTCGACCGCCGCCGTCACGAGCAGCCGGTCGGTCGGATCGCTCGCGCAGTTGCGGACGAACTCGCCGTCGATCTTCAGGTAGTCGAACGGCAGGTGCTTGAGGTAGTAGAAGGAACCGAAGCCCGCGCCGAAGTCGTCGAGCGCGAAGCGGCAGCCGAGCGCGCGCAGCCGCTCGGAGAACGCCCGCGCGCGGGCGATGTTCGCGACCGCCGCCGTCTCGGTGATCTCGAACGTCAGCCGCCCGGGGTCGACGCCGGTCTCGTCCAGGAGCCGCTCGGTGAGCTCCAGCAGCGCCGGCGCGCCGATCGACTTGCCCGACAGGTTGACCTCGAGGCTGAGCTGGGGATGGGCGACGAGCAGCTCCGTCGCGCGGGCGACGACCCAGCGATCGATCTCCTGGACGAGGTCGAGGTGCTCGGCGATGCGCAGGAACGCCGCCGGCGGGATGAGGTCGCCGTCGGTCGTGCGCATGCGCAGCAGCAGTTCGTAGCGTCGGGCTCGCTCGCCGCGCAGGTCGACGATCGGCTGGGCGAGCAGCTCGAAGCGGCCGGTGTCGAGCGCCGCGCGGATCGACTCGACCCACGTGACGCGGCTGCGCATCCGGGCGCGAACATGCCCGCTGGCGGGATAGAACGACGCGCGGTCGCGGCCGGCCTCCTTCGCGTCGTACATCGCGAGGTCGGCGTTGACCATGACGTCCTCGGGCTGCAGTCCCGCCTCGTCGTCGAAGAACGCGACGCCGATGCTCGCCGTCAGGACGTTGCGGACGCCGTCGGGGGCGACGAGGCCCTCGCCGCGCACGCACTCCAGCAGCTCGCTCGCCACGCGCCTGGCCGCCGCCTCCCCGGCGTTCGGGAGGATGACGGCGAACTCGTCGCCGCCGAGCCGCGCCAGCACGTCGGACTCGCGCAGGCGCGCGGCGAGGGCGCCGGCGACGCGCGTGATGAGCTCGTCGCCCGCGAGGTGCCCGAGCGTGTCGTTGTAGTACTTGAAGTGATCGAGGTCGATCATCAGGGCGGCGCCGGCGAGCCCGTAGCGCTCGCCGCGCCGGACGTGGTTGCGCAGCTCGCGCTCGAACGCGCGGCGGTTCAGCAGCCCCGTCAGCGGGTCGTGGTCGGCCATGTGCTGCAGGCGGTCCTCGTAGCGCCGGCGGTCGGTGATGTCCTGCATCTGCCCGAGGAAGTGCTGCGGCGCGCCGTCGTGGTCGCGGACGCAGGTCACGTTCAGCGCCACCCAGATCGGGTGGCCGGCGCGGTGGATGAAACGGCGGTCGGCGCTGTAGCTCGAGGTCGCGCCCGCCAGCAGCGCGCTGACCGCCTCGCCACGGCGCTCGGGGTCGTCGGGCGGGACGAGGATCGCCGTCGGGCTGCCCTCGAGCTCGCCCTCGGCATAGCCGGTGATCTCGCAGAAGGCGGCGTTGACCTTCATGAAGCAGCGATCGAGGCCGATGAGCGCCATGCCGATCGGCGCCTCCTCGAAGGCGATCCGGAAGCGCTCCTGCGCCGCGTGCAGCGACGCGGCCGCGCGCGTGCTTGCGCTGATGTCGCGGACGATCTCCGCGACGGCGATGGCCCTGCCGTCGGCACCGGCGATCGCCGAGAGCGTGAGCGAGACGTCGACGTACGAGCCGTCGCGTCGCATCCGCGACGTCACGTGGTTGTGGATGCGCTCGCCTGCGAGCACCCGCGCGAGCAGCCGCTCGGTCTCGCCGCTGCGATCGGCGGGGACGAGCAGCGCGACGCGCTTGCCGATCGCCGTCTCGTGCGCGTACCCGAAGAGCCGCTCGGCGCCGGCGTTCCAGCTGATGATCCGCCCTTCGAGATCCATCGTGATGATCGCGTCGTCGGAGGACTCGACGACCGCCGCGAGACGCCGCTGCGCGATGTCGGCCTCGTGGCGCGTCATCGCGAAGCGGATCGAGCGCTGCAGGGTGTCCTCGTTGGCGCGGCCCTTGACGAGGTAGTCCTGCGCGCCGCTGGCCAGCGCCTCGACGGCGATCGCCTCGCTGCCGAGGCCGCTGAGGACGACGAGTGCCGCCTCCGGCGCGGCGGCGCGGACGTCGCAGACGCCCTCCAGACCGGCGGTGTCCGGCAGGCCGAGGTCGAGCACGACGACGGCGAAGCGCTCCGCGGCCAGCAGCGCGCGGGCCTCGGCGAGGCGCGCGACGTGGGTGACCTCGTATCGCGGCGCCTTCGAGAAAGCGAGCATGTCCGCCGTGAGCTGCGCGTCGGCGGCGTTGTCCTCGACGAGGAGGATCCTGACGGGCGGCGTCGCCACGGGTTACGTCCCCTCGGCGAAGCGCACGTGCTCGAGCCAGAAGCTCCCGAGGGCGTCGATCAGCGCGCGGTGGTCGCGCAGCCGCAGCGGCTTGTTGAGCACCGCCGCGGCGCCGAGCTCATAGCAGCGGTTGATCTCGTCCTGGGACTTCGACGTCGTCAGCACGAGCACCGGGATGTGGCGCAGCCGCGGATCGGCCTTGAGCTCGGCGAGCGTCTGCAGGCCGCTGAAGCCTGGCAGGTTGAGGTCGAGCAGCACGAGGTCCGGGAGCGGGGCGAGCGCCGGGTCGCGCAGCTGCGCGACCGCCTCCTGGCCGCCGCGGGCGACGAGCAGCGCGGGGTTTGCGGGCACGGACTCGAGCGCGTCGGCGACGAGCGCGGCGTCGGCGGCGTTGTCCTCGACGACGAGGATCGTGCGCCGGTGCGTCAGCAGCGTCATCACGCCGCGACCGTCATCGCCGCGGGCAGCAGCCAGTGGAACGTCGCGCCCGCGCCCGGGGCGGACCGCACCCAGATGCGCCCGCCGTGCGCGTCGACGATCTTCTTGCAGAGCGCCAGGCCGATGCCCGCGCCGGAGTACTCGTCCTTGGAGTGCAGGCGCTTGAAGAGCACGAAGATCCGGTCCGCGTCGGCGGCGTGCGCAGCCGACGTGGACCGCCGGCGGATCGGCGCCGCGGAACTTCAGGGCGTTGCCGACGAGGTTCTGGAAGAGCTGCAGCAGCTGCAGCGGGTCGGCGGAGATCGTCGGCAGGGCGTCGTGCGTGATCCGGGCGCCGGCGTCGCCGGCCGCCGCGCGGAGGTTCGCGAGCGTGCGGCGCAGCACGATCTCGCAGTCCACGGCGGTGAACTCCGCCTCGCCGGGGCGCACGCGCGAGAACTCGAGCAGCCCTTCGATGAGCGACTGCATGCGCGTCGCGCCCTCGACGACGTAGCCGGCCCACTCCTGCTCGCGCGGGCCAAGGCTCCCGGCGAGATGCTCGGACAGCCGGTCGGTGTAGGCGACGACCATCCGCAGCGGCTCCTGCAGGTCGTGCGACGCGACGTAGGCGTACTGCGACAGCTCGATGTTCGAGCGCTGCAGCTCGGCCGCGTGGCGGGCGAGGTCGCGCTCGGCGTTCTTGCGGTCGGTGATGTCGCGGATGGCGGCGGTGGCGAGCAGGCCGTCCTCGGTCTGGATGCTCGAGAGGCTGATCTCGGCGGGGAACTCGCTGCCGTCGCTGCGCAGGCCGTAGAGGTCCAGGCCGGCGCCCATCGGGCGCGTGCGGGGGTCGTGGAAGTAGCCGCTGCGGTGGCCGCTGTGGGCGCCGTGGTAGCGCGAGGGGACGAGCTTCTCGACGGGCTGGCCGATGAGCTCGTCGCGGGCGTAGCCGAAGAGCTTCTCCGTCTGGGCGTTGACGAGCTCGATGCGCCCGTCGGGGCCGATGCCGACGATCGCGTCGGGGGCGGACTCCAGCAGCTGCTGGAACTTCGCCTCGGCGTTCTTGCGGTCGGTGATGTCGCGGATGGCGGCGGTGGCGAGCAGGCCGTCCTCGGTCTGGATGCTCGAGAGGCTGATCTCGGCGGGGAACTCGCTGCCGTCGCGGCGCAGGCCGTAGAGGTCCAGGCCGGCGCCCATCGGGCGCGTGCGGGGGTCGTGGAAGTAGCCGCTGCGGTGGCCGCCGTGGGCGCCGTGGTAGCGGGCGGGGACGAGCTTCTCGACGGGCTGGCCGATGAGCTCGTCGCGGGCGTAGCCGAAGAGCTTCTCCGTCTGGGCGTTGACGAGGATGATCGCGCCGTCGGGGCCGATGCCGACGATCGCGTCGGGGGCGGACTCCAGGAGCTGGCGGAAGAGCTCGGCCGAGCTCAGCGCCGCCTTGAAATCCGAGTCCGAGGTGCTGGCGGTGGCTCCCATCCACATCGTTCATCGACTGAGGCCGACCAACCTGAAGTCGGATATCCGTCCAGGAATGCGCTGCTCAGGTCTCGAGGATGAGCGTCACGGGCCCGTCGTTGACGAGTTCGACCTCCATGTGCGCGCCGAAGACCCCGCCCGCCGCGCCGAGCTCGGCGCGGAAGCGCTCGTACAGCGGCTCGGCGACGGCGCCGGGCGCGGCCGCGACGTACGACGGGCGGTTGCCCCTGCGCGTGTCGCCGTAGAGCGTGAACTGGCTCACGCAGAGCGCCGCGCGGTCGCCGAGCGGCTCGTTCATCCGCCCCTCGGCGTCGGCGAAGATCCGCAGCGCGCGGACCTTCGCGGCGAGCTTGACGGCGGCCGCCTCGTCGTCGTCGTGCGTCACGCCGAGCAGGACGAGCAGCCCCGGCCCGATCTCCGCCACGACCGCGCCGTCCACGCGCACCGCGGCACGCGAGACGCGCTGGACGACCGCCCGCACCGCGGCTTACCCGAAGAAGACCTCGGCCGTCGCGAAGAGGTCCGGGTCGAGCAGCTTGGGCTCGCGCAGCGCCTCCTCGAGCGGGACCATCTCGATCGCCGTGCCCTTCAGCGCGGTCATCATGCCGAACTGCCCGCTGGAGGCCGCGTCGATCGCGGCGACGCCGAAGCGCGAGCCCAGCACGCGGTCGAATGCCACCGGCGTCCCGCCGCGCTGGATGTGGCCGAGGACCGTCGCGCGGCTCTCGAAGCCCGTGCGCTGCTCGATCTCCTTCTCGAGCTCGAAGGCGATGCCGCCGAGGCGCGCGTGGCCGAAGGAGTCGACGGTGTCGGCCGCGGTGGCCGCGTCGCCGCCGTCGGCGCGCGTCGCGCCCTCGGCGACGACGACGATCGAGAAGTTCTTGCCGGTCGTCTCGTGGCGGTGCGTCAGGTGGTTGCAGACGTCCGCGATGTCGAACGGCCGCTCGGGCACGAGGATGACGTCGGCGCCGCCCGCCAGGCCGGCGTAGCACGCGATCCAGCCCGCGTCGCGCCCCATGACCTCGCAGACGATGACGCGGTCGTGCGACTCGGCCGTCGAGTGCAGCCGGTCGATCGCCTCGGTCGCGATCTGCACGGCGGTCTGGAAGCCGAACGTGAAGTCCGTCGCGTTGAGGTCGTTGTCGATCGTCTTGGGGACGCCGACGGTCGGGAACCCCGCGGCGTTGAGCTTGCGCGCCACGCCGAGCGTGTCGTCGCCGCCGATCGGGATGAGCACGTCGATGCCGCGCTCCTTCAGCGACGCCAGCACGCGCGCCTCGCCGTTCTCCGTCTTGTAGACGTTCGTCCGCGAGGTGCCGAGGATCGTGCCGCCCCTGTGCAGGATGCCGCTCGTGTTCTCGCGCGTGAGCTCGATCGCGTCGTTGTCGAGCACGCCCTTCCAGCCGCGCCGGAAGCCGTACAGCTCGTGGCCGTAGGTGTCGATCCCCTTGCGGACGATTCCGCGGATGACGGGGTTGAGGCCGGGGCAGTCGCCGCCGCCTGTCAGAAGTCCGATTCGTGCCATAGGCGCGCCATCGTATGCGCCGGTGCCCGGCGCCCGCCCTGCGGTGCGTCAGGCGTCGCGCAGCTGCGCCGCGGCCTGCTCGGGCGCGACGACGTTGAGCTCGACGCCGGTCCCGAGCTCGAGGCCGGCGCGCGGCGTGAGGCGCGGGACGACGTCGATCCGCCAGCAGAAGCGCTCGGCGTCGCGCGGGGCCGTGCGGACCCAGAGGTTCAGCGGCGGGCTCGCGCCGAAGCGCCGGCGCAGCCGCGAGAGGCCGTCGTGCAGGAGCGCGGCGCCGGTCGGGCCATCGTCCTCGAAGCGCTCGCGGCGCCGGCGCGGGACGAGCATGAGCGCGTACGGCGAGCGCGAGGCGTACGGGCACAGCAGCACCGCCTCGTCGTCGATCGCGACGATCCGGACGCGCCGGCGGACCTCCTCCTGGACGAGGTCCTCGAGCAGGTTGGCGCCCATCGTCCGGGCGGCGTGCGCGCTGAAGCGCTCGCGCTCGCGGGCGACCGCCGCCGGCACGAAGTCCAGCGCGAAGAGCTGCGCGTGCGTGTGCGGGAGCGTCGCGCCGGCCTCGACGCGCTCGTTGACGACGAGGTGCGGGTAGGCGGCGCTCTGCGCGCGCATGCGCTCGCGCCAGACCTCCATGCACGCCATCACCTGATCGACCGGCAGCTCGGCGAGCGAGGTCACCGCCTGCGGGCTGTTGACGATGACCTCGTGGCGGCCGCGGGCGGGCAGCGCCGTGAAGAGGTCCGCGACCGCGTCGCGCTCCGGGGTCGGAGCGTCCTCGCACAGCGCCGCGAAGGCGTTGGGCACGACGCGCACGGTCCACGCGGGTCCGTCGGCGTCCCCACCACCGGGCCGGACGGCGCATAGCTCGGGCGGCGTGCGGTCCTCGTGGCCCGCGGCGAACGGGTCGTGCTCCGGGTCGATCGGGGCGGCGGGCGCGACGTCCAAGCCGGCCGCGGGCCGCGCCGCGCGACCAGGCGCGACGATGACGCGCAGCCCGCTCAGCGGGTCGATGCGGATCTCAGGTGCGGGCGTAGCGATCGATGGCCTGTGCGAGCTTGGCCTGCGTCGGGAACACGCCCTGGTGGACGAGCACGAGCTTGCCGCGCGCGTCGTAGAAGGCCGTCGTCGGCAGGCCCTGCGCCTTGAAGCGGGCGAAGAGGTTGCTGCGCGGATCCTCGAAGGACGGGTAGGGCATCGGGAACTGCCGGGCGCGCTCGCGCGCCGCCGAGCGCGCGTCGTTGACGTTGATGCCGAGGAAGGCGACGGTCGCTCCGCGAGCGTTGGCCTCGCGCTGGAGGAACGGCAGCTCGAAGCGGCAGGGCTCACACCACGAGGCCCACATGTTCACGACGACCGGGTGGCCGCGCAGCGCGCGCAGCTGCGCGTCGAAGGCCTTCGCGCCGCCATCGGCGAGCTCGTTGACGCGCTTGCGCAGCGCCGCGAGCTCCGGCGGCGCCCCGGCGATCGGCCCGGAGACCTCGGCGAGCGTGAGCGGCGCCCCGGCCTTCTTCGGCGCGCGATCGCTGTTCTTCGCCTGGATCGCGCCGATCACGATCGCGGCGGTGAGACCGAGGGCGAGGATCGCGTAGACCGCCTTGCGCATGACGACAGCGTTGCAGAACGCCCACTTCACATGCCGCATCTGCACCGTTCGCTATCCTCTGTTAAGCGCGGGTAAGGGCCCGTCTCCGACGGAGGCGCCTCACCCCGCCCACCGGGCATCCGCCTGGTGTCTGGATCGCGTCGCGTCGATGAGCACGCGCTCCGCCTCACGTACGAGCAGGAAGCCGATCTTGGCTGATCCCACGTCAGTGGCCGTCATGGCCATGTCCGTTCCCACACCCGAGGACATCGCTCGCGCTGAGAAGTTCACGCGCGAAGCGTTCGTGCACGCCGGGGAGACCCCCGAGGCGGCGCTCGCCCCTGGGACGGCGCGGCGCCGCGCGCTCGACGCCGCGCTGCAGGAGATCGCCGCGAAGGCGAAGGTGCCGTCACCGGAATGGCGGCGGCGCTACTCGCTCATGCTCGGCCTCGAGCGCGTGCTCTCCGACGACGAGCCCAAGCTCGCCGACGGCACGTCGCTGAACCCGCACCAGGTCGACGCGCTCTCGGGGACGCTCACCGCGCTGCTCGCCGACGCCGAGCGCATCAACGGCGGCCTCGCGGTCCCGTCCGCGGTGCCGGTCCTCGCCGTCGACGACGACGAGGACTACGACGAGCCCGAGCCCGTCGCGGTCGCCGACGAGGAGCCCGACGACGAGGACGACGAGGACGACGAGGACGACAGCGACGATCCCGAGGACCTCGAGCCGCTCGACATCGAGATCGACATCGGCGACGACGACGAGGACGACGAGTCCGAGGACGACGCCGACGACGACCAGGACGACGCCGAGAGCTCCGACGCCGACCAGCTCGACGAGCAGCCCGACGACCCCAACGCGCACAAGCGCTTCTGGTTCGAGCACGCGACCGGCGCCGGCAAGACCGTCGCCGCGATGGGCTTCGTCGACGCCTCGCGCACCGGCGGGATCCTCATCCTCACCCACCGCCGCAACCTCGTCGACCAGTTTCACGGTGAGCTGAAGGACCGCGGTTACGCAAAGCGCGTCACCCCCGCGCTGCTGCGCGGCCAGGACGCCGCCAACGGCCCCGTCACCGTCGAGACCTACCAGTGGTTCGTTCGCAACGCCGGCAACATCTCCGAGGCCTATTCGATCGTCATCTGCGACGAGGCCCACACCGCCCTCGGCGAGAAGACGAGCGCCGCGATCCGCGAATGGACCGGCCCGATCTTCATCGGCATGACGGCGACCGGCGCGCTCATCGCGCGGCACGTCACCGACCTCTTCCCGACGCAGACGTCGCGCTTCGACCTCGCCCAGGCCGCCCGGCGCGGGGTCATCTCGCCGCTGCGCGGCATCCGCATCCCGCCGGGCCCGGGCGTGCGCAACATCGCCAAGGTGCCGCTGCGCCGCGGCGAGGTCGACGTCGAGTTCGACCAGGAGATGCTCGCCGAGCTGCTCGACCAGGGGCCGTTCAACATGGCCATCGCCGACCTCTACAAGGCGCGCTTCAACGGCGTCCCGGGCGTCGTCTACGCCGCCGGGGTGCGCCACGCCTACAACGTCGCGCAGGCGTTCCGCGACTTCGGCATGAAGGCCCAGGCCGTGTCCGGCGAGACGCGCAAGCGCGACCTCGCCGAGATCCTCGCAAGCTACGAGCGCGGCGACATCGACGTCCTCGTCAACGCGCAGCTGCTCGCCGAGGGCTGGAACTCGCCGCGCGCGACGGTCTGCATGCACCTCGCGCCGACGGCGTCCAAGCGCATCTACCAGCAGCGCGTCGGCCGCGTCACGCGCCGGCACCCCGGCAAGGAGGCCGGCATCGTCGTCGACTTCGTCGCGCCGGACACGAAGAACGACGACCCCGTCGTGACGCTGCACTCGCTCCTGGACCGCGACGTCTACCGCGGCGGCGCGATCGTCGTCGGGCCCGTGCGCCGCGGCCGCGGCCGGCGCGTGCGCGTCGAGCGCCGCGTCGTGCCGGTGACGAGCGACGAGGACCGGCGGATCGAGGTCTTCGAGCGCGAGCTGTGGCGGATCGCCGTCGAGCACCTGCCCTACGGCGAGCAGATCCAGTGGGCCGCGCTCGCCGGTGCGCGCGTCGCGCCGAGCGGCTGGCGCCGCGCGCGGGCGATGCTGCACTTCGACCGCGGCGGCGAGTTCAAGCGCGCCTTCCTCCTGACCGCCGTCCAGCGCAACAAGAACCCGCAGCTGCGCATCCGCGCGCTGCAGGAGATCGCCGCCGCCCGCGACGGCGAGGCGTTCGACACCGCGATCGACGTCATCGGCACCTGGTCGCGCGACGAGCGCCGCGAGGGCACGAAGGTCATGCTGCTGGCGCTCGCCGAGAAGCGGATCGGGCGCCGCGACCAGGCGAACGCCTGGATCTGGCGGCTGGCCTCCTACACGCGCGACGTCCACGAGGAGTACGCCGTGCAGCGCTGGCCGGAGACCAAGCGCCTGCTCGGGCTGCTCGTGAACTCCAGCGGCGCCGCGCACGCCCGCAACGCGCGGCGGCTCGTCCATGCCGCCCGCAAGCAGGACCGGCGCCTGTCGGCCGCGCTGCTCGCGGCGGCGATCGCGCACTCGCCCGAGGGCGAGGAGATCCTCCGCGGCGCGCGCACCCGCCTGGCGCGCAAGCCGAGCGCCCTCTCGCGCGAGCTGCTGCGCAACTTCCCCAAGAGCCGCGGGCGCCGCGGCAACCGCCGGCGCCGCAAGAAGGGCGCGGGCGAGGGCGAGGGCACGAACGGGCAGGGCCAGGAGGTCGTCGCGCACGCCGGCGGCGGCGGCGAGCAGGGCGGCGAGGAGGGGCAGCCGCGGACCCCGTCGCGCTCGTCGCGGCGCCGCTCGCGCTCGCGCTCGCGCAACGGCGGCCGTCCGGCGCCGGTGGTCGCCGACGCGGCTGCCGCGACCGACGAGACGCCGGAGCCGGAGTCCGCGGTGGATGCGACGCCGGAGACGAGCGCGCCCGCCGTGCCCGCGCCCG
>Ga0310810_10003035_pt1 | contig 18233 bp, 13 predicted proteins | sample NCmetagenome_FD_207641 | JGI IMG/M metagenome (GOLD analysis project Ga0310810, IMG submission 207641) | Soil microbial communities from experimental microcosm in Duke University, North Carolina, United States - NC | ecosystem: Engineered > Artificial ecosystem > Soil microcosm > Unclassified ...
AATTGACGATGCACGCCCGCAGGGCAAACACATTTCCGATGATGGCATTCGATAAAAATGCCTCGCCGCTTTGCTCCACACGGGTCAGCAATTCCTGATTGAGCTGGTTGAGATACGTTTCGACGTCGGCCGACCCGAGTTGAGAACGAAGATCGCCGGGAACATAACGAAAGGTCGAGATGCTCAGATTCTGTGAAAGCGTCTGGAAGTCCGGGTGGCTCGTCAGGAGGGCGTGCAGATGCCGGGCCAGAAGCATGTCGTCGGCGATCATCTTCAGATGCCCCTGACGTCCCGCCTGACGAAGACCGAGCCAGACCTTCAACGCGCGAAAGCCGCGGGAGTTCTGCGGCCCGTAGTCGAAATAATTCACCACCTGATCGTCGAAATGATAATAGGCGGGATGGTACGAAAACGCGCTGCGCAGATCGCCGGCGCGGCGCACGAGCACGCAGCCAGCCTCGACCGGCGCATATAACCATTTGTGAGGGTCGACGGCAACCGAATCGGCCTGACTGATCCCCCTGAGTTGATCGGGCGCGCCGGGCACTTGAGCGGCGAGGGCGCCATACGCGCCGTCAACGTGGAACCAGAGATCGTGCTCGCGGCAAATTTCCGCCAGCTGTGGAAGCGGATCCACGGCGCCCGTGCCGACCGTGCCGGCGGTGCCGACGACGAGAAACGGTCGGGCGCCGCGCTGCCGGTCCTCTTCGATCTGACGGCGAAGGGCCGACGGGATCATCTGCTGGCGCTCGTCGGCAGGTATCCACCGGATTGCGTCCGTTCCAAGCCCGAAGAGATCGGTCGCTTTCTGGATCCAGGTATGGGTTTCCGTCGAGGCGTACACCGCAAGAGCGGAGCCTCCGCGCAGACCTGCCTTCCGCACGTCCCAGTCCGCCTTGGCGGCCCGCGCGGCGAGGAAGCAGACGAAGTTCGCCATGTTGCCGCCGCTGACGAGCAGTCCGCCGCAGTCGGCGGGAAATCCAATCAGCTCCGCAATCCATCGCACCGTCTGTCCTTCGATTTCGGTGGCCATCGGCGCCAGCTTCCAGGCGCCCATGTTCTGATTCGCGGCCGCGGCGAGAAAATCGCCCAGCATCCCCAGCGGCGCGGGGCTCGAGGTGATGTAACCGAAGAATCGCGGATGCCCATTGAACAACGAATGTTCGAACAGCAGCCTGGTCGCTTCGCTCAATGCGACGCCGGCGTCAATACCAGCCTCGGGAAGAGAGGCGTCACTGCCGAGCGCCCGGCGAACCGCCGAAGGCGACTCGGCGGGGGTGACCGGCCGCGCGGGCAACGTCACCAGATGCTCGGCGATCCGGTCGACGAGCTCGTGGCCAAGCTTTCGGAAATCATCCCGTGACATCGCCAGCGGAGCGGTCCTCATCGCAGTCCCTCAAACAGATCGGTTTCCCGTTTTCGTCCGCCGTTCACGAGGCTGAATACCCGGTAGAACTCCTGCGTGCCCCAGAGCGACCGGTGATCGTCCGGCGACAGGCTCTCGAGCTTCTTGTAAATGCTCATCTGCGTCTTGTGGCAATTGATGGCGCGCCACACCACGGGCCAGACTGTGCTCGTATCGAGCACGGTCGTCAACATCCAATCGGGCCACGGCGACGGCTTTCGCACCGTTCCATCGACCGTCGTCGACAAATTGCGGAACGCCGCCTGATATGCGGACCACTTCTTCTCGCTCCAGGCGATTTGATAGAGCTTCGACACCCGATGAACGCCGGCGGCGGCGACGATCGCCGCCGTCGTCAGCTGCGAAATCGCGATGTGATCGGGATGGCCGTAGGCGCCGTCCGGACTGAAGGAAATCACGACGTGCGGACGCACGCGCTGGAGATGCGCGGAAATCGTGTCGATCGCCTCTGAGGCATCGGCACGGTCGACGCTGCCGTCCTGATAGTCAAGGAGCGAAACGTCGCGTATCCCGAGCTCCTTTGCAGCGGCGCGCAGCTCGGCCTCGCGTGTTCGCCCCACGATCTCCGGCCCGGGCGATTCAGCGTGATCGAAAAAACGGCCACGCTCGCCGCGCGTGGCCGTCACCAGATATGTCGCGACGCCGTCCTCGGCATACTTCGCCAGCGTCCCTCCGGTGCCGAGCGACTCATCGTCCGGGTGAGCGAGGACGCACATCAGCCGGAGCTCGGACATCGGGTTATCCTACTTTCGACTCTGCTGGGCCGTCGCCGTGCGCGGATCGTCCGAAGGATTGACGTACTTGAACTCCACCGGCCCGACGCCGTACAGCACGATCGTGGTCTCGCCCGTGGTGTAGACGAAGTGATTCGCGTTGGCCGGCACCAGCGAGTAACCGCCGACGCCGAGCGGTTGCGCCGACGCCTTGTCCACCTTGGCCCCGGTTCCCATGAAAAGTTGTCCTGACACGATGACGACGTTTTCATCGGTAGGGTGTGAGTGCGCCGGAACGACGTAGTTCGCCGGGAACTTCAGGCGGACAGTGTAAGGCACCGCCTGCGTGGGATTGCCGGAGAGCACGGCGATCTGGGCGCCGGGCGGCAACATCGGCGGCGCGGGCCCCCAGGTGGCGGACGCCACGTTCTGCATGACATGGGCGGCAGGGGTCTGGGCCGTCGTGAAAGACACCATCAAGAGAGTGATCGTGAGAGCCGCCGGGAACGTTGTCGCGAATCGCGTCATCTTCATACTTCCTCCTGGCCGCACACTGTAGAAAAGAAGGCGGCGATCGTGCGTCCCCGATTCGGGTCATTTTTGCGATGCCTCGAAAAATGGCCTTAACGGGCCACGGGGCTACGCAGGTCCTCAGGGCTTTGTTCTTGGTCCTTGGTTCGTCCCTTGGTCCCAGGTCGTGCTTGGTCCCAGGTCGTCCTTGGTCCCAGGTCGTGCCTGGTCCTCGGTGGTGCTTGCTCCTATGTCTTGATTTCACGTGGCGCCCGCCGATGAGTGGAACGCCCATGACAAGGACCAAGGACCAAGGCCGACCAGGAACGAAAGACGGCCTAAGAACCAAGGACAAAGGACTGAGGACCAGACGTCGAGGAGGCCGCTGCCCTAGGACAACAGGCCGAGGCGGGCCGCCTGAGCGACGGCGGCCGAGCGTGACGACACGTTCAGCTTCGTCAACGTGTTGGCGACATGACGATGGACGGTGTGCTCGCTGATGAAGAGCCGGTCGGCAATCGCATGAGTATTCAGCCCCTTCGAAATCAGTCGCAGCACTTCGACCTCGCGAGATGTCAACCCGCCTTTCTCACTCGATGCGGCCGGCGCGATCTCTTTTTCCAGTGCCGCGAGCATCTGTTGTGCCCGCGCGAGCTCCAGTTCCGCGTTGAGGGACGTGAAATCGTCGATAGCGCGGCGGGCTTCGTCCGCGGCGGCGTCAGGACGTCCCAGATCGGCCAGAACGCGCGCGAGCGCAATGCGCGCGCGGCCTGTCTCGAATGGCGCGCGGCTGCGTCCGAACAGGTCGACGGCATCTTCGAGGTGGCGTCTGGCCGACTTCGCATCGCCGAGAGCCGCATCAAGCACACCGGCGGCGAGGCTGGCCGACGCGCGCAGTGCATCGGTGTTCGCCGCCTGTCCGATGGCGGCGAGCTCGCTCAACGATTGACGCGCCTCGCCGCAGGCCCCTGCATGGACCTGCGCGCGAATCAGCAGCTCCAGCGCGGCCGCGCGTTCGGTGCGGTTTTGCGCTGGAAGGCGGCGCAGGTGCCGATCCGCGAGTTCGGCGGCGGTCTTGTAGTCGCCGCGATCGAAGATCACCGCCGCCCGTCCCAACAGTGCGAGGGAGTGCGAACCCGCCCGATCGAAGAACGCCATCGCCTCGTCCAGCTTTCCCTGCCGGCGCCGCAGCTCACCCAGGCGCACCAGGCCTTCTCCCGTCATGGCTGGCCGCGACGCCGCCAGCTCGGTGGACGCCGCGGCGAGCTCGCGCTCCGCTTCCTGCCACGCGCCGCGCCACATGCAGACCGACGCATATTGGGTGCGGCAGACGGCAAACAACGGCCGCAGTCCCCACTTTGCGCACCAGGCCTTCAGCCGATCGCACCATTGCGCCGCGCGATCGAAATCATGAATGCGTTCGCACGCCGCGATCAGGTAGCAGCAGGCCAGACCGATCAAGACCCGATCGGTCATCTCACCGGCAAGGACCCCCGCATTGACTTCGTCGAGCTCGCGAAGTCCGTCGGCCACGTGGCCGCCGGCGACGCGAGCAAACCCGTGAAGCGCGCGGCCGACCATCTCGTAATCCACAACATGAAGGCGCTGTCCGATCCGTACCGCTTCTCCCGCCAGCTTCTCAGCCTCCTCCGGATCTCCGTCGTCAAGAAGCGCAAAGACACCCGCGCGCAACGCCAGCCACGCGTTCTCCGGCGCATCGGGATGCCCTTCCAGAAGACGACGGGCGCGCTGGAGCCAGCCGTTTGCAACCGCCTGCTCCCCGCGAAACGCCGCGGTGTCCCACGCAATCCAGATCGCCATGCGCGCGGCAGCGGCGCGGTCGTCGCGCTCGAGATAGCCGCGATAGGCGCGCTCGCGGGCATCGAACACGACTTCAGCCAGATCGAGCCACCAGGCCGCAAGGCCGAGCCCTTCGAGCGCTTCGGGATCGTCACCCTGCTGCAGGCTCAGCTCGAATGCCTGTTTCGCCGCGGGCCAGTCGCCGCGCTCGAGCGCCGCCTGTCCATCTGTCATTGACACCTCTCTTTCTCGTCGGCTACAAGGGTGCAGCGCGAGGACCGCATATGAAAAACAGTCTACATGTGTTGACCATCCTCACCGCGGTCGTGGTCAACATTCTCGTATGGGTAGACGTTCCGGCGGGCCAGCTCGCCGGAACGCCCGGGACCGAGAGCGGCCTGGCCACGTTCCAAACCCGCTGTTCCGTCTGCCATAACAACCCGGTCCAGGGTGCGCCGACGGCATCTGCGATTCGCGAGATGACGCCCGAACGGATCTATGACTCCCTCGTATCGGGTTCCATGAAGATGTACTCCGAGGGCCTGGGAAATATACAAAAACAGCGGGTCGCGGAATTCATGAGCGGCCGGCCGCTCGGCAGCGCGAAGGTCGGTGACGCGAAGAACATGCCCAACCAATGCGGGAGCAATCCGGCGCTTTCGAATCCCGCGAACGGTCCGGCATGGAACGGCTGGGGCGCCGATACCGCGAACACACGCTTCCAGCCGTCGCAAAGCGCGGTCCTCACCGCAGCGCAAGTGCCGCGATTGAAGCTGAAATGGGCGTTCGGTTATCCGGCAGGCGAGTCGGCCAACGGGCAGCCGACGGTGGCCTCCGGGCGCGTCTTTGTCGGCGGCGACAACGGGTTCGTGTACTCGCTGGACGCGGCGACCGGTTGCGTCTACTGGTCGCTCGAGAATGGTTCGATCGTGCGGAATGCCCTGACGATCGGACCCATTACCGGTCAAGGCTCCGCGCGCTACGCGGTGTATTTCGGCGACGGACACGCCAACGTCTACGCAGTGGACGCGCAAAACGGAAAATTGTTGTGGAAGACCAAGGTCGATCCGCACTTCGTCGCGCGGATCACCGCCGGCATCAAGTTCTACAACGGACGGCTGTTCGTCCCGGTCTCGTCGTCGGAAGAATTCAGCAGCGGCAACCGAGACTACCCGTGCTGTACATCTCGAGGCAGCGTTGTCGCGCTTGACGCGAATACGGGCAAACAAATCTGGAAGACGTGGGTCGTTCCCGACGAGCCGAAGCCGTACAAGACGCAGGCAAACGGAGTGGTCCTGTACAAACCGGCCGGTGGATCCGTCTGGAACTCGCCGACGATCGATCCCGTTCGACAGGCCGTTTACTTCGGCACAGGCGACTCCACCACGGCACCCGCACCAAAAACCACCGATGGGGTCATGGCCGTCGACATCAATACGGGAAAGCTTTTGTGGTCCTACCAGGCCCATGAAAACGATGTGTTCATGGGAGGCTGCAACGGGCCCAACCGGAGCGACGCGTGTCCGAGTCCCATGGGCCCGGATCTGGACATTGGAAACTCGCCGATCCTGAAATCACTGCCGAACGGGAAACGGGTCCTCATGACCGGAACGAAAACGGGTGAAGTCTTCGGGCTGGATCCGGACAACCATGGCGCGCTTCTGTATCGAGTGCCCGCAGCCCCCGGAGCCGGCCCCAGTGCAACGGGAGGCCGCGGTCGAGGGAACATTCTCTGGGGAGGCGCTGTTGACAACCAGAACGTCTACTACGGAGTGGGCGCGATGGGACTCGGGGCATTGAATCCCGCGACCGGCGACAGCGTCTGGGTTTTTTCTCCCCCTCCGCCGGCCAGGGGAGTTGCTGCGGCGCTCGGCGCTGCGCCAACAGCCATCACGGGCGTCGTCTTCGAGGGAGCATCCAACGGGATGCTCTACGCCGTTTCGGCCGCCGACGGAAAACAACTCTGGGAGTTCAACACGGCGCAGGATTTCGAGACCGTCAATAAGGTTCGCGCGCACGGCGGCGCGATAACCTCCACCGGCGCGGTGGCCGTCGGCGGTATGGTCTTCGTCGGGTCGGGGTACGCGATCAACAGCGGCGCGGCGGGCGGTAACGTTCTGCTGGCGTTTGGTGCCGAATAGACGGCCGATCTCCAACTCAATGTTTCCGGATGAAACCCAGCACCGCACGGTTGAAGATCTCGGGCTGCTCCCAATACGCCGAGTGACCAGCCTCCGGCACGATGACCGATTCCGCGTTCTTGATCCGGGCCGCCAACAACCGGAGCACAAATGGAGGGGCGAACAAGTCGGCGTCGCCGGTGATGAGAAGCGTGGGCACTTTGATCTCTTCCAGCAGCGAAAACGTCACGCGGTGACGCATCGTCTGCGCCGGCGCGAGAGGTCCGGGCGGCCGGCTGACGCGCTCCAGCTCCATCCATCGCCGTGTCCCGTCGGGATTCGCCGCGCGATATGACGGTCCTACCTCTCGGATTTCTGGAGGCAGCGCGTCGAACTGCGGCGAGGGCCTGAGGCGTCGGCCCAGGGCCAGAAATTCGTCGTCCTGCACGCCGCCGATGCTGCTGGCCACCACCAGACTTCGGAGCCGCTCGGGAAACGACAGCGCATAATCGAGCGCGACAAATCCCCCGCCGGCCGTTCCCACGAGATGGAAGCGGTCGATCCCGAGATGATTCATCAGCGCCTGGAGGTCGTCCGCGCCGGTGCCGGGCTGCGCACCCACCGGATCGGTCACTGACCGCCCGAACCCTCGCCGGTCGTACGCGATCACGCGAAAGCCACTTTCAGTCAAGACCGGGAACTGGTATTCCCATACGCGGCTGCTGCCAGTCGTCGCATGCAGCAGCACGACGGGTGCTCCCGTGCCCCCGGTGTCCTTGTACCAGATCCGAACGCCCGGCAGGTCCGCGTAGGCCTCGCGCGCCGGCGCCGGAACTTGAGCGAAGGACGGCGGGGCCGCGACGGGCAGGGCCGTCGCGAGCGCCGTGACAAACCCGGCGCAAATCAACCGCGATTGAAGGCGGTGCATGTCTCTTGTTTCTCCTGTGACGCAGCGCACGCCCGCACCATGACGGAAATGCGCGGATCCGCCTGAAGGCGGACACTACGTTCGAAGCGAGTAGCCTACGGCGCTCTTCATGGAGGTGGCGGCGGATTATCCGGCGCGGTCGTCGGTTTGGCGCCCATGTGGTCTGCGTACTGAGCGCCGGAGTTGCCCCCGCTGTTGCTCTCGGCGACTTCCGGCAGCATCGTCGCATTCCACTCGAGCCACGCCGCGACAAGCCGATCGTATGCCGCCTTCTGGCGATCCTTGAGGTTGGCGCGCTCCATCGGATCCTCAACCACATCGAACAGAAACGTGTTGTCGAGAATCTTGAGGAACTTCAGGTTTCCGTCACGCAAGGCGCGCTGCGCGTTCGCTTTGTAACGCCAGAACAGCTTTCGAGGTACTGGCAGCGCATTGTTTGCGACGATCGGCAGAAGGTTCAGCCCGTCTGGCGGATGCTCCGGGTCGGGCGCCGCGCCTGCCGCGGCCAACAGCGTCGGCAGCCAGTCCATACTGATCATCACTTGATCGGAGGTCTTGCCGCGTGGGATGCGCGCGGGCCAGGACATGATGGCCGGAATACGCAGGCCGCCTTCCAGCAACTCGGTCTTCCTCCCGGTAAACGGCCAGGTGTCCGCGAAACGCTCCCCGCCGTTGTCACTGGTGAAGATCACGATCGTGTTGTCGGCCAGCCCATTCGCATTCAACGCCTGCAGAACACGGCCGATTTCCGAATCCATTTTCTCGATCATGCGCTGATAGGTCTTCTGCGTGCCGCCGTCGTAGTGGAAAAGATTGGTCGATTGGATTCGCGCCGATTCGGACTCGTCGCCCGGTGCTTCCCATGGCCAGTGTGGTGCGTTGAAATGCAGGCTCAGCAGAAACGGCTGACGCGCTCTGGCGTACGCCTTGATGGTGTCGGCAGCGCGCCTTCCCAGCAGCTCGGTCGCGTATCCCGCTTGATGCAGCTGGATGTCGTCGTCCCAGAAGTCTTCCTTCTGATCGGTTCCGTTGTGCGAGTAGTAGTCAATGGCGCCGCCGCGGAAGCCATAAAAATGATCGTAGCCGCTCTTCAACGGACCGAACGCCGGCAGAATTCCCAGGTGCCACTTCCCCACCAGCGTCGTGCCATACCCGGCCTTCCTCAACAAAGACGGCAGCGTGGGATGCTCCGGCGGAAGACCAACCGTTGGATTGCCAGTACCGAGGGGTTCCTCGAGGCCTACGCGCAGCCGGTACTGGTAGCGGCCCGTGATCAATGCGGCTCGAGTCGCCGTGCACACGGCGGAGTTGGCGTACGCCTGGAGAAACCGGATTCCCTTCGTCGCAAGGCGGTCGATGTTCGGCGTGCTGAGGTCGCGGCGCCCATAGCATGAGACATCGGCATAGCCGAGGTCGTCCGCCAGGATGAAGACGATGTTCGGACGCCGCGGTTGACCGAAGGCATTTTGAATGCCCTCGGCGAGTGAGACCGCGCCAGCGGCCGCACAGCGCAGAAGCGTCCGGCGTGAGACGGAATGCGCGCCATTCATTTCTCTCTCCTCGCTTACTTGGCAAAAACCGGCGGCGCTTCCGGGATCGCCGCACCATCGTGCCGCGGTTCCGACGCGCCGAAGTGCACGCCCGAACCGTCACTCATTACGGCCTGCCCGTAGCCGAAGGTTCCGGTCCGCGGCGGCACGACGTCGATATCGTGTCCAAGCGCCGCGAGCTGCTGTCTGACTGACTCCGGAACGAGCGCTTCAACACACACGTCAGGGCCGGTGAAGGTCGCCTTCGTGAAGCGGCCCGCTTCGAGTGCCTGCTGGATGTCGAGTCCGAAGTCGGCGATGTTGGCAACAAACTGCGCGTGCGCCTGCGCCTGATTGAACCCTCCCATAATTCCGAACCCGATCCTGACATCTCCCTTCTCCATGAACCCCGGAATGATCGTGTGGAGCGGCCTTTTGCGCGGCGCGAGCACGTTCGGGTGCGTTTCGTCGAGCGTGAACAGCGCGCCGCGATTGTGCAGCGCGAAGCCGGCCCCGTGAGGGACCAGGCCGCTGCCGAACCCGAAATAGATGCTTTGAATCAGCGAGACGATGTTGCCGTCTTTGTCGATGACCGACAGGTAGATCGTGTCGCCGCCCGTCGAATTGGTCAGGCCGTCGAGCACGGATGGCTCCACGTGTACGGCGGCCTTCGTTCGATCGATGAGCCGCGCGCGGTGTTCGGCGTACGCCTTGTTGAGCAGCGCGGGGACCGGCACGTTTGCGAACCGGGGATCGCCCACATACCGCAGCATGTCGGCGTAGGCCAGCTTCTTTGCCTCGATCATCACGTGCAGCGCGTCGGCGCTGTGGAATCCGTACTCGCCCAGCGGGAACTGCTCCATCAGGTCGAGCATCATCAACGCCGCAATGCCCTGCGTGTTGGGCGGCAGCTCGTAGACGGTCCACCCTCGATAGGTCGTGAACACGGGATCGATCCATTCCGGCTCGAACTCCTCGAGGTCGGCGGCCGTCATCGCGCCGTCGTGTTCGCGCGAGACCGCAAGAATTCGCTCGGCTGTCCTGCCTTCGTAAAATCCGGCTGACCCGTCGCGCGCGACCAGGCGAAGCGAAGCAGCGAGATCTGGATTTCTGAATACCTCGCCGGCGAAGGGCGCCCGGCCGCCCGGGAAGTACGTCTTCGCGAGGTTCGTTTCCTTCGCTCCCGGAGACAGGGTCTCGGCGAGTCCGGCCCAGGTTCCGGCGATGATGTCGGTGACAGGAAATCCCTCGTCGGCATAGAACACCGCCGGCGCGAGAATGTCGGCCATCGACAATTTGCCGAACCGTGCGCGCATCGCCTCCCATCCGGCCACCGCCCCCGGCACCGTCACCGTGTGAATACCGCTCGCCGGCATGTCGCTCAGACCCTTTTGTCTAAGGAACGCAGGCGTCAAACCCCTGGGAGCCCAGCCGGCGGAGTTGAGGCCGTACAACCGGCGGGCTTTCGCCATATAGACCATGGCGAACAGGTCGCCGCCCATGCCGTTCATGTGCGGTTCGACGACGCCCATAACCCCATTGGCCGCAATCGCCGCGTCGATCGCATTCCCTCCGCGCTCGAGCAGTTGGACGCCCGCACGGGCGGCCAGCGGCTGGCTTGCAGCCACGATGCCGAATTTTGTGGCGATCTTCGATCGGCCTGCGACAACATCCATGATTCGAGAAATACTACACGCTAAGGACAGGTGATTCATGGGATCGCGAAGGTTGGAGATTCGAGCCAATCTGCAGACCTCCTACGGCGACATCCTCACGGAGGAGGCGCTGACGGCGCTCGAGGCACTGGCGCCCCTCGACGTCGATCGAAGGGCGATCATGACGGCCCGAATCGAACGGCGGGCGGCACGGGCGCGAAGCAGACAGCGGATCACGTTCCTCGATCCGGAGGCGGAGATCCCGCGGACCAGGATCAAGGTGCAGGACGCCAGGGATGGCCGCTTCGCCGGCAGCGAGATTCCCCCGGATCTCAAGCGCCAATGGATTCAGGGCACGGGCCCGGCCGCCAAGCCCAACGCGCCCGTGGAACAGAGCATCCGCAACGTCGCTCACGCACTGCTGTCCGGCGCCGATGGATGGATGTTCGACGGCGAGGACGCCCTCGGCCAGGTGTCGACGATGTCCCTGGACAACCAGCGGAACCTGAAGCTGGCCATCCATCGCGATCCGGTGTTCATGAACGCCGCCGAACAAGTGGCAACGGAGATCAACCGCTGGGCGAAGGATTTCCTGGGGCGCCCGACGATCGACAACTGGATCAGGCAGCTCGACTTCACCACCAAGCTCTTTCGCCCGCGCGGGCTGCACCTCGACGATCGACACATCCGGCGCGACGCTGCCGGGTTCTCGGCATCCATCGTCGACGTGACGCTCTATGTCGTGAACAACCAGCAACAGTTGCGACGCGACGATGCGTCGCTCGTTCTGTACCTTCCGAAGATTCAAACCGCCGAGGAGGCGGCGCTCTGGAACGACATCCTCACGGCGCTCGAAGCGCACGTGGGCCTCGCGGTGGGCACGATCAAGGTCTACGTGCTCGTCGAACAGCTCGAGGCTTCCTTTCAGCTGATGGAGATCCGCGCGGCACTCGGCCCGCACTTCGTCGGCTACAACACGGGACGGTGGGACTACATCAACAGCGTCGCCGACGCGATGGCGTGGGATACGGACTTCGTCAATCCCAACATCGACACGATCACCATGACGTACGGCTACATGCGGAACTACGAGGACCGCGTCAGGCGTGCAGTCAATACGCCGGATCAACACGGCCGTTACGCCCTATGGCAGGGCGGGATGGAGCCCAATATCCCCGTTGGATCCGAAAGCGGCGTCACGAGCAGCATGAAGAGGGCGGTCGCCGGCGCCGAACGTGAGCAGCGCGAGGGCGCGAGCGGCAAGTGGGTTGCCCACTGGAAGATGGTGCATATCGTCCGTCCCGTGTGGGAGAAAGTCGGGGAGGAGAACCAGCTCGGAAGAAAATTCCCCGCCCTCTCGTACACGAACGCCGACGCGGACGGCCTGACGCTGCTCGAGCCGGCGGCCCGAACGATCCGCGGCGCGCGCGACCTCCTGAGCGTAGCGCTCCAGTACGGCAACGCCTTCGGGCAGGGACTCCAGGCTGCGGCGCTCAAGCCCGCCGATTTCTTCGGCAACGACGACGTGCTGTATCTGATGGAAGACATGGCGACGGGCGAGATCCGCCTGAGCATCCTTTGGGAATGGCTGCACAAGCACGCGTCGCTGATGGCGCCCGATGATTCGGCCGAGATCAACGTGAAGGCGGGCGATCCCTTCACACCCGAGCTGTTCTCACGCCTGCTCGCCGAGGAGTACGAGAAGCTGCGCCGCGCCGGCAATCGGGACGTGCACGATGACTCGAAAAACACGACGTTGCCGATTGCGCGCGAGATCGTCGAGACCTACGTCACCGAAGATGTCAAGCTGCCCTGGTACATCGACCTGCTGAACATCAATCTCGACAACCACGACGTAGCCGAAGCGAAGAGACGCATCCGTCTGCTTACGGAGGCATTTCGCACGGACGGGACGAGGATCACGCAGAACCTGGACTTCGAGGCAGCCTCTAAAACAGCGGTGTGAACAGAAGGAGTCAATTGAGCGCGATCGCAATGGCTTCGAGGAACAGCTCGAGGAAGTCCGGACATTTCCCTCCGGCGCGCCGGTTGAACGGATCGTTCGTCACGCGCGGGCCCCAGCGGCCAAACCAGCCAGGCCCTTCGAACCGCGGCCGATCCTGGCGTCGCGGAGTCCACCAGACTTGCGCGGGACGACTGACAATCGAGTCGTACACGCGGGTATCCGCCGCAGTGTACCGATTGACCTGCCAGTCGACGACTGACGCGGCGCCGGCGGTTTCCGCGAACGTCAGACCATCCGGTCGAATGATTTTTCCGAACGTCGGACCTCCGGTTTGATCCGTCGGGGGAGTCGGGTTGGTGAGCTGGTCGCCAGTTCCGAAGTCACTGGTCGCGCACTCGTGCGCGGCCCAGATCCAGCCGACGACGATCAGGAGGCCCTTTGCGACCACCAGCCAGCCGGTCGGCCAGTTGTTGTGGCCCGGATATCCGGGAATCACAATGTCTTCCGCGATTTCGCCGTCAGCCGCTTCCACCGCCCCGCACGATCCCGTTGAGACGTCGTTCCCACCCGAGAACGGTGTGACGGCCTGCGGACCCGCGGCCGGATAATGTCCGTGCGTGCCGAGCGATACGAAAATCTTCGGATGGTTTCCGACCGCGCTCACGGCGGTCCAGGGATACACCGTCATGCCGACGCGCTTGTCGTCGGCACCGGCGACGCTGGGCGCGCCGACGTTGCGTGAGGTGAGGCCGATAAAACGCGGCGCCCCGTTGCCGTCGAGCAGGATGGCGATACACCCCCACTCGCCGGCGTACGTCGCAAACGTTGCGCCTTCTTCTCTCTCCTCGCAATTCTCCAGGGCCTCCTGATGCAGCGGATACAGAAAATAGTAGAGCAACGCGCTCGGGTTGTTGAGGCTTGGGTTGGCGGCGACGATGTCATGCAGGCTCAAACCGTTCGGCCTGCGCGCGGCGGCGTAGGCGAGCAGATCGTCATGGTCGAGGTGCTCGACGTAATACCATGGGCGGCTCGCCGCAAGCGGCGCCGTGTAATCGACCGGGTTGAACGTCGGATGTCGGTTGACGCTGGTCGCCGCCACGGGTGGATCGACGACGGGGTTCCAGCCGACGAATTGGAGAAAACGCTCCTCGGGTCTCGGCGGTGCTTCTTGATCCGGTGCCGTACCGACCTCGAAATCTGAGGCGTCGTCGCCGAGCCAGGTACCTCCTGTAAACGTCTCGCCGGCCAGCGCGGCGATTTTGAACTTTGAAAGCTGCGGGCCATGCGGGTAGACCGCGCGCGGCGGTTCACCCCAATTGGCCTTGTCCGTGAAGTCGGGCGGCGCAGCACGCCACAGCGCGCATTGCTCGAGATACCATTTCGGATCGATCGGCAAGAACGTCTCGGCGGGATGAAACAGCAGAATCGGCTCGAATTTCTTGGACAGCTCGCGAATTTCGGCGGGCCGCCGCATCGGGTCGTTCCCGACGCTGGCGCCGGTCACGGTGTAGACCGTCCTCGACAGCAGATCCTGTTCCGGCGTGGCGGCGCCGAGGTCGATGCATTCCACGAGACCCGTCGGCAGATCCAATGGGTGCGCGCCGCTTTGAAGCTGCGCGCGCTCGGCTGGCATCAGGACGCGATTCCAGCGTGCGAAAAAGGCCAGCGTCCCGCGCGCGTCAGTATTTGCATTCGCGGCGTTGACGTTGCCGATCGTCACCTGGGACGCCGGGTTGCCGGAGAGCGTTTCGGTGGTCAGACCCCCCGCGCGGACTCCCTTCTGCACGTTATCGACGAAATAGTATTGTTGACCAGCTGCTTGATCCCACGTGAGGAGATGGTTGGCCCAAACGCCATCCGCGAAACATCCCGCGTCGGGAATGATGATCCGCTGTTCACCGCCATGGGCGGCGTCGCCGGCCCAGCCCGCATAGATCCTGTTGTCGGAATAACGCACGAAATCCAGCACCGCGTACGAGCCGCCTTCGAAGTAGCCGTACTCACAAAAGCCGTGGGCTGTCCCTGTTCCCGAAGCCCACCCGGCCGGTTTGATTTTGAGAAAAATCGATCCCGTCGCCTCCGGCCAGACAGCCGGCTGCGGGGCGCTGATTCGATCGGTCAGGGCGCTGAAATAACGGGACATGTCGGTCGTCCTCGTACCTTTGTGGCTGCCGCGCGTCTAGCTGCCGGCGACGGCGCGTTCGAGCAGTCGAAGAAATTCGGCGGCCTTCGGATCGCACGCGAGCGCGGCGTGATCCAGGCGCGCGCGCTTGCGGATTGCTTCCAATTCGCGATTCGAGGCGCTTGGGGCGAGGCCGTTGCGGCGCAACGCCGCAATCCATCGATCGAGCACATCCCGCATCTCGTTGCCGTCGATCAATCCTTCGCACCAGAGGCGCGCGGACTCTTTGAGGATGGCGCGGATTTCGGTTTGTTCGGCCGATGGGAGCAGGAACAGGGCGCGCACGAATCCCCACTGCTGGGCGGACATCATGTCGAGCAGGGCAGCCAGATCGGCCGGGTGGCTTGCCCCCCACTCGCGAACGGCGCGAAAGATCTCCTCCCAGCAGCGCGCGGTCGCCCTGGTGTGCGGCCGGCACCAGAACTCCTGTCGCATCTCCGTGGGATCGATTCGCCAGACCCGCACCTCATCGATGACACCCAGGAGAGGATTCGTTCGGGCCGCGTTGTTCCCAATCGTCACGCCGCCGGCGAGGACAGGCGGAACCGCGGCAGCAACGTTCGCCTCGCCGACGACTTTCCCGTCGATTGACAGCCGGACGGTCGAATAGCCGTTGTGATCGACACCGAGCGTCGCCCATCGATGCGCGGGCACGTGATGGAAGCGGCCGTCCGGCGCGTAGGTCTCATCGCTGCGCACGTAGAATCCCGGCCCAGAAGGGCCGGCGAAGCTCGCTTCGAGCGCCTCCTCCATGATGCTGAAGCGAAACGCACCGTCGCCTTCGATGAGCGTCAGCGTGCGCGCGGCGGCCGGATTGACGTTGGCGACGATCTCGATTCGCAACGCCGCGAGAGGGTTCCACTGTTTCGGATTTGTCGATTCGATCGCGACATGGCTCGCCGGATGAGGAAAGCTGATCGCGGTTTGTCCCGGCGCGGTCCCTGTCGCCGGCGGTGCGTCCCAGGGAGTGCCGTGGTTGTGAAACGGCCCGATGTCGACCGGAATGCCGAGGGTCCGAAACCGTTCCTGGCAAATGAGCTGCAGCATGCCATTGTCTCAACAAGGAATCCAGATGAAGCGTCGAGCAGTCTACATCAGGGCCCCGGATTCGCGTCTGCTCTGTCGCACCTTCGGCCCGGAAGCGCAAAGAGGAGCGTCGCCGATGTCGCGGCGGGTGTGCGCCAACGAAAATCGGCGTGTGCTGCAGGTGCTCAGATATCTGGGCCGTCGACTCGGAAGTGCAGTGTGATGTGTTGGCACACACGGGAAAAGCTTAGGAAAAATTCCGCCTATTGTCCGGAAAATCTGCATCGGATACCTTCGGCAGCAGGGAAGGGAACCGCATGAACCGCATCGTCCGCGCCGTGGTCGCACTCGTCGCGCTCGCAGTCTCGTGGCCGACAGTGGCGGCCGCGCAGTACCAGGCCACCGTGCTCGCCGACGCGCCGGTCGCGTACTACCGGTTCGAGGAGGCCGCCGGCACCACCGCGCTCGACTGCTCGCGCAGGCGGGGCTGCCGCAGCTGGGACTCGCGGTCTCCTTCGACGGGATCAACGACCACGTGGTGACGCCGCGGACCGTCGCGACCGACTTCACGCTGGAGCTGTGGCTGTTCTCGACGGCGACGAGCCCGGTCGGGACGCAGGCCTATCAGGGCGCCGGGCTGCTGTGGTCCGATGTCGGCGGCGCTGCGAACGATTTCGTGCTCGCGGCGCTGAACGACCGCGCCGCCTTCTTCACCGGAAATCCCGACACGACCGTGATCGGCACGACGCCGATCAACGACGGCCGCTGGCACCACGTCGTCGCCACGCGTACGATGGGCGGCACCAAGCAGCTCTACGTCGACGCGGTGCTGCAGGCCACCGGGAGCACCAACGGCTCGCCGCTCAACGCGCAGCCGCAGATCATGATCGGCGGCAACACCCTCGACTCGCGGTATTTCAACGGCCTGATCGACGAGGTGGCTTATTACGGCGCCGTGTTGTCGCCCGCGCAGATACAGGCGCACTTCACGGCGGGAACCGCTCCTGTCGCCGCGCCCCCTCCGCCGCCTGCTCCGGTCCCCGCGCTAGGCGCCGGCGCGCAGCTCGGGCTGCTCGTGGCGATGACGGCGCTCGGGGTGCTCGCGCTGCGACTGCGCGGTTGACGCGCGGCGACGTCGAAGTACCCCAGGGTTGTTCCGGTTATCCATTGACCGCCGCCGCATCGGTGTCGACAGTGAACCCCTCCTGGAAGAAGAGGAGGGCGGCAATGACAGCAGGTGGGCGTACGACAGGTCGACGAACTGGCGGTGAGGCAGGGATTCGAACCCTGGATACAGCTTTTAGGCCGTATAACGGTTTAGCAAACCGCCGCCTTCAGCCTCTCGGCCACCTCACCGCGCGTCTGTAAGTGTACGCCACGCAAGCACTTGTCGATCTCGTGGATTTTTCCAGCGAAGGCGATTCTTTGGTGACGGAGAACAGAAAACCGTCGCCTGCACAGTAACCCCTGAATCGACAATGCGTTCCATAAATCGCTTCACGCTCATCGCGACGATCGAATGGGCACAGTTTTGGGCACAGTCGATGTTGTGCGGGTGAACTCGGCCACTGCTCGATGGCTCGAGCCTGCTTTGTCGGACCGCGCGCTCTGATGTGCCTCGGACCGTCCCCGCCTTCACGCGACCCGACAGCGGAACCGCTTGGTGTCGAGTGACAATGCGGCGTGCGCCCACGTCTGCGTCGCTGCTCGAGAATGGCTTGTCTGTCCTGGTGGGGCACTTCGATGCGCGGGGTGCGAGGATGGCAGGCAGCCCCGAACGGTCGGTAAGGCCCGCCGCCGTATCGTCGAGGCAATGGACATGTTTGTCGCCGATGCGCGGCGCGCAAGGATCGTCGACGATGTGAACTGCCCTCAGGTGCAGCGAAAGCGCTTCGCACCTATGCAACCCTTCGCAAGAGCGCGGATGTAGAAAAGCGACGCGCGGCCTAGGCAGTGCGACCTGCCGACCACGTCACCAACGCGTCGGATGCGCGATAGCGCCTCAGTCCGATCGCCGCCGTTCGCTCTCTCTTCTCAAGACGGCCCGGCACGTCTACGTTGTCTCGCTGTCGACACCGATCGAGGCCCATCGATCCCCTTCAACGAAAAGATGCCTCTCGCGGAGTCAACGCTCTTGCTCGCTTTTTTTCCCGTCCCTCGATCGCCGACACTCAGAGCTTTCGCAGGTAGGCGAGCAGCGCCGGTCGTTCCTCCGGGGACACGAACCCCCGATCGACCACCAGACCGTTGGACGAAAGAATCGGCGGCAGGTTTGGAGGCGGGTTGAGCCTGGCCGCTCGTCGGAAGAACGCGTCGTAGTGGTCGAGCACGGCTTCGAGCGTCGCTGCGGAATTGTTGTGAAAGTACGGGGCGGTCCT
>Ga0310810_10003039_pt1 | contig 18224 bp, 18 predicted proteins | sample NCmetagenome_FD_207641 | JGI IMG/M metagenome (GOLD analysis project Ga0310810, IMG submission 207641) | Soil microbial communities from experimental microcosm in Duke University, North Carolina, United States - NC | ecosystem: Engineered > Artificial ecosystem > Soil microcosm > Unclassified ...
GCTGATCGCGGCGCGCAGCGGCGGCGGGAAGCGCCACCAGTTCCGACACGCGCAAGCCTGTCGCATAGACGACTTCGAGAAGGCAAAGCAGGCGCGTAGCGCGCAGGCGCTGAGAAAGCGGCTGTTCGGCGTTATCGCTGTTGGCGCGCGCTGTCTTGAGCAATTTGTCGACGTCGGCGATCGAAAGTATCTTCGGAAGCAAACGCGCACGCTTCGGTCCTTCAAGCACAGCGGCAGGATCATCGGCGCGCTTTCCCTCCGCATAAAGAAACCGATAAAGCTGACGTACCGCCGAAAGCCGGCGCGCCAGCGATGACGATTTGAATCCTCGCTCGGCGAGACTCGCCAGAAACTTGCGCAAACTATCGGTGGTAGCGTTCGCGATCGTGCTGCGCGATGCACGCAAGTGGGCGGACAGGTCCTCGAGATCGTTGCGATACGCGGCGAGCGTGTTGTCGCCGGCGCCGCGCTCGGCGGTCAGCATGTCGAGAAACAGTTCGATCAGCGCTTCGTCTGATGCCCCTGGCCGGCGGCCCATCGCCTTGCCCCGTTTCCGGCGTCAGTGATTCTTGAGAAACTTGTCGGGGGGAATAGTCACGATGATCTCGCGTGGCTTGTATTTGACGAAAGTGGCGAGCGAGAACACGGCACCATAAGCCAGGCCGCCGAGCAGGCCGAAAATCACCAGAAATCTGAAAAGACTCGGCATGACCATTCCGTCAAGGATCGACCGCGGCGATTTGCGGCGAGTTACGACCACGTTCCCGAACCGCTGGCAAGACCGGCCGCGCGGTAGCTGATATATGGAACCGAGGATTCGTTTGGAAAGCCTAGCATGGTTAACGACGCCATCCAAAAACCCGCGGAAAGTGGCTCCGAATCGGCAGTGGTCCGCGCGCTCGGCGGCCGGTCAATCGTGCTCATCGGCATGATGGGCGCCGGCAAATCGTCGATAGGCCGCAGGCTTGCTGGCCGGCTGGGAATTCCATTCATTGACGCCGATGCGGAGATCGAAAGTGCGGCCGGCATGACCATTCCCGAAATCTTCGAGAAGCACGGCGAGCCTTACTTTCGCGCGGGCGAGGCGCGCGTCATCGCGCGTTTGCTCGACAACGGCCCGCAGGTGCTTGCGACCGGCGGAGGCTCCGTCATGGATCCGCAGACCCGCGCTCTGATTGGCCAAAAAGGCATTTCGATCTGGCTCAAAGCAGACATCGATGTCTTGCTCAAGCGAACAAAGCGCCGCAACGACCGACCGTTGGTAGAAAAGATCAAGGATCTGCTGCCCGTGCGCGAACCAATCTATGCCCAGGCCGACATCGTCATTCAGTCCCGCGACGAGCCGCATGACACGATTCTCGACGAGATCATGGGCGAGCTTCCGAAGCGTCTCGGCCTCCGCGCGGAGAAACCGTCATGACGGCGCCACTGGGGCAAAGTAAGCCCATCGTGGTGCCGGTCGCGCTCGGTGCGCGGAGCTATGACATCGTTATAGGCCGCGAGCTGCTTGCAAGCCTTGGCGTGCGCATCAAGACTCTGCGGCCGGGGGCGCGCGTAGCAATCGTGACGGATGAAACGGTTGCTGCACACCACCTGGCGGCAACCGAAACCGCGCTCAAGGCGGCGGGCATCGACGGCGCGCGTATTCTGGTGCCGGCAGGCGAAGGCTCCAAGAGCTACGCGACGTTCGAAAAGGTTTGCGAAGCGATCATCGCCGCACGTGTCGAGCGCAATGACCTGATCGTTGCACTTGGCGGCGGCGTGATTGGAGATCTCGCAGGCTTTGCGGCGTCCTGCGTCAGACGCGGGCTCGATTTTGTGCAGGTGCCGACGACGCTTCTTGCGCAGGTCGACTCCTCGGTCGGCGGCAAGACCGGCATCAATTCGCGCCAGGGTAAGAACTTGATCGGTGCATTTCATCAGCCGGCGTTGGTGATCGCCGATACGGCGCTGCTCGACACGCTGCCGAAACGCGAATTCCGCGCCGGTTATGCCGAAGTGGCCAAATACGGGTTGCTCGGCGACGCCGCGTTCTTCGCTTGGCTGGAGAAGAACTGGCAGGATGTCTTTGCCGGCGGTTCGGCGCGCGAGCACGCCATCGCGGTGTGCTGCCGTGCCAAGGCCGGTATCGTTGGGCGCGACGAGCATGAAACCGGCGAGCGCGCGCTGCTTAACCTCGGCCACACCTTCGGGCACGCGCTCGAAGCCGGTTGCGGCTTCTCCAGCCGGTTGCTGCACGGCGAAGCGGTGGCACTGGGGATTGCCCTGGCCTTCGAGTTTTCGGCCAAAAAGGGCCTGATCGCGGCCTCCGATGCCGCGCGTGCGAGCACCCATCTTGCAGCAGTCAGCCTGCCCACCCAAGTAAAGGATGTTCCCGGCGGCGTTCCGCCGGTCGATGTATTGATGGACCTGATCGCTCAAGACAAAAAAGTAAGACGCGGCTCGCTCACTTTTATATTGGTGCGCGGCATCGGCGAGGCGTTCATCGAAAAGAATGTCGATGCCACCGAGGTGCGTGCGTTCCTCACGGACAAGCTCAAATAATCGATGACCGCAAACGACTGGCTGTCACTTGTCGTCGTCCTAATCTGCCTGCTGCTTTCCGCCTTTTTCTCGGGGAGCGAAACGGCGCTGACTGCGTCGTCTCGTGCCAGCATGTCGCGGCTGGAAAAGCACGGAAACCGTCGCGCCACCATCGTGAACCGGCTGCTGGAGCAGCGCGAGCGCCTGATTGGCGCGCTCCTGCTCGGCAACAATGCGGCCAATATCGCCGCGTCCGCGCTGGCGACGGGAGTTCTGCTCACATGGTTTGGCAACGCCGGCGTCGTGTACGCGACAGGGCTGATGACCGTGCTGGTTGTCGTTTTCGCCGAAGTTTTGCCCAAGACGGCGGCCTTCAACGCGCCCGATCGTATCGCCCTCGCGGTTGCCAAGCCGATGCAATGGGTGGTGCGGCTGCTCGGGCCGATCCTGATATGGATCGAAAGGCTCGTCTGCTGGATTCTCGCGCGGTTCGGCATGGACGTCGGAGAGGATCAGGCTATCCTTTCCGCGCGTGAGGAACTGCGCGGGGCCGTCGATCTCCTGCATCGCGAGGGCGACGTGGAGCGTCTCGACCGCGACATGTTCGGCGGCGTGCTGGATCTGCGCGAGCTTGCGGTCTCAGACGTGATGATCCACCGCACCAATATGATCACGCTCGACGCCGACGATTCACCCGAGGGTATCGTCAATGCGGTGATAGCGTCGCCAGTGACGCGTCTTCCGATGTGGCGCGGCAATCCGGAGAACATTGTCGGTATATTGCATGTAAAGGATTTGCTGCGTGCATTGCATGCCGTGGATGGTGATGCCGCGAAGGTCGACATCGCATCTTTGATGGCGCCTCCCTGGTTCGTGCCGGATACGCGCCCGGTGTCGGAGCAGCTCAAGGCCTTCCGTCGGCGCAAGACGCCCTTCGCACTCGTCGTCGACGAGTACGGCGAAGTGGAAGGTCTGGTGACACTCGAGGACATTCTAGAAGAGATCGTCGGCGACATAACCGATGAGCATGACGTGGCAATACCCGGTGTCCGGCGTCAACCGGATGGATCGGTGAATGTCGACGGCGCGGTGCCAATCCGCGATCTTAATCGCGTGATGGATTGGAATTTGCCCGATGAAGAGGCGACGACCATCGCCGGGCTGGTCATTCACGAAGCGCGTTCGATTCCGGAGATAGGCCAGAGCTTCACCTTCCACGGATTCCGCTTCCGCGTGCTGCGCCGTGCACGCAATCGCATAACTGCACTGCGCATCCAGCCTTTGCCGCGGACACAACCTGCAAAGGCCGGCTAGTTTCCGCCTTCACCGGGCGCGGATGCGTGGATGGCAAGCGCATGCACGCCACCCGCAAGCTCGGCGGCAAGCGATTGATTGATCATGCGGTGGCGCTCTATGCGGGTCTTTCCTTTGAACGACTCCGAGACGATATACACTCGGAAGTGAGTTTGCCCGCCCGGCCGGTGCCCGGCATGACCCTCGTGCTGGTGCGATTCATCAACCACTTTGAGGCTTTGCGGCACGAAAGCCTCGGTCAACTTTTGCGTGATGAGATCGGCGGTTCGCATATTGCCCGCTTAGGAGAGCGCGGCCTGCCGGTCAATGGCCACAAACAAGTCTTGAACGCGTCACCTGCGAAAGCGCATAATGTTCGGTCATGAAATTCGACTCACCCCTTTTTGATCGTATCCGCGTCAAGCCGGAGAAGGACCGCCGTCCAAAGACCGGCGGGCCCAGCTGCGAATGGCACGGCTGCAAGGAAAAGGCCACGCACCGCGCGCCCAAGGGCCGCGGCCGCGAAAAGGATTATTGGCGCTTCTGCCTGGATCACGTGCGCGAATACAACCAATCTTACAATTTCTTCGCAGGCATGAGCGATGCAGCCGTGATGGCCTACCAGAAGGACGCGCTCACCGGCCACCGCCCCACCTGGAAGATGGGAACCGGCAAAGGAACCGTGCGTCCAGACGTTCGCGCGTTCGGTTCGCATTCGGACCCGTTTGGGTTGTTCAGTGAAGGCGTCCGCGCGGAACAGAAGGCGCGGGCTGAAACGCGTCCGATCCGCAATGCTGAACGCAAGGCGCTCGAGACTCTCGGTCTCGATATCGACGCGACCTCGCAGCAGGTGAAGACGCGTTTCAAGGAATTGGTAAAACGCCACCACCCGGACGCCAATGGTGGCGACCGTTCCACCGAAGACCGCCTGGTCGCGATCATTCAATCGTACAATTACCTAAAATCGGTGGGATTCGGCTGACCGGGCGGCGATTGCCGTGAGCAACCCAGCCCCGCCTTTCAGGCAGAGCTGACAATACCTATCTTATTGAAATAATTGATGGTGCCATTCGAAACGGCCGGGTTTTTTGCCGCCGTGGCCTCTGCTAAGTTGCCGCCCGCCATCAGCCGGACCGTACGAATCGGACCGCATCACGGGCTTCGGGGTTCCGAGGCCACGGAGGATCAATGACCGCCGCAATGCAAGAAGTCGCCGGCCTGCCCGACATGAAAGTGTCAGTCCGGCAGGTTTTCGGAATCGACAGTGATTTGGAAGTGCCCGCCTATTCCAAGGCTGATGAGCACGTACCCGACATTGACAGCGACTACCGCTTCGACCGTCCGACCACGCTAGCAATCCTCGCAGGCTTCTCGAAGAATCGCCGCGTCATGGTCACCGGGTATCACGGCACCGGCAAGTCGACGCATATCGAGCAGGTCGCGGCCCGGCTCAACTGGCCGTGCGTGCGTGTCAATCTCGACAGTCACATCAGCCGCATCGACCTGATCGGCAAGGACGCCATCGTGATCAAGGACGGCCAGCAGGTCACCGAATTTCGCGAGGGCATTCTGCCCTGGGCGCTGCAGAACAACGTCGCGCTCTGCTTCGATGAATACGATGCCGGCCGGCCGGACGTGATGTTCGTCATCCAGCGCGTGCTGGAGGCATCGGGACGGCTCACGCTGCTCGACCAGAGCAAGGTGATCAAGCCGCATCCGGCGTTCCGGCTGTTTGCAACTGCCAATACGGTCGGCCTCGGCGACACGTCGGGCCTTTATCACGGCACGCAGCAGATCAACCAGGGTCAGATGGACCGCTGGTCAATCGTCACCACGCTCAATTATCTGCCGCACGACAACGAGGTGGAGATCGTGCTGGCCAAGGCGAAGCATTACCGCAACGAGCAGGGCCGCGACGTCGTCAACAAGATGGTGCGGGTCGCCGACCTCACCCGCAACGCCTTCATGAACGGCGACATCTCGACCGTAATGAGCCCACGGACGGTAATCATTTGGGCGGAGAATTCCGAGATCTTCAACGATATCGGTTTTGCATTCCGGCTCACCTTCCTGAACAAATGCGACGAACTCGAACGCCCGATCGTGGCCGAATTTTATCAACGTTGCTTCGGCGTCGAGCTGCCGGAATCGTCGGTGAACGTGGCGCTGAGCTGATCGCGGGTCATTCCGGGGCTGATGAATGGCCTCTAATATCAAGAGCAAGCCGACTTCGAAGGAGTCGCCGACCGAGCCGTTCAAGCGCGCGCTTACCGGCTGCGTTCGCGCGCTCGCACGCAAGCCGGACCTTGAGGTTGCATTCGCCGCCGAGCGTCCGGGGCTGTTGGGTGGGAAAGTCCGTCTGCCAGAGCCGCCGCGCAGGCTTGGCAAGGCGGAAGCTGCAGTAGTGCGCGGTCATGCCGATTCCATTGCTCTGCGTCTTGCCTGTCACGACCCGGCGATGCATCGACGCCTGCAGCCGGCCGGCCAGCAGGCGCGCGCCGTGTTTGAGGCGGTGGAGCAGGCGCGCGTCGAGGCGATTGGCGCACGGCGGATGGATGGCGTTGCGCAGAATCTTACCGCGATGCTCGACGAGCGTTTTCACCGGGGAAAATTTGACGAGATCACCGACCGTGCCGACGCTCCGATAGAGGACGCGCTGGCACTCATGGTGCGCGAACGCCTTACCGGCATGTCGCCGCCGCCTGCCGCCAAACGGCTGGTCGATCTGTGGCGCCCGCTGATCGAGGACCGCGCCGGCAGTGACCTCGACCGGCTTGAAAACCTGGTCGAGGATCAACGGCAGTTCAGCGACGTCGTGCATGATCTGCTCGATGCGCTCGAAATGGGCGAGGATCGCAGCCACGATTCCGAGGACGAAGACGAGGGTGAGGAGGACCGCCGCAAGCAGGAGTCCGGCGAGGACGGCGAAGCCGCCGATTCCGACGAAATGCAGCGCATGAGCATGGAGGACACACAGGTGTCTTCCGAAGACATGCCCGACGCGGCCGCCGAAGCGGCCGAAGCCCCGACCGCCGATATGGCCGACGACAGCGACATGGGCGACGCCGAGACGCCGGGCGAGCCACAACGGCCGCGCCATTTCGGCGCCAACGAGCCGCGGGGTCCCGACTATCGCGCATTCACTAGCAAATTCGACGAGACGATCGCGGCCGAGGACCTCTGCGAAACGGAAGAGCTCGATCGCCTGCGCGGCTATCTCGACAAGCAGCTGTCGCACCTGCAGGGCGTGGTGGCTCGGCTTGCCAACCGGCTGCAGCGGCGGCTGATGGCGCAGCAGAACCGTTCGTGGGAGTTCGATCTTGAGGAAGGCCAGCTCGACCCTGCGCGCCTGTCGCGCGTGATCATCGATCCGTTGCATGCGCTCTCGTTCAAGGCAGAAAAGGACATGCAGTTCCGCGACACTGTTGTGACCCTGCTGCTCGACAATTCCGGCTCGATGCGTGGCCGCCCGATCACGGTCGCTGCGACCTGCGCGGATATCCTTGCACGCACGCTCGAGCGCTGCGGCGTCAAAGTCGAAATCCTTGGGTTCACGACGCGGGCCTGGAAGGGCGGGCAGTCGCGCGAACATTGGCTCACCGCCGGCAAACCAGCCAATCCCGGCCGTCTCAACGATCTCCGGCACATCATCTACAAGTCAGCGGATGCGCCCTGGCGCCGTGCGCGCAAAAACCTCGGCTTGATGATGCGCGAGGGCCTGCTCAAGGAAAACATCGACGGCGAGGCGCTGGATTGGGCGCATAAGCGCCTGCTGGGCCGCACCGAGCAACGCAAGATCCTGATGATGATCTCGGACGGCGCGCCGGTCGACGATTCCACGCTGTCAGTCAATCCCGGCAATTATCTCGAGCGTCATCTTCGCTGGATCATCGAGGAAATTGAGACACGTTCGCCGGTGGAGCTGATCGCGATTGGCATCGGCCACGACGTTACGCGCTACTATCGCCGCGCCGTCACCATTGTAGACGCCGAGGAGCTCGGCGGTGCGATGACGGAGAAGCTCGCCGAATTGTTCGAGGAGCATGCCGCCACCCAGCGGCCTGGCCCCCGCGCGCGAAGACGCGTCGCTTGATGTTATCCCGCCGCCGCTGGCTTAATGCCGGGGTGCTATGCGCCGGACTTGCACTCATCGCCGCCGGTCTCGCTCTGGGTGATGCGCTGCGCTATCCCGCGTCGCCGGTGCGTATCGAAATAGCGGCGACGCCGATTCCATCCTTCGACAATCGTGATCCGACACGGACGCGGTTCGGCGACCTCGAGTTTCGTGGCGGCCTTGAGCTTTCTTCCAGGCACTCGGCTTTCGGAGGAATTTCCGCGATCCATGTCGAGCCAGACGGCAGCCGCTTCATTGCCGTCACCGACCGCGGCTCGTGGCTCCGTGGCCGCATTATCTATCGCGACGGCAAGCCGGTCGGCATTTCCGATGCCGAAATGGCGCCAGTTCTCGGTGCGGATGGACGGCCACTCGCCGCGCGCGGCTGGTATGACGTCGAGTCGCTCGCTGAGCGCGACGGCATCCTTTACATTGGCATAGAGCGCGCCGAGCAGATCGTGCGATTCGACTACCGGCGCGACGGTCTGCGTGCACGCGGGCAGCCGATCGATGTACCCGCCGATTTCAAGACTTTCACCTTCAACAAAAGTCTCGAATGCCTTGCGGCACCACGGCAGGGCACGCTCGCCGGAACGTTGATCGTGGTGACCGAGCACAGTCTCGACAGTGCCGGTAACCTGCGCTCGTTCATTCTGGGTGCGGATCAGGTCACACGATTCGGCGTCAAGCGAACAGACGATTTCGATGTCAGCGACTGCACGCTGTTTTCGCCGGACGAAATGCTGCTGCTTGAGCGGCGTTACTCGCCGGCCCGCGGCATCGCACTGCGCATCCGCCGCATCCCGCTGGCTGATATAAAAGCGGACACGGTGCTCGATGGGCGTTCGATGATCGAGGCCGATCTCGCGTATCAGATCGACAATATGGAAGGCATAGGCATGCACCGCAATTCGACCGGCGAGGTGATTGTCACACTTGTGTCGGATGACAATTTCTCGATCATCCAGCGCAACCTGCTGCTGCAATTTTCAGTGGTTGGGGAGTAGCTGCCGACGTCCCAAAAACGCCGATGCCCGGCGTAATAAGCCGGGCCCCACACATCCGGCGCTTTTAGAGACCTCAGCCTGCCTTCGCTTCTCGCTTCTTCACGATCTGGCGCTTGAGCTCGAGCACGCGCGGCGCCAGCTCGTCGTCCTTCGCCTTGAGCAGGAACGCATCAAGCCCGCCACGATGATCGACCGTCTTGAGCGCGTTTGCCGACACCCGCAATTTGATCCTTCGACCGAGTGTATCTGAGATCAGCGTGACGTTGCGCAGGTTCGGCAGGAACCGCCGCTTGGTCTTTATGTTTGAGTGGCTTACCTTGTGGCCGACCAGTGGCCTCTTACCGGTCAGGTCGCAACGCCAGGACATGGCACTTTCCTCGAAAAATACCGCGCGCCGACGTGCGGTTCAGGTCAATCGTCTGGGTAAAGACCGCGGACGTATAGAGAGCGGGGTTGCGGGCGTCAAGCCAAGCCAATCGCGAAAAACGGAGGTTTTTCAGGCATGGCGCGGACGAACACAGAATCGACCAAATCCGGACGGACGAGATGTCTGCGTAGCCGTTAACTCTGCGATCACCGGTCGATGGCCAGTGCGGATTGCAGGATATGATCGACGGCCCGAGCGCGGACCATCTGCGGCCGCCGGCGCGGAAGGATCGAGCCTTGCATCAGATCACATATCGCCCGCTGCTCGCGTCATGCGTGCTGGCCTTTGCCGCATTCGGCCCGGTCGGTGCGGCTTCCGCAGAGGGGCGCTTGGAAGCCCGCTATTCGGCGACGCTCGCTGGCATCCCGATCGGCAGCGGCAGCTGGACCATCGAGGCGGCTGAAACGCAATACACGTCGACCGTCAACGGTTCGACATCGGGACTTCTGCGCGCCTTCACGGGTGGGCAGGGCAATGCCACCGCCCGCAGCACGCTCAACGGCGGAAGGGTCGTGTCATCGATCTATGCTGCGACAATCACCACACGTAAATACACGGATTCCATTCGCATCACCACCAACAATGGCAATGTGAAGGACTTCAAGATCGACCCGCCGCAGGATGCGAACCCCGAGCGTGTGCCAATCACTGAGGCGCACCAGCACAACGTGCTCGATCCAATGACCGCGACATTGGTGCGCATATCCGGCAATGGTGACATCCTATCGCCGGAGGCTTGCGCCCGCACGATTGCCGTCTTCGATGGCCGGCTGCGCTACGATGTGAAATTCGCTTTCAAGCGGATGGACAACGTGAAGGCAAAAAAGGGCTATGCCGGCCCGGTGGTTGTATGTGCCGCCTATTTCTCGCCTGTTGCGGGCTTCATCCCGTCACGGACGGCGATCAAATATCTCTCCAAGCAGCGCGAGATGGAGGTCTGGCTGGCGCCGATCGCCGGCACGCGCGTTCTGGTGCCATATCGCGCTCAGAGTCCGACGCCGATCGGTCAGGCGGTGCTCGAGGCGTCCGAATTCATCTCGGTGGCGCTTCCCATCCCGGCGTCAGCCAACGGTGTGAAGACGCAATGACGGATAGCGCTTGACTCATGTGCCGTCATCGAATCCGGGCTCGCGTTAACGTTTGAGGGACCAAATCGCGCTTGAATCGGGCCTGCGCTACTCCATCTTGTGGCTATACGCCCGGTATTTGCCAGATGTCGCCGTGAACGAACCTATACAGGGCTCGAGTCAGTGATTCGGGCGCGATTCGTTCCAGACTCGTTCTAAAGCTTAATCAGGCGGATGCTCGGCGTCGCATTGTGATACAGAAAAGAGGTGTGCTGGCGGCGGTCGCCGCGGCCGGTACCGATTCGGACGCGTAATGGCCATCAGTTTTTCTCCGCAGTCTGCCCGAGCATCGCGAACCCGCGGTGCCGGTGTAACGGCAGTGCTGGGACCCACCAATACGGGCAAGACACATCTCGCCATCGAGCGGATGCTCGCGCATTCCTCGGGCATGATCGGACTGCCGCTGCGGCTGCTGGCGCGCGAGGTCTACAACAAGGTCGTCGAACGGACAGGCAAGGATGCCGTCGCGCTGATTACCGGCGAGGAAAAGATCAAGCCGGCGAACCCCCGCTACTGGGTCTCGACCGTCGAGGCTATGCCGCGCGATATCGACGTCGCCTTCATGGCAATCGACGAGGTGCAGCTCGGCGCCGACTTCGAGCGCGGTCACGTCTTCACCGACCGGATGCTTAACGCCCGCGCACGCGAGGAAACGCTGGTGCTCGGCGCGGCCACCGTGCGGCCTATGGTGGAGAAATTGTTACCTGGCGCGCATGTCATAAGCCGGCCACGGCTGTCTACACTCACTTACGCCGGCGAGAAGAAGCTGACGCGCCTGCCGTCGCGATCGGCGATCGTCGCTTTCTCGGCGGAGGAGGTCTACGCCATCGCCGAACTGATCCGTAGGCAGCGAGGAGGGGCGGCGGTCGTGCTTGGCGCGCTTTCGCCGCGCACGCGCAACGCGCAGGTCGCCCTCTATCAATCGGGCGATGTCGACTACTTGGTGGCGACCGATGCAATTGGCATGGGCCTCAATCTCGACGTCGACCACGTTGCCTTCGCCTCCGACCGCAAGTTTGACGGCTATCAGTTCCGCAAGCTCAATCCGGCGGAGCTTGCCCAGATCGCCGGCCGCGCCGGCCGCGCGACCCGCGATGGAACGTTCGGTACCACCGGCCGCTGTGATCCGTTCGAGCCCGAACTGGTGCAGGCGCTGGAGAGCCACACCTTCGAGCCGATCCGGCTGCTGCAATGGCGCAACACCGATCTCGACTTTGCCTCGATTGGCGCCCTGCAGGCCTCGCTCGCGGCGCCGCCGAGTGAACAGAGGCTCACGCGTGCGCCGATCGGCCAGGATATTTTGGTCCTGGAACATGCCGCACGCGACGAGGACGTGCGCGCATTGGCGGCAAACCGGGCAGCAATCGCCCGATTATGGGATGCCTGTCAGGTTCCTGACTATCGCAAAATTGCACCCGCCACGCATGCCGAACTGGCCGTGACCCTCTATGGATTCCTGATGCGAGAGGGTAACATCCCTACCGATTGGTTCGCTCGCCAGGTTGCTCTTGCCGACCGGACCGACGGCGACATCGACACTCTCTCCAACCGGATCGCGCATGTCAGGACATGGACGTTCGTTGCCAACCGGCCGGATTGGCTTGGCGATCCGGACCATTGGCAAGGGGTCACGCGAGCCGTCGAAGACAAGCTGTCCGATGCGTTGCACGAACGTTTGGCCGAACGTTTCGTGGACCGCCGCACCAGTGTGTTGATGCGGCGGCTGCGTGAGAACACGATGTTGGAAACTGAAATCGGAAAGTCCGGGGAAGTTAAAGTCGAGGGGCACGTGATCGGCCGCCTCGATGGTTTCATGTTCGCGCCGGACGCTTCCGCTGCAGGGTCCGAAGCAAAGGCGCTCAATGCTGCCGCACAAAAAGCGCTTGCCGGCGAAATCGAGCTGCGCGCGACCAAGCTTTCACAGGCTTCGAACGATCAGATTGTACTTGCCGCCGACGGCGCCTTGCGCTGGACCGGGGACCTTGTCGGCAGGCTGGCTGCCGGCGACGATACCTTGCGTCCACGCGTACGCATAATTGCCGACGAGCATCTTACCGGTCCTGCGCGTGAATTGGTGCAGAACCGACTCGACCTCTGGCTCAAGACTCACATCGAGAAGCTGCTCGCCCCGTTGTTCTCGCTCACCGCGGCCGAGGATGTCACAGGAATGGCGCGTGGGGTTGCTTTCCAGCTGGTCGAAGCGCTCGGCGTGCTCGAACGGCAGAAGGTAGCGGAAGAAGTCAAAGGCCTGGACCAACCCGCGCGCGCAACCTTGCGCAAATATGGCGTACGCTTCGGCGCCTATCACATTTATTTGCCTGGGCTGCTCAAGCCAGCGCCGCGCGCGCTCGCGACCCAGCTGTGGGCGATCAAGCACGAGAGTCCGGATGCGAAGGGCGTAGGCGAATTGCTGCATCTCGCCGCCAGCGGCCGCACGTCGATCCCGGTTGATAAGGAAACGCCGAAAGCGCTCTATCGGACGGCCGGCTATCGCATCTGCGGCGAGCGTGCGGTGCGCGTCGATATTCTTGAGCGTCTTGCCGATCTTATCAGGCCCGCGATGTCATGGCGTGAAGGCGCGCCCGGCCCGAAGCCGGACGGTTTCTTCGACGGCCGCAGCTTCCTTGTCAGTGGCGCTATGACGTCCCTCACAGGTGCGTCCGGCGAGGACTTCGCATCGATCTTGCGTTCGCTTGGATATCGGATGGATCGCAAGCCGAAGCCGGCGCCAGCTTCGGCAACAACCGAAATCGAGACAGTGGCCATTGCGCCCGACGTGACGGTGGTTGCGATCCCCGCAGCCGAGACGCCATCCGAGCCCGCAGCAGTTGAAAGTGCCGCTGCAGCGTCCGACCTCTCATCGCGATCGTTATTACCCGAACCTGAATTCGTTCCGGCTGAAGCGGCGCCTTCCGTGCAAGAACCGTTGAAAGAACCGGCGCGAGAGGCCACGCCGGCAGAAACCGTGGCGGCAGCACCTGTCGAAAGCACAACAGCGGAAGCGACGCCCGCCGAGGAGCCGGCGTTCATCGAAGTGTGGCGCCCTGCCGGCCGCTCCGAGCGTCGTCCGCATCGTTCGCGCCGTCCGCATCGTCAACAACAGCCGCAAGTTATCGTGACCGAGGGTGCAGCCGCGCCTCCTGCGGAAGGCGCGGCCACCGCAGCGCCATCGGCCGGTGCGTCCGCACCGGCGCGCGGACCGCGCCGCCCGCCACGCGAGCGCACAGAGGGAGCTGGCCGCGAAAACCGCCAGGAGCGCTACGAGCGGCAGCAACGCATGCAGAAGCAGGGCGAGCGCAGCGAGCGCCAGGACAGCAGGCCACGCGGCGGCCGGCCGCGGCGCGAACGCGGCGAGGGCGTCGAGCGGGCCGAGCGTGAGCGTTACTACGCCAAGCCCTTCGGCAGTTCTGGCGGCCGCGACAAGCAGCCTGATCCGAATTCACCTTTTGCCAAACTCGCCGCACTCAAACAGCAGCTTGAGCAGAGCGGCAAAGACCCGTCTTGAGCGCCGGACCGAAAGACCTCGATCGTCAGCGCATCGACAAATGGCTGTGGCACGCCCGTATGGTGCGCACGCGCACTGATGCCGCCGCCCTCACGACAGCCGGCTTCGTGCGGCTCAACGGCAAGCGCATGACCGCCGCCGCCCACCCGGTGCGGGTCGGCGACGTGGTCACGCTCGCCCTCGACCGGTCTGTGCGGGTGCTCCGGGTCGAGGGGATTTGCGGGCGGCGGGGTAACGCGCCGGCTGCCCGCGCGCTTTACCGGGATTTGACAACAAGTTCCGGGACCTGGGCCTGCACCGGGGTAACGGAGGCCTCTAAGGTTTCCCGGTCCGGCCGATCCTGACGGGCCCAATTTGTGGCGCGCAGAGCGGTTGCGGCCTATCTGCCATTACGTTAGGCAGCGTCCGCTAGAAGTTGTCCGGAGTGGGGAATGACCTACGTCGTCGTCGAAAGCTGCATTAAGTGCAAATACATGGACTGTGTGGAGGTGTGTCCGGTGGACTGCTTCTACGAGGGCGAGAATATGCTCGTCATCCACCCTGACGAGTGCATCGACTGCGGTGTCTGCGAGCCGGAATGCCCGGCCGATGCGATCAAGCCGGATACCGAGCCAGGCCTCGAGAAGTGGCTGGAACTCAACGCCGAATACTCAAAAACCTGGGCAAATATCACGGTCAAAAAAGAACCCCCTGCCGATGCCAAGGACTGGGAGGGCGTTCCGGACAAGTTCAAGAACTTCTTCTCGCCGAACTCGGGAACTGGCGACTGAGCCCTCCGTCCGGTATCTGGCTAGGGCCTTCAGGCCGAGTCCGTCGAAGAGCGTTAACCGATTCGCGAAAATCGCCGGATTGTGTCCGCGGAATGGCGGGTTTGCGCCCCATAACGCTTTGATTCTGCCGAAAAATGTGCTATATATGTAAAAAATGGACAGGAACGACGTCGCCACCGGTACGCTCCCCATTCGGGAGCCTTATTTTTCGGTGGCTGGGTTCCCCGGTTCCCAGATCAGAGGGCGTGCGATCCACGCGTGAGCAGTGGCAGGAAAATCGCGTCATAAATCGAAGAAAGGGTCAACCGGCATGAGCCGGGGGCCGAAAAAGTCTGCCGTCGCGCGGCGGACCCCGCATGCCTCGCGCGGCCCCGCCCGTGCCGGGGCTCCCGCAGCCAAGATGACCGGCGCCCGCAAAGGGGCCGGTGAAGGAGTCATGCCCGGAATGCCCAGCAATAAGAAGACTACCCAACGACAAGGTTTCAAGACCAACGAGTTCATCGTTTACCCGGCCCACGGCGTGGGTCAGATCGTGGCGATCGAGGAACAGGAGGTTGCTGGCGCGAAGCTCGAGCTGTTCGTCATCAATTTCATCAAGGACAAGATGACGCTGCGGGTTCCGACCGCCAAGATCGTGTCGGTGGGCATGCGCAAGCTGGCCGAAGGGCCGCTGGTCAAGCGCGCGCTCGAGACTCTCAAGGGCCGTGCGCGCATCAAGCGCACCATGTGGTCGCGCCGGGCGCAGGAATACGAAGCCAAGATCAATTCCGGCGACATCGTTGCCATCGCCGAGGTCGTGCGCGACCTCTACCGGTCGGAGACCCAGCCCGAGCAGTCTTACTCGGAGCGGCAGCTTTACGAAGCTGCTCTCGACCGGCTCTCTCGCGAGATCGCTGCCGTGCAGCGGGTGACCGAGACCGAGGCGATCAAAGAAATCGAGGCGGCACTCGCCAAGGGTCCGCGCCGCGGTCCCAAGCCGGCCGAGGAGGCAACTCCCGAAGAGGGCGTCGAGGAAGAAGCAGCCTAAGTCGCTGTATCCCGCCGAACGAAATTAAAGCCCGGCAGCGATGCCGGGCTTTTTGATTTGGTGGCGTGCTAGAAGGGATACGACGTCAGTCTTGGCTGGACGCTGCCATGCAGGATACCGCCGTCACGATGGACCCGCCGCGGACGTTCCGCCGCGTGCCGCTGTTGCCGCATCAGATGACGAGCAAGTTAACCGCACAACGCGATCTCTTCGTGCTCGCGCATGTCGGTATTCCGCGCATCGACGTGAGCGGGTGGACGCTGCGTGTCAGCGGACTGGTGCGCAAACCGGCCTCGTTCACATTCGACCAGATCCGGCAAATGCCGAAAATTGAGGTCGAGTCCTTCCATCAATGCGCCGGATATCCATCAAATCCGACAATCGCCACGCGCAGGGTCGGAAATGTCGTTTGGGGTGGCGTCAATCTCAAGACGCTGCTCGACTCTTTTGGAATTTTGCCTGAAGCACGTTTTCTGTGGTCATACGGACTCGATCACGGAGAATACGACGGCATCCGTTCGGGCCCCTATCTGAAGGATTGCCCGCTCGATCGCCTGCAAGGCGGCGGCGTTCTTCTCGCTTACGAGATCAATGGCGAGCCATTGGATGCCGAGCACGGCTTTCCGCTGCGTTTGCTGATACCCGGGTTCTACGGCACCAATTGCGTGAAATGGCTGTCGCGGCTGCATCTCGCGGATGCTCGTGCGGATGGACCCTTCACGACGCTTCTCTACAACGATCCTGACGGCGCCGGCACGCGGCCGGTGTGGCAGGTTGCGCCGGAGTCGGTCATTGTCAGCCCCGTGCCGGACTCCCACGTGGGGCCACGCGGTGTTGAAATCTGGGGTTGGGCGTGGGCAGACGGCGGTGTGGTGGGGGTCGAAGTATCGGTGGACGGTGGGCAAAGCTGGCGCGCTGCGGATCTCGAGCCGCGAAGCGGCTGGAGCTGGCAGAAGTTCCGCGCGGTCTGGGATGCCGGTGATACAGGGGAGGCGGTACTGATGTCGCGTGCCATTGACCGCCAGGGCAAAATGCAGCCCGCGTCCGATTGGCGCAATTCCGTTTATGCCGTAAAGGTTTCGAGAAGGGGCCTTACTTGAACGCGCTGATTATTTGCCCCCGCGGTGCGGCGCGTTAAAATGCAAAAAATCCGAGCTTTAATGGAGTGAGTGATGACCGCTATCCGCGGCTATGTCGCGCCGACCACCGAAGCCGATGCACTCGGCGTGCATTCGCTCGACCAGTTCGTTCTCGCCGTTCCGGATGCCTCGGTCGCGCAGGATTTCTACGGCAATTTCGGTCTTGACGTACGGCGCGATGGCAACGCGCTCGCGATCAAGACCTTCGGCCACGATCATCGCTGGGGCTCTGTCGTCGAAGGCGTTAAGACCAAAGCGCTGCATCATTTGACGTTCGGCTGCTACGCCGATGACCTGCCACGTCTGAAGGCACGCATCGAGGATCAAGGCGTCAAGCTGATCGATCCACCGCCCGGATTTGAGAGCAACGGGTTCTGGTTCCGCAACCACGAGAACGTCCTGATCGAGGTCAAGGTTGGGCCGAAAGTGTCGCCCGACAAGAAGTCCGAGAGTCAGTGGGTGTCCGTTCCCGCCGGCAAGCCCGGTGCCGGTACGCGCGCGGAAGCATCACCGGTGCGGCCGCGCCGCCTGTCGCATGTTCTTATCTTCACGCGCGACGTACTGGAGTCGATCAAGTTCTACGAGCGCACGCTTGGCTTACGCCTGTCGGACCGCGCCTCCGATCTCGTCGCCTTCATGCACGGCATCCATGGCAGCGACCATCATCTGCTCGCGCTGGTGAAGTCGAGCGCGCCCGGTTTCCATCATTGCAGCTGGGACGTCGCCAGCCTCAACGACATCGGCCTCGGCGCCATGCGCATGCACGACAAAGGCTGGACCAAGGGCTGGGGCCTCGGCCGCCATGTGCTGGGCTCGAACTATTTCCACTACGTGCGTGATCCGTGGGGGAGCTTCTCGGAATATTCCTGCGACATCGACTACATTCCGAAGGACGAGCGCTGGCCAGCCGCCGACCACAAGCCGGAAGATTCGTTCTACCTCTGGGGCCCGGACGTACCGCGCGAGTTCACGATTAATTACGAAGGTGGCGAGAGCTGAGTTTCGGCTACTGCGGTCACTCAACCGCCAGCTTCACCTTTTCGCCCGGCTTCAGGCGGTCGTGCGCGCCCAATCCGTTGAGCACACGGAAGCGCTCGAGCGAATGATCTGACGTACCCATGCGGCGCGCGAGCTTCTCGACGGTATCCTCCCGCGCGACTGTGATGATCTTCAGGTGCAGCGGTTTCACCTGCTCGCTCTCCTTCAGCGTCATGCGACGGAAAGTCATTACCGACTCACGGAACGCGCGGTCGGCTTGCTCCGTCCTGCTTTTAGCGGCGAAAATAAAGCGA
>Ga0310810_10003040_pt1 | contig 18224 bp, 18 predicted proteins | sample NCmetagenome_FD_207641 | JGI IMG/M metagenome (GOLD analysis project Ga0310810, IMG submission 207641) | Soil microbial communities from experimental microcosm in Duke University, North Carolina, United States - NC | ecosystem: Engineered > Artificial ecosystem > Soil microcosm > Unclassified ...
CTCGTGCCCGGCATGAGCCATGCCGTTCGGGAATGCGGCGTCCCGGCACCCTGCAATGGACTTGGACAGTCCGGCGCGGTTCGCTGACGCGGCCACCCCGGTGACACTCCCGGCCTAGCCTTACGGCATGGGCCGGTCGAACGGAGAGACGGTCGTAATGGACGCGAAGAATTCAATCGTAAAGCCGTGGCCGAAGCAGGGTCTCTCGGATCACGTCCGGGCTGCGCCGCAGCCGGCCGGCCCGCGCCCCTCGCGCGAGGAGGCCGAGGCCGCGGTACGCACGCTCATCGCCTATGCCGGCGACGATCCGGCCCGCGAAGGCGTGCTCGACACGCCCAAGCGCGTCGTCGACGCCTATGGCGAGATCTTCCAGGGCTATCGCGAGTGTCCGGCCGAAGTGCTCGATCGCACCTTCGGCGAGACCGCCGGCTATGACGATTTCGTGCTGGTCAAGGACATCGGCTTCAACTCGCATTGCGAGCACCACATGATGCCGTTCTTCGGCAAGGCGCATGTGGCCTATATTCCGACCGACCGCGTCGTCGGCCTGTCGAAGCTCGCCCGTCTCGTCGACGTCTACGCGATGCGCCTCCAGACGCAGGAGCATATGACCTCGCAGATCGCCACCGCGATCGAGGAGGTGCTCAAGGCGCGCGGCGTCGCCGTGATGCTCGAGGCCGAGCATATGTGCATGTCGATCCGCGGCGTGGCCAAGCCCGGCGCGCTGACGGTGACGACTCATTTCACCGGCGCCTTCAAGGACGCCTCCGAGCAGGTCCGCTTCATGACCCTGCTGCGCGGGCATCGCTGAACGCCCGATTGTTTCCGGCCCTTTGATCCGTCATCCTGAGGCAGCCCCTCGGGGTGACGGTGCTTGCCTTGGAGTTGAACCTGTGTCCGCACACAGCCACGACATCGAAGAAGGCACGGCGCTGACCCCGCGATTCGACGCCAGCGGCCTCGTCACCGCGGTGGTGACGGACGCTACCTCGGGTGAGGTGCTGATGGTCGCGCACATGAACGCCGAGGCGTTGCGCAAGACCATCGAGAGCGGCGAGGCCTGGTATTTCTCGCGCTCGCGCAAGGCGCTGTGGAAGAAGGGCGAGACCTCCGGCCACGTGCAGCGCGTCGTCGAATTGCGCGTCGACTGCGACCAGGACGCCGTCTGGCTGCGCGTCGAGCAACAGGGCGGCGGCGCCTGCCACACGGGCCGGCGCTCGTGCTTCTACCGCGCGGTGCCGCTCGGCAAGAGCGGCGCGGTGACACTGCAATTCACCGGCGACAAGGTCTTCGACCCGGGCAAGGTCTACGGCAAGTCATGAGCGAGCGCCGCGTCGACGTCGATCTCTCGGCGCGCGAGGGCGGCACGGTCGCCCGCCTCACCATCGACAATCGGGCAAAGCTCAACACGCTCGACTCTGCGCTGATGCGCGACATCGTCGCCGCGGTCGACGCGCTCGGCCGCCGCGACGATCTCCGCGCGCTGATCGTCACCGGCGCCGGCGAGAAAGCCTTCATCGGCGGCGCCAGCATCAACGAGATGGCGGAGCTCGGTCCGCAGAGTGCGCGCGCCTTCATCACGCTGGTGCACGAGACCTGCGATTGCTTGCGCCGCTTGCCCGTTCCGGTGATCGCGCGCATCGACGGCTTCGCGCTCGGCGCGGGCCTCGAAGTCGCGGTGTCGTGCGACCTGCGCATTGCCTCGACGCGGGCGAAGCTCGGCATGCCGGAGGTGCGCGTCGGACTGCCCTCCGTGGTCGAGGCGGCGCTGATCCCGCAATTGATCGGCTTCGGCCGCGCCCGCGAGTTCCTGATGCTCGGCGAGACGATCGACGCCGACACCGCGCTGCGCTGGGGGCTCGTCGAGCGCGTGGTCGCGCCGGAAGCGCTCGATGCCGAAATCGAACGCGTGCTGGACGCGCTGCTAGCGGGCGGGCCGCTTGCCATGCGCCGGCAGAAATCGCTGATGCAGGCCTGGGAGCGCCTGCCCATCGACGAGGCCATCGCCGCCGGCGTCGACGCCTTCGAGGTGACTTTCACGGCCGAGGAGCCGCGGCGGATGCTGTCGGCCTTCGTTTCGCGTAAGCAACGCTGACCTATTCGGACGTGACTTTTATCAATTAATGGTCCGCCCTCGCGGCGGCCAGCACGCAATTGTCGCGGTTCCGTGCTGCATTTCCGCTATCGAGATCGGCCGTTCTTCGGTAGAATTGCTATTCGAATACCTGTCTGTTGCGGGGCGTGGCGGATGGCGTCTGTTGCGTTGCAAAAAGGCGCTGGAAAGAGGTTTTGCCTCATTCTAGTGAAGCCATCGCATTACGACGATGACGGCTACGTCATCCAATGGCTGCGCTCGCCCATCCCGTCCAATTCGCTCGCCTCGCTCTACGGCCTCGCCAAGGACTGCGCCGAGCGCGCGATCCTCGGGCCCGACGTCGCGCTCGACATCCACGTCTATGACGAAACCAACACCCGCATCCGTCCCGATCGCCTCGCGGCGATGATCGAGGCCGCCGGCGACGGCATGGTCATGCTCACCGGCGTGCAATCGAACCAGTTCCCGCGCGCCCTCGATCTCGCGCGGCCGCTGCGCGCGCGCGGCATCAAGGTCGGCATTGGCGGCTTCCACGTCTCGGGCGTGCTGTCGATGCTCAATGGCGAGGACGCCGATCTCGACCGCGCCCGCGCGCTTGGCTGCTCGCTGTTTGCGGGCGAAGCGGAAGGCCGCCTCGACGACGTGCTCCGCGATGCCAGCCGCGACGCGCTCAAGCCGCTCTACAATTTCATGGACGAACTGCCCGGCATCGACGGCACGCCGATCCCCTTGATGGCGGTCGAGCGCGCCCAGCGCACTGCCGGCGGCACCACCTCGTTCGACGCCGGCCGCGGTTGCCCCTACCAGTGTTCGTTCTGCACCATCATCAACGTGCAGGGCCGCAAGTCGCGCCGCCGCTCGCCCGACGACATCGAGCACATCGTGCGCACGAACTACGCGCAAGGTCTGCGCGCATTCTTCATCACCGACGACAATTTCGCCCGCAACAAAGACTGGGAGCCGATCCTCGACCGGATCATCCACCTGCGCGAGGTGGAGAAGTTCAACGTAAGCTTCATCATCCAGGTCGACACGCTCTGCCACAAGCTGCCGAACTTCGTCGAGAAGGCCGCGCGCGCCGGCGTCAAGCGCGTCTTCATCGGGCTCGAGAACATCAATCCGGATAACCTGCTCGGCGCCAAGAAGCGGCAGAACAAGATCACCGAATACCGCAAGATGCTGCTGGCGTGGAAGAACGCCGGCGTCATCACCTATGCCGGCTACATCCTCGGTTTCCCCGGCGACACGTTCTCGTCGATCATGCATGACATCGACGTGATCAAGCGCGAATTGCCGGTCGACCTGCTGGAGTTCTTCTACCTGACGCCGTTGCCGGGCTCGGAAGACCACCTCAAGCTCAAGCGCGCAGGGGCCTGGCTCGACCCCGATCTCAACAAGTACGACTTGAACCACCTCTGCACGCCGCATCCGAAAATGTCGCGTGAAGAATGGGACCGCGCCTACAAGGAGGCGTGGCAGCGCTATTACACGATCGACCACATCGAGACGATCCTGCGCCGCGTCGCCTCGACCAAGGCGAACGCCTCGAACGCGCTGTTCCTGATCTCGTGGTTCATGGGCTCGATCAACATCGAGCACATTCATCCGCTCGAGGGCGGCTTCCTGCGCAGGCGCTACCGCCGCGACCGCCGGCCCGAAATGGGCATTGAGCCGGTCTGGCTGTTTTATCCAAGGCACTGGGGCAGCGTCGCCTCGCGGCTCGTCCGCTGGGTCGCGCTCTACATCAAGCTGCGCCGCATCTACCTGCGCATCAAGAAAGACCCGAACCGCTACGCCTACACCGACCTCGCCATGACGCCGGTGGCCGACGACGAGGTGGCGACGCACGAACTGTTCGCGACCGATCAGGCGCGCGCCTTCGTCGAGCAGCGGGCGCGGCTGGACAAGATCAGCGGCGCGGGACACGCCGCGCCCGTGGTGCCGGCTGAGCCGGTCGCGGCCGAGCCGGAGCCGGTCCGCATCGAGGCGGCGGAGTAGAACGTCTCCCGTCGTCCTGAGGTGCGCGCCGAAGGCGTGCCTCCCGGATTCCTTCGCTCTACTCAGGCACCCGTCCGCGCCAAGAGCGCCTGCGCGCGGGCGAGGTGCGGGCGGTCGTACATGCGGCCGTCAATGCCGACGGCGCCGGCGCCGGGCTTCGCCGCAAAAGCCGAAACGATCGCCTTCGCCTTCTCGATCTGCGCCTGCGACGGCGTGAACACCTCGTTGAACACCGGCACCTGCGCCGGGTGAATGGCGAGGCGGCCGGTGAAGCCGTCGCGGCGCGCGAGCTCGGTATCCTTGCGCAGGGCGTCGAGATCGCGGAAGTCGACGTGGATCGTTTCGATCGCCGGCAGCTTCGCCGCCGTCGCGCCGAGCAGGCACATGGCGCGGGCGATGCGATAGGGCTCGGTCAGCGAGCCGTCGGCCTCGCGGTTGGCTTCGGCGCCGATCTCGGCAGCGAGATCTTCCGGCCCCCAGGTCATGCCGATCAGGCGTTTGCTCGAGCCGCGGAACGTGCCGGCGAGGAACAGGCCGAGGGACGACTCCACGGTTTGGGCCAGCACCTTGATCGAACCTTCGGCGAGGCCGGCGACCGCCTCCTGCGCCGCGAGCTTGGCGTCGAGATGGATGACGCTGGTGCCGCCTTCCGCCTTCGGAAACAGGAGCGCGTCGGGCTTGCCCGGCACGATCGCGGCGAGGTCGTCGTCGGTCATGCCGGTGTCGAGGCCGTTGATGCGCACGAGAAGCTGCGGCCGGTTCGCCTTCGGCGCGTTGCTCTTGAGGAAGTCGAACGCCATCTGCCGCGCCGCGGCCTTCCGCTCCGGCGCGATCGAATCCTCGAGGTCGATGATGACGCCGTCGGCGCCCGACGCCATCGCCTTGTCGAGCTTTGAACCGCCGTCGGCGGGTACGAAGAGAAGAGAACGCATGTGTTTATTTCGGCCGCTTGTTGATGAACGCGTTGCGCAGGCATTCGGCGACGAGCTTGCCGTCCTGCTTGAACGCCTGGTGGTGGAATTCGACGATGCCGGCGTTCGGCCGCGACTTCGACTCGCGCTTTGACTTGACCGTGGTCTGGCAGTGGATCGTGTCGCCCTCGAACAGCGGATTGGGGAAACGCACGTCGGTCATGCCGAGATTGGCAATGGTGGTACCTACCGTCATGTCCGACACCTGAATGCCGATCATCAGGCCGAGCGTGAACAGCGAGTTCATCAACGGTTGGCCCCACTCGGTCTCGGTCTCGCAGAAGTGGCGGTCGATGTGCAGCGGCTGCGGGTTGAGCGACATGTTGGAGAACAACATGTTGTCCATCTGCGTCACGGTGCGGGTGTAGCGATGCTCGTAGAGCTTGCCGACCTCCATGTCCTCGAAGTAGAGCCCGCCGCGCTTGTGCCGCTGTGCCGTGTCCGTCATCACTCGTCTCCTCTGGCGGCCGTCCGCCGGGCGCCGTTAACCGCTCGTTTACCATAATCGCCCAAGGTCTTTAGGGCTGTTGGTAGCCGACCTCAAGCAACATTCAGCGCGCATAGGCCTTCGGGGCCGGGGCAACGTCAATGGCCGTCCTCAACGTGAACGTCAGCCCGCCGCAGGTCGCGGGCGCGATCCGTCAGGCGGCGGCGACCACCGGCACGAGCTTCGAATACCTGCTCGCCACCGCGCAGATCGAGTCACGGATGAACCCGTCGGCGCAGGCGCCGACCTCTTCGGCCGGAGGCCTCTACCAGTTCATCGACCAAACCTGGCTCGCCACCGTGAAGAACGCCGGCCCGTCCTTCGGGCTCGGCCGCTACGCGCAGGCGATCGTGCAGGGGCCGGACGGCCGCTTCGACGTGCCGAACCCGGCGGCGCGCACCGCGATCATGGGCCTGCGCAACAACGCCCAGGTCAGCGCCATGATGGCCGGAGCCTTCACCCGCAACAATGCGGCGCAACTGGCGGCGGCGCTCGGCCGCAAGCCGAGCGAGGCCGAACTCTACGTCGCGCACTTTCTCGGCGCGGACGGCGCCGGCAAGTTGATCGCGGCGGCCGGCAGCAATCCGCGCGCCGATGCCGCCGCCATGTTCCCGCAGGCGGCCGCTGCCAACCGCCCGATCTTTTACGACGCTGCCGGCGCGCCGCGCTCCGCCGCCCAGGTCCTCAACCGGCTCACCAGCCGCTTCGACGTCGCCCGCTCGCTTGCGGTCAACCCGCCGGGCGGGCCGGACACCACGCTGCCGCCCGCCGCTCAGGCTTTTGCCGCGACGGACCCGCTCCCCACGGTCCCGGACAACCGGCCGCTGTTCGAATCGATCTTCAAGGACCGGGTCGGCTCGGCCGTCTCGCCGGCGGTCTCGAGCCTCTGGGCGCCGACCGGCGCGGCCGCGGCCCCTCCGGCGTCCGGCCGGCCGCTCGACCTGTTCACTGACACCAAGCCCAATTTGCGCGGCATGTTCGGTGCCAGCTAGCAGTGTTAGCCCTTGATTTTTCGGGGCTTTGGCGGCCGTCGTGGTGAACGCAGCCTCAAGAACCATGGTGAACGGTTTGTTAGTGCTCCGGCGCTAGGCTCATGTCTGGCCGCCGGTATGGGCGGTTCGTTTGTCGCGTCGGTATCAGTCCATGATCGTTCGTCAGTTCCTTCAGTGGGTCCGCGCCGCCCGTCCGGGCGAGCGTGCCGAAGCCACCTCCGCGCTGGCGCGCGCCTATCTCCATTCCGACCTCTCATCCGACGATCTCGCCGCCGCCGAAGGCGCGATGATCATGCTGCTCGACGACCCGTCGCCGCTGGTGCGTCAGGCCATGTCGGACGTCTTCGCCTCGTCGCAGAAGGCGCCCCCGGTGGTCGTGCGCGCGCTCGCCGACGATCAGTTCGAGGTGGCGCAGCCGCTGATCGAGCGCTCGCCGCTTTTGAACGATGAGGATCTCGTCGAACTCGTTGCCGCCGGCAAGCCGCAAACACAGCTCGCGATTGCGCAGCGCCCCTTGCTGTCGACCCTCGTCGCCGCCGCGCTCGCCGACGCCGCCACCGCGGAAGCCTGCCTCGCGCTGCTCGAGAACGGCGACGCGCAGATCACGCTTCACGCCATAGACCGCATCATCGAGCGTTTCGGTCACACCGCGCCGATCCGCGAGAACCTGCTGGCGCGCGACGACCTGCCGATGACGATGCGCCAGGCGCTGCTGTCGAAATTGTCGCAGACGCTCGCCGGCTTCGTCACCGCGCGGAACTGGCTCGTGCCCGAGCAAGCGGAATATGCCGCGCGCGAGGCATGCGAGAAGGCGACCGTCGCGCTCGCCGCCGAGACGCCTTACGAGGAAATCGGCGAACTCGTGCGCCACCTGCGCCAGAGCGGACAACTCACCGCCGGCATGCTGTTGCGCGCCCTCATGTCGGGCAATGTCGTGCTGTTCGAGGAGGCGCTGGCGGAATTGTCCGACCTGCCGCTCGAACGCGTCGGCAGCCACGTCGAAGACCGCAATCTCGCGGGCTTCCGCGCGCTCTACCGCAAGGCCGAGCTTCCCGATCTCGCCTATCCGGCGTTCCGTGCGGCGCTCTCCGCGATGCGCGAAGGCGTCCTCGTCGGCGAGACCCGCGATGCGGCGCGGCTCAAGCGGCGCATGGTCGAGCGCGTGCTCGAAGCCTGCTTCGAAGAGGGTGCGGAAAACGCGCTGCTGGCGCTGCTGCGGCGCTTCGCTGTCGAGGCGGCGCGCGATGAGGCGCGCATGTTCTGCGACGACCTGGTCGCCGATCCGGCGCCTCCCGCCCCGGCGTACCGGTTCGCCGAGGCGCGCGTCGCGGCCTGATCGAGGCGACCGCCTGCCCAAACGAAAATGGCCGGGACGGGCCCGGCCACTTCTAATAATTCAGCGTCGGCCCGCTTATTGCGGCACGATCGACGGGCTCTTGATCTGCTCGAGCACGTCCGGCCGGTTCTGGTTCTGGCTGATCAAGAACTCGTCGGTGACCTCGCGCAGGCGGCGCGTCAGGAGCTTTGCCAGTTCCTTGGCGTCCGAGCGGGCATATTCGCGGTAGATCGCGCGCACGGCGTCGACGTGCTGATCGACGAGCACGGCGGGGATGCGCTTGGCGTCGGGGGTCAGTTCGATCAGCCGGCATAGGCTGTCGGCGGCCGATGCGACCGCTGGAAAGCCGAACGTCGCGGCCTGGCCCTTGAGGTCGTGCGCTGCATGGAACAGCGATTCCATGTTGCGCTCGTCGAAACCGTCGGACTTCACCTTGTTGCGCGCGGCGTCCAGCCGGTCGCACTCCGAATCCATCCAGCCGCCGAACTCGCCGGACAATTCGGCGAGCGCCTGCTCGGCGCGGGCGACCGGATCGTCTTTCGGGTCGAAGGCCTCCTTCGACACCGCCTTGCGCAGCTTGTTCTCCGGCACGATCACTTCGTGATCGCCGAATGTCTTGACTGCAGCCGTATTTTTGGCGGTAGCCATGCGCGTCTGTTCCTTCAGCCTTGGGTCCGGACCTTGTCCAGCAAAGGCGCTTGACGGATGATGTCGGCCTTGACGCCGCCCTTGCGGCGCTCGGGCCCGATGTAGCTCGGATTGGTGAGCCGGCGGCGGTCCGGTCCGAAATAGGTCTCGGTCTTGATGAACGGGCGCGGGTTGGCCACGACGTTGACGATGCGTTCGTAGAGCGCCTTGGCCGAAATCGGCTTGGCCAGAAACTCGGTGACCCCGGCATCGCGCGCGGCGACGACGCGGCGCTTCTCCGAGTGGCCGGTCAGCATGATGATCGACACGTAGGGGTTGGCGTTGGCGCCGGGCTGACGGATCATCTGCGTCAGTTCGAGGCCGTCGAAGATGGGCATCGCCCAGTCGACGATCATGATGTCGGGGACGTAGTGCGTGAACGCCTCGAGGCCGGACGCGCCGTCTTCCGCCTCATAGACCTCGCGAGCACCAAAGCCGTGCAGAAGCGTCCGCAAGATGCGACGCATGTGCGCATTGTCGTCGATGACGAGGAAGCGCAGCCGGTTGAATTCAATGCGGACCATGGTGCCCCCGGCGCCGGGTGAACCCGGGCCGACTCCGTCCGTGAAAACTAGCGGCGGCCCCTTAAGGAGTAGTTTAGACTCAAGGCTTCCGGTCCGGACCGGTCAAATAGGGGCTGAATCGGCATGTTTGCTCTGGACCATCGCGGCCGCGGCGGTCATTTTTAGGGAAGCGCCGCGAAGGCCTTCCGACACGCCCGTGGGGGACACATCATGAAAACGATCCTGATCCCGACCGAGGACCACGACACCATGCCCGCGGTGCTCAAGACCGCGAAGCTCATCGCCCAGACCTTCGACAGCTATATGGAGGGCTTCGCGATCAGACCGGCGGTCGGAACATATGTGACGGTCGAGCCGGTGAGCAGCCTCGCCATTTCCGGCGCCTTCGACGAGGACACGGCGCGGGAGGCGCAAGCCGCGTTCGAGAAGTTCATGACGGAAAACGGCGTGCCGCGGGCAGGCGAGGGGAACGCCTTTTCCTGGGCGTGGCCGCGTACCGACGCCGCCGACGACGCCGCGCTCGGCAGCTATGGCCGCGTGTTCGACCTGATCATGCTCGGCCGCCCCGGCCGCGACGTCGAGAACCCGCGCATGCCGCCGTTGGAATCGGCGCTGTTCGAGAGCGGCAAGCCGGTCCTCATCGTGCCGAAAACGGCGCCTGCCGTGCTCGGTCAAAACATCCTGGTCGCCTGGAACGGCTCGACCGAACAGGCGCACACCAACGCCTTCGCCATGCCATTCCTCACCCGCGCCGCCAAGGTGACGGTGCTCGCGTCCGAAGGCCATACCGGCGACGGTCCGGGCGCGGAGCAGGCAGCCCTGCATTTGCGCAGGAACGGTGTGAACGCAACGGCATTGACGGTGAAGACCGGGGACCGTACGACCGGCGAAGTGATCCTCGACCACGCAGCGTCGCTGGGCTGCGACCTTCTGGTGAAGAGCGCGTACACGCAAAGCCGCCTGCGGCAGATGATCTTCGGCGGTGCGACACGTCACATCCTCGCGCATGCGTCGCTGCCGGTGCTGATGGCGCACTGAGCGGGCGACGCGCGGCGCCTTACCTTTTGGGCTTCTGCACTTGGCGGACGGACACGATCAGAAGGACGGCGCCGCGGTCCCGGCGAAGCATCCGTCTTTCCTCGCCGTCTTCCCCTCGATCATGCTGCCGATGTTCCTCGCGGTGGTCGACCAGACCATCGTCGCCACTGCGCTGCCGGCAATCGCCGCGGCGACCGGCGAAGTGGAACGCGCCTCCTGGATCGTCGTCGGCTACCTGATCGCGACGACGGTCGCGGCACCGATCTACGGACGCCTCGGCGATTCCTTCGGCCGCAAGCGCGTCATGTTCGTCGCGCTCACCCTGTTCATGGTGGCCTCGGTATTGTGCGCCGCCTCGCCGACCATTCTCACGCTGACGCTCGCGCGCGTCCTCCAGGGTCTCGGCGGGGGCGGGCTGATGACGCTGTCGCAGGCGCTGGTCGGCGAGACCATTCCGCCGCGCGAGCGCGCACGCTATCAGGGTTATCTCGCGGCCGTCGCCGTCTGCGCCAACACGTTCGGGCCGGTGGCGGGCGGCTATCTGACGGAGCATTTCGGCTGGCAGTCGATCTTCCTCGTCAACTTGCCGATCGGCATCGGCGCCATGGTGCTGGCGACCCGGCTGCCGCCGCCGCGCGGCGAGCGCCTCGCATGGAAGTCCGATGCCGGCGGGCTTGCCTATTTCGCGCTCTTCGTCACGACGACCCTGCTCGCGCTCGAGCAGGTGCAGCACGTCGACGCGGCACAGGTGCCGACCGGGGCGGCGCTGCTCGTCGTCGGCATCATCGCCCTCGTGCTGCTCGTGCGCCATGAGAACCGCACCGACTCGCCGCTCATCCCGCTCAAGCTTCTACGCATGCCGGCGATTTGGCGCAGCGACGCGATGGCGGTGTGCCACGGCGCGGCGCTGGTTTCGCTCATCACCTTCATGCCGATCTTCCTCGAGGTCGTGCGCGGCGCCTCACCATCGGAGACCGGCCTGTTATTGGTGCCGCTGACGATCGGCATCGGCACAGGCTCGCTGCTCACCGGACGGCTGGTCAGCCGCACCGGGCGGTTGACCATCTTTCCGGTGGGCGGCCTCATCCTCGCGACCGGCACGCTGCTCGCCTTGGCGATCTGGGCGCCCGATCTGAGCAATGTCACGATCTCGATCGTCCTGATGCTCAATGGCCTGTTCATGGGACCGGTCATGGGCGTGGTGCAGGTGATCGTGCAGAACGCGGCCGGCGGGCAGCGGCTCGGCGAGGCCGCCGCGTCGGTGCAGTTCTCGCGCTCGATGGGCGCGGCCTTCGGCACGGCGCTGGTCGGCACCGTGCTGTTCGCGTACCTCGCACTGAGCAATCCGGAGGCGGCGCGCGTCTTCGCCGCGATGGTGCAGCATCTCGGCGGCGGCACGAAAGCGATCTCGCCGGCCGAGTTGCAAGCCGTACACGGCGATATCGTCGCGGCGTTCCGGGCGGCGTTCCTCCTGATCGGCGTGTTCACGACGGCCGGCTGCATCCTCGCCTGGACCAATCCGCAACGCCGAATCTAGTTCGCTAGTCGCGCAGCAGCGCCGCCAGCAAGCGTTCGCGCGTCAGCGGCAGGTCGCGAATACGTGTGCCGAGCGCGTGCGACACGGCATTGCCGATCGCCGCCGCGGTCGGACCGGCGGTCGCCTCGCCGACGCCGAGCGGCGCCGGGTCGCGCGTGTTGATCAGTTCGATGTCGATTTCCGGGACCTCGGAGAATTTTAGTACCGGATAGGTCTCCCAATCGAACGACGCGACACCGTCGTCGAAGCGCACCTGCTCCTTGAGCACCCAGCTTGCCGACTGGATGATGCCGCCTTCGAGCTGGTTGATGGCGCCGTCGGGGTTGACGACAAGACCGGCGTCGGTGGCGCACCAGACGTGGCGCAGCCTGATCTCGTCGCCGACCTCGAGCTCGACCACGACGGCGGAATAGGCGGCCTTGTTCTTGTAGCGGGCGAAGGCCAGGCCGCGGCCGATGCCGGCGCCTGCCGGAGCCTTCGCGTCCCATCGCGCCATCGCGGCCGCCTTCTCGATCACTGCGCGGGCTCTGCGGTCGGAGGTGATCGAAAGGCGATAGTCGACCGGATCGCGTCCGGCGCGCGCGGCGAGTTCGTCGATCGCGCATTCGAGCGCGAACACGTTCGGCATCGCGCCGAGGCCGCGGAGTGAGGACACGCGTACCGGCGTCTCGGTCACCAGATGCTGGAGAATGCGTTTCCGGGGGATGTCGTAGAGCGGTTCGGCATTGCGGGTGGCGCCGCCGCCATTCGCTTCCGGCACATCGTTCGGCGGCGGATCGGCCGGATGCTCGGGCAATGCGTAGGCGCCAAGCAGGTTGGCGCCGCTGCCGGGGCGGCCATTGTGCGTGCCGCTCCAGATCTCGGCGGTCCAGTCCGACGGCTTGCCGTCGGCATCGACCTGGGCGCGCACCTTCACGATCATGGCGCTGGTCTTCGGCTCGTAGACGAATTCTTCTTCGCGCCGCCACCGAATCCGTATCGGCACGTTCGGCGTCTGCATGGCGACGATGGCGGCATCGGCGGCGGCGTCATCGGCGCCGTTGTGGCCGTAACAGCCCGAGCCCTGGACGTGCTGCACCGTGATCTGCTCCGGCGCGAGTTTGAGCGTGCGCGCGAGCGCGCCGCGCAAGGGGAACACGCCCTGGCAATGTGTCCAGACGGTGAGGTGGCCGTCCTTGTAGAGCGCCAGCCCGCAGGAGGGCGAGATCGAGGCGTGCGCCAGATAGCCGCGCGAATAGGTCGCCTCGAACCGCTCCGTGGCCGGCGAGGCGGGCGCCTCAGGCGCGCCGAACCTGATGTCCACCATTGGCCGCTGGAGGAGCCACGTCGCCTCCTGCTGCGAGGCGGCGGGCTGCTCGACATTGGCCCAGCGTACGGCATTGAGCGCGACAACCGATGCGCGCTCGACCGCGGTCTCGTCCTCGCCGACGATGGCGAGGAAGTTGCCGTCGCGCACGAACTCGACCGGCGCCTTTGCAGCGCGCCGGATCGCTGCTTCGTCGATCGTCTCGATCGTCGCATGCGGGTTCGGCTGGCGCACGACGCGCGCATGGCGCATGCCGGGAAGGCGCATGTCGTGGATGAAGGCCGGTGCGCCAAAGATCTTGTCCGGCAGATCGACCCGCGCGGTGCTCGTGCCGACGGTTGCGAGGTCGCCGAGCGGCTTGACCGCGCCGGCGCCGCTCGCCTCGACCGCAAGGTTCACACGCGGCGCCAGGGTCCAATATGTCTCGCCAGTCGCCGTGCCATTACGCAGGATCGTGCCGTCGCGCACGGTGAGCTCGTGCACATCGCAGCCGAGGGCCTTCGCCGCCGCCGCCATGAACAGCGCGCGCGCATCGGCGCAGGCCTGACGCAGCGCCATTGCGCCGAACTGGATCGACTGGCTGCCGGCGGTATAGCCCTCGTTTGCCGTCGCCGCGGTGTCGCCGGAATGGACCGCGATGCGCGCGAGCGCGACATCGAGCTCGTCGGCGGCGATTTGCGTCATGGCCGTCAGCACGCCCTGGCCGAACTCGACGCGGCCGGTGTGCACGGTGACCTTGCCCGCGGCGGGAAATGCGAGCCAGCGGTCGAGCCGCGGATTGTCCTTGAGCGGGCCGGGGAGGGGCGCGTTCATCGGCCGCCTCCCGCGCGCATCGTCGCGGCGGCCTTCTCGACCGCGCGCAGGATGCGGTTATGTGAGCCGCAGCGGCAGATGTTGCCGTCGAGCGCGGCGGCGATCTCGGCGCGCGTCGGCGATGGGTTCGCGTCGAGCAGCGCCTTCGCAGAGACGATGATGCCGGACAGGCAGTAACCGCATTGCCCGGCCTGCTCATCGAGAAACGCCTGCTGCAAGGGGTGCGGCGTCTCGCTCGAGCCCAGGCCCTCGATGGTGGTGACGGACTTGCCCGCGACGGACCATACCGGCTTCGCGCAGGATTTCTCGGGTTGCCCGTCGATGAGCACCATGCAGCAGCCGCACTGCTCAAGGCCGCAGCCGAAGCGCGTGCCCATCAGCCCGAGCGTGTTGCGCAGGACGTCGAGCAGCGGCGTGTCGTCGATTGCCGGCGTCACGCTCACGCGTTTGCCGTTCACTTCGAATTCGAAGGCTTGCGTCATCGGAGGCCCCCGCCCGGATTGGTCAGACCCCGAACTGCTCGCGCAGAATGCGGTCGTCGAGATTGTGCCCGGGATCGAACAGGAGATTGATCGCAATGCCGTGGTCCATCGTCACGTCGACGCTGCGGACCGAGCGCACCTCGTCGTGGTCGGCGACGGCGGCGACCGGGCGCTTCTCCGCCTCGAGCACTTCGATGGTGATCGTCGCCTTGTCGGGCAGGAGAGCGCCGCGCCAGCGGCGCGGGCGGAACGGGCTGATCGGAGTCAGCGCCAGGAGCGGCGCGTTGATCGGTATGATCGGTCCCTGCACCGAGAGATTATAGGCGGTCGATCCGGCCGGCGTCGCGACGAGCACGCCGTCCGCGATCAACTCCTGCATGCGTTCCTGCCCGTCTATGCGCACGCGCAGGTGCGCGGCCTGCGCGCTCTGGCGAAACAGCGACACCTCGTTGATGGCGCGATGTTCCTGCACAGCGCCGTGGGGATCGGTCGCGCGCATCAGCAGCGGATGGATCACGGTTTCTTTTGCGGCCTCGAGACGCGCGCGCAAATTCCCCGGAGCGTAGTCGTTCATGAGGAAGCCGACCGTGCCGCGGTGCATGCCGTAGATCGGCTTGCCCGACTTCATGAACTTGTGCAGGGTCTGGAGCATCAGGCCGTCGCCGCCGAGCGCGACGATGACGTCGGCCTTCTCGGGCGCGGCATTGCCGTAATCCGCCGACAGCCGGCCATAGGCCCCGCGCGCTTCCGGCGTCTGGCCGGCGACGAAGGCGATGGTGTGGAAGCGGCTCATCAAGGACCCAAAAGCAATGGAACGCGCGGTGCTCGTGTATACGACCTGGGCCTCCGTTGTCGAGGCGGAGCGCTCCGGCCGGGCCCTCGTCGAGCGCCGGCTGGCCGCCTGCGTCAACGTGCTGCCCGGCATGGTTTCGCACTATTGGTGGCAGGGAAAGCTGGAGCGGGCCGAGGAGGCGGTGGCGATCTTCAAGACGCGTGCGAGCCTCGCCGAACCGCTGCGGCAGGCGGTGAAGGAGGCACACCCCTATGAGACGCCGTCGATCATGGTCGTGCCGATCGAGAGTGTCGATGCGGACTATTACGCCTGGATCTTGAAGGAGACGGATGCCTGATCAGGCGCTCGCGACCAATCCAGCCATCGGTTTGACGCCGGCGCTGCCGGGGAACACCTGGTCGTCGAGCGCGCGCGCATCGACGCGGACGTGGTCGCGCAGCACGCCTTTGAGGACCGCACGCAGGTCGGTCGTGGGTTTGAGATCGCGGCTCTCGTAGAGTTTCGCTTCGGCGACTCCCGGCCAGTCGGCGACGACGCGGCCGCCCCTGAGCGCACCGCCGGCAAGCAGCGCAACGGTCGCGGTGCCGTGATCGGTGCCTTCGGTGCCGTTGATGCGCGCGGTTCGGCCGAACTCGGTGACGACCGCGACCACCGTCTCGTTCCACGCCGGCCCCATGCCGCTCTCGATCGCCGCCAGCGCACCGTCTAACGCGCCGAGCAGGAGCGCGAGGCGGCCGTTCGCCGCGCCTTCATTGGCGTGCGTATCCCAGCCATCGAAGGCGAGAGCGCCAATGCGCGGGCCGTCTTCGCGCGCGAGGAATTTCGCGGCGGCGCCGGCCGAGTCGGCGAAGTAGGTCTTGATCGCGGCGCCGGGCACGCGCTGCTGCGGCTGACCGCGCTTCTGCGGGCGCATGTCCATGCCACCGGCACGGGCGATCGCAGCAATGTCGACGCGCTCCTCGAGCGCGTGGGCGAGCGCCGGATCGGTGTGGCGATAGAGCGCGAGAAGCCGCATCACGGTGTCGTCGGTCGCCGGAGGCAGTTTCGGCGGAGTCCACGACATCACCGGTGCAGGTCCGCGCACGACGAGCGGCGTCACCGGCCCGACCGCGAAGGCTTCCTTGCCGCGGCGTGCGCGTTCGGCCGGCGCCATCGTGGCCAACGCCCGGTTGAGCCAGCCGGTATCGGCTGCCCCCGGCCTGGTCAGGCCGCTTTCGAGCACGTCCTGGCCGTCGAAATGCGAGCGCTCGCGATACGGCGATGCGACGGCGTGGACGATGGTCGCGTGACCGGCGCCATACATGCGCGCGAGATTCGGCATCGCCGGATTGAGTGCGAAGAAATTGTCGAGTGGCAGGGCTTTCGCCACGCCGTCGAGCGTTAGCGCGTCGTCGCCACGCAGCCGCGCCCAATCGGGATCGCCGACGGGTGCGACGGTGGCAAGGCCGTCGAGCGCGCCGCGCAGAACGATCGTGAGAAAGCGCGGGTCGCGGCCTTCGGCGCGCGCGGCCCGCGGCAGGTGCGCCCAGGCGAACAGAACCCCGGAGGCGAGCAGGAGTTCGCGTCGGGACGGGGCGTGGACGAGGCTTGCCATGGGTTTCACCGTCTCTGGAATTCGGGCGACATCAGGAGAAGCGCGAGCGCCTGCGGCCGGCTCTCGGCACGCCGCACGGTTTCGCGCGTCTCTCGCGAGGCGAGGGGGCCGAGCGCGGCGTCGATCATTGCGTCCGGTTCGGCTCCGGCGTTGCCGACAAGACGGCCGACCTGATTGGCGACGTCGAGGCGTTCGGCAAGGCCGTCGACCCAGGCGGCGCTGTCGTCCGAGAAGCCCTTCGGCGCGGGTGGCCGCCACAGCGGCTCGCCGAGCAGGTTCTGCGTGTTGATCACGCGCCGCACGTCGCGGATTTGCAGACCGCTCGCGCGCATGGCGGCGATGGTCCATTCGCCGGGTTTCTTGAGCTTGGTGCGCGGCGCGGTCCACGCTTCCGGCGCGGCGATGAGGGCTTCGGTCACCTGTCCGAGGTCGCCGCCGCTGTCGCGGAAGCGTCTGGCCAGGCGCTCGATGAGCGGGGGCGGCGGCTCGTCGGCGACGAAATGCTTGGCGAGCTTGGTGGCGATATGCGTCGCAGTCGCGGGATGATGCGCGAGCATATCGAGCACGGCGCGGCCCTGCGCAAAGCCGTCCTGCGCGAAGCTCCTGCCGAGGACGGTCTGCGCGCCTGGCTCGTGCATGCGTGGATTGAACCAGAATTCGCCGCCGCGCTCGGGAAAGCGTTTCGGCGGATACATGCTCCAGCCGGTGATGACCTTGGCGAAATTGGTGACGTCGGTCTGCGTGTAGCCCGAGCGAACGCCGAGCGTATGCAATTCCATGATCTCGCGCGCGAGGTTCTCGTTGAGGCCCTTGTGCTGGCGCTCCCCCGCGATCGAGTTGGGGCCGAACGAGCGCGCATTGTCGAGGTAAAGGAGCATTGCCGGATGCGTTTCGGCGGCGGTGAGCATGTCGGAGAACTTGCCGAGCACGTGCGGGCGGATCGCCTCGCGCTCGTAGGCGCCGCACAGCGAGCGGACGAGGCCGTTCTTGTCCGCGGAGACGCAGAAATGATTCGACCAGAACCAGACCAGGCGTTCGACGAGGCCGATATCGGCGTCGAGCGCGGCCTGGTAGTGCGCCTGCGCTTCGTTGAGGTAGAGGCGCTGCGGCAGCGGCGGCCCCGGCTTGCGCACCGACATCTCATTGCTGCCGGGCTCGGCCATGTCGCCAGCGGTCATGGTCTCGCCGCCGGCAGCGCGCGCGCGGCGCTCCTCGCGCTCGCGCTTCCTTTCCTGCTGAAAGGCGACGGTGTCGCGCGCGTCCTCGGCGCTGCTCGATAGCGCCGGGTCGTCAATGTTCTTGGCGCCCGCCTTCAGCTCGGCAGCGAGAGCGCCGCGCGGATCGGATGCGACGCGCGCAATATCGCCTGGCCTGGGGCCGACGCCGAAACGATGAAGCGCCAGCCCGGCCTGTGCATGGGAGTCGGAAGGGACAGGGTCGAACGCCATCGCCGCCTCAGTTCTCGCAATCCGCCCCGCGCAAAGAATTGCAGGGCAGTCATGTCGAGACTAAGGCGGCGAAGTTGGCGTGAGATGAACGCGAAATGAACAAACCGCAGTAATGCCTGCGGC
>Ga0310810_10003042_pt1 | contig 18220 bp, 12 predicted proteins | sample NCmetagenome_FD_207641 | JGI IMG/M metagenome (GOLD analysis project Ga0310810, IMG submission 207641) | Soil microbial communities from experimental microcosm in Duke University, North Carolina, United States - NC | ecosystem: Engineered > Artificial ecosystem > Soil microcosm > Unclassified ...
AACATGGACGTTTCAGTGATGATCAGCTGCGCCTGGCAATCGGTGAGCTTGAAGGAAAGCCGCGCCGGCGGTTCGTTGACCTCCAATGGCACGTAGGCTTTCCCTGCCTTCAATATTCCGAGAATTGCGATGATGGCGTTGATTCCGGTGTGTAGCAACAAGGCGATCGGTTCATTGACAGAACCGCGTTGCGCTAGGATCGCGCGGGCGACTCGGTTAGCTGCTCGATTGAGCTCCGCATAGGTCAGCCGACCATTGTCCGCGATCACGGCGGGCCGGTCGCCGTGTATCCGCGCGATCGTTGCAAACCGCGCCGGGATGGATGTTTCGATGTCGGCTTCCGCAAACTCGACAGCACTGCCAGAGGGGTGAAAACATTGTTTCAAGAGTCTCTCCTGCTCCGGTGGGAGCGGGAACACTTGGCGACTGCCGATCGACAGCTTTGAAGAAGCGACAGGCTCTCGCGCACGACCCGCAATTACGACTGGACCTTCAGGTGATAGGCCCGCGGCGGATGCGAAGGGATGCTGCACAACATGGAAAGAGTGCTTGCCGGTGTGCGGATCGGGGTCGATGCTCGCGACGCGGCAAACCTCGAAAGTGGTTCTTGTCGCGCCCAACCGATTCAGAAATCGTTGAAATTCAACTTGGACCGCACGGTCGAGATTCTCTGCGCTGACGTAAAGGATTTGTACTCGGTCCTGCGCCAGCGAAACGAACTTGACCTTCTCGAGATGAGGAACATAGAAAAGTGCTAACACTATCTGCGAGATCGCGCCCTCGCTGCCGTCGCGCAATCTTACCGGCAATGCATCGCTGGTCCGTCCGGCAATCTCCTTGATGGTTTTTATGGGCGAAGCAAGGTTGGGGGCGCCGCAAACAAGACAGTCACGCATTTCATAGCGGATCAAAGGCAACGTCGAATTGTAAAGATTTGTTAGTATGGCTCGACCACTCTGGCCTACCCCGACTTGACGGTTGTCCGAATCCAGAATTTCGAGAATGTTCAGCTCATCGATGATCTGCATCGCGGTTTCGCCGGATTGCTTCAATGCGATAAACCTCGATTCCGAAGAGCTGTAACAGTCGATCAACTCGGGCGCCCAAGCTTGATGAATTTCTCCCGCCATTTCATCCGTGAGCTTCTCGCCGCTGACGAAGATCCGCTTGGGCGAGATGCACAGCTGGCCCACGATCGCCAGACGAGATAATTCATGGATGCTGCTGGCATAGCCGTGCAGTTGGTGTGGCTGAAATTCGTTGAGCTGGTTGATCACTCTTTCCTTTACGTCGAGGACAGAGAGAATACACAGATCATAGATATTTGGCGGCATACGCACGGCCCCAGACACGCCGCTATGGTTACCGTCCGCCATCAGGTAAAAAGCCGCTTTCGTTTTGCCTCTGCCGTAATTCACCGGCTCAGGCAATCGGCTCGCCATGGCGCTCGCTGCCAGCTGCCAATCGCGCGAAGTACAAACGGAAAAGCCTCTAGCTCCCGACGAGCCTGAGGAATGACAAATGATAAATTCGTCGAGGTATGTCCGCGCCGGATCACCCGTTTCGCTGACCCAGCGCTCGACGTCGCTTTTTCTAATCCGCGGGTCGGTGACCGCCAAATCGAAATTATCCATCAACGATTTCTTGTCGATGACCGGTAGATCCTCGGGCCGAAGCACCGCGAGGTCTTGCTCTTTGATACCGGCGGCGGAATAGAGATCTCGGTAAAATTGCGACTTGCGCCAAGCATGGAGGAGCAGGCCGAGAAACGAATCGCGTTGTCTTCTCAGAACCGCTGCACGTCGTTGCTCAATCGCACTATCGCTCGGTGCTGTCGAATCGGCCATCGTGGAAATCCTTCTTCAGCCGGTGCGGTAATCGTATAAGACTAAGACTAAACCAATAAATTGTTAAGCAATAAAACGGCTACATTACGAGCGCACCGCGTGTGGATACGCATTCGATCGTTTCACCGGCGAAAAACCGGATGTGCAGATGACCAGCGCGACCGCAAGCTCTCGCATTTCTATTGAACATTCCGCCCTAGTTGTGAAACTCTGGTCGGGCAAGCAAACAATGGGGGGCCGGCCAATGAAGCAAAGCACGGATCGCATTCTCACCACCCACGTCGGCAGTCTGCCGCGGCCGGCGGATTTGCGCGCCATGTGGGCGAAGAAAAATTCCACGGCGGAAGACGAAGTGGCGCTGCAAACGCGGCTGCGCTCGGCGATCGATGAAGTCGCGCGCGCGCAAAAAGACGTGGGCATCGACGTTCCCAACGACGGCGAATTCGGCAAACCCATGCGCGCGTCTACCGACCGGGGCGCCTGGGGCACTTATATCTTCGACCGCGTCTCCGGTTTCACGGCGACTTCGGCTGAGACGATCGCGCCGGATAGGTCCAAGCCCGGCGCAACCATGCGCGTTGTCGGCGTGCGCTGGGAGCAGCGCGAGTTCGCCGAATTTTACGCCGACACCGGGCTGGGCGCGCCAAGCACCGCCGCGCTCCGGCCGACCTGCACGGGCCCGATCGCTTACACCGCGCAGCAGTTTCTGCACGATCAGCTCGTTAACTTGAAGCTCGCCGTCAACGCCGCCGGCATTGAAGAAGCTTTCGTCAGCGCCATCGCGCCCGGCAGCTTGGAAATGTTCTGCCGCGATCAGAACACTTACTATCCGAGCACCGAGAAATTCCTGGAAGCGATTGCCGATGCCATGCGCGAAGAGTATCGCGCCATCGTCGATGCCGGTTTCATCTTGCAGCTTGACGATCCCGGCCTCCCCGGCGCATGGGACATGCTTGACCCGCAGCCGAGCGTTGAAGAATACCAGCGCTACGCTTCACAACGGGTGGAAATCTTGAATCATGCTCTTCAAGGCATCCCGATCGATCGCGTGCGCTATCACATCTGCTGGGGCAGCTGGCACGGCCCCCATACCACCGATTTTCCGCTGCGCGATATCGTCGACGTCATGCTCCGCGTCAACGCCCAGGCATATTTGATCGAAGCCGGCAACGTCCGTCACGAACATGAATACAAAGTCTGGCGCGACGTGAAACTGCCTGCCGGGAAGATTTTGATTCCGGGCGTTGTCAGCCACTCCACCGACCTCGTCGAGCATCCCGAACTAGTCGCCGATCGCATCATCGCATTCGCCGAGATCGTCGGCCGAGAAAACGTTATCGCCGGCACTGACTGCGGCCTCGGCGGCCGCGTCCATCCGCAAATCGCCTGGGCGAAGCTGCGCGCCCTGCGTGACGGCGCAGCTATCGCGAGCAAGAAGCTATGGAGTTGAATCAAAATCGTCTGTGCAGGATAAACGCCCTTTTCAGTTGGCAAAGCGATCGATGCGGAATTTGTCGATCGGGATTTTGCTCTTGCCGAGCGTAACCAATTCACAAATTATCTCGCCAATAGCTGCCGAATGCTTGAAGCCGTGGCCGGAGCAAGGCGACGCGATTACGATTCGATCGTTGCCCGGATAGAAATCGATCACGAAATGCGAATCCGGCGTGGTCGTGTAAAGGCAAGTCGCTGCGCGGTCGCATGCGTCAGTAAGTCCATGCAACCGATCTTGCACGTAATTTAAGTATGCGAGGGCGTTTTCTTCCTTGCCGATGGTTCGGTCAACGCTCTCTGCCGATGTGGATTTGCTGTACTGTTCGCCCGCTATCTTCAGTGTAATGCCGTCCAGGCTCGGGAACCCGTAAAACGCAAAATCTCCGCCTTTGTCGAAAATCCAAATGAAGATAGGAAAACGTCCCGGCGCAAAAGTTGCTCGCGCGTCTTCTTCGATCGTGAACCAGTGCATCACCTGGCGATAGACCTTGAAGATCTCGCCGTATTCAGCCGGCAAGAAACCGGCCAACCACGCGCCTGCCGATAAAACCAGTTTTTCTGCAGTATAGGTCGAGCGGTCGGTCACGACGGTGATGGCGGAATTCCCGTGAGGGATAATGGAAGTGACTTTTTCGTTCAGCCGAATAGTTGCGCCGTAGTTTTTGGCTAGTTGCAGCTGCGCCTGCACGCACAGCTCGGGCCGCAAATAGCCCGTTTCGTATTCATAGTAGCCAAGCTCATTCGTAAGTATGAATTGTGGGAAGCGCTTCTTGATTTCTTTGGTTTCAAGAATGTTGTGACGGATGTTGTATTTCTTTGCGCAGGCGATGGTTTGCGCCAAAAAATTATGACGACCATGAGCAACAACCGCGCTTTTCTCCGGTTCCAAGATGAGACCACCGGTGGCGGTCAGAAGCGTCTGCCCTGTTTCTTGTTCGAGCGCGCGCCACAATTCATAGGAACGCAGCACCAGAGGGACATACCCTTCGCCTTCTCCGATCGCTTGGCGAATGATGCGACTCTCGCCATGAGTTGAACCGTAGTCGTGGGGCACTGAGAACTGGTCGATGCCGAGAACTCTATTGTTCCGCTTCGCCAATTGATAAACGCTGGCACTGCCCATCGCGCCCAGGCCAACCACGATGGTGTCGAAGCATTCCATTGTCGGGATATCTTAGCAAAGATTCGATCATTAGATACTCACGGCCGAATGAGCTTGACCGCGACAAGCTTGACCAGAGCCACATACTTGCTCTAGCGTTACCCGCCAGAGGAAAGAAGCTATGCATCAGCGCAATCTCTGGCTTGCTATTTCGCTGCTGGTTCTGAGTATGGCCTATCGACCGGTCGACGCGCGGATCATTGTCGGCGTATCCACCGTTAACGTGGCGTTTCTGCCGATCTATGTGACCCAGGACAAGGGATTTTTCAAAGACGAGGGGCTGGATGTTCTCGTGGTCATGTTCAACGCCGGCGCGACGAATCTGCAGGCCATGATCGGCGGGGACGTCCAGATCATGGCGGGTGGAGTGCCTGAGACGGTGCTCGCGCGGGCCGGCGGCGCTGACATAAAAACTTTCTGGGCTATCTCCAACCTGATGCCGTTTCAGATCTACGGCAGCCCCTCCATGAAGTCGCTGAAAGACGGGAAAGGGAAAAAGTTTGCGATCAGCCGGTTCGGCTCGCTCTCCGAATTTCTCACCCGCTCGGCGTTGCGCCGGGCGGGCGTCGATCCTAAAGACGTCACCATGCTGCAGATCGGCGCGACCCCGGCGCGATTTACCACCTTGGCCACCGGCGTCGTCGACGCGACGATTCTCTGGTTCCCGGTGACGGAGCGAGCCAAAGCCGCCGGCATGAACAAGCTGTTCGATCTGAAGGATCTCTATCCCAACTGGACCAACGTCGGCTTCATCGCTCGCGAAGGCTGGCTCGCGAAGGAGAAAGAACAGACGATGCGGTTTCTGCGCGCCTATCAGCGCGGAGTCAGGCACACGCGCGAGAACCGAGATGACGGCATCCAAGGCTTGCGCAAGTACGTCGGCCTCGACCCCAAAGAGGCCGCGGCTGGGTATGATGAATATCGCAGTTCGTTCCCGCTCGACGGCCGGATACTCGACGCCGGCATCAGCGCGACGGTCGAGCAGGAAGCCGAGGCCGGCCGGCTCAAAGCCAAAATATCCGCTGGTGATTTGATCGATTCGTCTTTTATCGCCGCGTTTGGAAAAAAGTAACAGCGTGGCTCGGGCAACTGCTCTGTTCGTGTTCGTGATTTCATGACCGTCCTCTGGCCTTTGTTCCAAAAAACAACAAAATGCTCGCGTCGAACCTTCTCCACTCCCGCTGCGCTGCATATTTGCTAAACTGGTCAGAGAATCTTATTTTTTAAATTACTCGTGGTAGTCAGAAGGGCCGTTCCAATCATTTCAATTCTTCAAGCGCTTTACTCGTTGAGTCTGCGGCCGCCCGGGATTCTGAGTCCGCCAATCAAGCCGGCGAAAACCCTGCCTCGACGGATGTCTCGTTTAAAGCGCGCCGGCGAAAATCTTTCTCCGCTCATTCGAGCCAACACGAAAAGCAGCTACCGCGATACCCGGGCGGGGAGCCCGGAGTGAGCGATCTGTCTGCCGCTAGCAAATCCTCGCGGCATCGAATTTTTTTCGGTTGGTATATCGTCGCTGCGAGTGTTCTGACGAACACGCTGTTATCTGCCGCGTTTTTCCAGGGATTTGGCGTCCTCATTATTCCCATAGAACACACCTTCGGCTGGGACCGATGGGTGGTTTCCGCGGCGATGTCGATGCGTCAGCTGCTTTCCTCTTTTATAAGTCCCAGCGTCGGGCTTCTCTTGGACCGCTTCAGCGCGCGCAAGTTGATTTTCTGGAGCGCCATTGTTACAGGAATCGGCTTCATCGCTCTCGGTTTGACCACCGGTCTAGTCACTTTTTTTCTCTTTTTCCTCATCGTTTGTTTCGGCGCCTCCGGTGTCAGTCACGCGGTCACCTGGCCCGTGATCATCGCGCGCTGGTTTCGCCGCAACCGCGGCCTTGCCATCGGGCTCGCCGTCATGGGTCCGATCTTCGGGACGCCATTAGTCATCATCAATACTCAGATCGAAGAAGCCCACGGCTGGCGGATCGTTCTCTTCGCTTACGGTGCCATCGTTTTGATCGGGATTACGTTGCTCAGCATGCTGGTCCGCGATCGGCCGGAGCCCTATGGTTTACGGCCCGATGGCGATCCGCCGGAAGAAGGCACGGCGCTCGCAATTTCTACCAACCCAGAAAAGCAAAAAACGGATGCCGGGCTACCGCTCCGCGCAGTGCTTCGCACCAAAGAATTCTGGCTTTTTTTCGGTTATTTGGCCGGCACGTTTACCATCAACTCAGCAATCCAGGTGCACATGATTCCTTACTTCGAGCAGGATGTCGGACTGACAGCAGCTTGGTCAGCAGTAGTCATGGCGATGGTTTACATCACCAGCGGCGTCGGACGCATCGGCGGCGGTTATCTTCTCGACAGAATCGATTATCGCTACGTCCTGGCGGTCGTGGCCGCCACCATGGGCCTTTCGCTGCTGTACCTTCAGGTGGTAACCGTCAAATCGCTCTGGGCCACTGTGCCATTCTCGCTCATGTTCGGCATCAGCCTCGGGTGCCTGGTTCCGATGCGCGCCACCGTCGGCGCGATTATGTTCGGGACCCGAGCCATTGGCGGAGTTTTGGGATTGTTGCAAGGCGGGTCCATCGCGGCAGGAGTCGTCGGGCCCTTGGTCATGGGTTTGATTTTCGACAGGAACGGCAACTACTCCGCGGCCATCTGGGGACTCATCGTCGTCGGCGCTTTGATGGTGCCGCTCTCTCTGACCATGGCCTCACCCACCGAGTTGGCAGAGCGCATCGATCAGTAACGTCTGATGGTAAATTCCGCTATGCCGCGATGAATATCGCACCAACAGAAAGGTTTGATGTCTTATGGACACTGTGAGAGTCGCCTATCGCGACGATGATCGAACTCCGGTCATTTACTGCATTAAAGAAATGGGCGCGAAGTATTACAAAATCGACGTCGAGGCTCTGCAGATCAAACCCTATCGCGATTTCGAAGCTTCGCTATTCAACGATTCAGCCGATGTGTTGATCGACCACGTGGAATTTCTTTACGCCGAAGCGGCCAAAGGGAAAAAAATTACTTTCTTTTGCGCTCCCCGAATCGTCCGCGGCTTGGATTTGATGGTGCCCGAGCAGATCGACAACGTGAGCGAATTCGTCGGCAAGAACATGGCGGTCAGAGATTCGGGCCGGCCTTATGCGATTACGCTCTGGCTGAGGATGATGGGATTGGAAGGCAAAGTCGGAGTTTCCATCTTCAAGGATGCCGACGTCGGAAGATGGGGCCAGTGGAAGAAGGTCGTCAGCGGAGAATGCATCGCTTGTTTCATGGATCCGCTATACCAAACGGAGCCGTTGAAGGCCGGCTTGAAATTTCTCCCGGTTCCCGATCTCGCCGTGGTGAGCCACTACGCGCAGGCGTGCACCGCCGGGTTCGCGCGTGAGAAATCCGCGGTATTAAGAAATTATGTGAAGGCCGTCGTTCATGGGATCTGCTGGATGAAGCATCGCAAGCAGGAAGCCATCCAAGTCGTCATGGGAGAGCCGGCGAGGCGCATGAAAATCAATGACGCACATGAGATGGAGAAGCATTTCGACGTCATTGTCGGCAAGCTGCAGATCAAACCGTATCCCACGCCGCAGGCGCTGGCCGCGACCTACGAGATCGCTTGCGATGAGTATGGCGCTGGAGGCCTAAATCCCCTGTCACTGTGGGATCTGCATTGGGTGAAGGAGCTTGACGACGAAGGCTTCATCGATCGGCTGGTCCGTGACTTGGCGTGATTCGGGAGATCTACACTACGTTGGTGGAGTCAGCACGCGCCAATAAGGTATCACAAATCGCTGCCGTCACCCCCGAATGTTTTATCGGGGGTCCGGTTTCTAAGTCGTCTGGATTCCCGCTAAAAGCATGCGGGAATGACAGACGCTGGATCAGCCGGAGCGCATGGCAAGCTGCGGAGATGCAGCCTGCAAACGATCGGGAAGCTGGTTCAAGCCGGTTGGCCGCCCACTAAATCATTCATCAGCTCGGCCACAGACGTGAGTTTTTCCAACTCGCGCGCTTTCCCGATAATTTTATCCTGGCGTGACGACGTCAGTTTCCCGCGCGCGCAGCGGCGAAACTTTGCCTCGACTTCGGCCGGCGACATCGGATTCCTGGGATGGCCCTTGGGGAAAATAACTTCCACTTCCCGGCTCTCGCCGCTTTGCAAAATCAGTTTTACCACGGCGGGGTAACTGCCGGGCGTGTACTTGTTCAAATTGGGATCGACCCGTACCGAGACTCGCGCCATCGCTTCTCTCATTTCGGGTTGCAGCCAGCGCCCAGGAACAAATTGCGCTTCGGAAATTTCGCCGTCCGCAAGCGCTGCAGCCGCAAGATAATAGAAGCTATGATCCGCGCTTTCGCGGCTCTCCGGGTAGCGTCGTTGTTGGTCCGCCGCTTGAGTCCTGACGATCGGGATATCGGCCATCAGCACTTCGACCCGCTGAACTTCCCGGGCCGGATCGGCGATGCCGGCGCGCGCTTGTAGGATACCGGCGACCATGGTCTGAGCGGTGCCAATGCAAGGAAACGCTTTGATCGCGGAGGTCATGATTCGATAGCGATCACCGATCGGTTGAGTGAGAAGGTCCAGTTCCGCCCCGGCAAGCATGCCGGTGCTGAGCCCGCGCGGATGCTCGATCACTTTCAATGGACCGGTCATGCCCTCGGCGGCAAACAACGAACACAGCACCGCCTGAGATGCCACCATCGCGTTGGCGTTCGCCTTGGAATTGGCCAGTTGCCCGGCGCGCACGACGGCGAGGTTGTTGCCATGCGTCGCCGACAGCGCGGCCGCATGGGCAAGCTGCTCGGCGTTCAGTCCCATCAATCGGCCGGCGATCAAAGGCGCCGCCAAGGCCGATGCGGTGGTGTGATCCCAGGTGCCGCGCGTTGGAATGATGTCCTGCATGCGGCAGTAAATCTCGTAGCCGAGCGCGACACTGGCGATCACGCTCAATCCCGAGGCGCGAAACTTTTCGCCGACGGAAAGCGCCACCGCGATATTATCGCTGGGATGCCCCATCTGTCGCGGCCCGATGTAGGTATCGTTCAGATCGAGCGAGCGAATCAAAATTCCGTTGAGCAACACCGCCTGCGGCAGATTGGTGCGCTGCGATGAACCGATCACGGTGCAGTCCGGGCTGCCGCCGAGTTGCGCAAAAACCCGCGCCGCGCGTGCAAACGCGAGCTCCTCGGTCGCCGCCAACGCACAGCCGACGGCGTCGAGGATCAGTGCTTTGGTGCGCTCGACGACTTCCGAGGAAATTGTCGCAGCATCCACGCTGAACACATTGCGCGCGATTTGCTGCACCAGAGTGGCTGATGAATCAGTGGCCGCCATAGATCACGCCCGAGCTTTACTCCGACCTGCATCGCGCCGCAAACAAACTTTTCTTGCCGGCTTTTGGTCGGTGCCTAATAGCAGCCTACCAGGGTCTTGCGCGTTGACGCGCCAAATAATACACACGACAAAAAACCATTCACGGAGACCGAATATGAAAAACCATTTCGATGGCGGCACAGCCTTGGTCGAAGCGTTTCACAAGCTCGGAGTCGAATACATTTTGTCCTCGCCGGGCACCGAGTGGGCGCCCGTCTGGGAGGCCATGGCAGATCAGATTCACCGGAAAAAGAGCGGTCCCAAACTGCTCGACGTGTGGCACGAAACCCTCGCCGTCGATATGGCTATGGGCTACACCTTGGCCACCGGAAAAATGCAAGGAGTGTTGCTCCATGCGGGCGCCGGCCTGCTGCAGGGCGCCATGGGCATGCACGGCGCCTTTGTCGCCGGGGTGCCGATGGTAGTGATCTCCGGCGAGTCGATGACCTACGGCGAGCAGCCGGAGTTCGATCCCGGCGCGCAGTGGATGAACAACTTGAGCATCGTCAGCGGCACGACCAACCTGGTCGACTCCATCGTCAAGTACTCCTCAGTCGCGGGCAGCGTGTACACTCTCTATGAAAGCATCATCCGCGCCGGCGAACTGGCGCAGCGGCAACCGACTGGTCCGACATACCTCTCCGTTTCGACCGAAACCTTGATGGCTGGATGGACGCCGCCGAAAAATCCGCGAACCGTTCCGCCCGCGCCACGCGTGCTGACCGCGCCGGAAGACATCGAGAAGCTTGCCGCGCAGCTCTCCAAAGCGAAGCGTCCGGTCGTGCTCACCGAAGGCGCCGGTCAGGAGGCGGAAACCTACGAGGCGCTGGTGGCGCTGTGCGAGAAATTCGCTTTGCCGCTGGTTGAGAAGCCCGGCGCGATCTTCGCGAACTTCCCCAAAGATCATCCGCTGTATCAGGGCACCGAAATCAAACCTTTCTGGGCCGATATGGACCTGGCGATCGTCGTGCGCGCGCGCGCGCCGTGGTATCCGCCGAGCAACCGCCCGCCCAAAGCCGCCGTCGCGATGGTGGACGAGGCGCCGCACAACTCGGCGATGGTCTATCAGAGTCATCAGGCCGATATGTATCTCGAAGGCAACGTGGCGCAGACGTTGTGCGATCTGGCCAACGCCGCCACCGTCGATAAGACTGCAGTAGAAGCGCGACGGAAAGAGCTCGCCGCAGCGCACGACGCGATGATCGAGAAAAGGAACGCGGCACAGGAGGCGGCGCGCAAGAAGACGCCGATCGATCCGGTGTGGCTCTGCGCCTCGCTCAACGCCGTGATGCCCAAGGATGCAATCTACATCGACGAAGTCACCACCCATACGGCCACCTTGCGCCAGCATCTCGTATGGAATCAGCCGCAGAGCCTGTTCACCCGCCAAGGCGGTCTCGGACAGGGACTGGGACTTTCGCTGGGGATCAAACTCGGCAAGCCGGAACGCCAGGTCGTAACCTTGATCGGCGACGGCGCGTTCCTCTACAACCCGGCCCTCGGCTGTCTCGGCGCAGCGCGCGATTACAATCTGCCGACCTTGATGGTGGTTTTTAACAACAAGAAATACGCCGCCATGCAGAACATGCACCTTAAGATGTATCCGGACGGGATCGCGGCGGAGACCGATGTCTACCACGGCACGCACATCAACGCGCCGAGCTTCGTGAAAGTCGCCGAATCCGTCGGCGGCTACGGCGAGCAGGTGACGGATCCTGAAAAACTTCAGGACGCACTCAAGCGCGGCCTCGAAGCCAACCACAACGGGAAGCCCGCGATCATCGACGTGACGGTTGAATAGGCGACGTGGAGAGGCGGTTGCTCAGCGCGAGCAACCGTCCCCACAGAACGACTCATCAGCAGCGGGTTGCCGCACTCAAATTTCAAAAAACTTGCTGGGGACTTGTAAATACCTAGGCAAGTCTGGGATTATCCCGCCCGCGTTATTTCGCGTTACGAGCCCCTGATGGATTTTCACGCGTTTCTGTACGCTGTCGTTGGTCGACGCCAAGAACTCGAGCAAGGGATGGCGGGGAAAGATCCCGTCTTATTTCAACGCATGTTGAAGGAGATTGGAGCTTACGCTCGATTTTGTGACGAAGCCGGCTACGCCGGTCTTGGGTTGCCGGAACATCACTTGCAGATCGAGGGCTTCGAGGCAGCGCAAGAGCCGGGGCTGCTGGCGCTCTATATCGGCATGCAGACCAAGAAACTGCGGCTTGATCAGTTTGGTTACGTGTTGCCCACCCATAATCCTCTGCGCGTTGCGGAGCATGCCGCCACTCTCGATCACCTGCTCGGTGGCCGGCTCAACGTCGCCTTTGTACGCGGCTATCAGGCGCGCTGGTTCCAAAACTTCGCCGCGCTTCCCGGCATCAAAGCCGTCGGGGCTTGGAATCAACGAACCCAGGAAGATCAAACCAATCACGAACTGTTCGAAGAGTGTGTCGACATCATTCTCACGGCCTGGCGAAAAGACACTTTCGCGTACAAAGGCAAATATTGGTCCTATCCCGCTGAAGCCCGACTGCCGTACGATCATCCCGCTTATTACACCTATGGGCGAGGGGTCGAGCGCGATGGCACCGTGAAAGAAATCGGCATTGCGCCGCGCCCTTTGCAGCAGCCCATTCCGTTATACGGCGGCTTCACCAATAGTTTGCGCACGGTCATGTATTGGGCGCGCGTCGGCGGCAAGCCGATCATCATGTCCGACAACATGGAATTCTGCGAGCTCTGTTGGAGCACCTACCGCGATGAGGCGGAGCGTTGCGGCCGCCACGTTGCCGAAGGCGACGAAGCGGCTTGGGGCGGCTACCTGGTTCTGGCCGATTCCAAAAGCGAGGCCGAAGCCTGGGCCGAGGATTGTCTCTGGTATTGGAAAACCTGGTACGCGCCCTACGGCCGCGGTATTCCGCCCTTGCTGGTGGGCGACGTGGACACTATTTGCCGCAAACTCGATGCCGTCAGCTGCCATGTCAAATCCAACGAAGTATTCCTGCAATTCGGTCAGGGGATTTTGGAACCCGACAAGTGTCTCAAGACGCTCGATCTGTTCGCTGAAAAAGTGATGCCCCGTTTCCGAAATTAGTTTTTTCTTGACTACGATAGTGCATCTCGATTCTTACACCGAACTGACGAAGAATAACCAAAAGGAGCCGCCATGGCTGACCCCGTAAACCCGCACTCGATGCTCAAGCCGTCCGCAGCGTTTGTGCCCTTTCTCTGCGAGGAGGTCGAACAGTCCATCCCCGCGCGCTTCGAGCAAATCGTCCGCCGCTATCCCGATCGACTGGCGATAAAGACATCGCAGCACAACTGGACCTACGACATTTTGAATCGGGAAACGAATCGCATCGCCCACGCGCTTTTAAGATTAGCCGGCACCGACAGATCTGCGGTCGTCATCCTGATCGAGCAAAGCGCGCCGCTGATCGCTGCCTATCTGGGCGCAATGAAGGCGGGGAAAATTGCTGTGGTGCTCGATCCATCGCAGCCCTCATCACGGCTCGCCGAGTTCATGGAAGAAGCCCAACCGACATGTGTGGTCACCCATGCGGACCAGTTTTCTCAGGCCGGGGAACTGGCCGGCTCGAAATGCTTAGTCATCAGGACGGATCAACTCCACCCGGATCTTCCCGACACCGATCCTGACATTGCGAGCGCGCCGGACGATGTGGCGATGATCATCTACACTTCCGGTTCAACGGGCAGGCCCAAGGGGGTGATTGCCGATCACCGGACCTGGATTCACAACGCTAGAAATTATGCCAACGCTTTTTATATCTCGTGCGAGGATCGAGTCACCCTGCTTTCGCTGGGAACCTCCCAAGCGGTCAAAAACATTTGCATGGCGCTCCTCAACGGCGCGGCGCTTTTCCCGTTCGAAATACGCCAAAAAGGTTTGGATGAATTTTTAGCTCTGCTCGAACGCGAACAGATTACTATCACCGTCATGGGCGCGTCTTTGTTTCGCTCGCTTGCCGATGTGCTCCCAAAACCAGAACATCTGATCCATCTCCGCTTGATCCGACTGGGCAGCGAGCCGGTGCAAAAATCCGATCTGCACCTCTACAAAAAGCATTTTCCCCACCATTGTTTGCTGGTGAACGGCCTGGCCTCGGGAGAAACAGCAACCACCCGATTTTATTCCATGGACCATTCAAGCGAGATCTCCGCCAACATTCTGCCCGTGGGCTATCCGGTGGAGGACAAAACGATTCTGCTGCTCGCCGACAACGGCAACGAAGTGAAGCCGGGACAGGTAGGCGAAATCGTCGTCAAAAGCGAATATCTCGCGCCGGGTTATTGGCGTAATCCCGAGCTGACCGACGCCGTTTTTCGCGCGGATGAAATGGGAGCACGTTTGTACTTCACCGGCGACCTCGGTCGCATGGATGAGGATGGATGCCTCACCTGCCTGGGACGGAAAAATGCACGGGTCAAAATCCGCGGCTACGGTGTCGACCTGATCGAAGTCGAGATGTCGATAACAAATTTGGATCCGGTGAAGGAAGCCGTAGTCATGGCGCACCAGAACAGCGCCGGTTATGCGTACCTGGTTGCCTACCTGGTGCCAGTAAATCTTCCGGGCCCGAGCAACGACGACCTGCGGCAGGCGCTGACTGAGAAATTGCCGGATTACATGATTCCCACGACCTTCGTGGTTCTCAGCGGGTTGCCGCGGACAACTTCCGGCAAAATCGATCGTCAGGCCTTGCCGGCGCCGGGTCGTCCCTACCGTGATCTGAGCCGTCCATTGACGCTTCCGCGCAACCCGACAGAAACTACCATTGCAAAAATTTGGGGCGAAGTGCTGGGCCACGAAACGGTCGACGTGCATGATCATTTTTATGATCTAGGTGGCGAGTCGTTGCAGGCATTGCGCATCATGGCGAAGATCCGCCGGACTTTCAGCGTCAATGCCGACCTTCAGTCACTGATCGATGCTCCCACGGTGGCGGAAATGGCGCTGCAAATCACCAAACTCATGGAGGCCGGAACGGAGGCGCATCAACCTAATCCATCGCGCGTTGCGCCGAACCCAATGAGTGATGGTGACGAGAGTCATCCCATCTGGTCCAGATTCAGCAAGACATCAGCAATACTTTTCGCTCTTTGGCCGGCGCTATCGTTCTGAAAGTAATTTGGCGAGCGGTCGTTAAAACGCTTGGACTATGAAGGTATCTCTCGCCAAGCTTTTCTACCGGACGCCGGGCATCCGTTTGGCGAGCAAAGCGATACCGCCCACATGGTTCTTCCGCTGGACGAGCTGGACCGCTGGCCTCGCGGCCCGTTCGGGAATAACCCGGCAGTCACGGCTCAAATACTTTCGCACCGTGCTGGCTTCCTGCCAGGATCCCGCGCGGCTGGAGGAGCTGGGAAGAAAGCACCTTATCTACCGCAAATGGAGCAAGACCGTGCTTTGGGCCTGGCCCGGTTGGGCGGCTCGGCACAACGAGCTGGTGCTCCTCGAAGGCGAGGAACACCTCAAGACGGCGCTAGGCGAAGGGCGCGGCGCGTTTCTCCTATCGGGACACTTTTACGGCTTCGAGCGATTGGTCGCTCCGACATTGGCTCAGCGCGGCTACTGCATGAACCGCACCGGCTTCGGTTGGCGCGGCGACGACATCTCGGAGCGCTGGGGCAAAGGAACCTATGCCCGTTGGGAACACATCAACTACGGCGACGATCGTCACCAACGCATGCGGGCGCTCGCAAAAGTCGAACGCGCGCTCGGGCGCAACGAAGTCGTCCACATATCAATGCGTGGATTTTCTCAAGGCGAGCCGCAGTTCGAGATCCCATTTTTTTATGGAAAATTTTTTCTCGATGGATTGCTGATCGAGGTGCTCGAATACTTGGAGGCGCCGATATTACCCTGCTTCGCTCTGTCGGATGACCGGGGCCGGTTTGTTGTCCGTTTGTATCCTGCGCTGCCGCCGAGGAGAGCCGAGATCATGTCTGGATTCGGCCAACTCTACGCCGGTTATTTACGAGATCAGCCGGAGTTTTCACAAATCTGGAAAAACGTCGCGCAGAAACGAAAAGAGTGGTAATTAAAGAAATTCACGGAAAGCGATGATTGCTGAATCGAATTCGCTCAGGCGGCCGCGGGTGGCACCCATCATGACGCGTGTTCCTGTCCTCCGAGCGATCGGGATTGAATTGCGGCCAAGGCGCGTGACAATAGTTCAGGCCGGTCTTCGATGTGTCTAACGCGATGCCGCTGAGCTGCTACAGCAAAAAGTTCATTCAGCAGAATGCCCGCCGTCGGCTCAAGCGGCGGGTTAGGCCCTCCCTGTCCGTTTGTGCTTTGCAATGAGTTCTCGGATGGACGGGACCAGCTCGCGGGGAACTTCCATGATTGCTTGAGCCGAGTCCTCATATGCAGCCTCGTCCTCGGCAACGGCCTCCTCTTCCGTCTGCTGTTCGTAGTGCTTGAGTACTCGCTGCACTTTTTTTTCGTCCCAACCTGGCGGGAATTTACTCTGTTTCATCTTCTTCCTTTCTTACGCAAGCGTCTTCGATATGCGAACAATGGCTTCCCACGTAACTCATACGCGGTAATCACAAAATGCTCTCCGGTTCTAAATCGGCAACATAAATAACTCGCAGGTGGCGGCCTGCTCGTGTTTTGCCGATCACCACCCGTGAGTCTTCTCGACCTAGCCGATCCTCGCCTGGACTCAACAGCACGTCAACAACTTCTTCCTCATAAACACCATGCTTATGAATATGAGGAGCTTCGGTTTCCGGGTCGATATAAAATCGAACATTCATCCACGGAGAACTATATCATTCTACCTGTGTGTAGGCCCGATGCTGGCTGCAGCGGCTTGTTAGACGTGGGTACGATCATAGCCTCCGCGCCGCATCGATCCGCTCGATAAGGCTTTCGACAATCGAGTGCTTGGAAAATGGAACCCACACGGCGGGTGGGGCAAAGGTGATCTCTTTTCCAAGCACGGTCGGGTGCCGCAGCGTTAGTGTAACCCGCTGCGGGCTTGTGACGACGGTATAACTGACATTGCTGATTTCGATGAGGGGCAAACGCACTTGCTGACCCTTGTTCTTCACGACCAATTCTGTTCCCACGTCCCACACTTCGTCGACCAAGTCGAATATGAGATTCCGCATCAGAAAGTATCCGAACGCCGCCATCGCGAGGGGTATAAGGAGAAACGGAATCGGTGGTTTTCGGTACGACCCCATTCCGGCAAGGCTGATCACGAAGAACAGCGCCAGAAACCCGAACCAGACGATTGGGAAGGCGCGCTTCGCAAAGACAGTCCACCGAGATGAGATGCGACGCATTGAAGGTTCCCCTGGATCATCTTGCTGTATCTCTCTCGCGTGCTTAGTATAACGCAAAGCTCAGACGGCGCTCTTAGCGATCGGTCTGAAGCGAAAAGTTATTCTCCGGGTTCTTTCTCCTTTTGAACCGGTCAAAACTCCATCAGGTCTTTGGCGATGAGCACCTGGCCGGAAAAGTGTTTCTTCACCTCCTCGGCCCACGGCGTGTAATCCTCAGTACCGGCTCGTGCGCCCAGGTGCGACAGCACCACGGTTTTGACGTTTGCGCGTGCTGCCATTTTCCCGATTTCTTCCGGGGTGCTGGTGTCCTCTTTCTGATGCCGAATTGAGCCTGCCTGCTGCTCAGGCGTCATCGACTGCCAGCGACCGGTTCTGATCTGCTGTTCTTTCCACTCCTCAACCGACGCCACCTCTGAAACGAGCATATCGGCGTCTTTGGCAAGCTCGGTGACAGCTGCGCTGGGACCGGTGTCGCCCGTAAATACGATGACCCGGTCGGGTGCCTCAAACCGGTAGGCGTAAGACTTATATTTGCCATAGGCCGGTGTCCCCGGCGCGAAATTGAAGTGAGAGTTTTCGGCGGCCGTCACCTTGACGTTTACATCCTGATAAATGGCGCCGGTTTTCGTATCGTGACCGAAGAGGACCTTGGCTATCGGCACAGTTCGTGTTCCATCACTGATTCTTATGTCCGAGCTCACGGTGAGCACCTGGATAAGTGCCTTGACGAGTATCTCTGTTCCAGGAGGGCCATAGACATTGATCGGTTTGGTGCGCTGTTGGTCCCACGCCACCGATAACAATGTACCAAGACCCGCCGTGTGATCGTCGTGATGGTGGGTGAGGAAAATAGTTCCGATATCCCGAACGTTAATACCGGCTCGCGCAATACGGCTTGCGACGCGGTCGCCAGCGTCAATGACATAATGTGTCCCGTTGACGGTCAGGAGATTGGACGATTGCGCCCGGTCTGCTCGTAGCGACGGACCGCCCGCTGTGCCGAGCGTGATGAGACGGGTGC